>Ga0153957_100075_pt1 | contig 70122 bp, 82 predicted proteins | sample TSFL041MetaG_FD_104745 | JGI IMG/M metagenome (GOLD analysis project Ga0153957, IMG submission 104745) | Attine ant fungus gardens microbial communities from Florida, USA - TSFL041 MetaG | ecosystem: Host-associated > Fungi > Mycelium > Unclassified | place: USA: Florida, Wekiwa Springs... | reverse complement strand
GCAGGAGTGGGATTTCCAGCAAGGGGCGATGACGCTCGGAGATTATTATTTTTGTAAGGAGAGCGTTGCGGCTGCTGAGGATGGATAGGGGATAAAGAGGGTTGTAGATATGCATTGGAGGGTCGTTGTGGAGTTGGTGAAGCTCTTGAAGGAGGCTCGAAACTCGTGGGAGAGGGTGCGGCATTCTCGAACTGATAGTAGGAATAAGCCGAATAAAGACTGGCAGGAGAGTCGCTTCTCACGGGAGGGTGTCGGGGAAGAGCGATGGGAGGTGTTTTCTCATTGGTGGACAGTGAAGACGGCGGGAAAGTCGATTTGAGATTTGATGATTGTCGTTCAGATACTGGCTTTGATGGATATCGTGGATCACTGATACCAGAACTGGAGCCATTTGATTGCCACTGTTCGGGAGATGTCGTCAGCTGTTCAACACAGGGATTCGGCGACAGATCATCTTGTGATCTCACGGGTTGTTCTTGTCGAATATGTATAGCAGATGTGCCAACGTACGGATTGCTAGTAGATGCTGGAGTGCTCGGGGCTGGGGACTTGGATCCACGGGAAAACTTCATTGGTTGTTGTGAATATGTGCGTTGTTCTGGGAGAGAATCAGCATGCGCATTACTCTCAGGTGACGTCCTTTTTTGAGGCGGAGTCACGGATTGCTGTGCGGAGAGTGTGTATTGTTCCGATTGGGACGATGGACGTACTGGTCTTGAAAAGTTTGTTGTGGTCCGATTGACCACAGCCATTCGTCCGGCTCGAAGTCCAGCGTCTACATCTAGTGATGAAACCTTAACTGTTGGTACCGTCGTAGCCCGACCTGCCCCGGTGGGGGATGTCGAGTGATCTTCAGGACGTGCCCCAGGCCGCCGAAAACCCTGAGGAGCAACCTGTACAAGGGAATTGACTCGCGAATAAATGCTGTCGTCATTGCGATTCTGATATCCCACATTCATGTTCACATTTCTTGACTTGAAAGAACCAGTCACTGGCATAGGCGCTGTCGAGTTCTGCGAAGTAAATTGCGGACCACTAGCAGAGAGCTTGAGGTCCATGTCGCGTTCGTCAGCGGACTGTGGTGCTGCATATTCGTCAATGAGGGACGAAGGATACTGTTGTGAAGAGGCAGTGGATTGGACAACAGCCCTGGCTCGCTTAGCAGAGGAGTGGCGAACAAGAGCATCAAGTGGCGACGAGTGCTGGAATCTGAAAGCACTCGGCGGAGTCTGTTCTGCAGAAAATGTAGCAGCCATGGCAGACATACAACAACTCGAAGGACAACAAGTATTTCAGTGACTACCTTACATAACAACCCTGTCTATCATTTAGATTCCTCCTCTTCGTTTCGGCGTTGCTGTGATCCGTGTACCTGCCCCTATTCCCATATGTCGTGGTGTACCAGGCACAACGACCCTTGCACTACTCAGATTTCTTGATTCCTCTGCCTTCTCCTCTGCCTTCTTGACATTCCTATCCAACATCACAACAAGATTAATATATCACAAACTACACACAAAACACACTCACTCCGCGCGTTGCCGTGCCATCTCCTGTTCAAGCTCAACCCTTTTTGAAAACTCGCGGTCAGCCTGTCTCCTATTCCCCCTCTCATCGAAGTTCTTCTCCTTGACGGAATAAAAGACGGAACCAAGCTCCGCTATATGTCACGTTATGGTTGTTCAAACAATGCACAGCGCAGACTCACCAAGCCAATACGGATCAATAGCTGTCACCTGCGTCATGTATTCTTTTGATGTCAGGATCAACTCATGATAAATGACATAAGATGGCGTGTCTATAGAAATGTGTCAATCAAAAACCAGTACCTGAAAACAACACTCACATCCCAGTCCGTAGAGGGCACTCGTGGGATGCAGATGCGTTGGAAGCCCAGATCGAATGTTGACAAACTCTCCAATACCTTTCACTCTCGCTGCCTGATGGAAATATCCCGCCGTGATTGCTTTTCTATACGATGCAACACCATGTTCAGCTTAGCCATCCTCTCACCTAGACACAAACCCACCGAATAACATCGTAGTCCGTTCCAGAAGAAATCATGTCCATCTTCTGGAATTTCATGATATCCTCCAATTGTACTCTCACCTCTCGAGCCTTTCTCAGTAATTTCGGATGCAAGAAATGTCGCATCGCCCAATCATCTCGATATCTACAGGAAAACCATCAGTATTTCTCCTAGCACAAAAGAACTTGAACTCACCCATGACTCTTCCACTGATTAAACACATTCAACAAGGTTAGATGATCACTCTCCGGCACGTTAAATTTCTCCCTCGCAGCGTCTGCCTCTTCCATCCTCTCTTTCGGCCTATAAAACACACTAGGCACCGAAAGCATTGATACAACCGTCAGCATCTCAGATGAACATTTATAATCCACAGAAACTATTAGCATTTTCGCCATCGACGGCTCCATCGGGAATTCTGACATCTTCCTACCAACAGGAGTCAAATCTCCAATGTTGTCGAGTGCTCCAAGAACCCAGAGTTGATACATAGAGTTCAAAATATTGGCCTAAGACACGATTAGATCCATTTATTTGAATGGGTAGACAGAAGTTTGCCTGAGGCGGAGGGTCCATAAAGTCAAACTCGAGCAGATTCTTGACGCCTAGTGACTTTAGGAGTAGCACCGTGTTTGCAAGATTCGTTCTCTGAATCTCTGGTATCGTATTCTCAAACATCTCATTTCGGTATGCCATTTCAGTGTATAGACGGTAACAGAAACTGTAGATGACCAATCAGTACTGACACTGAACGTCATCATAAGAGCAGGAATAACTCACCCGCTACCGGTGCGTCCAGCACGTCCAGTTCTCTGACCAGCATTCGCCTGGCTGATAGGTGTGATCTGCAAGGCATCCATACCAACCTTGGGGTTATACACCTTCAATTTGGAGTATCCAGCATCAACGACATAAAGGATACCATCGACTATACCAGATCAGTCATTCGACCTATTCATACAGATTGAGCAAGAAGGCCACCAACCGGTCAACGATGTTTCCGCAATGTTGGTTGCAACAATGACTTTCCTCCTCCCATCTGCCGTCGGCTCAAAAATCCGCGCCTGTAGATCCGCCGGCATCTGCGAATAGATAGGCAATACGGCTAGCGGCGCAGGATCATCCAACTGCAACAGCCGCTCTATACGACACAATTCAGCACCTTTCGGATGCTCAATATGGCAACCACTTGCTTTCTCACCTTCGACAACCTGACAAGTAATCTCGATGTCTTCCTGTCCCGTCATGAAAACCAAAATATCCCCCGGAGGCAAGGATAAATGTATCTGCAACACCTGCTTAACGGCACTATCGACATAATCTTCGCAAGGTGACTTTGAGTGAAAAATCTCGACTGGGAAGGTTCGTCCAGGAATCGTATAGCATGGTGCATTTCCATAAAATGCCGAGAACTTGTATTGGAAAATGAAAAAAAAACGCAAGTGTAAGTAAGACAAGCCAATCAAGTTCAATCAGGAAGCATCACAAAGGGAAAGACAGAAGGCATGTCGGAGTCAACGTATAGAGGAAAGACCTACCTTCTCGGCATTCATAGTCGCAGAAGTCACAATAAGCTTCAAGTCTCTTCTCCGCGATAAAACTGCCTCGGCCAAAGCGAATCAAAATGTCGGTCAATTTTCGAAGGATCACATGAATACGCACTCTTCCTGAGTAGACCCATCAGCACATCGGTGCTCAAAGATCGTTCGTGAGCTTCATCGAGAATGATGACACTATACCGATCCAGGTCTCCCTCGTTAAGTGACTCTCGAAGCAGAACACCATCCGTCATGTCTATAAACCGGTTGAGTATTCGGGCGTGCACACGAGGAGGAAACGCTACTAGCATTTGATCTTGGTCTCTGCAGAGGTGCAATCTTCGAAACGGATGGCGTAGCCTACGATCCCGCCAAGTTTGCACTGAGGAAATAGTGAGTGATGCCACCTCTTTAATCAGGATACAGACCTCCATCTCTTCGCTGACACGTTTTGCGACGGACATAGCAGCAACACGACGAGGCTGAGTGCATCCTACCATAGCAAAATTGCAGAATCCATCCTCATAAAAGAATTGCGCAAGTTGGGTCGTCTTTCCTGAGCCAGTCTCACCCACAATGATAGTGACTGCAAGGTTAGTGAGAGACATGCTCAAAAATAAAAGCACCAGACCCAAACCTTGATTCTCTCGAATGACTTTCATGAGTTCTTCACGACACGCAAAAGCGGGCAGATACTCTCTCTGCTCTTTGAGAGTCCTATTCTTTGCAAAGGCACTGACTCCACTTGAACTCTTCAGATGTTCGGCAAACTTGGAATCACCCTTATAGTTCTCCTTCTCTCCGTTTGCCTTTGCATCCTGTGCATTCCTCTCCGCTTCGGCTATGATGACCAAAACCAAAAAAATACTATGTGAATGTCCAATCTGGCGAAATAAGATAAGTGAATAATAGAAGAGCACACCTTCGGCTTCTGCTTCCTCGTCCTTGACACCCATGATGTTACCCAACGAAGTTCCACCGAGTGCCGCAAGCTTAGCTGCTGCTTTAGCCCGTTCAGCTTGTTCACGTTTCTCTTTCACTAAAGCACTGCCTTTCTTCGAGAAAATAGCCATGTCACTAGTGGGGTCTCGCGTTGGGTTGATGGGATCTAGTTGTTTGGTATATACAGTACGGCCATCGAGGAACGGTGGCTTCAGGTCATGAACCATAACGTGTACAGTTGACTCCGACTCGTCCTCAAAGTCTAGGTCCATAGCTTTGCGAGTGGCAACGCCAGATGTGACCATGCGGTTAGCTTCCCATAGGTCATTGTCAGCATTCTGCGAAACATAACACATTCAGCGTGAGATATAACTGGAGAAAAGTCACGGACATATTGTGCTTGTCTCGCCGAGATCTTCTTCTGTGGGAGAGTCAACACGAGGTAGTCATCTAGATGCTATGCACTGACAGTCTGCTTGGTTGCGTTCTCCGCCTGTTTAAGGATGCTCAAATCCTCATATTGAGCAAGAGGATTATGCTCCTCATCACCGGCAAGAGTACCTTCCTCGGCACCGGTGTACCAATCACGATCCAACTTCATTTGTTCCTCTTCCCACTCCCTGATATCGACTGCTGCACCACCCTCTCCTTCTGGGCTATCATCATCCCTTCCAATGCGAGGGGTTGGTGCGTCCCATCGCCTGTTTCTTGCCGCACCCCACCCTGATCCGTCTTGCCCTCTTGCATCTCGAGGAGTAGTATCCCATCCAACGTTGGGTACATGGATACTCGGTGCTTCACGGACAGAGTGTGGGGTCGTATCCCAAACCATTCCTCTTCGGTCTTGCATATCTCTGTCCCTCCTTCTGACCCCATCTCTGTCCCTGTCTCGATTTGAGCGGCGCTGGAATTCACCCAAACCTCGGGGTCCACCCTTCCGTTGCTCATTAACTGCAGTTATACCCTCTACAGGGGAGATAAGTGGTTGACTTTCCAACCAGAACTGGAGATATATACCTCGTTGCTTTTCCCTGTTCCTCCTGTGTTCCTCCAAACGTTTTCTGGCGATATCAGACATACCTCCTGGGTGAGATGGCGTTTCTTCACCTCGGCGGCGCGTATTTGATCTGGAGGCGGGCAGAGAAGGGACTGGATTCTAGGTTGAATAGATTACTGGCATATTATCGATGATCCTCACCTTTGAACACGGGCTCGTCATCACGGTCTGTCCTCAAACGCTTACGACTTGAGTCCCCTCCATCCGCTAGAGCTTGTGCAGCCCTCTTTTCTTTCGCCAGTTTGTCTAGCCCCAGTACTGAAGTCCGAGGGGTTGGGGGTTCGAGTGGTTTTGATGGTTTTCTGAACGTGTGGTGCTAGAGATGATTGAGTCGTATAAGTTGAGATACATAAAAGCTTACATACAGTGTCCAACCTTTGCAAACCTCCTTGCCTGACTGGTGGTGGTTGTAAGACATCACTATCGACTACCGTGATACCTTGAACAGGTTGTGGAACAGTGCCATTCTCCACCTGCTTTTCATGCGACAAAATCTCGGCATGCAGTTCGAGCAAAAATGAATCCTTGAACTTGCCAAAAGATTTCGCAGCTAGAACACATAAGCTTGAAAACCAGCACCCTGCTGTGAGACACACCTGCGGTAAAGTCCTCGGCTGTCTTCGTCTTGGCAATAACTATGACTCTTTCCGCCAGCAAGTCATTTGGGTTGATGATGTTGAGTTGGCGCGAAAGCTTGATAGCTACCTGATGCACAAATATGTTTTTGTCGTTGGAGGCCGAGGCCATAGAATGAACGTCGCTGTCTTCTGTCCAATGTCTGTTGCTTACCAAGCATTGATTCGTCTATATAAATAACTACATAAAATTTCTTCGACGATATACCTCAGTGAGCATCTATCTCCCCTGTCTACTACACTGTCATGATTCACAACTTATTATCACCGTTTCCATTTTGTCTTCCAGTAACCAGTGGGATCTTCTCTGGCTACTAGTTACAATGGGTTTTCATCTGATTACGGCTTCGGGCACGAGTCATTATTGTGTAGATACACTTTTGGAATCATCAATAAAATGATAGACGCTTTTTTGATCAGCATGACATCCCAACTGGCAAATGATATCAGTATCTTGTCAGCGAAACCGAATATCGATGAGAAAGCCATGTCCGTCTGACTGACTTACTTCTCCCCTGTATCCCCAGCAACCCCCATCCCTACCTGCCAAGGCTAACACTACCATCTCAGGAGCTGAGACTCAATGAACACCGACGCGTCCTGATACGCCAACCCCTACAGACTAAAGTCTGTGGTACTGACATAGGCGGGACATCAACGAGCTGGGAATTCCTGACCGATCCTTCCAGAGCAATTCTCAACATTTCTGCTGCTGCACAAATGCGTTTATCTGATTCGAGCGCATGACAACGAACGAATTCCGAAATTTGGGAACCAGTTCAGCGACAAGACCATCAACCTTGGATCGGTCGAGTCCATGTACACAGTAACGGATTTCAGGACTTCTGAAAATAAGACTTGATCCCTGCTAGTTAGGCTAGGTCAACTAATAAAGAGCAGGACAATGCTGAGTGGGACAATGACATCCTCACATTTTTCTCTACTGAAGGAACACAAATGCTAGACAGATGTTTGAGGGCGAGAGGTTTTGGAAATGGAGATGAGATCAAAAGCCAGTACATGGCACGACAGAAGCGACCAGTGGCGGAATGACGGAGTCTTCACATTTTCGTAATTGGCCGGCAACAATGACTGACCTCGAGACCATGGGCGTTTCATTTAGATAGATAAAAAGTCAACAGATGTATGCTCGCTGTCCCTCCTTTATGATTGATAGGTAACAGTTTCTCAAATTTATATGCCGTTCCATGAGTCCTTCTCAGAGTAGAAAGAAGTCGGTGCGATTGGTGGTGCTTTCTGCGCAAGGATGATTTCAACATATAAAATAGTTGCAGAGGCGTGGCAGAGATGTGTACCTGTATCATGATAGCGCAAGCCATATGCCTTCCGCGACTAGTTCATAATTTGCAGGGTTTACAAGAGTGAGAGCGAGAAAACAAAATCACCAAAGAACTCTTATAGTGAGAAAAAGGCCAGGTCTGATTTCTTTCCGCAACTCCAATCATGTCCGAAGGCCTTCTGCCCTCCACTCTCCAAAATATCCTCGACCAGTCCACTCTCAGGTGGATTTTTTGCGGTATGTCATTCGTTCTTTGGCCTTTATAATGCCTTACTTTATTTACTCCAGGCGGCAAGGGCGGTGTAGGTCAGACATGGTCAACACTGGGGTGCCCCGTTAGCTGCTCACAAGTTCATCAGGGAAAACAACTACATCCTGCTCCCTGGCTATCCAACTGGCCAAAGTTCGAAAATCAGTGCTGCTTATTGTGTGTTCCTTCATCACTGTTTACAAACGCCTGGAACTGACAGCTAACTTATCCAGTCTACCGATCCTGCGCACAACTTGTCTGACGCCTTTGGTCAGAAATTCGGCAAAGATGCAACAAAAGTCAATGGGTTCGACAACCTGTACGCTATGGAAATCGACCCAACTAGTGCAATTCAAGAGATGGTCGAAAATTGTGAGTTTCTGCTCCCCTATCACACTGACGTACTTCATTCTGGCCCTTCGCCAACAGCAGACCAGAATGGTATGATGGGCTCTATGATGCAGGATCTTGCATTCGCTATTCCAGGTGTCGATGAAGCTATGGGTTTCGCTGAGATCATGAAGTAAGCGTTTTCTCCATCGTTGGCACCAATGCTAAATTCTGTCTCATTCATCGAGACACGTCAAGTCGATGGAATACGAAGTTATTGTATTTGATACTGCACCTACTGGTCACACACTCCGTTTCCTGTCGTTTCCCGCTGTCTTGGAAAAAGCTTTAGGCAAATTGAGCACCCTAGGCTCGCGCTTTGGGCCCATGATCAATCAAGTTTGCCCCCACCTGTTCGTAACACACGTCATCCTGACTTATAATATCTTTCCAGATGTCATCCATGATGGGCGGTGACAGCGGTACCCAGGAAGATATGTTTGCAAAATTGGAGTCTATGAGAGCTATCATCACAGAAGTCAATTCACAATTCAAAGATCCCGTACGTCCATCTGATGAACGTTGGTTTCTCACTCTGACCTCATGACAGGAAAAAACAACATTCGTTTGTGTTTGCATATCAGAATTTTTGTCGCTCTACGAAACAGAACGTCTTGTACAAGAACTCACATCGTACGAAATCGACACACATAATATCGTCGTGAATCAGCTCTTGTTTCCGAAAAAGAGTAAGTCATGTTTCCATGTTATCGCACCTATCCTTGATCCCTACTCAAAAAAAAATCAGATTCAAATTGCGAAAACTGTAGCGTTCGTCACAAAATGCAACAGAAGTACCTTAATGAGGCACATGAGCTCTACGACGAGTTTTTCCATATCATCTTGCTTCCCCTCCTGACAGAAGAAGTACGAGGCCCTGAAAAGTTGAAGGAGTTTAGTAAGATGCTTGTTGAGCCTTATGTTCCACCTCAAGATTAATAGATAGTAGCAATAACGACGCTTCTCAATATAGTTTTCCCTGTAGCTGTAATCGGATAGATATGTAACAATATGAGATTGCAGTAATAATTTCATTGAGATAAGATTACACACATAAGTTATGATCAGAAAATGAGAACGAAAAGGTCCAATGGAATAGAAGAACTACCGTGTGCGTCCGGAACCACCGCTTAACAGCTTTCTGACCAATGCACTGCGGCCAACTCCGCTCTTGAGTGTCGTCAAATTCGCACTCGCCCTCGCCCTCGCCTGCACACTTTGAGTACCACCCTGCTGTCTCATCTCAAGCTGAGCCAACCCCTTGAGCTCGCTGAAATCAGTCGTAGCTTGTGCTTTCAAAAAGGCAGAGCTAGTCGATCTATGAGCAAGCCCCTCCATCTTCACAAATCCTTCCAGATGTCCTTCATATTCCTGCACTCCGAGTACCTTGGCTGACATCGGAGACCCGTCCCGCATCAACGATCCACCGCTTGTCCTTTCGAGCACTTGAGTAATATCTAAGCTCTCTCCAGGAGGTATAGGATCTGGCTGTGAGGGTGTTACGCAGGGTATATCCACTTCTTTTCTCAAAACGTGATCGACATCAACCGCAGAAAAAAATGCAACACCCTGTGGTAGGTCATCCATGCCAAGTTTATACGCGAAGAGTGATCGTGTCCAGAGATTAGCTATCTGAAGAGCAAGTGCTGCCCTGTATCTGTCTTCTTCTTTGACCAAATATCGTAATTCATCATGTACAGAAATCAGGTACCGTGCTTGAATATCATAGTTTTTGATGAGATGTTGCATGGAGACGACGAGGAGGTGGAGATAATCGACACCAGACGACTGGACGACCCAATTGATTCGTGATGTCATATAATCCGAACCAAACGTATCAGGGAGGTGTTTCTTCGAAAGAGCATGCGTGATTCCACATCCAAGAGCGGGGGTTTGTGGGCAATCTGAAAGAGCGATCTGTTCCAGCTTGTTGAACACATAACTCTCCGATCCACCATACCAGAATTTACGGTTGAAAAGGTCGGTCCTATGGGTGTTCTTGCCCTTTGTCGACGCATATAGATTTTGCGCCAACTTTTGAGCCTGTTGAGGCTCCATGGAAGGATTAGATTGGAGAAGGAGCAATTGTGCATGTTTTTGCCCGGCACCATAAATTCGTGAGTAATTGAAGACTTTGGCAGCGTTACGGGAAATTCCAAGGATACTAGCTGTCTTAGAGTGTAGATCAGTGCCAGCAGCCTTGGTCCCTTCCAGCGTCATCCATCCGAGCGCTGTAGCACCATGTAATCCGAACTGTGCATCACCCATACAGCTCGATATCCACAATTCCTCTGAATCTACGTCCGCACCAACAATGGCATATCCCTCAGGTGCCCGGACCATGGTCTTGAGTTCTGACCCAACACGATCCTTTTTTGCGTTACTAGCAGTAAGCCAGGTCTTTTCGATAGCTCGCCTAGTTACAGCGCCCATGGTGATGACCTGAGGAAGGATGATCCCCCACTTATTGTTTGGATCGCCTAGTTGAGGTGGTGAAAAACCAAGGTTTCTGATGCCATTTTGCCAAACAACCATCTGGTTCATAATACGATCCCTAGCACTTATCCAATAACTGCATTGTGCGTTCATATCGAGGGCTTGTCTGGCTTCCTCACCAGGACTCTCTAACGTTCCGTCTTGTGCGTGTTTGATGAAAGTTTTTGAGAGTGGACTCCCTACGTTCTTCACTTCGCCGCCTTTGTGAGGTAGCTTGTAGAACCGATAATTGCCCCCTTTAGTCATGTCAGCTAATGTTTTATCATTGTCATCATAGAATGCCAGGAGCTGCGACCGAGTAGTAAATTGACCAGTGGAAGGAACACGGAAGGTCCAACCATGTTCACGTGAATGAAACAACGGGAAACCCAACCACGACAAACGCAAGAGCAACGGCGCAATACGATTACGAACAGTTATGTCAAGTGTACCAGGAGGCTTGTCTTTCTTCGGTTTGGCAGCTTCCCAGTACCAGTGTGGCCAATATACAGATGGTGGTTTGACAGGTTTGGGTTTGGTGACTCGCCTGCACTTTCCATTTCCATCTTCCAAAACCAAATTCCAATCTAGTTGTGACAACCAAGGATCTCCTCGTCCATTGTTTGCCGTCTGCAACACATCTTCGGTAAGCTTCATCACTTTGGCCTCCATCCCTGCAGTATTAACATTGTCACGCCGTGAGATTTGTTCTACAAGTTCCAGGTCGATTGAGGATAAATTGTCATTCTGAATCCACCTGAGGGCATGGCGGGGTGAGAACACTTGTCCCACCTTCACCTTGGTTACAGTTTCGAATCGGGCAACTTCCCCTTTGTCGTCAAGATAATGCCATTTCTCCTTTGGATTATAACAAACAGGATGTCCCTTGTAGGATAGCTTGAGAAGAAGAGGAAGAACCCTCTCCATGGCTTTCGTACTCAGAGGTCCAGACCGGACTTGAGAGTACCAAGCAGGCAGGCCACCAACTGGCTGCTCATCTAAAGCTTGCTCCGATACCTGTTTCGGTACTTAGCCAATCTTTCAAAAGTTAAGAAAAACACACCAATCTGCCTACCTGAGGTACGATACCTCGAGACTTTCCGACCGCTTTCGGTGTCCAATCCAATTGATTGAGCCACGGATCCTCTTTCCACGTTTCCGGTGCATCTACAAGACACCGAACACCTTCAGCTATCTCCTTCAATTTTTTTTTTACTCCCTCTTCCATCTGCCTATAAATACCTTCGGCTCGTTCTAAGTAACGTTCCCATTCCTGATTTACGGTCAGAAAGCTAGAACCCATTTCCAAAACACCTGCAAAAGAAACAGGGTGGGGACAGGCTTGTAAGAAAGCAGGAAGGGTGATGGCGTAAACACGATGAGTGATATTTACATCTGAACAGCAATAATCCAGGTAATCGTCAATGTTATCCCGAATTTCCTGGGGTGTGCTTATCATGAAGTCGCTTCGAATCTCTTTATCTAGTTCAATCCCGCAGTGCAACTTCGCAACGTCTCTGAGAGAATTGGCCGACGTCAACTCTTCCCAACGCTTCTCCTGGGCGACCTCGATATCCTCCTCGACCACTGGGTTATTACTTTCCAAGAGTTCAGTCATGCCCTGCGACAGCTCCTCCCGGGTTCGCCGCAGGTCCTCTCTTTCGGTTTCATTTCCCTCTTCCTTTTCCCTCTGATGGATGAGGTTTTGAATAACTTCTATAGCCTCTTCCTGTTGCACCAGCTGACTCTCCTTCGATTTTCGATACTTCATCCATTCTGAACGCTGATGTGAAGATATTCCCGTTACGGCCACATGCAATGCCATCGTATCAAGAAATCGAGTTGCCGTCCCTGCAACATTATACTCCTCCAAAATGCGTGCCCGGTCATACGACACATTGTGACCAACAACGACTCGAGGCATTATTGCATCGCCGAGCGGGATCAATTGATTGGGATCCTCCGTTTCTTCGAGCAGCCAAGGTGATATCCAGCTATACCACGCATCTGAAGTCGCCGCACATGCCATAATAGCATACGGATGATACTTTGGCAGAGTTTCTACGTCGAACACGAGCATTTTCTCAGGTTTCCCGTCGTGCATTGGGAAGTCCACGGGTTCACTGTAACTGGCCCCATCAGGCATATAAGTGTATTGCGTCCAACCGCTGCGTATATCCCAGTGCTCTGGTTTAGGTGGAAGTTGGATAGAAGCAAAAGATTTGGCTTGTTGGAGCCACGGCTCGGCGGCATGTGAACCCAGGCGGTAGAAGTGTTCGTCAAGGTTGGTGCCTTGAAGAGGAGGAAGACAGAAGCCTGTATCTGGGAGCTGAGAGCCTTGTGCAGGATCAAGGCTATGCTTTTCCAAGTGTTCTCTTGCAATCTGAACAAAGGCAGCAGGCGGAGGATCAAAGGATGTGTTATGGAAGAGCTGAGAGTGTAATTGACGCGAGAGGAGCTGTACACCGACTTCATTTCGTTTAGCTATGAGGAGGTAACGACATGAATAAAGTAAGTTATTCTACCAAATTGACTGCACTTACGCTTCATTTGCGATGTCGGTGTTACGCCCTGGTCTCTCGGGACATTATCGTACTCCCCATCAAACTTTTGTCGTGATAGGCAAGGCCTCTGCGGCGAGGGAAAAGCTGGTACTGCAGGTTTCTGTTTGAGAGTCTGTGCATCAATCGAGGAATTGCTTATGTGTCTGCAGATATGTCTCGAAGGTCTGGAGGCAGAAGAAAAATTGGAGATAGGACGAAGCATCTGCTAGTATGCCTCGTATACTCCTCCGAGGAAATGGATCAAATTTAGATGAGAAAACGGACAATTTTGCTTGAAAATGAGAAAGATCACGCAAGATTGGATACAAGGATGTTCTGCTCCAGGAACTATTGAGGTCACGACGATAAAGGGGTAAACTGTTCTAAAACGGTGTTGGCTGAGTATTCTCAGGGTCGCATTTGATGACATCAAAGATCAATCCAAACCAAAAGTGACATCCAATCTTTGGAACCCGGGTATTTGGAAAAACTAATTTTCGACCTTGTTGGGAACTCCCTCTGACCATCCACGCATAGCAGAACATGACGAACATCTTAGCAAAACCCTCTCAAGCAAGGCACGAGGACCTTCTCGTGAACAGTCATGGGCAACATTTGCTTCATTACGACATCAGTCGTGGAAAATATAATCATTAGTAGGTACAACTGCAGCAGATCAATGAAATCATCTGGCTCGAGTGTCCAATGCCGACACAGAGAACGAGACACAAGGTGAATGAGACACTCAAGAGTCCCATATACTGTCTAGATAAACGTAAGAATGATGTACCAAGGAACTTGGCAAGTTTATCGGCCTCTAATTGCAAGGAAAAGACAGGATGGTAACTTCAGTTCCACAGACTACAGACCGTGATAAATTATCCATTCCAGAGACAATGCCCCATCTGTTCTAAATATCAACTGTGGACTCGTAGCATCTGTAGCTGAGAAAATACTCGGAGTGGGAGGAGGGATAATTCGGAAACACCAGTCGGAAGATGAAGTCCAAGGGTACCAATCCTACTAGAATCCCAAGCTCTATACAACAACTGGTCGGAAACGCCAAGCAGGAGGCTAGAAACAACACAAAGCAGCAACTCAACCTCAAGCCCATTTATTGATTTCTTTGAACTTCTTCACCTCTATCACAAAATCCGCCCAGAAATCGATACTACTCCACAAAGCTCTCAGAAGAAGTTATCGAGCGCAACCTGCCACCACCCAGAGAGCATATCCATGCAAGTGATAATGAGGACTCGGTTCTCGACGCGGTGAATGAATATCCTCAGTAAGAGGGCAAAACCCTAGCTGAAAAAAAGGGCCAGCCCCATATTGCGCGGAATGACCTGAGAATTGTGATGCTATACTGCTCGACTAGAACATTCAAATGAGCTTGAATATGATAGACACCAAAACTTCTTGGCAAAGTAATCAATCACCTCTTCACAAGAAGAGACTGGATCCGGTCGTGAGCAAAGGCATTCTGTGAGCGGATGACTTCTGGGCCGTGAATGAGCTCACCATTCATGGCTGTAGAATCCGTCTCCACAGGTGAGTAAGGAATTTTCTTCTATCAGGACATATCCTCTCTTGACTCGACTGATTGGCAAAACTAGTCAAAGGGATATATAGGGTCATCATTCACCCCAGAGATTGTGGAATGATTCAAATATCAACCTAATTGGCATAACAACTGGCGACGTTATGCAGACGAAATATTATCGATCAGGACCATCAATGAAAACAACAACCCTTTCCTTATTGAATCGAGATATGTAAGTGATATGTAAGTCTGACGCCCCTGAGAGTAAAGGTTCAAGCTTTGTTGGTCCACAAAAAAAGTTCAGGTTCTAATCATCACAGCCCCACCAGCACCTAAATTATTGGCTTCCCAACTCCAGAAAAACGAGTCAAATGACAACTAGGTAATACAGCAAATTGAACAAAACAGGGAGTTGGCAGGTCTACACAATCCTCAAAGTTCGTTAGGTTTACGTTACACTCAAGGAAAGATCTAAAAAAAATCTAAAAACAAACACGAGTGTATGCTCCGTCGTAAAAGTCGTGAGGGAATAAATAATTAAGGGTGAACATCAGTATCGTGGACACCAGTGCCGTCAATGATCATAAGGAGATGAATAGTACAAAGTTGAACTCAGCCTCAGAGGAAAGCCTTGGCCTGCATCATCCAGAGTTTCGCATACTCTCCATCTTTTTCAATCAATGCCTGATGTGTACCTTCTTCGACAACAACAGAATTTTTCATAAAACTAAAAAAGTATCAAACGTTTTCGTACGTATTAGGAAGTTGCACACAAACACTCACAGAATGATATCAGCGTGACGAGTTAGATTCCCGAAGCGGTGAGATGAAAACACCATGGTCTTGTTTCCTCTCAATGTCCGTAAACGCTCAAATAAATCTATCCTCTGGTCAATCAATCATAAAGTCACTGAGCCACAATGTCTTACCGTGCTCAGCAGTGGGGTCAAGACTTGCAGAAGGTTCATCGAAAAGAAGTAGACCGATACCAGAGTCACCGTTTTCATGATCACCTACTACTGACTTCATGAATGTCCTCGACCTGTGCAAAGTAAGACTAGGTTCCATCAGCTTCAGGAGGAAAATCCTACAGTGCCACCCGCTGTGCTTGCCCGCCAGATATGCCTCTACTTGGACTCCCTGATCTACTTTCTATTGCATACTTGACAGCGCCATAGTCCACGGCTCGACCAAACATACTGAGATCGCGTGATTGATAAGACAAAAAGAGCAATGATCGCACCACGTACCTGGTCGTGCCTTCCGGTAATCCAGAATAGTAATCCCTGACAGGTCTTTCCAAGTATGTTCCATATTGGTCAGGAAAATTCTCAACGAAGGTGCTGGCGCCTCCAAGTTGGGCTGCCTCTCGAATGTATTCCATATTAGTTGCATGTGGTGCAACAGGAGCCCCCAGGCCTATGTTGTCAGCAATCTGTGACCTCGTCAATGACTTGGAAATGAGAAAATCCTTAAGCGAGACTTACTGAAAGTGGAAAGTGGGTATAATCCTGGAAGAGTACAGAAGTCACTCGCCTGAGATCTGCTAGTCTGAGCTGGCAAACCTCACGACCATCGACCAATATTTCTCCTTCCGTGGGGTCATAGAGACGTGCAATTAATTTGAGGATTGTGCTTTTACCGCTGCCATTAGCCCCGACCATGACCTAGAAACAAGATATCAGAAAACGGCGATGCGAAGGGCACTTGCATTTACACAGAGTTGTCCCTTATCTATCTTGAAAGAAACATTCTTGAGAGCCCACTCGTCACAACCTGGATACCTGAAACTAACATTTCTGGTATAGAGGTCAACAAATTCATATCGGTAAGTGGATAGCCAGCGATACCATACCTAAATTCGATACTGATGCCTGATCTGAGGCTTGCAGTATCCTCAGGGAAACGTTGAGTCCCGTCGGAGACTCGATTGTGAATCTCGGTAACCTCGTATAAACGCCGAACACTCAACAGTTTATCGGCAAAGGAGTCGGTCTCCGAGAAGAGGCTCCACAGTGTGAAGGTAAATGACTGGGTTGTCTGAGTAATCAGATTCAAGGAGGCCAAAGAAATTGGGATAGACGCGGGATACTGGATTGCCCGAAGCGTAAAGACAATCTACCAGAAAATTGAGTATGGCGTGTAACGGGATGCAGCTTCTAGTCACACCTGTGGGAGCTCCTTGAAGGGGTCTTGCAGAAGACTCAGTATGCCTAGCCTATCTTGAATCCTTGTTGTAGCAGCCGCTACCCAAAAGTCGCCTGCTCTGTCTTTGAGGCGCTCTACACCAAGCTTGTATTCTGAAATTGATTCATGCTTCAAACGCCGAATGCAATGCTCCACACCATTACGCACGTTGTAGTAGGTAAGGCCACATTCCACCAGCGGTGATCTCTTTGCGATGTTCAGGATCATGGACGACTCTTTTCAGTCCTTCATTGCGGATGTAATCCACATCTCGAGTGGTTGCGGCCCAGACTATGAGGTGAGTGAGTGAGTCGTACATGGGAGTTGAAGGAAAACACACCTCCTCTATGAAAGAAAGGCTCACGAATTGCGCTTCTTTGAAACAATGCTTCAGCGAAGCTAAGCAGAGCTAGCAAAGGACCGTCCTGTTGATCATTGAGGACACGAATGAGGACAGACAGCTGAGAAACCAGCTGCACGACTGTTGTCATGATATGGGAGATCATTGTAACTGTGTCCCAGGCAATGCTAGATCTAGAGCTCTGTGGGAAGGATGATTCTAGTTGCCGTTGGACCTTGGGGTCGTCGAAGGTTGGGAGGTCCAGACGAGCCATGGCATGAAACATATGAACAGAGTAGTATTGCTTGATGCGGGAGTTGAGGGGCACTGCGAGGCGCTGTTTGGTATAGCGCAGTATGCGAGCTGCGAGAGAGCAAAGAAATCGGCCTGAAGCAACCTGGAAGAGGAGCGATTTGTCGACGGTTCGATGCTCCACGGCAGTTTGAACCTGCCACCGAGTCAATTAGTGGCCGAGAGTCTGAAGTGAAACACACAATATGCAGCAGCTGTCCAGAATACCTGTATGAGGCATGAGCGATGGAGAATGAGGATTTATTTTATAGGACAGACCAGAGAGAGAGGGCAGGAATGAGAGAGACGACGAGCTCTATGACAAGGTAAGCGAGGAGCAAGACATTGCACTCGCGGATAGAAGTAACGTCGAGGAGCATGTGCCAGACATACGGGATATTCTCAATGACATCGAAAAGCGGATGGAGGGTTGGCCAGCCGATAAGACGGGGAGCAATTTCTTCGTAGAGATCCCAGACGCCGATGCGAGAGTGCTTGACACGTGAGCTGTCTTCAGTGTCAAACGTGCCCTTTCTGGAGGAAATCATTGGCCGTTTTCTGCTGTGAGCCCGGGCCATCCTCTAAATACCTGCCCACTTGTTCGATCAGCACGTTCTGTCGTTCATTTCGCAGTCACGTGTACTGACGTCATTCCTCGCCTCGTCATGTGACCAGGCCCTGATAGCCCGCTCTGCACGCAGCTGGAGAGTCTATGTCATACCTCATGCATGCTGCTTCACCGCCCACCCTCTTTTGACTGCCCTGCCTTTTTACCTATGGGTCTGCCACAGAAACTTCTCTCCGTCTTTTGCTCCCTTTTTCTGGCAGTCTCATTACTCATCCTGCTTGGAAAACACATCCCTCATGCTCTCATAACCGCGGGCTCCAACTTTCTCGACACACGGAGGCATGCAAGCTCAAACCCTGCACAGTCATGACATCAGCCCTGTCCAACCTGCATTTCCCACCAACTTCGGACGCGGGGAATCAAGCCTGCTTCTTGTGGGGAAATTTGACTTTGCATCCGACTCTTGTTGATTTCCTCCTCCTTGGGCTACACCGAGTCTGCAGAACTCTCATCTCTTTTTGTCATCCCGGTACTCTGTACCTTTGACTCCTATACGTTATTTTTGGTTTGCCGCGTAACCTATCCAATCATTTCCGAGATTCAAATGTCCGCTTCGAGACTGATGCCTTCGTACAATCACCGTGATCATTTGACGGCGAATAGACTTTAGATTGCATCATCTAGGCGACATCCACCGTTCATTTGACCTTCCTGTGGCTCATCACACTACACTGGATCCACCCCGCGGTCCGCTCCATATCAGGTTATGGTCGGTGATATACGCGGATCTTATCACATATCGCAATTTCAAACTCGTCCTCGCAGCAGCTTCCTTGTCTCTCAGGTACCCTTCACGCTTATGTTCAACAAGATCACACTAGGCCCAACCAACCAACTACATCGGGTACTCCACCTCCAGTGATGTGACATTGCCGCGAATGATTTATCCCTCGGTGAGTCTACCTAGACATGGCGCATGTTGGCAGCCATCACTCCAGTCTTCATTGCGATGGTTGGTCTGTTGATTGTGCTGGCCGGCTCGAACCCCAATCTTTGAGATCGTGGCCTCAGGCATACAGGTCGAATTAATTGGACATATCCCTGGCCTGAAGGCCTCAAGAGTCCGTTTGAATCTGCATACTTTGACATTACCATGTGGGATTACAGTCATCTCATTTACGATAGACTTCAATACTTGAAATCAACGTTGTTTGGTTCAAGGTCGCCGAGGCTGGCACAGATTCATTGGAAAATCGGCCTGACATTTTCAGCGCTATCAACGGCATTTAGATGCATTCATAACCCGCCGAATATCAAGGCTGGACGGAACATTTCCTTCACGAAATGTGAGCAGCAAACCTCAGAACTAGTCCTGGATCGAAAGGCTGGGTATTTAGTCTTGCTCTCTTTACCGCCTATCAATATCCAGGGATTCGAGTGTACCCTAGTTGAATCCATTGAGTCTGGCTCTGCTTTTTCGATTTCTTTCCTTTTCCCTGCGCATACACAAACAGCCATTTATGATGTCTAATCTAGTAAACCGTTATATCTTCAGCTTCCATGTGACTCACTCTTTCCCAACGCTAGTATGAGCTTTCTCCTCGAAGCGTTGCCAAGTTTGCATTGCTGAACCCCCAACTGAAATGCTAGGCTTATCCCATCCCAGGACCCGTAGTGTACGTCAGTCTTATCCAATGACATGAATGTGGCTCGGCTCATGGCTTTTTTTCCTTCGAGTTGGACTGACGGAAATTAAAACAGCGTCCTTCTTGACCAGCATGTACTAAGTAGAAGAATTATACGATGTAATTAAAGAAGAAAAGAACTCCTTTCTTACTCCTTTCTTACAGTCACATAATTATAATAAAATATCTGCTTCTACTTGAGCCTCATGATAAAAGTTCAACCAAGGTTTATTTATATTCAGCGGGGCATTACGAAATCAAAAGAATACATAGATCAACCAAGTTCGCATCCGACTCATAATAATGTAGAAAGCCTTCACAATTTAGCATGTTGTAAAATGTATTGAGAAGCCTTCTCAGATTTGACCTTGCCCACATCGGCCATCGTCACCGGTTTGCACTCGCATGCATGATTGTAACCCAACCTGAAAAACGGAGTGCCGAAATTGAATTGGACGGGGGGGGGAAGGGAATTGATCAGTATATTGCAGAAACATCACACGACAATGAAGCAAAGAACGAAGTGACAGATGAACACAAGCAATTTCAGACGAGTGGCGCCAAATCAAGGTAAGGGATGGATGAATGTTACATACCGCGTTCGCCCATCAGGTCCACCAGGCGCGTAGAACTCGGGTCGACGGAGTAAAGAAACAACAACGGCACCACCCAAACCTATATTATGGACAAGACCATATTTTCCACGTGGATCGGGGATATCGAATAAACCTGGAGCCTGCATTGGTCCAGCCCAGTTGCGGAGTTGCATCACAATGTAAAAGTGCATGCCAAGACCCGTTGCACCAAGCGGATGGCCTTTGGCTTCAAGACCACCGCTCGGGTTCACTACATATTTGCCACCGTACTAGATTAGAGGAAGCAAGGTGCACAATGAGATTTGCGCAATGAGATTTGTAATGAGTGGGAAAGAGCGTACGGTGTTATCTCCGCGTTCGACAAATTTACAAGCTTCGTCTTCTTTGCAAAGGCCAAGAGCAGGATACGTGATCAACTATAGTTGAAAGATATTTTTGTCAATGTGGGTCCCGGGATGAGTTCTGGAGTATGAATATACTTCGTTGGCGGCAAAGCAATCGTGAAGTTCAACGACACCAACTTGATCTCTACCTTCACCTAGAGCAAACCCGGCATCTTCAAAAACCTTATTGGCACATGTCTTGGACATTTCGTAACCAACCACGGCCATAGAGCTACGGCCCTCAAAAGTTGCAGGACCGTCAGTCGTCAGGTGCATAGCGACAATCTCGATTGCTTGATTCTCAAGACCATGTTCGTGGACAAAATTCTCAGAAGCGACTATGCATGAAGCAGCACCATCCTTCAAGAAAAGGAAATATAGTTTTCGATGAGACTTGATTTTGTAGTAAGGAAAAGAGAAAGACAAACGGATGTGGGGCTGCACATGAACTTGGTGAGCTGCTTAGTGATTTTAGGAGCTGCTTTGACCTGCTCAACACTCCAGCCATCGCGGAATTGAGAATACGGGTTATTGACGGAGTGTTTATGATTCTTTGAAGCTGAGACCATAGTATATTCATGTCAACCAAATGAGAATAGAATCACTCACCAATCATCGCTAAATGATCGACACCACCACCGTACTTGGTGAAATACTCCTTCGCTCCGTTATCGAACATTCGCGGTGCACCAGGACCATGATTTTCACCGTATTCCTCTTCCAGTTCAAATGAACGAGCTCCGATGAGAGCCGTGGGAGAGGGACGATCGGGGAAGTTGGTGCCGAGACTGCCAGGCTTCATTCGTTCGAATCCGAGTGCAAGGGCACACTCAGCTTGACCATATTTGATTGCACTGTTGGCTTGGAACAGAGCAGCAGAGCCAGTGGAACAGTTGTTGTTCACATTGACGATCGGGATATGTGTGAGCCCGAGGTTGTATAATGAACGCTTAGATCATGTATTAGACAAATCGCGCTGAAAGAGAGAGGGACGACATACTTGACCAGCTGTGGAGTCACCATAGCAATAACCAACAAACGCAGCTTCAATGGAATCGTATGTAATGCCTTCGTCAGGGTGAGTATCGGCGGAGTAGGCTCAACAAGTTTATTTGAACATACCGGCATCGAGCAGCGCCTTTGTGGCTGCCTCTAAACCCATCTATGCATATCCTGTCAGACGAATCCGTTCATTACGACACTCAGGTAACGTACGTCTTCCGTCGTCCTCTTTCCTCGGGGCTATGGGATATACAAGGACATTCAGGTAAGTTCAAGCATCCTTGGCATACTTGTTATTCAATTGACCTTGATGAATTGCGTACATCCAGTACCAATCAAGAATGTTCGTCGTGGACCGACCATGTTCAAGTCGATTCGTGCGTGGAAGTTAAAGATGGGGGTATCGTTTGATAATTTCCTCGGTTAAATGGATATATCGTTTCCCGGAATCATCTGACGACTTGTTGCTCACACTCAAACTCCCAAGGTTTATATACATAGAACTACTCATGGAATAAATACTCTATCAGCGCTTGTACGACCGTGACATTGATGCTATTTCCAATCAACCTATACTGTGATCTAACTGTAACGGCTTTCGTGTCCGGCCACTCAAACGACCAACCATTCAAATCCACACAAGAATTAAATCCGAAAATTCTGAGGAGCTCGTTTGGAGTAAAATAGCGTAATTTCAAAGGATCTAAAGTCCTGACAGCCTCTAGTCCATCGGAACGCGCATCAATAAACTTTTTAAATACAGTAGTAGTCTGTGTGGTCGGCGGAGTTTATCAGCCAAAGCATCGCGAGGAGAGAAGCAGGCACAGCGGTCAAGTGCCAGAACGTACATCGAAGTCTTCGTTCATCTGTATAACTGAACCCGCACCTTGCACAAGTTGTGTGTAACCTAGAAACAAGAGTTATTGTTGCTTTTATTTCGGAAATAAGATAGCTATTTCACCTCGAGTGAAACAGCATGAGCGACGGGACGATGGATATACTACATCAAAGAGACAACCCCACTTGTACAGAACCTTGTCGGGTATTAAGTAATTTGATGTCTCGTCGGGACTGTCGAGGTATGAACTGAGACTGGGAATGGATGGCGCACGTTGTTTTGAATCTACAGTCGATTTAGAGTCTGACTTGATATCTATGCGGTCGTCAACCCAATCTTCGCCTTGACCTGGTATATGTCTCCAAACACGATCAACATCTTCTTCAGCAGTATGTGCGAACCGTAAAGGCCCTTTTTTGGCCAAGAAATAATACCGCAACCTCGAATTTGGCACGCCGAACTGGAGTGGAGTCAACAGTAATTCGAGAATGTTGTATCCAAGCGACCGCATGACGGATACAAGCGTCTGTCGCGTGATAGAAGTCTTGCCAAAGGGGACAGCAAGTAGGCTTCAGATAAGTGTCTGACACAAACCAAGGAGGGAACGGGGCACCTCAAAGCCGGCGACATTCTCGACAAGGAGTCTGGAAGGCAGAGCATTGATTTCTTTTAATTTGGGTAGCACCTGCTGCACAATATGGAAAAAAGATTGAGCACGAGGATCGGCAGCGCCCTTTGCATTCGGGTTGAGAACCGTGTAAGGCTGACAAGCGGGAGAAAGAAGCCAGAGATCCGCGTTGTAGGCAGCGAGTTGCTCTGCTGAGAGCCTAGAGATGTCGACCTGGGAGCAAAGCAACACACGGGTATCAGAGTCAGTCAACCGAGTAATAGTAAAGAAACCTTTTGTATGATTTCGGGCGGGTGATTGATGCGATAGACTTGACAGGCTAAAGGATCCCAGTCAAACGCTCGGACAACGACACCACTAACGGAGCTGCGCTGCAACGCCACATGCAGACCGCCTACTCAGCGAATTGAAAATCAGTGGTTAATTATTTTTTCTTAATTAAACCAACGAGCACACCTATACCAGCGTAAAACTCGAGTGCACGGACAGTCATTAGGTGCTTACGTAAACATTCAAAATGCGAACAGATTTGCCACACTTTCTTGCCACACAACAGTGTTCATTATTCTCCTGCGATACCAGACTACTTTTTCCCCCCCCTACATCATCCCCTCTGTTTGAACAAAAACATTTGTTATTATGTCGGCACCAAATTCCCAGTATCATCATGGACATGAGGGTGCGGTAAATTTGCAGGTTCCCAATCTGCCAGCTTCGCCCTCATATCCTCCCACCTCTTTCTCTTCCTGTTACCAACCGGCGCTTCCTGATATGATCTCATTGACCTCTGTCCCACGGTACGCATGGTCTCCTTTTGTTGGTTCCCCATACCTGAACTGGTACGCAGGACGGATGCCCAGCCCCAAGGCCCTTTGTCTACTTCTCCTACGTGGCCTTATTCTCATCTTCCGACACCTCAGAGGTCAGTTCCAATTTATATCTTTGATATACGAGATTTTCAAGCCATTCTAGTCCTAACAATCTTGCTCGCTATGTTGGGGACCAACCTCAGACCCCGCAATCTCCTCTCCATGATATGTATGTGACCCCGAACATCCTTCCAGAGTGCATTATCAATCCCCTTCTTCTAGCCAACACCTGTCAGGGGCAGCCACCACGTCGTCTTCTTATCAGAAACTAACCAGGTTTGACGCTCAGACCCTTTGTCAGGGTTTATTAATAAACTCCTCTAGGCCTGCTGAGGAAACTCCCACGAAGAGTAACAACAGTTTGAGACAGTGCATGACTCCCGAATTAAGGTCCGTTCCCCGTCCAGCATATGATCTATATTTTAAAGTCAAACACTAGTCCACCCTATGTTTCGTCTTCCCCACTGCGCATGGGTTTTGCTGCCACGCCTTCTGTCACTCGGTATGATTTTTATCATCGGATCACCAGTTCTCACTTGAACGCTCCCTCTTTCTTTTTATAGAAACAGCTCTGTCGACACTCCTGATGCATTGACTCCCAAAAATTTTCACATCCCGTACGCTTCTCTCCCTGTATTCCTTCAATTTTCCTTCAGCTAATATGAACCTTTTTCGCTCCCCAGGTCCACTGCCCTCGGCCTCCCCGCGCTGGCACCCTCCCCTCATATCTCCTCACCAGTCTCTTCTGCGTCCGAAAACCCTTCTCACCTCTCTTCACCTTTCATTGCCAAGCTCTCCATGGCTGAAAGAGCTGAAAGAGGTACTAAAAGGAAACGAGCACTCTCGGTGTCCACGCCTTCTATCCCTATGGATGCTGACGATGTTTTCTCGAGCCCCTTGACCAATGCAGTTGTCCGTTCTCGACTCATAGACAGTGATTTCAGAAACAATTCTGCGCTTCCTGCTTCCCCATCACCTCCAACCTCCACTTCGTCTACCGTTGGACAGTTGGACCGGATCCGACAAACTCTCATCCAAGACCATCTCACTCAAATTCAGGAAGTTGAGAACCGAAGTCCTGAGTACTTAAAGGGAACCAAAAGGCCATTTTCAGATCTCAACTCAACTGATGAAGGAGAGCGGGAACAAGGCTTTACCGCCGGGATTACCGAGAATATGAATAATGGTAGGAGGCTCAAGTTGTTCCGGGAGACTTCAGAGGAGAGCTTTGAAGAGAGTTTATTGGCGGGTGGCTATGGCTGCTATGTGAGTGCTTCACGGTCTTGTGATTGCATAGTCTTAACTCTGTCTCACTGTAGAGGACCCATGACTCGGTCTCGGTTCATCAACCTCAGCCTGTGTCGTTGATTAACGCGAATACTGTTAGAATATCAAACGCTGCAAATGCATTTACCCAACATGTAGGGGAGGCTCCGCCAACGGAAAAGGAGTCGAAGAAACGTAGACGGCTTGAGGCATTCCACTCAAATTGTAGACTTCGGACGAAGCTTACTCCCATCGACATTCAGGGTAGGGGTCGGATGCTGTTAGAATTGCCAGAAGAAGGCAAGGCAGCGATTACCGAGACCCGAGGTTCCAAATCCTCAAGGAGGAAGCGTAGTATCGGGAATAAAAGAAAAAAGAGGAGCATTGATACGGCACCTAGCAGAGCCAAAGCATTGGATCGAGGTGAAGCGCTTGATGTGCCCAACTGGCCAGATGATGAGTTTCCTTGGAAAGTTCGTAAGGAAGAGCTAGGTGAAGCGGACAAGGCACTTGAGGAAGAGCGGTTGCAGTGGATCGAGAAATTTTTGGATCGAGATACGGATGAGGAAGATGATGAAGAGGAGAGATCCAATTGTTTTGGCGCAAGTCATGACGAAATTCTTCCTTCGGCAAAATGGGGTCATGTCTATGAACATGATGCTGATAAACCGATACCGGTGAGGATGGGACGCGGCAAGATGGTTCCATTACTCGCTCATCCAGAGGATCTACGCAGAGCGTATGCCAAGAAGAAGTGTGTCTTTCCCAGTGATCCCTCTGATGCTCGTGCAGCTCTGTTAGCTAAGAGGAACGTTCGTGGGCTTGCGTACCGTAATCAGCGGAGACGGCAGGAGATGGTCATGGAGGATGAAGATGAAGATGTCCTTTGTATTTGTAATGGGAGAGACGATGGAAGAGAACTTGTGCAATGTGATGGTTGCCAGACATGGTATCACTTGCAGTGTATTGGTATCAGTAGCATCGCCGAGTTGGGTCGTGAAGAAGATGCTTGGTTCTGCAAAAGTTGCATGATAAGGTCTCCATCTCCAGAACGAGATACTTTTCCTGTGGTCCACCAAGAGCCAATATTCGTACCTACCGATGATGCACCCCGAGTTTGGCGAACTCAAGACCCGACGCTTTACCAGCCTCTCCAAAATTCACCGTTATGGAATCCTCCCCGAATACCCAAAACTCCGACACAAGGAGGAGGAGGAGGAGGGCGATATTCGGATTTTGACATGTCTTCATCTGATTCCACAAGACTCCCATCGACTCCACAAAATTCGTCTCATGATATCAGGTTATACAATTCACCTGGTTTATTTGACTATCATCCTTCGACGACGAATGATGATCCGCCGTTTGATCCCAATTCGACGCCATCGCGGGGAATCAAGTTTGGGGCGTTTGCGACGCCGAAATCGAATCCATGGTCGATCCGCGCTGGTGGTGGTTTGTTTCATACGCCGTCGAGGCACCCTAGCCGTGGGTCATTTAACCGAAGCTTCGGGAGTTTAGAAGATATGGGTGGATCTTTTGGTGCTTTTGATGGCCTGACTCGGTATCCTAATGTGGAGGATTCGCCTGTGCGCCGGAGTGTGGGGAGAGAGGGGCTTAAAGCGAAGAAGGTCACTGAGTCGCCGGTGTTGAGTAGGCCGTTGAGGATTTGGGAGACTTGATGTGTATATTGTGATTGGAATGAATACTGACCCGTTTATCTTTTCGTTCGACATATGTTTGAATAGGTTTACTAGTAATAGTAGTAGTAGTAAAACTTGTGTAAACTGACTCTATTGAATCTTGAATATAACTCAGTCATGACCATGTGACATTCTACTCTTTTTTTTTATTCTACTTTGACTATGGACTGCTCTCGACTATCAGACGCTGATCGCCTGCGGTTTATAGTCGTATGGCCTCTCTGCGCGTGTGTGTGCTCGTGCTCGTACTGACGTATCGCTTTGGTGTTTAGGCCATATTCGTTTTGAGATCTAAACCAAAGAACGTTTCAGTGTCATGTGCGGCGAACTATCTCGATTTTTTTTTTTTTGTTTTTTGTCGTTGTAAACCGAATCCATCGCTGAATTGACGGTCTCTGTCTCTCCCTTCTTCCCTTCCAAAAGCTCATGTACTTGACCTTTATACGCGATTTCGTCCCTCTGGTCTAGTTCCACCTGTAGCGGATTATTGTTGGAAGACGTATGCTTTGAAGCTCGAATGTGACTTGGAACGATTCCGAGACAAGTTTGAGGTTCAACGAATAGGTGGGTCTCCTTTTTTTTCTGGTTAGGGTGGTGTTGACGTGTTTTTTCGTGAAAAAAAAAAAAAAGAACTGCTCGCCTTGCGCATGAGTCATGATAATGGCCCCGATACCGGTGTAGCTTCATCGACTGGCCTCGCGGCTACCAAGAAAGCGAAATCCAGAAAAGTCTTGGGTAGTACGGACGCTGTGTCCTCGTCGTCGTCTGCTGGTCCACTTGAAAGTTCATTGGAATGGCTACAAGATCGTACGTGGTCATGTCATTGATGTACGAACACCGAGCCCCTGAGTTTGTGGTTTCAGATGCGTTTCCACAGAGCAGTCCACTCTTACTCGCTTTACAAGCGTTTGAGCAGGTCACTAGTCGTGATGAGAATGATCCTGCTCTACTCCAAGTCTCATTGCATTCTTTGCGGGTCGTATCTCGAATGCTACGCTCTGCTTGGGATCATCCTACTACGGCCAGTCATCTCATGATTTCAACTCTCGGACAAGTTCTACAACATATTATGACGACTCTCTTCCTTTCAAAAAACGTACTGCAACAAGTCGACGTTGTGGAACTCTCTTTTGTGGACAAGATCTTTGAGTGTTTGATTGATGATATTTTCGGACCCGTCATACGGGCCTTTCGATTCATATCGTCAGGCTTGTTGTCGGACTTGCTCGAGGACATCAATCGATCTTCAAGGTCCGGAGACAACATCGGCGGTTGCACTACCCATGGTGAGATGAAACGACCCCATGTCTCAGATCTTCGCCGAGATCTGTTGAGTATGTTTGGAACGCTTGTCAATGGCCTTTGCTCGGATATCGTCACGTTGGAGTCGAGCCAGGTCCTGGCTACTCCTTTGTCAAACCTCAGAGCGTTGCTGGTCTTGGAAGTTGTCCGCGAGTTGGAGTATGTTCTCTTCGCCACGTCATATCTGGGAAGAAGTGATGACGACGAAACATCTGGACCGTCCTACCATGGGATGGAGCGACTGATCGCCAAGGATACGCTGTGGTATCTGTGTGCTATGATGCACATTCTGGCAGGACTATCTATACGTGATGAAGTGAAGAGCCAACCAATGAACGATAGCGGAAGATTGTTTTCCGGACTTGTTCAAGACAAGATTGTTTGCAAGCTGTACGATCTTGTGCTGAAATGCCAGACAAGACAGGGTGACTCGAATGATAGTCATAAAGAAGCTTGGGTTGTGTCCCGTGATGGGGCAGAGTGTCGGCGGGGATTGCCGTTGGCTGCAGCGACGGGGGGACGGGCCTCTGCTAGGTTTGAAGGGAAGCGAAAAGAAGCCAGTAAGGATCCTGGGAAACTCTATCGTTGGTTGTACCGAATACTGATAGAAATGCGCAGGCGGGTGTTTGATTGATGAGGCAGGGCTGATGATGCTTTTGGGAGTTGTTGAGCGGTATATTATTCTGTATGTAGGGTAGTTTCCCATGAAGTCCGACTGTCCAAGACGAGGGATGATTTCCCCAGGTTCCGTATTTGCTGGGCTGGGGAGGAGTGCTAGGAGTGCCTCGAGGCAGTCTTATCAGCCCTGGTTATAGATATGTTATGTTGGCATCTCAGGTAGATCTGGAAGCATGTGTCCGCGGCAACAAGGGGGTGTGACCTGTGACAGGAGGGTTATTCCGATGCGATCTGGATCTGGATCTGGGGACGGGCGGAGGGATATAAGCCACGGCGGAGAGAAAGACAGGCAGCAATGGTCCGCCCCAACGAGCATCTCGCTGTCCTCCTCCCCCGCCATCTCTGGAAGGTCTGTCCCTCTTTCTCCGAGCCTCTGTCCCGTGACTGACTCACGTGTCCAGCCCGACGCAGCTGCCTCCTACTGCGACAACTTTTTCTGCAGAATCACCTTTTCGCTTTTGGAGCGTCGCCACCACTGTCGCAAGTGCGGAGGCGTCTTTTGTCGCGCCTGCACGCCTCGCACCACCACCCTTCTCGACACCGCCTGCCTTGACTTTCTCCTCCCACCCCGCAATGTCCCCATCACCAACTACGAGTCCCCCGAGTCACGTGTGCTAGATGAGCGTGTCTGCGACGACTGCTACGACCAGATCCACGGTCTGCCTGCGACTCCCCGCCATCGCCTGCCTGTTGACGACGACCGCTCCATCGCCTCTTCCTCTTCTGCCTCAACTGCCCCCACCCCTGCACCCTCTCGCAAGTCTCGCACCGCACCTGCCTCTCCCGTCCCCTCCAGCATCATCTCCGCTCGCCTTGCTCTGGTTGAGAGATCCTATGGAGAGCTTGATGCTTATCCTCTCCGCAGGTCCAGCGTCCTCTGCAAGGCCACTGGTGGGGGTCGGTGGGAGCCCAAACCCCAGACCGTTCTGTGTGCCTATCGTCCGCCTGGCGGCAAGGCCCCTTACGAGATTGAGCTCGAGCGCGAAGAGCAGGAGGCCAAGATCCGCAGACTTAATCCTGTCATCAAAGACGGCGACTTCCAGTATCGTTTCCCTCCACAGATCCTCCCAGAGGACGACATTGACTGGTCATCACGTGTCGGCCCCATCACCCTTTCTACTTTCTGATGCTCTCACTCGTATTCTTATTGTATACCTTGTACTTGTATTGCACCTATATGCTATTCTTGCCGGGCTCCTCTAGTCGCGTAGATGCTCTCTGTCAAATGTCATTGCTTCTTGTGTCCCATGATCCGGCTCATCTATTATCCGATCTTGCCCTTTGAATCCGATCACATGCAATGACCTCTGAGCCTGCTCAACCCGACTTTTATCTTGACTACGATCCTGTGAGCAGTTTCGGCTATTATGATGTTACGCGCTAGTAATGTTACGTAATGTCACACAGTATGGAGAATTCTGAGTGTGATAATCGATCATCGGCGGACCTGACTAATCCATCCTCCCGATCAAATATGAAGACGTGTGTTTTAAGGGTCTGTCTGCTCTTCGAGAGCCTTATCGCTATACCATATGCTTTTCGGTGTTCCCTTATCCATACCATCAGTGGCGTCGGACGATCGGTCGTACATGGGAATTCCAATCTCCATTGTGGTTGTGTTATTGTGGCGCAACTTGTGCCACATGCTTTTGAAATTGAAATTGACTTTGGGTTCCTTTTTTTTTTTTTCAGCTATCGTGTGCTCATGACTCCATGAGCGAGGTATCACAAAATTGACTTCTTTGGCTGTAGAGCTCATGTCAATCGCCCCACTCAACGTCACGCATACGATGAGAAAAGAGGGTTTTACCGGTCCGAATACATCTCTTGTCGATTGATCACTCGAGTAGACATCTGGATGTATCAATGAGCGTTGAGCGATGATCGACCAAAAGCAGTCGCTGAGCTGGAAACATGGACGTGTTTTACCATTTACCGAAAGACCCCGTGTTCCTGAGGCTACTTCTATTACTGGCAATGTCTAAGAGTAACAATGCTATGTTTAGAACACTCGCTTGTTGTCAATTATTCTTATTGCACAACTATCTGAGAGCTCGTAAAGCATCACAGAATGACATTTGACTTGGGCGGATTATTAAAGTTGATGATATATTGATTCTATGTATGTAAATGCTTGCGGCCCAGGGATTCCGCGGACGGCGGTCAGGATTGGAGGAGGAGCAAGGGTGATAGGTTCATTTGATAAAAAGAAGTTGCGTTTATGCTGACTGAGACGTTTGGAAGGAAGCGTTCATCAGTGCCACGGTGAGATGATGTATACGTTATATGATATTGAGTTGGTTATGTATTTCGAGTGAGAGAATCAATCAAAGTTTGTGCTTATTGGATTGCAGTCAAATGGTTGTCTACAGCCAGAGTTTAACTCCAAGAACAAAAGAAAAATAGAGTAGGTTCGTGTCAAACGCGATAATCCTTCGAGTGTCCGGTCGATGCGGGCGATCGCGATTGTAAAAAACAGAACACAACTGATAGAGAATGAGGTATACGAGAAACAGGACTTTGGCAACTATCCATGAGACGGACAAGCGGGCACTATTGAATCAATCAGTTTTCTCGGATCCTGAGAGCCGGTACGATCCGAGTAGCCACAGTACTACTGGAAATCACCAGCCAGAGAGGCCTATCCTTAGTTCACCAGGAACAAGAATGACGACAAACCAGTGCGCATGGTGCATCCGGAACCTATAGTAAAGCCTATGCCGTGCGGTAAAGGAAGAGCCTAGAAGAGAGAGAACGGCAGACGACGCTGTGAATGTGTTGCCAAAAGGTGTGTGTTGGAAGAACTCTTTTCGACACAGTGCGGGAAAATGGATATTTCCGAAGCGTGACAAGTGGTTGGTTAACACTTTGCCATCGATATAGAAACGTCATCGGATGAGTTTCGGGTAATCATGTGCATCAGAGACCCAAAATTAGTGGACAAGACAAAGCTTGAACAAACAACCAACTTTTTTTTACATGTTTTCAAGGACTCGGTTGTCGGTCTCGACATCTTTGCCACTCTTGTCAAGACATATCCGATGGACCAGGTCATTGAGTGCTGCTGTACTAGGAAATGAAAGCTCTACCTCTACACCCAATGACCCTCCTCCACAAAGGCAGGGTCCTAGGTTCAAGTGCATTACCAAACGTCCGCCTATCTCAAATGCTTCGCCGAGAGAATGGTGTAGACCTCTCGCTCCTGGTGTTGTTCCTGCATATGACCTAGCCCTAGAGCTTCTGGAAGCAGATAGTACACGAATTAAATCAGAGGCGCTAGTCTTACGCGAGGACATACGAATTAAGGAGGAACAGAGGATAGCCATGACAATCAAAGAGACAGAGGATGCTCGAGTGGCTGTGAACAAACTGGATGATGAGTTGGAAGCGTTGAGGACAAAGTTGAGGATATTGGAAGTGCAGGCTGAAGCTAATCTTCCGAACGTCCGGTGGAGAGTTGCTAATGCCATGCGTAAGTACACCTCGGCTATGTTCTCGTGTGTCGAGGTTTCTGAGCTTCCGTCCAAGCGGATATGCAGAAACCAGTTGATCGACATCTCCTGGAACAAAGGTGGCGGAAAGAAGGCGACCTGGATCTACTGGTAACTAAACCACCCTCTTGTCTGTAATTGATGTTAACCAGGTTCGTAGATGGAACGTATTTACCAAATGAGAGTAGTTCCGGACCTACTTTCTTCGATGCACCCCTCTATTGATGTTAGGATAACTGTCAGCACCCTCGGTATGGTGTCTGGCAAGGCGAATCAAATTGTTGTGCCGGGGTCTTTTCTCCTCCCCAGACAGGTGTGTGCTCTATATCAACTTGATTGGCCTCTTATTTTTCTTCCCTTTGATAGACCTTTACCCCGCCAAAGATATATGCGAATGTCTTTCATACAGACATACGGCTTTATACCCTCCTACTTCTAGATGCGGGTAAGGTCACCAGTAGGATTGTTATAACAGCACACTCAAGTTGAAGTAGATGTTCCTGACGAGGAAAGAGCTTCCTATACTACTTATCTACATTGGATGCAGTGGGTGAAGTTGAATCATGATTTACAACTTTGTCTGATGACTTGACAGACCTAATATCCCCCTGTCGGCCAGTCATACGTCTCGCATTCTTAACTTGAATAACCACACAAAATACATTCCTCCCCATCCACAACAAGGAATGGATTACCATCGCTATGTACTGCTCTTACTTCAACAACCTCCTCTTGGTGCATCCGGATATTCGCTCAACCTTGAGGCTCGCGTCAAGGCAGATGAATCTACGTCTATGCATCTTGACATTCCCATTGTATCTGACAAGCAACGTCAAGGCTTTAGCCTTCGGAGCTTTATGCAGGAATGGGGCTTCGACATGCGTAAAGGTGGAGGTGCGCATATGTGGCGGGAGGTCTGGGATGAGCATGTTTCTACTATCTATAAGAATATACTCGGTGGGTTTTTCATTCTTTTGGCATCGAGTTTGCGATTGATTTGCTGTTAGGAACTCCTGAGCCTCGTTATCGTCTCCCCAGGAAACCAGAACCTACTCCGAAGCAGTTGGAGAGGTATATTAGCTGATTGGGCCGTTCTCAACGATTGGCTAGTGTAATTTATTTGCATACTCGGGCGTGCACTTAAGGGGATTAATAATCTGATTTAGACTTTATTTGTCAGGGACTTCTCTTTCCGTGACTTGCGTGCACCATCGTGATATCAGTTGATTCATGTGGATATTATCCACTCACTTGCTTGCCCAAGTGGCTCAATGTGATTGTGGCGTTACCGTCGTATCAACCCATATCTTGTTCATCATTCATAGCGTTGCTGCGTTTAACTGCGCACTGAGACCGGCAAGTTGACCTCTGGCCTCATGAATATCGGAAGATGGTTATGCATATGACGACCCAAAAAAAATGAGTTGAGGTAACATTGAAGGCACACTGTATCATTATTCTGCTAATGAGTCTTTGGGAGAGGGTTGGTTACCTGTTTTGGGGGTGCAGTGCCACTTTGTATCCGAAAAGCAACACCTGTGGTGCGCGTTCAAATGGCACTGGCGCACTTGTTTGGGTGCTTTAACTTCTTGCTGCCCATTTAGAGTTCCTAGTACACGACGGTTCGAAGTGACCGGAATTCTTATGTATGGTTATCATCACCTTGATTGTTGACTAACAATGACACTTTTGACCGCCGATCTCTTCGAAAAGAATATGCAGTGCTTATTTTTTTTTGATTGTCCGGGACAGAAAGAAAGAAAGAAAGAGAGGGAGAAGGAACTTGATTTTTTTGAAAGAAAATCTCCGATCCGTTCGTGTGTATATTATTATTATTTTTGTTTCTTCATGTTGGGCATGTGGATGAAAATCAGCCAAATTCACGCTTTGTCATGATGGATGGGTTGGTTGGTTGGTTGGTTGGTTGGTTGGTGTGTAATGTCAATGACCGGACTTTTGCGTCTGGGTTTGGGATTGTAAAGAAAAAGAAAAGAAAAGAAAAAAAAGAACGACAACGATAACTTAGCCGACGTCACTTGGGAGTCGTGTTCGGTACCGAATAGAAAGAGAAAGACGTGTGTGTGAATGTGAATGTGTGTGTGTGTGCATGTGCATGTGTCAATTTTTGTGGGACGTCGATTTTTTCGAATTTTGCGAGTGATGACTGTTGACGTTTTTTCCGATGTTCGTAGAGGACCGGGGGGGAGGGGGGTTCGGTTGGCCATCAAGGGTAGGTTGGGGAGCATGGGAGCAGTTGTTCTGTCGGCAATACATAGCGGATGATGCGATTTGTGACGGGGGAGGGGGAGGGGAGGGGAGGGGAGGGGAATAGATCACTGTTTACTTTGATTCTTGTTTTGTGCTCTTTTTTTGATCTACAGGCTAAAAAATCTGAAAATCACGGAAAAATCACGGACATCACTCTCTCGTTTGGTGATCTCTAGTCAATCGTGGAGATCCATACTGGAGCGGAGGACGAGAGTAGTCTCTCTCTCTCTCTCGCGACGAATGACCCAAAAATTATTGAGTGTGGAGTCGTGTCATGTGTTAAAAAGGGAGCTTCGATTTGATCCCGACATTCCGACGATGGAATCGCTTTGGAAGTTCAATCGAATGGAATTTGAAATTTTTTGGGCCGCTTGTTTTTTTTTTTTTTTGGAATAGAGCAAATGGTTTCTGCGGATGCGATGGTCGTTCCGTCCATTCTTCTAGCTTTTTTTTTTTCTAAAATCGACAGGTTATCACGCGGTGTTACATATATATATATATATACAGTTACCTGCTGACTACATTAAATGTACAATTCTGGTCAAACAAATATAGGCTAAGAAGGGGAACAGGAGGAAGAAAAATAGAGACGACAAAAAATAATAAGAGAGAAGTGAGACGAAGAGGATAGCGGGAGCAGATTCCGGTGTGCACATGTGAGGCCTTGCGCGTCGGTGTTTATATTCTGAACGGGGGAGACAGGGTAGGAGGAGATGTATTTCCTGTATCATTAGTTGTTTTCGGGGGGAGTTCTCTGGGTGAACGCAAACACCGTAGGGTTGAATGTGAGAAATTTGATGAGATCGCTTGAACACTGAGAGGGTAGCGTGAATCTGGAGTACTCCGTAAGGATATGTTTGAGTGTCGAGATCTGACTCGCCGCACAAGCATGCGACTGGCTCTTGGGGGAGGAATCTCACCAATAGGAGCGTGATTTAACATGGTTCTAGTGGCTCTCGCGGACAGGGTATTCTCCTAACATATCTGCGTCAATTGATTTGTGCATCGTGTGATCAGGAATAAATTTGGATTTCAGATGAGTAGGTCCTCTAGGCCATGTGATAATAATAATGAGGCGGTATTCTATTCCCACACCTTCTTTCCTCTTGTGATTAATAATAATAGCCACAACGAAGAGAATCACTGGCTGCCTGGCTTCTAAGCATTCAGTCTACGCTGTCTCAAGTGGTAATTCAACTGCCAGAGAATGTGCTCGTCAAAGAAGGCACTCTACCGCCAATTTGTACATCAAAGGAGGATGGCACAGAGATATGATGACCATTTGTGCCCATGGGGCTGAAGCACAATTGGATCCAGAGCTCACATTTGAATCATTGTTGACAATTCATACACAAAGGAAATGATCATATGGTGATAAAAACTTGACAAAGATAATCCAACAGTGTTTGCTTGGTCCAACTTTGTTTCTCAGAACTCATTGTTGATGGGGTCTAACTTTGATCCTATTCTAGTTTCTTCCAAGTTATCTTATGTAGATCGGCTGCAAGTGATTTGTGCTTTTTCTTTATGTAGAGTATCATGTACCCTTCCATGGATTGCGATTGAGCATTGCATTCGAAATTTAAGAATTGAAAAACAATGACCATGATTCGGACCATGTGACATGTCTTTTTTTTCTTCTTTCTAAATCATAAATTTATAACGCGGTGCTCGATCGCAGTCCGCAGTAAAATACCTAGTACCCTACAATACACAGCCAAAATTACAAAATGTAGCTGGACCGACTGCAATTGTTCAGGATGCGAGCTCAAGTCTCTATTGTGACCACAAGGGCATGCTAGATTGCTTTGAGGGAAGAACCTCTTCCTGAATTCCCCAATCGGAGCATAATTCAGAGTAGCTCTAGTGGCTCTAGCGCAAAGCGATACCGAGGATCCAATATGATTGAGCCATTCCCCTCCTTTAATATATGACGGTTGGATAGACTTCTTTTTGTTAACTCGAAGTTGTAAGAATTGGTGGCCTTTGTTGTGGCCATAGTTGAAGGAGGTGTGCAATAATGGTAATAGATTCACCTTGACCAGAGTGGTGTGAGGGATCGAGAGCCTTTTTAGCAGAGGAGAGGGAGTCTATGATGACAACAATGCGGTCAACATCAAGAGAGGTAACCTTAGCAATTCCTAAACGAATGGCACTGGTTCGGCATTTGAGGCTGTGATATTCTCAAATTGGATGAGATGCTTGCACCAGCCGTAAGACCATGTGACATGTCTCGAGGATGTATTTTGCACTTCTGCAGAAATCTTTATTATCCTTAGAGCCTTGATGTTTCAGACAGATCTATGTATGAATATGAGTACCTGTTCTGGGCATTCTTCGAGGGCCTAGATGACACGGTGAAAGTTGAGAGGACCTCGGCTTATGTAAATGATAGAGGAACATTGATTCGAGGACCCAGTTCTTGATCACAACATGCCACCACCTCACTATGACTTTCTTATCAAGGTAAGCAGACATTGTAGTGTTCCCCAAGCTCTCCCATTGACCCAGCAGATAACAGCTCCTGCTCATCGGTGATTCCGGTACGTTCTATCACACTCACGTTTACGCTGTTTCTGAGATTATCAGGTGTGGGCAAGTCCTGCCTTCTCCTTCGCTTCTGCGACGATGCATGGACACCTTCCTTTATCACAACAATTGGTATTGACTTCAAGATCCGCACGATTGAACTAGACGGCAATCGTATCAAACTTCAGATAGTGCTTTCTATCACACTCATTGCAAATAAACGTTCGGCTAACTCTTCAATTAGTGGGACACTGCAGGCCAGGAACGTTTCAGAACAATCACTACAGCATATTATCGTGGAGCGATGGGCATTCTTTTGGTATATGATGTCACGGACGAGCGATCCTTCAACAGTTCGTAGTGCAATTCCCCAAAACCTCACACTCAGAATTCGTCAGATATCCGGACCTGGCACTCAAACATTGAGCAGCATGCCTCAGAAGGTGTCAATAAAATTCTGATCGGTAATAAATCTGATTGGACGGATAAGCGAGCGGTCAGCGAAGAGCAGGGCCAAGAACTGGCGGATGAACTTGGCATTCGCTTCATGGAGACGTCGGCAAAGAATAACGAGGGTGTCGAGGATGCTTTTTTCACACTCGCGAGGTCCGTCATGCTCGATATTGTTCTATTTGTCAATTCACACTAATTTAGGGATATCAAGACCCGTCTCATTGATTCTCAAGCTAATTCTGCGAGCCCAACGTCTGGTGGTTTGGCTGACGGTGCCGTTCGCGTTGACCAGCCCACCAACCAAACAACACCAGGCTGTTGCTCATAGGATTGAAACACCGAGTTGTATCCCTAATGGACACTCTTTGTTGTATACATCTCGATTGGGCACGTATAATAATAAGATGGTTTGTTCCACTCTTGGTTGTTTTTTGGTGTCTTTCGTCAAACAATTTCCCGAGGTAATGTAAACATACAGTAATGCCTAACCTTCTGGAATTTACAAGCATTTTGTGAACTGTGATATCAATCAATGAGTATAATGAAATCATACTTGTGTCCTGCCGCGGACTGTGATTGAGCACTGTCATAAATTTATGAAAAAATGTCTTTGACGATGTTCGAATATCATTCCTGTACTACTCGAGGACGTTTTTTTAATAGTATGACTATCAACCCAGTACCATAGGATATATATATATGCACCTAGGGAAGATTCTCATGCTCTTAACATAATGATAAACCTGCCTATACTAGTCTCAAAGTTTGTTTCATCCTGAATGAGAAGCTCAAGTTCTGCCAGAAACACTATCAGTTGATTAGGTCCATACACAAACTACCTCATGATACTGACAACGAAAACACAAATAAGCTCCATTGTTATATATGCCCTAAAGTAACAGTATTGAAAAAACTCGAATGACAGAAAATCAACATTGACAAGATCCTTAATCGTGATACAGATAAGCGATGAAATGACGACAGCTTTGGATATCTGCGACACAATGATGGCAATACATGAGAAAAAGGAAGAATGGTGGGCATCCTACTGTCCAATGCCCATCTTTAGGCAAGCACCGGCGACGTCAATTTCATCCCACTTTGAATCAATTTCAGGGCAAGCGCCTTCTGTAGCAGCATATTTCCGTCGTTGGATATGAACGAGTGAGCTTCTAAAATGCCTTCGAATCATTTCAGGTGTATGTACACCTTCTATGAGACCGGGAGGAACACGCTGAGATGGATGGACATCGGAAGAGAGAATATTGTCAATGCTTGATGCAATGAGTTCCACCAGGCTATTGACAAATTTAGGTGCGACCTGATGGACAAATTTTAGCGTTACTTTGCGTTTATAATCTGAGGACAAACTAACAGCAGAAGCACCATGATCAAGGTAGTAGAGGTATTGATCAAGGGTATCGCAATACAATTGAACGGTCACAACTTCCTCAATGGCCGAATTTGCTATCCGAAGGGATTTCTGGAGACATTCCAGGACGCGCTTACTGTCTTGGTGTGGGTACTAAGCGTAATTGATCAGAGTAGAATGACCAAAGAATGAAGATACCAACAGATTTGGCATCCTCCTCGCACTCCTTGGATGGGGGTTTCTCCTTCTCCTTTTCATGTAATCTGGTATCGATCTCTGTAGGTGGTGTCTGCCACCACAAATGGCTAGCCAGTGTAACTGCGGGGGCTTGATGATTCTTCTTCAAAAGTTTTGCACCATAGAGAGCCGCCTTGGTGATGAGGGTATCGTAGTTGTCGATGCCAAAAACCTTGGCGCCAGACAATGTACCAATGATGAGTGTGATAGCTTGCAGCTGAGCACGAGACTCTGAGATGTTGTCTTCGTAGATGGTGAAAGCTTGTACATAAAAGTCATAAGTTAAATCTTCGAAACCACACTCGTCTGAAATCTGGGCCGCCAAAAGAAATAGACGAAGAGCGATTCCCGGTGCTTCTACCTGTGCCGCTAGTATCAATATGAGCTGCCGGATAAATTTTAAAATCATCGTGACTTTGGTTTGCCGATCGCTCTCCTACATAAAAGGATCAAAAAAACACGAGAATGGTCAAGCCAAGACATGCCTCGGTATCCCAGTTCTTGCAGCATCGACATAGTTTAATTGCTGACGTGATCAGGGCCGGGAACGTGAACCGCATTCGATCACCTCCAGTCTCGAAATGCCGTCGGGCAATTTGAAGAAGCTTCAAAGTTATCAATACATGAAACAAGGACATGGACTAGAATGAGCGAACTTCATATTGGACATCGAGGGATTCGGCTCTGAAAAGGTGCACCATCCGTGCTATCCAACCTTGTTCCTCTGCTATCTCTTCGCGCTCAACAAAATAAGGCCCTTGCCTCCGTATCTCTCGAGGATGGAGCTGTTGCCCATTGGGTGTAGTTTGATGGGCGGAGGAATCGGACTGATCTTTAATGAGGACATGTAGTAGTTCCAATGTACCGTCTGCATCTTCAGGTGTCTCAATTATTGTCTCATTCTTGAGAACCGATGAGATGATTGCATGCGCTATCGAGCGACGAGTTGGGTATAATTGTTGTGTCAAAAGCGGGACATAATTGGGAATTGCTAGTAGAGTTAAGACAGATTGGTAAGAGTTGATTGGGGCGATCAATAATGCTGACAGATTTGCAGCTGTCTGCTGGGAGTGAAGGTCTGGACTGATAAGAAGCTGAGCAAACATAGGAATATAGAAAAAACAAGGTGCCTCACTTTTCTGAGTATTCTCTGATCTTGTCGGCTGTGAAACCCAGGATTTGATCCACGTACTCCAACCGATCCGGATAGCAATTTACAGATAGATTGGTTAAGGAAACGAGGAGAGCAGTGATATCTTGGATTGAAAGATCTGGCCGGGCCTTATGTCGAATGGGGAAGCAGAACAGTGCAGTCAAAGTGGAAAACACACCTTAATGAGCTGAACCACTTGTACCCAGAACACTTCAAACAACTGTACATCCTCTGGTATGCCTCTGAATCTGCGGACAGGTCCCTCTTTCTCTTTTCCCTTAGGTTCTGAAAAAGTTGATGTTGACTCAGATTCAGGAAATTTTTCTGGTTCAATAGATTCAGCGTTTGTTGTAGTAACTGGAGACGTAGGGATAGTCCAGGCATTGCTTAGCTCTGACGTGGAAATCCCCGATGAGGATGCTTGACCACCCCCGTTCTGCCTTGCCTTCGCTTTCTGGGACTTGACCTTTTCTGCAAGGCGTTTGGTGGCAGCTTCTTCCTGCCTCCTAGTTACTTCTGGGTCTTCGCTCTCTGCTTCCCTCGCAGCATAAGCGGCAAGCCGATCGATCAGAGAAATAACTATATGTTTAATGTTAACCTTGTGATGAAGTTGAGCTGTCGCTGAAAGAAAAGGTCTAAGGGTATGGAGGTGGAATTCCGGGGTGAAAACCTGAGATCGTATAAACTAGTCATCCAATATAATTGATGAAGTAGACATACTTGAATAACAACTTCCATTAGATACTCCTGAGCAATTGCATCCTTGCAGCTGACCACCTGCTCAAGGATGCTTGGAAGTATGATTCTCTGGTACAAATCGAGGTCGACACCATCAAGTTGACTAAGTCGCACTAGGTTTGTCCCGACGAGGATACGGAGCTCACGTCGTTCCATCTCGCGTTTCTCATGATCACGGGAGTGACCTTGGTGCTGCAAGCGTACCCAAAGCTTGTTCATTTCAATAAAATTGGTCAAAACAAAAGATATTGAATCCTGGAGGCCGCCAGCAGGGCTACAAATAACAGCGTCCATGAGAGTGTTACTATTCGACGACTGATAAACTGACCTGCTTGCTGGCGCAGTTGGTAGATGGTCTCTTGTCTGTCCACTCAAGTAATGACGCAAGAAGAGACCTCGAATCGGGTGAAGAACACCTCGCGACATCTCTATCATATCCTTCATGATTTCCTTCACAGGCGCCTCAGGTATTGACATGTAGATAGAGCCCACCGTGATCATCAGGTAAAGACGGGGTATGATGTTTCCAGCATATTGTACAAGTTCATAGAGATCTGCAAGGTAATGTCGACCTTGAGTATGTGCATCATAGAGATAATTAGACAGATGCCGAATTGCATCGAAGACGGCTATATCTGGATGTACGCATATTCATAAACATGCAGACTAGGATATGAATCCGAGACCCTGAACGTACACAATTCATAATACTGCTTAGGTGAAAGTGAAGAGGTCCTGAGTTCTGCGAGCATAAGGCTAGCACTTTTGAGCGCATCCATCAACTGATCCAGTTCCTGTTGAACAAGTTCGAGCCACGGCTGGAAAGTGTTTTTGAATAGAATGGCTCCGCACCAGATTTCGCTTCATTTGTTGAACCTGGATCTTGACAGTATTCAGGGCATCGCTGAGTAGTTTGCCCTCAGCTTGTACTATTGGTGTCATAATTGCTGACAGAGATGAAGACGAGCTGAGCAGTTCCCTGTTGTATCTTGCTTGTCCTTGTGTGGCATTGCGACCACATACCCGTGCCTCCGGCATGGTTAGGTGATTCGATAGAGACAATGAGTCGCAAGTGGATTGGTCTATCCGCGTTAGCATGTCTTACAAGAGATTTCATCTTAGGCACCAAGGCCCTCGCAGAATTATTGTCCAAATACAATGTAGACCCCTCATCTACCATCAGCGACAGACCCCTCTGAAGGGGAGTCTGAGGACGAGGCTCCTATGATACCATCTGCTCAGGTGCAATGGGTAAACATCTGAACATACCACTGCCCCAGCTATTCACTGAAAAACTTCGCCTACATTCTTCCCCTCATGCCTTCACCTGATGCATTCTTAATGGGGAATAGAAATAATCACGTGATGTGATTGATAAGTTAAACAGTGGTGCGACAATTTTTGATGATTTCTAGCCTTTGTCTTGCGGTACTTCGTTCTCAACATGAGCTTCCTAAATTCTACAATGGCTACTGCCTTGAATTTAGCCGAACAGCACTATCAAGGTACCGATCTTTCGTCGCTCAACTGGCTTGAAAAGCAATGGGCGGCTTGGTATATCTGGATTGGCAATCCTGCTATCGCTACGGGTCTTATGAGTTTCTTGCTTCACGAGGTGATTGTCTAGCGCATCCGGGTTTCTCATATGCTAATGTCATTGACGTAGATTGGTTTCTTTGGCCGCTGTGTGCCTTGGATCATCGTCGACGCAATACCGTATTTCCGCAGATGGAAGCTGCAACCTACAAAGATACATTCACAGCAGGAGCAATGGGAGTGCACCAAAGCAGTCCTTCTTAGTCACGTCACAGTAGAGCTTCCAACTGTGAGTTTGCCTTGCCAGTTGATTTGATCGTCTTTAAGACCATTTCCAAAGATCTGGCTGTTCCACCCCGTCGCCGAAACTTTCGGCATGGCAACCTGGCAGGTGCCTTTCCCTTCGTGGAAGGCCATGGTTCTTCAGAATTTATTTTTCTTCTTCTTCGAGGATCTTTTTCACTACTGGGGTATGTGCTTCAGTGTAAACATCTCCGTTTTGGCTCTGATGTGATGTCGCCTGTTTTCTATGCAATTCAGCCCACCAAGCACTTCATACTGGTCTCCTCTACAAGTATATCCACAAAGTTCATCACAAGTACTCTGCGCCTTTTGGTCTTGCATCTGTATATGCCCATCCCGCTGAAGTCTTGATCCTTGGAACCGGTACCATTGGTGGCCCTATCCTCTACACCGCCTTCGCTCGCGATCTCCATATCTTCTCTGTTTATATTTGGATTGTCTTGAGATTGTTTCAGGCTATCGACGCCCACAGTGGTTATGGTAGGTTCATTGGCTCTCAATCAGTTGAATCAGAGACCAATGGTAAATGAACAGATTTCCCATGGTCGCTCCACCACTTTCTCCCCTTCTGGTCTGGCGCTGAACATCACGATTTTCACCACATGGCATTCACCAACAACTATTCAACTTCCTTCCGCTGGTGGGATTGGGCCTTCGGCACTGATACCAAATATAGGGAATACAGGAAGAAGGTCAAGGCTGCCAAAGCTGCAATGAAGAACGCGACTCAGGAAGAAAGGGATGCTTTTGAGCGCAAACTCATTGATGAAGTTGAAAAGGATGGCATCAAGGCCGAGGCTGAGGCTGAGGCTCGGGGCTTCACAAAGACCAAGATACAGTGAACTTGTAGACAGTGATGAGACTCACACGTTGCTATTATCTATACCTCAAATAGTATTTACCTGAAACCTGATAGACTGATATCAAGAACAAATCAAGAACAAAAGATGAGAGAAATTGATATGTGCCCTAGCTTGTACTATAATGTTCCTATCTTTGTACCATGACAGACTCCAGAAAGTTCACCTGCATGTCTATTGGTGATCTCCTTTTCCAGATCCAGAATGAACGAGCTAGGCTTCATCCACCATTTGTTGCCATGAACAATGTCTGTGGTAGAACCAAAGCCGATTCCAGCAGTCCTACAGCAGTTTACCCTATCTTGCCCACCGAGATTATCGACAATATCTGCCAAAGACTGGACATTTGCGACTTGGCAAACCTCGTCCGAGCCAACAGTGTACTGAATGTAGTTGGTACAAAGCGGCTCTATCATACGATTGGTGTCGAGATGCGTCCTGCTCGCCTCCTGCAGTGTATGATTTCACTTGACCGCAATGCAGATATGCCACTTCTTGTGAGGACGTTTGAGGTGAACCTGGCCAACAATTTACCTACGAGGACGTGTTATTTGTTATTAGAGAGGATATTGAAGAAGATGGTCAATTTGACGACGTTGGTGGTTGAACTCCCTAAACATCATTCGCCGACCTGGGCATTGCCCATGCCACCACTTCCGACAGCATCCTCTAAATTACCATCTCGGATATTTCGACTACATTCTTTCACTACCTCAATGCACTGTAAATCTTCTCTCGCACGATTTCTCGACTCTCAACCCGAAATCACAGAACTCACACTCAGAGGAATCGATTCCGACTTAGAGAATTCATTCCTTACAACTCTCCTCCATTCTATCGGCGCTTTCGCTCCAGATAATCCTCTCGCAGCACTTCTGGTCCCACAGCCAAGCCAATTTATCCTCCTCCCAACATCTTTACCCAAATTATCTCACTTCAACGCTGTTCATGCTGGACCTACTGTCATTCGTAATATTATTTCATCGAGACCGGTGACACATATGTCTATACCGATATTACCCTCTCAGACGATGGATACGTTGTTGGCGCTTTCGTCGTCGTCTAAACCTCTCGTGAAACTCACCGTGATGTCTTTTGATCCTGCTGCTCTACAATTCTTGTTCCCTGAATTATCAGTGAGGTTCATGGAGCTTGAATCTTTGAACATCGTTGCGCTCATAGCGGAAGTCACCGCAGAGATGTTATTGCAATGGGGGGTCTATCTGGCTGGATTCAAGAAGATGAAATATATCACGTTTATGGCTACATTAGAAGACGATGGCGACGGCAGAGAGGAGATCGATGAGAAGAAGATTGCTCAGGCTTGGCATTCTTCATGTCCGACTCTTCAAACAGTCATTTTGCCGCATGGAAAGGTTTGGTTTGAAGCGACTACTACCGATGATGAAAAATCAGATCGGAAGTGTTGGAAATGTTTGGATGAAGAGGACGAGTAGACTGAATTAATGCAAGATAGACAGGCATTTGTGACTATCCAGTTCAATTTCATGTGAACATAATGTCGAGGTTGAGACATACGTAGTAGAGGCCCTTATTTAAATCAACAGTTGAAAATAATAGCTAGCTACATGTATCTAAAGTCGACTATGAAAATCTCGGTTCTGGTATCCTCAGCTGGTAAAAAGCTTAATAAAGCATAACAGGACATCGAGCTCTATAAGTACATAATAGATATGATTTTATTAAGCGCAAATGGACAGACGAATTCTTCCAACCTCACGATGTATTTTGTGGAGCTAGCTTTTCAATCATACTGTCAGGCTCAGTCCCCGTGCGTGAGGTCTGCACTGCCTCGAAATCCGGACAATTATCTTCTGCCTCCGTGCGCCCCAGCAGCTTGCGGATCCAGAATGGTAAAATGCTACCAGGGGGGATGACCCATTTTTCTGAGTTCTCATAATTATCAGGAACGATCCTTCCTCCTGAAACCTTGCGAAGGAAGAAAGGAATTCCATTGAGCAAGATGTATGAAATGACACCTGCAATGACTCCATATGCGATGCTGTTCAAAAGACAAGGTGAATTGAAAGAATGAGCGATAAGACAGACTAGACACACTTGTAGGTCAGGGGAATGATGATGAGAGTGAGGAAGGCGGGAACTGCGTCGCCAAGGTAGTCCCAGTTTATTTCAACAACACTTTAGAATCTCGTAGTAAGCATATATGTATATCGTATATCGTAGCTTGAAGAAACAGAACTCACTTACGAATCATGAGAGAGCCAACAATGACAAGAGCACTTCCTGTTGCCCAAGATGGGATAGAAGCAAAGATAGGGGAGAAGAATACAGAAATGAAAAACATGAATCCAGTTGTCATTGCTGTGAGACCTGTTTTGCCACCCTCTTTTGCTCTCGTTGAGATATTTACAAGCCAAGAGCTAGAAAGACGTACCACTGATACCAGTTGCACTCTCAACAAAGGCTGTAACAGGACTAGTACCCATGAGGGCGCCCATACTAATACTGAAGGCATCGACGCAGTAGGCGATGGTGGAATTTTCAAAGTCAAGTGTCACAGGATCACGAAGGCCAGCAAATTTAGCCATAGAGTATAGTGTGCCGGTAGTATCTTTCAAGTCCGATGAGTTAAATTCGTCCGTCATGCTAATCAAACATACCGAGGATATCGACATAAAGGAACGTGATAAGAGCATACCAGACGTGACCCTTTCCATAAGCATACTAGGTACCTGCATCAGGTGGACACGTTTGGTGGCGTAGGAAGAAACTCACGTCAATGGCGTTGCCGATCTTGTTGATGGGGTGGAATGTAACAACTTTTTTGAAGAAGTCAAACCTCTGGTCACCAAGCTCGGTATGAGGGAAGTAGGAGACACCTGTTGGCCTGGGCCAAGAGATGATCGCCACGATGAAAATGCCGATTAGAATAGCTCCGCGAATGCGGTAGAGCATCATTAGGACTGTCAGGACACTGAAATGGCATTGTGAAAATTTGATATCTGCTTTCATTGCTGGTACCTTTTGACCTACCCACCCATGAAAATACCGAGCCACATGGTCGGATTGCGCAAAACACCACTTTTACAGTAGCCTGCCAAGTCAGCACTGATATAATCTTGGGAAAAGTATCAGCCAGATGCTTTACTCAGGTTCGGGAGGATGGCAAGGAAGAACTCACTGTCAGGTAGGCAGCCCCCGAGACCCACAAGGTTAGTCGTATCTCCTCCAATAACTCCCAGTCCACCACTGGCTGTTCTGGGATGAGACGACTGGTTTTACAAATAAACTTTGAAGAGAACTGACACAATCCAATAAATCTAGATGGTATGATAGTTGATAACGCTATTCTTAGCCAGAGGAAACAAGATTAGACTGCTCACGCAATAAAGAGCCCGATACCTGCACCAACAGCGAGGACCAGAGACTGGGGCATGATCCGCACAAGCCATTGGCGAAGGCCTAACAATGAGAGAATCAAGAATAACCACCTCAATGTGAAAAAGTTTATTCCATGAGCTGATCAAAGACAGAGATAAAGTAAAACTCTCACCCCTCCAGAAAGACTGCTGCTAGTGCTTCGCGATAAGTAACAATCCCAGATCCGTGAAATCCAACTACTGAATAGGAGAACTAGACCGTGAGAGCGATATTCGTAACATAGCTATACCGGAAGAGGTAGAGCTACTCACATAGGCATTGAGTCCCAACCCTGGTGCGAGCCCTACGGGAAGATTGGCGAGAGCTCCCATAAGGAAGGAGGAGAGAGCTGCGATAGCAGCAGTTGTGGTGATCAAATCTTGGCGAATTTCATTCTGACATGAAAGATAGTCAGGATCAGAGACGCAGAGATCTTCTCTGGTGCACACGCAGGTTCCACCTGTATCAGAAAGGATTGCAGCGTTGACAGAGATCTGCCATGCGCTTATGATTGATAAAAGGTTGCGACGAAAAGGTAAAGACGAACGATGTAGGCCATGGCAGCCTAGTGTAAACTCTCAAATTCTGAATAGACTAGTCAATGTCTCAAAATTGCTCACCCATGTCGTAAGACCTGCACGAAGTTCAGTCTGTGACAGCCGGTTAGGATGACGACCAGGATATATCAAAAAAGAATGCACACCGTGAAACATGAACCGCTACGTTCCTTGGGCTTTCCACAGCCCTCCAGCAAAAACCACTTTCCAACGAACGACCGCGCAACCTTCGATTTTAGACCAACATCAGTCTGCACAAGAGGAACCGAAAAAAGGGCATTACCGCGTTATTGACTTTGGCAAAGAGCTCAACCATGGCTTTGGAAAATTAGAACCAAGCACTGCAGTTGATTATCGAGCACTTGGCAAGAAGAAAATTTGGGCCAGCTTTTTCGGTGATCGCGATTCCGGTTAGGAACAATCATTTTAGCAACCCGCATTGCTGTGGAAATCTCATTTCCGCGCACTTCGTACTCGATAATTTGTCTAAGAGTCACGGAAGGTACACTTGTCGATTCGACCATCGAATCGGCTATTGGTCCAAGGCTCTCGGAACTGTGTATGGCCACACGTACTCTGAATTTTTTACATCCGGAAATTTCCCCATGTGGTACTTGCTTGTCATGTGTAATGGATTCTTGAATGACACATTCACATTCCTTCGCATCGCCGAGTCTTTCAGCGGACCGGTGTACATATCCAGGAGTTGGCAGTGTCTTAGACACTGCCAGGAAAACCCAAGCAGAATTTGAATCTTGGATCCTTACATTCCATTGTTGTGGCCTTTGGGGTTAGAAGATGAAACAAACAATTTGCTGTCAAGATTACCTCTCTGCCCCAAGGGACAAACAGTGAAGCAGAAATGCCGTAAGTCGACAATCTCATTTTTGATCACTTCGGTTTCGGGCATCCTGGCCAATGCCGAACATAATCTAGACTGAGGGATTCACTCCATACCCACTGAGTAGAATTTATTACTCCATTCTACATTTGTTAACGATCTTAGGTCCGATGTTTGAAGCACTGTATAACCAGGTTAAGGCTAAAGAACTAACTATGCATCTATCTATGAGCTATAGTCATGTGTTGAAAATCTGTTACAACATTCCGTTAAAATGTTTCTGCTTAACTGGCTATTACTAGATCCCTCAGTTGTCTACCCTACAAAGATATCTGAGGTAAGGGATCCTATGAGGATCCTAAATTTAGATTATCGTTAGAATAGATGTTTCATTTTATTGATCAAGATACAGATAAATAGTGACTGTGGAGACAAAGCTCATTACATGTTTCTTTCTTATCTAGCATCCATAGCTCAATGACTCTGCCCTCTGTAAAGACAAATCAATGTTTTTGCACTAACTTCCCCCAACAATTAAAGTTCAACCTACCAAATAACTCACAGAACTTATAGGAAGCCAAGCATCACTCAACTATCCTCTAGACTCTTGGAATTTCTATCAAGGGGTCATAGTATGTGCGTTTGAGGTAGATAGGGGATAGTGACCTTTAGTTTAATACAAGATTTTATAATTCCATTGCTCTAGTACAAGGGATTGTATTTCATCACAAGCTTTGTACCTGAGAACTTTACTGTCAAAGGGAGCAGTAGTATAAAGATAGGCAATATGAGCAGAAGAAAAATCTGAAAGTTAAATATTAGCAAAACCTTTTCTTTAGGTTACATTTTGACTAACATTAATAGAGCTCAAGATCATAAAGGTAACATAGTGTATCACCTTAGCCTTAGCCAGGGGAGTAGAAGAGAGTTTTGAATAGTTAAAAATCCTGAAGAGCATACACTGCTTATATACAAGTATGTTATGGACTACAATGTGATTCTACAGGAGAAGAGGAATAAAGAAGAATGATAATAAATGAGAAGAATAATAAAATAAAATGCACAAAAAAGTTTTTATCTATGAACTAGCTAATGTTTTAATTTTTCCTTGAGGACATACCCTGGTTTCTGGCTTTCCACATCAGTAGAGCTCTGATCTTTCTAATTTTAGTTGTCCTAGACTTTTTCTAAGCCCTTGTATTCACAACCCTGGCATGAGGTACAGATCTGCAATGAAGAAACCACCTGATGATTGTCAATTGGTTCTTGACTGGAATATGATAGAAACAAGGGGCAAACTAGCATAGCCTGGAAGGAAATTGCAAACATCTTGAAATCTGACACCAAGATGCTTTAGCAGTAGTCGCTGATCTTGCAAGAAGGATGATAAAATTTTTGGCAAGGAGTTTCAAGAGCAGAGGAATCGTGGGAAGGATTAATAAATGTTGGAATGAGAGTTTATGCCGAGGCCGATGGCTGGAGTCCTCAAGATGGACTCGAGCTCATCGCGCCACCGCTCACCGGCCGCAAACGATGCCCCGAACGTGGGGAACAGCCAGGCCGGGCAGCACCATCAGCAAGGGGGGCAGGGGTGGACACCGTCTATCAGTGCGGCGCCGTTCTACCCGGGGATGCATGGCGGATACATGGATGGGACGACACAATGGGCATATCGGCAGATGATGTATGGGACGCACCAGCCTGCCCAGCCGCACTTGGGTCCCCAGCCTTATCGACGCCCAAATCGACCGCACAGTGACCAACAGCCTCGCACGGACCCTTCAGCCTCCTCCGATGCCACCCCGTCCAGCAGCGGACGCCCCAGGACGACGAGCAACCAGAGTTCAGCGTCTCGCAGCAGGAACAGCGGCTCTCCCCAGCGTCCGCCCAATCGCAGTGCCCCAGCTGCTGCCCGGCCAAACATGCTGCCTGCTGCTCTTCCCTCTAATGCCCACAGGCTCCCGCGTCCCTCGCCCCTCTCCCAGGGCAGTATATTCAATCCCTCAGAAAAGCGCATGTCGCGCGATGACAGCGATCTCGCTGCCCTCCTCGAGTCCTCAAAATCTGCATCTGGCATCGGTCGCAGCAGCGGTCTCAAGGGCAGACTCCGCCGTGCTCTTTCTTTCAATGCTCTCAAAGAAGAGGATGATCACAGTGACGATAACCTCGATAACAAAAACGACGACGACTCCACCAAGGCTTCCACACACAAGCCAAAACCCTCCATCAACACCGCCGTCACACACCCCCAACCAGCAGGCGGAATCCGCAGTCCTCCTGACCCTGACAGCGCACTCGATGATTCTGAATCCACCGCCACTATCCAGACCAAAAAGAAGAGCCGCGCTGCCTCCCTCTTCAGCTCACGAATCAATGCTAGCACTGACAATATCTCCTTGTCGTCCACCGTCAGCAGTGCCAGTGTCATGATTCGCAAACTCGGCTCTATGGGAAAACTTGTCGTGAGACGAAATTCCCTCGCAGGCATCACTTCCATATTCAAGGATAAGAATAAGGATGCCGATAAGAGTAAGAAGAAGGATAAGAAGAGTGCCAAGGCTGGCGCAGTCCAGGCAGAAATTTCGCATGTCCATGCCGAGTTGGACAGGGGTATCGGTGCTGATGCAAAAGGGCTCAGTCCTGCCGCCGAGCTGGCCCGTCAACATACTCTAAAGACAAAGGCGGAGGCGGCTGCAAAGGCCAGGGTGCAACAAGAGGCTGCTGCCGCTGTTGCCGTTACCGTCGCCGCTGCTGCTCCAACTATCACAACTGCTGTTGCTGGCGTTCCAGCGTGGGACAAAAGTACAACGACACGGACTGGCCCCATTTCACCCATCAAAAGGTCTGCAGGTCTCAAGGTCAACGAAGATGGAACACACGTCATGGTTGAAGATGAGGACGAGGAAAGCGATGATGGCCATTATGACTCTTCAGCCAACAATTTGGATGGATGGGACGACGATGAGGATTGGGATATGCCAGGGGATGAAGATGCAACCATTCGGGTGAACATGAGCAAGGCGAGAATTTCGGAGGAACCTGACGAAGCAGAGCCATGGGCAACAGATATCCGGCGAAGCGTGGAGCGGACGAAACGACCCATGAAAGGAATCCTTAAAAGTGTGTGTTTCCGTAGAGCGGGCTCTCTTTTCTCTCTCTTTCTCTCTCTCCTAACCATATACATTAGATGCTGGTTCCTATAACCAGTCACAGTACCTCAGTGATCAAACTATACTAGCTCGCACCCGTTCAAATTCATACAACTCTCATCCTGGACAAACCCCCGAACTCGGACCTCTAGCGCGAATTCCTTCACCAGATCCTGACCACATTGATGGACTTCATCGGCATAACTCACATTCATCAGGCCACAGCAATTCCACAGCACCTATGATTCCCCCGTTGAAATTTAGCACATCTCCATCTACTCGCTCTGACTCTATCATTGATACCCCTCTTCCTTCCTTTGATAGGACGCCATCATTATTTCAGCATCCAGCTCTTAATTCTTCTGCGCCTGCGTTATCGATGATCTCGTCTTCCGTGCCTACACTAACACATCGGTCTGCTACTGCACCTACAAAAAAGTTGGCATTTGCTACGAATTTGTCCGTGTATGATACTTTTCCTGCGGCGGTTTATGATCGAAGGAGTGAGCCCGCGACATGGAGTCGACTTACGCCGGCTTTGGCCCAAAGGATTAAGGAGGAATTAAATTCGTATAAAATGGAAGAGATGGAGGTGCATGCTGCTAGTCGGATCCAGTGAGTGTCGTCTGTTTCATGTGGTCTCCCCTTTGTTGATGTTGAATGGTCGTTGCAGCACCCAATTTTTCGTCTGATAAATGAACGACGATCAATGATCATTTCCTTTTGGATTTCTAATCATTCACGAGCATTCATATCCCCTTCTAAAGTTACGCATCCCTTCCTGGTTGATCTAACGCTCTCTCAAGATATTCTCTCCTCTGTTTTGGAATCCCATTTGGCAATATACAAGATATACCCGTGTTGGCGCGAGGAACATGAATTGGCACGCATTTTTTGTGATGTGCGCTATGGTTTGTGATACCTCTTCTCCAATGAATTTTGATATCGTTTTTCTCGAGATGCCCAATGATTGGACGGACAATACTTACACTCGTTCCTTTGTCTGAAAACTGACTTGTGGCTCAAAAATAATTCATCCAACTGCCCGACATTCTCAAAGCTTCTTTTCCCCCCTGTTTTGGTGTAGTTGTGTGTGGTACATATATATATATAGGTCATGTCATGGTGACAGGGGACTAGATATATTACAAGTATAATTATTCAACGTTCTCAGGTCTAGAATTTGTTGACGGGGATCAGACTGGGGTGCGTAGCAACGGGTGAACTGATAGGCGGACCAGTGGGTGGGAGATTCTAAGCTCGTTCCATCCAAGTAATTGTTTGAGGACAATGCCACGATTATGTAACCATGTCGGTAATTACAAACTTGTCTTTGTACTGGGTTTATTCTTCCATCGAGGACAATTGGGCGATTTTGAGTTACTTTTGGAGTATAAAATGTGCCCTGCAATGGATGTCTCTCCTGCAAGGACTGGTCCTGCTACTTTTTGAATCTGTCACTCTCTTGATATCTTCCCTTCCTTGGGTTTGTGTCCTTTAGAAAGCCGCTAGACGTGCTATCCACTTGGAGGTTTCTCTCGATCTTGTCATTTTCTTCCAAGCTCGAACGTATCCAGCAACATCATTATAATTATTCAAAGGATGATGAACGGGATCTCAAAAGCCATCGCACTCTACCTCGCACCCGTACTAGCTCTAACGGCAACGGTTCTGTCATTGCTTGCATTTCTTGCCCCGACTTTGTTGCTGCATGACCGAGTGGCGTTGGTCACGGTATCCCCGTCTACAGAACTCTCAAAACCTGGATCAACGCAGAATGTGGATGGGCCTAGTGTATTCTTGGGGTCACTTGGTAAGTAAAATTCTGAGGCTTTTTTTTTGGGAGATGACGTGAATGGATTGGGTGGTGGTCCTAGGTTCGTGTGCGAGACCCAATAATGATGCTCCAGTGGAATGTACATTTCCAAGTGTCTCGCCGCAATTTGGTGAGTCGACAGTACGTTTTAAATTACTATGAAGAGATGCTAGCATGATACTTAGATCTCTCTTCGCTTCCGAAAAATGCTCCCACAAATTTGTTGTCCGCTCCTAATCCATCAACGCCCGTGTTCATCTCAGTCGCACTCGCTTTGGACGTGGCGTTTTTGATCACTTTCACGGTTCTCCTGTTCAGGCACAAAGTCCCAGGAAAAGCAGGGAATGCACTTGACACGCCACTTTTGCAGAATGTGTCTGCGGGAATTGGGTTTATGGGATTCATGATAGGTATGATTTTTGTGATTGTTTCGAACAGTATTTAGGAACCTGATTTGTTTGGCGCTGTGGTTTTTTACTAGGGTTGACTGCGTTTCTTATTCTTCGCATGTGGTTTGGCAAGGCTGTTCAGGATTTCAATTCGACCATTCAGGCACAAAACCAAGAACTGTATCTTGTTGCTGATGTTGGAAATGCGTTTACGAGTAATGTTCTGTTCCTCGCTGTGTAGACGAAATGCTGAGCTGTGTTTTTATAGTGATTTGGGTTGCACATGCGTTTTGGGTTGTGCCTGTCATGATTGCACTCACCAAGTATCACGTCAAGTCTACGTAGATGGACTTTAGTAATATAGAGTAATGAACTTTTAGATGCATTCTTCATTCTTTATGCAGATCACCCCAGAAGCTTGGGTTTATGTATCTCACCCACCATGTCTTGGCACCTGTTTATATAAACATAGAACATTTTCTCTCTCTCATCAGATCACGTGAAACATAGTACTAGGTGTTGTGTTACGACTGAATCTGCTTGCTACAACTATGTCGAGACTGGACAAAGCTACGGCTGAAAGAAATACACGCACACTACGGGAGATGGTAAAGCGACCAGAGAATAAACTCTGCGCAGACTGCAAGCGAAATGGTGCGTACATTATTGAGGCCGTTTGGATTTCCTCATAATATGATCGTGGTCCTCAGATCCTCGATGGGCTTCATGGAATATGTGCGCTTGGCTAGACTATTAACTATACTCCTTTCTGAATGACTTTTTTCTAGTGGTGTGTTTTTGTGTATCCGGTGCTCCGGCATTCACCGCGGGATGGGCACCCATATCAGTAGGGTCAAGTCGGTAGACCTGGATATATGGACCCCTGAACAGATGGAGGTGCGCTCTATTCGTTGCCCTCAATGTCATTCTTATTTCTCGAGGCAGTCTATTCAACTATGGGGTAATAAACGGGCTAATCTCTACTGGGAGGCACATCTAAAATCAGGTCACATTCCGCCCGAGCAGTAAGTGAATCAACCACGGCTCAGCTCCATTTTTTTTAAAAATTCGCCATTCGTCTAGTAAAATTGAATCCTTCATCCGTTCCAAATACGAATCTCGACGATGGGCGAAAGAGGGACCTCCCCCACCTGATCCAAGTGTCCTAGAGAGCGATTTATCTGCAGATGTACCACCTCCGCTTCCACCACAGGAACAGCCTGTCGTAGCACCAGCAAGGAAGAGTCACCCTTTGAGGAGTAGTGAATCTTCGCCTCGTGTCTCGAGGTTCACAACACAACAGCCTCAAGCACATCAACTCCTTTCTACAAATTTCTCAAAACCTACCCCCGCGCAAGCCCCTACCCGTCCTGTCGCCCAGCCTCCTTCAGATCCCGCCCCTACTCTTCAGGATGATCTCTTCTCTCTTGACTTTCATGCCCCTCCTCCCGTAATTCCTTCTGATATTGCGCCTGAGCAGCCTAAAAAAGATGTCAAGCAAGATATCCTCTCCTTATTTTCCAACACTGTCCCGGCTCATAATCCCAGCTCGTCTTCATGGAATGTGCCTTCTGAAAGACCGCAGCCTGCGCAGATAACGAGCATGATAGGCAGCACCGGTGTCGGTGCCTGGGGTGCTAGTTCCGGATGGTCTGCGCCCGCCCCTACCATTCCAGCACAACCTAATGTTTGGAATACGTCCACAAACAGTACAACTCAGCAGAATAACAATCTTCTCAATACCAGTAATGTGTGGGGTGGTACACTGACAACAACGTCTAATACTGGATATACAGCACAGAAGGATGACGCTTTCGGTGATATTTGGGGCTCCTTTAAATAAGATTCTTCGATTGATTTTTGCTAAATACGCTCGACATACAAATTCGTTCTTTTTTTCACTTGACCAAATTGAGGTCCTAGATTCAAGTCACAGTTTGAGAGTTATGTCTCATGAATAATTGAATATGTCATACCTTCTCAATCAGCCTTCTAGCGATTGGATGGAACGACATCTTCGCATCCAAAAACTTGTGTACTGCAAGATCTTGGTTGATCTTGAATACATCACGGAAAACTGGCCGGCAAAACTTCATGCGGCCTTTGATCACCCTCGTTTCATCTTCGCCAATGACCCAATTTACTGCATGAAGGGCAAAGTTTTTTGCGGCCGCAGAAGATGGATCTTTGAGAGCGAGACCATAAAAGCGAAGTCGAATCTCCGCATTGGAGGTCGTTGAAACTCGATATAATGTTGCTAGATGGAAGATCAGATCGGAAGGTAATGGAAGATAGGATTGGAGTTTCTCAAGGAATACGACTACGAGAGGGTTAGGATACGCATTATCATGAACAGTCTGACTTTCACCTACTGATTTGGTTGCCATCAAATTCATGAAGGTCATCCTCCTTGAAATCCAGTTGAGATGTGTCCAAGATCAATCGAGCTTCGTCCCAACGCTTGGCAAGAGCATAGGCATGGGTGGCAAGAGTTGTATCGAATTCCAATGCAACTGGCAACTCAGCTCCCTCGCCGAATAACCAGGCCTACCGATCAGATTGAGCAAGAAGTAGATTCGATGATACTTATTCTTGGGCGACATACATCCCAGTCGATACTGTCAAGGGCTTTGAGTTTTTCAGGTTCGCTCTCAAAGTAGCTGTAAAGATGCTTCTTCCAATCCTCAGTTCGGATGCTTTTACCACTGAACGTGGAGACATAGTCCCTGACATAAGGTAAAAAAATATCCAACCCTCCTAAAGTTCTCTCTAAAGATCCTGTCAGTCACCAGTGACTTCTAATTACACGTCCATTTTACCGATATAGAAGAGGAAATTGGCTCCCTTTTCATAGGGAACGCTACTGTATGCGTCGTCGGGATTTTCGCCTTTGTCAAAATTGATGACTAGTCTCCGATATTTCGGTCGATCTTCATACTCCTTGAAAGCCTCACTTAAAGCTTGATTTCCGATTAGATAAGAGAAGTCGCGATGCGCAGGAGAATGTAAGAATTGTTGGAGGACACGCTCCATATATGTTGTCCACCCCTCATTGAGCCAGAAATGAGATGCATTCGCATGACTAGAAAACATGGATTGAAATCAATCCCCAGGTAATCCTTACGCAAATAGACGAACGTAATGCTGTTTCCAAACCAGGAGTGAGTGAGCTCGTGAACCACAACATCGACCAAGGTACGATCGCCGGTCAGCAGGGCTAGAGAAACCCAGAAGCCATCATAAATTTAGGTAGATGAAAAGGAACAAGCTCACTGGGGGTAAGGAATGACAAACATGCGTTTTCCTAAGAGATCAGCATCACTGGTGATTCCACTATTTATATCTAATTGAGCATCACTGACCATGCCGCCATATGGAAAGGAAGGAGGCAAAACGAGCAGATCATATACACCGAACTGGTATGACGACACTATACTTTCTTCTTTGTCCAGGAACTTGGTTGTATCTTCACTGAACTCCCAATATGCAGCTTCAAGTAACTCAGGTTCAGTCCAAATGCCGCTTGTCCATTTCCTCCCGGGAAGTGGGGGGAAAGAACGAAAGTGTATGTTACCAGCGGCAATGGCAATTAGGTATGAGGCAATGGGGATAGGCTGGACTAATAATCAATACAAAAGATGAGCTCGGACCTTTCTTGACTCGTACCTGGTTGTAAAAATATGTCACTGCATCTTTGCCAATGACTTTTCCGTCGTGAGGGGGACCGTTTACAGGAGGTGAAACACGGATTGCGGACAGAAGCACAGGGAACATGGAGGTCACACTCGCCGTATAAGTCTGAAATATCGTCAGATCAGATAGGCTCTACCCTAAAATATGTGATCCACACAATTTTCACGGATGGTGTATCTGGAAGAGATACAATGTTGAGTTTGATGCGATTGAAATTAACATGTACTGGACTTACCTTGCAATGGGGCGAGGGCCCTTGCGTAGATTGGCTGACACTGACTAAAGAGATAGGGAAAGTTCTTGCCCTGAGTTTGTCTGGACTTGAAGCTCGATTAATGCTTCCCGGTCGAAGCCGATCATTATGCATACTCTTTTTCAAGCCATTGAAGTGCAATACTATCAGGCGATGTCTGATATTCCATTTCAACTTGAATCTTAGACCCGCTAGTCAATCCTGAAGGTAGAGAAATATGTAAAGCAGACCCCATAATTTCGTGCTTCGGTTTCAAGACAGACTACATGATGTGCAGAGGTCACGTTTAGTTACCGTAGGATTACCAAGGGACTGACCTGCATTTTCTTTCCATCGACAAAGATATTTTCTATCAACAAATCGTTCGTATCGAATCTGAATGATGTAGATCTGAGGGGAATCCAAGGACCGGATGTAAAATCAATACGAACACGACTTCATTGACGTTATCTTCCTTTATAATCAGACGGTGGGTTGCAACCCCTTGGATGATACGTCGACAAAAATCCAACGTCCATTTGAATTCGACGTGATCAGAAGTGACCATATTATAGTTCGACTGGCTTGTGGGGTCTGACATGTTCATGGTGAAAAGCTTCTGATACTGTGACTTACTATTGAGATCACCCCTTACGCAAACAAAAGTCCACAACCTCAGTGTGCCCTCAGTGTGTATAATAGAGATGAGTGCAACGTCCATGCTTGCGTTCTATGTCTCTATCTAAACCCTCATCTGCAAGTTTCGGTGAATCTTGTGGCTATCACATTTTCGCGATAGTACATTTAAAAAACAAAGCTTAGCTATTTATCAATACACAATAATAGTTTGCAGTGCCGTGTGCATTGTGTGCTGCTTATATAAGCGAGCTGAGTTCTGGGGGATCCACTAGGCTCACGAGTCCGTGTGATTATGTCAGGACAAGCTAAACTAAAAATGGCAGAAGCTATGACATAAGCCCAAAAATCCAGTGTAATAAATTACTGAATTAATATATATCAGAACCTCAGCCTGCAAAATCAGCTGCAATGCCAACTGCAATATCAAGTGCAGCAATGATTACATCATTTTATATTAGTCTAGTACCATCTGGATAGCATGCCCTAGAGGTTCCCATTCTGCTTTCTGCCTCGCTATCTCTCCAGTTCCATGCTTCCTTGCAGCTTCCACACCACATGTTGCATAGCTGTACCTTCCCCAGGAACCCCTGTCCCTGATTCTCCTCTGTCTTCATCCCCTTATAGTTGCATCCTTTACATTCCACAAATGTTACGACCTCTCTGGGTGTCGTCCATCCCTCCATATATATTGCCGCTCCTCTTGGGGGCAGCCCCCTTGCTCCACTGTGCTTCTTTACTTTCTCCCAAACCTCCCTTGGAGGTGCCGCCTCCTCCTTTTTACTCCTCTCCTTCTTCTTTGGACACTCCCACTTCTTGTGTCCCTCTTCTCTGCATTCAAAGCATCTTACTACATCCTCTACCACTTCTTGCCTCCTTATCTCCCCATATTACACTAGCTCATACTAGATTACTTAAGCTTGGTCCTTGACTGCTTCAAAGTGACTAGGCTTTTGCTTTGTACTCAACCTTGGGTGTTTTACTTTTATTGTTCTAATTAGAGATAAATAGGTGTAGTAGTGTAGTAATGATAATGTACATTGCACATTTGCCATGGTCTATCCTTGTCATAGCTTTATCCAACACTTTGAGCCATTTATTATTATTTTTTGATCATCAATTATAAAGCCAACTATTCTAAATACAAATGAGCAGGAGGCAATTGGGAACATAGTGGCAGACCCTGTAGCATGTATTATAAGCATGCCTTCTAAGTACCAACTATGTAGTTAGTAACCTAGATAGCAAAGAGTAAGAAAACTACACTAAATGACAAACTCTTTATCTCCAAATATTTGCCTTCTAAAAACATTTATCTATCTAAAAACCTCCTCACTCTTTTTATTTGTGATATCCACCACCTTACTCTAGCCTTTAGCCCCTGTCATAGAACTTAATCATCATGGAACAATTCTATTGGGATCAAGTGATAGACACCAAGATAAGTGTTCTGGTCAAACTTCTTTTCAAGGATACCAGTGACTCCTCCAAGGTTATTCTACTCTGAGAGATATTGAAGTGAACCATTGTAGTTGTACCTTTGTAGTCATAGGGGACAGAGCTTGGTAACATTGCCATCCCAAAGTACTGCAACAGTCAGATGACTGCTGTGTCTATATATTGGATACTCTTTACTACTGTACCTCAGTTGTCAATCTACATTATTGACCACTAAGATAAGACATGTTCTGCTAGTTCTTTTTACATATCTAATGACAATATCTTAGACTTACTGTGTAAAAGATAGTTAGTCATCAATCTACATTGTTGACCACTGAGACTTATTGTGTAAAAGGTTATGGGCCCAAGTGCTCACTAAATTTACCAGAAACTTGATATTAAATACAGAAATGTCTTCAACCATATTTACCTTTTCCAAAACAGACAAATTTGATGGTACCAACTGGTTGTCATAATAAAGACTCATTTGCATAGTAGCCATGGTAAGAGGAATATTTGGTTACTTGGATGGCTCTATCACATATTCCTTTACTCCACCAACAACAGTACTTTTCCCTGCTGAAACATCTTAGGACTCTAATACCCCATCTCTCAATGAATGAAAAGCACATGATGTCTGGATACTGGGACTATTTATATTCAATATGAGGAACCCTGCTGGACTAGGAATTAACATTGATGGTACAGCTGTTGAGGCCTGGACTTTATACATTAACACCTACAAAAAGGCATCAAACATAGCACAGTTAAATGCAGAGCAGACTTTACAGAATATGACTTATTCAGATTGCATTGACTTCAATAACTTTATTATCAATATACATAACAAATAGTCAGATACCAGAGCTTTGGAATTGAAGATTAACAATGAGAACTTCAAAAACATAATCATAACTTCCTTACCTGAATCCTGGAACCCTATAGCCACACTACTCTATGATCCAAACATAACTTCAGCAGACGCAATATATCATAAACCTGCCTAGACCAAAAATAGTGTATCTAGAGGGATGGGAAGAACAAGAATCATTCTCGGACAGATTGGACAAAGCATGCTAAAAATATAACAAGAGATTAGATAAGATAAGATAAGGGATCACATGATAGGTTATATAATGGAATATTCTAGAAGGATCACAGGAAGTTATTTAAACATACACATAGACAAATAGAAATTGTATATAAGTAGGTAAAGCAATCTACAGAGAAACTCCATTGAGTTCTCTTTGTTCTCTCAAATGTTGAGTGTGATAAGTCAGTTGTCTCAACTAGCTTACCATTACACAATAGCTTGTTTCCAAATCTGGTACACCAAGATCAACAAAAATTGACCTACCAATATTGGCCAGAATGCAATGGCACTTCAAACAAGTACTTTTAAACAAAAGGTCCCAGCTTATTTGTATTAACCCAAATTGTTGATACTGAGGACATACTATTGAAATGTATTATTGACCAGGAGAAGGAAAAGAGGAACAATTTTCCTCTAGTTTTAGCAAAAAGAAAGGCCTAAGAGGAATAGCATTTAGCACAAGACAAGGAAGATTCAGGCCAGAAACTAAAGCTCATATTATAACCACTGATACTCCAGATAAAGGGAACAAGCAAGTTTTTGCATATATGTCAATGAATTGGAAGAACTTTATGGTATTAGCTACCCCAATATTCAGCACAAACACATTTTATGATAACCCAAACCCTCACAGATATAATGAAATGAAAATGCAAGGAAGTGCTTTGAAAGGGGTACAAGTAGCTAATATCTAGTCTGAAGAGAATCCCATTATGTTTTGTACATAGTCTGAGAATATACCAGACATTCTTATCTTTATCAACTTTGGAGCCATTGATCACTGTTTTTCAGACAGGTTATTGTTTGTATTCTATACTACTTTAAACAAACCATACTTTAGAATGTCAGCAGGGAAGAACTCAATATTTGATATCATAGAAAAGGGAAAGGTAGAGTTTGAAACCAGTGTTGATGGAAAAACTAGAAAAGTTTCCATTAATGACATTTTACATGCTCCCAACTTGAGATCCAACCTGATTTCTGTATCACAACTTGGCACAAAAGGTATAGATGTGTTCTTTAAAGGAGGTAACAAAGCTCTGGTATTGACATTTGAAGAAAAGATTATAATGACTGCAACAAAGTTTGGCCAATTATATGTAGTTGATGTAAACAGAACATTAACAGACATCTTTGTTACCTAATCTAAACAGTAGACTGTGAGCTTTGATACCTGGCATAGGTGATTAGGACATACAGACATAGAATCAATACACAACATGATATCTAAAAAACTAGTTGATGGACTCATGATTAAAGGAGAATTGTCTATGAATGGCCTTTGTAAGAATTGTATTTTTGGCAAGCATACAACTCAGCCATTCAATGAGACTAGATCACAAGAAACAGAGTTCCTTGAAAGGATCCACATTAACATTTGAAAACTATCACAAGTTCAATCAGCTGGGGGTTGTACCTACTTTATGCTGATCATGGATAGATTCTCATCCTACAGAACTGTTGTATTTCTTAGAACAAAGTCAGCAGATATAATGTTAAATATACTAAAGACCTACTATATTGAAGCAAAACAACAAACTAGCAAGAAGCTTAAGTGCATAAGGCTCGACATGGGTAGAGAATAGTGCAATATAGCATAAGAGAATTACTGAGTTGCACATGGCTTTGTGTTTGAATTTACTATATCTTATGCCCATCAACAGAATGGTGCTACTGAACATAGCATACAAACAATTCTTAATGGAGTACAATGTGTTATGGCTTTTAAATATTGGGCTAATGCAGTTCAAACAATTGTCTATGTTTGAAACTTTATTTTCTTCTTATGATGACCAAAAAAAATTCTAGCAAAAGTTTGATTTGAAAAATAACAAGATATTTCTTATCTAAGGCCTTTTGAATCAACAGTATATGCACATATACCTCAGGACCTGAACTTACACAAACTCAGTGCAAGATTGGTTTGAGTGTCACTTTTGGGTTATTTTGGGTATGATGGGTATAAGCTACTAAATAAACCATCTGGTAAAAATATAGTAGGGTCAAAATGGGTATTTGTAGTAAAGTGGAATGAAAAGGGGGAGATTGAGAAAAGGAAAGCTAGGACAGTGGCAAAAGGTTATACTCAGATGATTAGAGAAGATTATGATGAAACTTATGCTTCAATGGCAAGACTTGAATCTGTTCACTTGGTATGTACAATAGAAGCCTCTTGACAGCTTCAATTATGGTAGGTCAACTTCATTCCAGCATTCCTCAACAGTGAAAATGTATTTGACATATACATAGAGTAGCCTAGAGGTTTTGAGGAAGGAGGAGAAGACTATGTCTGGAAATTAAAGAAAATATTATATAGTACTATGTAGAAAGTCCATGACTGGGCTAAGAATCTAGATAAAAATTTCCAAGGTCATGGCTACTATAAATCATGTACTGATCCTCAAATATGCTCTAAGGTGCTCAATAATAAACTCACTTTAACATCTACATGGACAGATAATATACTAGGTGCTTCATCTACTATCAAAAGTGAAAAACTAGCCAAATATGAACTCAGATTAAGCTACAAGATAAAGGATATGGGAAAGACAAAACTGATATTAGGAATGTGTATTACATAAAACAAAAATGGAGACATTACCTTAATCCAAAAGGCTTATAATGAATGCATACTTGAGCATTTCAAGATGAATTACTGTACACCAACCTCTACCCCACTATCTCCTGGGAGCTTGCTATTAATAGATGACTGCCCAACAATATCATAAGAAACTAGTGAAATAGCAAAAACCCCACACTATGAGGCATTAGGATCATTGATATGGCTGTAAGTAGTAACTCATCCTGATTTAACATATACTGTGAATATTCTGTCCCAATTTTCTCACAACTCTGGTAGATCCCATTGGAACACATTGAAGCATACACTCATATATGTAAAAAGAACTATTGATTACAGAATCACATATAGAAGAGGAGGAACATTGAACTCTATAGGCTATGTAGACTCAGACTATGCAGGCTGCAAAGACACAAGACATTTAACAAAGGGAAATGTCTTTATTGTTGCAAGTGAACCAGTATCTTAGGAGAGCAAGTGCCAAGAGATGATAGCACTATCTGCAGTGGAGTTAGAGTATATGGTCTTTACACATGTAATAGCTCAAGTATTATGAATAATGAAATTTTTCGCTGAGATCAGTCTACCCATAACCAATTCAATTACTATTTATGCAGACAATAACAGATCTATTTCAGACAGTACTAATAACAAGAACTATCATTAAACAAAGCACATTGATATAAAATTCCACTTTATAAAGGAACACACAAAGAAAAAAGAAATTATGTTTATATATATCCTATCTTCAGACAACCTTGCTAATTTATTCACAAAACCTCTTCCTTGTGAAATAATAAAGAGACTAGCCACAGAAATGGATCTCAATCCCAAAGTACAGGTTGTACTGGTCCAGAGGGAGTGTTGAAGTGGACCGTTGTGGTTGTACCTTTGCAGTCATAAGGGATAGAGCTTGGTGACATCACTATCCCAAAGTACCACAACAGTCAGATAACTGCTATGTCTATATATTGGATACTTTTTACTACTGCACCTTAGTCATTAATCTATATTGTTGACCACTAAGGTGAGACCTGCTCTTTACATATCTAATGACAATATCTTAGACTTACTATGTAAAAGGTAGTTAGTCATCAATCTACATTGTTGACCACTGAGACTTACTGTGTAAAAAGAGAGAGCTTGAAATGGTTCATCTTTATACCTACTATGCTCTAATATTCTTTTCATGATATCTGGATTTTGTAAAGGAACATATGTATTTGTGGTAAGCTATAGGGAGCTCTTCTATATAGGTGTTGTTCAGTGATAGAGTATTTGTAGGATTCTTTTTGAGGGTGGATTCCCTTCAGCCATTAGTTCAACTTCTAGATGGTGCCCTCTTCTAGCCCTCAGTAAAAAGTAGATGCAAAGAAAACATGCTGTTATTATATTTCCAGTGCATAAATGAATACACAAATATACCATTCCCAAGGGCAATGAGAAACAAAGATGAATGGATGACTTTATGACAATATTAGTGAGAGGTATTAGATAGAGTATGATCCCTAGGGTTATTTTACTCTAGAGGATGGTAGTAGTAAAAGAAATGAGCTTGATCATGAGCTGTTTATTTTACAGATGCCAGGCTGAGGTTGTAGTAAACATCCATTGAGATAGCTTATGTTCACACTCTAAGTCAGAGTTGACAAAGAGAACTTATTAAAGCTCTTACTAATTGGTTCAGCTACTTATACACGAATATGTGTTTACAAGTATTTGCCTGACTAATTTTATCCTATGCATCCCTTTTGAGTCTTGATGTCTCACACACATTCAATATTATATAAGAAAAGAAAAAGAAAAAGAAATAAAATAATCTACCATCACAGATTGTCTAGCTCGCTTGCTATTTTATAACACCACCCCTCTCTCAAGGGTTCTTATCCTGAGAATTTCTTTATAGTTCATTGTATGGATCCCTTAGATCACCCATATCTTGATTTTTATTTTTGAATCTCTCCAAATACTTCCTATCTTCTTCTATCTTTTGTCGATCTTCCTTGTTCTTTTCTTCATTCAATTATTTTATTCTTTCTTCTTTGTATCCTTCTTTTCCTTCTTCCATCTTCTTCAAGAACAGATTCCTATTGTATTTAGAGAACAGGTTTCTCTTCTAGCATCTCTAGTTTTTCTCTATTTTTCTCTAGTACTCCAGTACTTCCAGTCATACTTCTTGTTTCCCCACCCATATAGCATTTTTACTATATACCTTCCCAGTAATTCTCTGCTAAATGTTTTCCTGTCTTCCTTGGCTTCCTGTTCTCTTACTTTTTCTTTTTTCTCTTTGCTGTATTCCCTTTTGAATTCTTTTACCAACTTTATTGCATTCTTTCTCTCTGCTTTCCCAAATGTCCTCTTTGGCTGTGCATCCTTTTTATTGCCCTAAGTACTTGTCTCTTCCTTGCACTTTCCTCTTGTTCATAATTTTCTTCACTTCCCATTCTTTTTCTCCTTCAATTACTACTGGTTGTGGTGTTTTCTTTCTTTGCCCCTCCATCTGTGACTTGTATTTTTATACTCTGCTGACGTTGACTACTGGATGTATCTTAACCATACTAGGCAGATCTAATTCTATTATGTTGCTAGAGATAATTGCCTTTACTTTGTAAGGTCCTATAAATCATTCAGTAAACTTTTCTGTTCGTTTTTCAGCCATTTGGTACTTTAAGTCTTTAGTACTAACTAGCACTAAGTTACCCACTCTATATTCTTCTACTTCTCCTCTTTCTCTGTCTGCATATTGCTTCATATCCTCCTGCACTTTCTGTAGTGCTGCCTTAGCTTCCTCCTGCATACTCCTTATTCTTTCTGCAAATCTCTCAGCTCCCTTATACTTCTTCTTCTTTCTCAATTCAAACCCCATCCTAGGATTTTGTCCTTGGTTTGCTTGAAAAGGTAACACCTTAGTTCCTGTATATACTTTATTGTTGTATGCAAACTCTGCTGTTCCTAACCATTCAGACCATTGCTCTTATCAATGATCAATGAACATGTGGAGATACTGTTCTGATTCCTGATTCATTCTTTCTGTCTGGCCATCTGTCTATAGGTGGGATATAGTAGATAATTTTGTCTCAATTCCTAATATATGGTTCAGCTCCCTCATGATACCTGCTGCAAACTGTGGTCCTCTATTAGAGATAATACTATCTGGTAGTCCATGCAGTTTCCAAATATTATTCCTAAATAGTTGTGCTAGGCCTTCTATGCTCGTTTTTTTTATAATAGGTATAAAGTATACCATCTTTGTGAACCTATCTACTACTACTAAGATTGAGTCATATCCTTGAGCTAAAGGCAACTTCATAATGAAGTCTGTACTAATGTGAGTCTATGCCTTCTCTGAAATCAAATTCAGCATAAGTTTTTCTGCTAGCAATTGTGTTCAATTTTTGTTATGTTGACAAGCATCACATCCTTCCACATATTGTTTCACTTCTCTAGTGACCCTTGGTCACCAGAAGTTTCTCGTCACTAACTCTGCCATCTTCTACTGTTCTCCATGTCCTTCTATAGGCATGTCATGATGTAGCCTGATCACTTCTGCTCTTAATTTCTCATCTTTAGGAACATACACTTTCTCTTTCTTCAACATCAGGCTATTCTCCTAGTGCCATTCCTCATCTCTTAACATCTTTATACCTACTCGCTTCATTTCTTTTACTGCTTTCACCACTTTATCATCTCTTGCTTCACATTTCCTTACTTTGTCCAGTTAGTCCACCCTTGTAAGGACTTCAGTTGTAGTTGGGTAACCTTAACCTCAATTCCACTCTTTATTAGAGTTGACAAAGAGAACTCATTAGAGTCCTTGCTAGTTTGTTGTACACTACTTATACATGTTCAACTATTTGTCCTTATTTACTGATCTGAATGTATTACCTAATCAAAGAAAAGAAAAAGAAAAAGAAAATAAATATTGACTTAGAGGGAATTGGGCGATTCATAACAACCCTTTCTATGATGACTTCCACTATTTTAATTCTTTTTGCTTCCAACCATTCTTTCTTTACCAGTATCTGCTCCTTGTTATCTTTCTCCACTCCAACCTCCCAATCTGGTCTCCTACTCAACCCATCTACCTTCCCCATTTTACTTTCCAGAATGTGTTTTAATATAAAGTCAGACCTGGATAAGTATAGAGCCTATTGCGCTTGTTGGCAATTCAACTTTTGGTTGCTCATAAAGTATTCTAAGTTTTTGTGGTCTGTCCATACTTTGAATTTACTTTTAGCTTCTTCCAGGAAATATCTTTAAGCTTTTAAGCATCATATCACAGCCAACATTTTTTTGTCGTGTATCTCATAATTTCTCTTCATTTTATTTAATGACTTAGAAATATATGCTACTGTTTTCCATTTACTGTCTTTGCATTTAATAAACAGTACTCCTATTGCAAAATTAGAGGTGTTGGCCTCTACTCTGAATTCCTTGTCTAAATCTAATGTAACTAGTAAGGGCCTACTTGTAAAGACCTGCTTCAGCTGTTCAAACACCTTCTGCTGTTCTGCTTCCCAATTTCACTTTTTCTTTCTTGTCAGATTATTCAAGGGTCAGGCCATCTTTGTGAAGTCTTTTACAAATTGCCTATAGTAATTTGCAAGCCCTAGAAACTTTCTAACATCTCTGACTGTTTTGGATATGGACCAGTTTCACACCCCTACCACTTTATCCTCCTCCATTTTTATCTTTCCCTGATCCATTATTACTCCTAAGAAATTCACCTTCTGCACTTTCCAAGCACATTTTTCTGGTTTCACATATAGGTCATTCTCTTTTAATCTCTTCAACACTTCTTTCATAATCTCGTTGTGTTCTTTCTCTGTTTCTGTTCCTATCAATATATCATCCACAAATGCCTCTACCTTTCCCTCATTAATTATATTGTCATAAATCTGCCCAGACCTAAAATTGTACAATTAGAGGGATGGAAAGAACAGGACCTATTTTTGGATAGATTAGACAAAGGGTTCTAAAAATAGAATGAAAGATTAGATAGAATAAGGATCACATGACCTGGTCATATAACAGGTCACATGATAGAACATTCTAAAAGGATTGCAAAAAGTTACTTAAGCATATATATAGACAAATAGAAATTGTGTATAAGTAGGTAAAGCAATTCACAGAGAGACTTTATCAAGTTCTCTTCATTCTCTCATAATATTGAGTATGATAAGGTGGTTGTCTCAACTAACTTATTATTATATTAGAACTCGATACTATATCTTCCATACTGCTCATCACGAGCCCTACACACCTTTTTTTCTTTACTCTAACCTTGTCCTCGGTATGCTGGTCATTGTGACCAATGACCACTATGACATAGCTGGGCCCTAGGCTTAAGGGGACTGACCAGGAAGTTTAGACCCTGGAGGTAGATAAGTTGGGATCAAGCTCAGATCCCATCTTGAGACCAGACCTAGCAACTGAGCGGGCTCTTTCAAATACTTGTTTTATTTCGCACTATCAACCTTGTGCTAGGAGCTCATTGTAGTTCCTATATGTAGAGAAGTGACAGTTGTCCCTTAAAGAGCTGTCTAGTTTAGAGGTTCGCATCTTTGTAGTAGTAGTATAACCCTATTACTAGGGCAGTAGTTGGTAGGGAAGTAGGTACCTAGCTAGAAGAAGACATGCTCCCCAGTAGGCATAAAAAATAAGTTTAGAAGAAGATAATCACTCCTTGTACAAGGAAACCACAACAGAAGAAGAAAATGCCTGGGACAATAATATGTCCCACCAACAATCATTCCGGAGCCAACAACCCCAGTAACAATAGTAACAACCACAACAAGAAGAGGCTAGTCTGACAATGGACCAAATTTTTCAATATCTCACCCAATACATGATAGTAATTGAACAGCTCCTGTCGAGGGGACAAACCCAAGGGGAAACAGCAAAACCTTTATTGTTTGATAGAGAGAGAGAGGAGGTGATAGGCTTCATCAATGCCTGTCATCTATATATCAGTATAAAAATAAAAGGGAGTGGAGAGGAAGAGAAGATATTGTGGGTGTTAATATATGTGCAGGGAGAAGTAACAGAAGTGTAGAAGGAAAACATGTTGGAGGAAAGGAGATAGGGAATGTCACTGTTCGAAATAGTGGAAGAGCTCTTTACAAAGATAAAGGAGGAATTCAGAGAGTTTGATGAAGAGTTGAGAAAGGTGAATGAGTTAAGGCTGTTAGAGCAAGGAGGACGGATGTGCAATGAGTATGTCCAGGTTTTCAAGAAGGTGTCTAGAGAGAGTGAAGGAAGACCTCTTATAGAGGAATTCAAAAGGGAATTGAATGGGAACATAAGGAGGAGACT
>Ga0153957_100073_pt1 | contig 70846 bp, 69 predicted proteins | sample TSFL041MetaG_FD_104745 | JGI IMG/M metagenome (GOLD analysis project Ga0153957, IMG submission 104745) | Attine ant fungus gardens microbial communities from Florida, USA - TSFL041 MetaG | ecosystem: Host-associated > Fungi > Mycelium > Unclassified | place: USA: Florida, Wekiwa Springs... | reverse complement strand
TAGTATCTAAATACAAGCTTTTACTATCTCATGAGCCCCTCCCTTTTATATTTGATTACCTCCCCAGTGCCTACTCAATTGCACACAATTGTGGAACGACTTGGAGATTTTGACTCTCTAACTTGGTAGTACCCACTTTTGTAAGAACAGTAAAGCACTTTGAGATTTCGATCTACATATCCATTACAAACACACATATCTACCCTCTCCTATATTGCTTTAAAAATATCCCCCATCAACGCTATCAACTCCCTCCTCGAAAATCACCAAAGTAGAAATCAAAGTCCTCACAAATACTCGCTAGCAAATCTTACCAGCAAATAAAAGTCGAAACTGAAGAGCTCTATCAACGATGTTAGTGAAAGACTTATAGAAATCAAAGATGAGTTTGATCCTTTTCATTCTATTTTTCATCCTGGTTTGTGATTAGTTGATCATTTCTTTGATAGAATAATCTTTCATTCCCCCAAAGCATCAAACAAAGAAGGTCCATTCATTCATTCATCAAAACTTGACCTAGCATTTGAAAAAACACAAAAAGCATCTGCAGATATTGCCGTCATCACAGATGGGAGTGTCAAAGTAACAGGATCAGCCACAGCTATCACCCATGTCTGGAAAGACAAGAAAGTTATTAATCAACTCAAAGCATATGCAGCTAATATTACTCTGTTGAAAGTGGAACTAATGGCTATACACATAGGCCTCATGTTGGCACTTGACAACTCAGATGCATACCAAAACATTGTCATCACAGACGCACTTGAAGTAGAGAAGAAAATCATCAGTTTGGATAACCAATATCTCCAGAAATCCATTATTCCTATTGTAGAAAAAATACAAACATTTCTTAAAAAAAACAGTCAAAACTCAATATACTTCTGGTATTGCCCTAGTAAACTGAAGTGGCCGAAACATGTCCTAGTTAACGAAAAAGCCAAGCTATCTCATAATCCTCTTACTCTCCCAGAAAAGAATTTATTCCTTCTCAGCAAAAAGAAAGAATGTGATCTCTTACTTGAATTATGGCAAAAGTTATTCAAGGATAGCAAAAAGAAAGGTCAACTATTCCTTGAGTTTGAAGATAACAACCAACGAGTCATCAAACTAACATATACAAAAGGAGGGTCGTGGTTACCGCATATAGGTTCATCCAATTCTGTATGTGCAAGATTCACTCGCATGATGCTTGGGCATGCTCCTATAGGAGAATATCAGCAGAGATTCTTCCCCAACATGGCAATCCACTACCTGTGTGGCGAAGCTGACATTGAAACAAGAGAACACATTTTTATGCAATGCAAGTGATCTGAGGCAGTATTATGCCCAAAAGATATATGTATAATTGTCAGGACCTATGGGACAATCCCAGATCCCCCTCAGAGGGTATGAGATTAAAGACAAGGAGAACTCGACAGAGTTCCCTCTATAAATTGCCTAGCTATTTATATAATTACAAGTGACTATGCTAAGGCTATTCTAAGAAAGATCACGGTATCTATAGACTACCATCTGTTAAGTCCTGAGTATCTTCCTACATCAGACAGCTTCTGCCCATATGTTTTCCCACACATAGCAGCTGCCTGATAGGCGTGTAATTGATACATGCCTTTCCCATGCTTGTCCTTTTATTAGATCCTAATGTTCCCGCATCGTAGTCATTATGTTTGTGTCATTGTATAGTTGTTAATTAATTCATTTAATAAAGAAAAAGATAAGTGTCAGAGCAAATCATAACAATAATGAGCTTTGTGGAGTTCATCATTGGAAATCCAACATCTTTCTGCTTTGACAATGGATAGTAATTGGCTCTGGTATCCACAAGGATACATTCACATCACCCAAATGCATTTTGTTGTTTTTCTTTCTTTCCTTCTCTCTCTTACATTTCTTCTATGCTTGTACATTTCATTAGTAGTATATCTAAGTAGATACAATGTGTCTACCACAGTCTGCCTACATACTCTGTATAATAAATTGATAATTTAAAATAAAATAAAAAAAGTTCCTGGTAATGGTCAATGAAAATTTAAAGATATCGTTTTAACTTCTGGTTCATCCTTTTTGTCTGACCATTTGTTTGTAGATAAAACACTGTTAATAATTTTGTGTCAATTCCTAGCATGTAATTAAGCTCCTTTATAATACCTACCACAAATTGAGGCCCTCTATCTGAGATTATACTTTTTAGTAGTCGATGTAACTTTCAGACATTATTCCTAAATAGACATGCTAACCCTTCTATGCTTGTTTTCTCTATAGTAAGTATAAAATATGCTATCTTGATTAACCTATCCACTACTAAAATTGAGTCATATCCTTGTGCTAGAGGTAATTTTGTAATGAAATCTACACTAATGTGAGTCTAAGCCTTCTCTGAAATTGAGTTCAGTATTAGTTTTCCTGTTAGTGATTGTGTTTGATTTTTATTGGACTAACAAGCATTGTACTTCTCTATATATTGTTTGACCTCTCTAGTGACTCCTGGCCACCAAAAGTTCCTCATCACCAGCTCTGTTGTTTTCTACTGTTCTCTATGTCCTTCTATAGACATATTGTAACAAAGCCTGATTATTTCTGCCCTCAACTTTTTATCCCTTGGCACATACACCTTTCCTTCTTTCAGCATCAGGCCATCCTCTTGTCACCATTCTTTATCTCTTAGCATTTTTACCCCTGTGTACTTCATTTCTTCCACTGCTTTTGTCTGCCCTCTGACTGGTATACAAGGTTCCTTTTTTGACCAATTATGCCATGAAATTTGAGTGTGATGAACAGAGCCCCATATACTATTCATCTATTCCCAACAAAATCAGGATCATCAACCCTTTTTTTTTTGCAAATTCTCTCACTTCTACCAGCAACCTTGTTTTATATCACCTGATCTCTTACCTACACGTATTACGTTGGTCCCAATTTTTTTAGCGCACTGGCGTGGTTGGTAGTTGAGCTACTCTGGCTTCGATGCTCATTGCATCTCGGTAACCAATGTTTGTACATATTTCTTGTTATGAAAATAACCAACGACTCTAATACCCTGGACCACCTTCGGTAATAATGTCACTCGGAAAGCCTATCTAAAGTTAACTCACGGACCATCATTTACGTATCAACGAAACGAACGGCCGAACACGGCCACTTGAAGTGGTTGACAACCCCAAAATGATCACCAAACCTTTCCTCCACTCCCTTTTTTTCTTCTCTCTCTCTCTCTCCTCCCACACCACGGAGGCGTGGGTTTATTCTAATTTCCACCCTTGAATCAATTCCCATGAAACGGTGTTCTTTATTTTAAATTTATTTTATTAATCTAGACAAAGTGGCAACAAATCATAGCGATGTTTTTACTGCGATCCCGTGCGAGATAAACGCATCGCCATCATCCACTCGGGAGTCGTCATTTTCAAAGATGGCCCGGACTCGCGCAGTGGATCAACAAGGTGAAACCTCTTACGGGGACACTTGTCACCAGGTACCGAGCCAAACAAGAATCGAATGATACTATTTGAGACAATATACTATGTTTCTGATGGGAGTAAGCCATGTCTCAGGAGTGAAATCAATCCACATAAGGTGGACGTTGTGTCCAAAGGTTATAATTATCTAGTCATAGTTCTAGTTTCAATTGGATCGTTCATTTGAAAGCGCCTCAAAAACGATAGATGTACTGTCAAAAGATAGAGCAGAATGCACCTTGCTCGGATATTGCTTTCAATACTAGTGTCAAATTTCTTACGATGGACAGACAGTCTGGAACTATCTTCATTCTAGTTACAATATGATTTCGTACCATTAGCAGCGCCGCTCGTTGCTAGCAGCTGGAAATGACCGATATCAGACTGTGATAATATACGGCTTGGATGATGAGAACTGATCGTTTTCGGTTGAATGCATGAGAAAAATGGGACATGAACTGGGCAGGCTGAGAGTTCTGCTGCTTCTATTCCATAGCTATTTCAGTCAAAGTTTGAGGCCATGCTGAGCGATATTCTAGTCCCCAGGTCCACGTAGAAAAGCATTTTATAGCATGAGAGAGAGACCGAGAGAAGTTAGAGTGGAGCACTTGGTACTCTGCTCGCACTTGCTATTCTGAACCGGAGTGACTCATATGCCAGCAAATGATTACACTTGCCAAAAACGACAAACTGGTATATATACTGCATATTCAGCTCCTTACCACCGCAATTCTCTGTTCATAATGACTTCACTAGCCAAAGCTGCCTACGGCGCCAAGATGAGACGGCAATCGGCGCCGCCGGCACTACCTCTGTCGCCACCTCCATCGCCACCTCCAGCTCCAGCACACCGCACAGGGATCAAGGTCCACGAGATCCCACCCCAGCTATGTCATTTGACGGGTGATGAGCTTGCGACGCCCTTCCCTCCTATCGCACTCGGAGGGTATATCAGGTACTACAGAGTTCACTGCGGCCACCCAGAGTCCTTCGATGTCTGGGAACAGGGGCTGGCAAAGTTTGACCTTGGGGTCAAAAGCAGGACGCAGGATGTCAAGAAGAGGCAAAGAGCATCTGCAAGCCCCAGGTCCAGCTCGTCATCAACAGAAAGCATAGTTTCTTCGACTCTGCCTCCTCCACGACGCCCGATTTTGTCCATTATTCATGAAGATTCGCGTGAAACTATGCGTTCTGAGACCAATGCATTGCCGATGGCTCCATACAAAGCGCGCGTAGCTCCACATCCCTCCACGTCATTCACCAAGTCCTCATCAACCCCATCTACTCTGACCTTGTCTCTGGCCGTTTCCTCGTCGCCTAGACGTTCTCCTTCCCCAAATACCCCTGTTAAATCCACCTCTCCAACCCAGGCAGCTCTGTCAACACCCTTATCGTCAGGTAGAGCATCACTGAGGAGGAGGAAACGACGAATCTTGCGTACGCCTAGTGTTGAGAATGATTTTGCACGATCCGCCAAGGAGCTCTTTGGTTTGAAGAAGGACCCCGGTCTCATTTCGCGAGCAAATTCAACGGGAAGTGAGATGACGGAGGCTGAGGAAGATATCATCTCGAGCACTACTGCAAGCGTCAACACTGCCTTGACTTCTTCAGTCTTGGACACACAGTCTATCTCTTCTGCCACTTCGGTTTCTTCATCCACGACATTCGGAAACAACAATCGGTTGATTTGTGGTGACCATCATCATCATCATCATCATCATCATGAAACCACTTCCATCGTCCCCTCACGTCATTCTCTCAAGTTGGATTCAAATACCAAACGCGCACCTTTATCATCTTCGGACCATCACAACTCTGATTCAGATGGGGATGGGAGTTCTTCAAGTCCAACGATCAGTACCCCATCTACGAGTTTCACTCATAAGGGACTTTTGGCCGGTGCAGAACTGCGACGATTTGGACTGTTGGATTTCGACCAAGACGAAGCTGAGAACGAGGGAGGAGGAAATCGGGAAAGTTGGGCATCATACGTCACAGCAAAGAGTTACCTTGATTCATCGTTGCCGATCGTGTTGGAAGCAAATTGAGACTTGCATAGGCGAATGGAGTCAGTCTTGGTCATATAGTATGAGTTTTGTATATATCTACAATCGAGTCCCTTTCAAGGTTTCTAGTTACTTCTATTATCCCAGCATAGTTGTAAAACAGCCAAAATCCAGTTTCTGCTTAGACAGTCACCATGACTTGAGATGAATGTAATTATAGATGTAATTAGTCGTATAGTCCTAGATAAGTGATGTGCCCATGAATCAGTGACTTTCCACAAAAGTAACGAAAGAGGAAGTGATGTGATCTAAGTGTCAAGACTCATTTGGCAGTGACTCGGACAAATCCGCGGTCTGCTCAGTCAAGATCTTCTTGACAAGTGGAGCCGTGTACTTCCTCGTTGGATTTGAGTCTCGTTGATTATAAACTCTGACATCGACACCCGACGGTAAACCCCCATTCCTGTTCAACCGGAGCTGATGTTTGCCGAGCTGAAGAGCACCGTCCTTCTCCAAACTCTCAAAAAACCTCTGAGTAAGCTTCGCCAAGTCGTTGATCTGTTTCCCTCTTGGGGAATAAGCCGCCTGTTCAGCGGTTTCCAAGACACCAGGATCAACCACCATCCAAACGTGCTCCCTCCGAGACTTTCCCATTTTCTCCGTCTCTTTCCCCTTATTCGAACCTTTCTTGCTGGGTTTTTCCTTGAATGACGTGATAACTCCGTGGATATGTATCCCACCCGCTTTCATCCATGAGAAAATTTCATTTTCCACCGTCCCTTCCCTAGCCCAATCACAGAGAGGGATAGGTACGCTCGATAGGCCCACTCGAATTAGGGGAGAACCTGGAAGCCACTCGACGCAGTAATCGTACACCTTGCAATCTCTTCTGAGGAGATCACGAGTTCCGAGATGGGAAAGATCCATCTTCTTTCGATAGAGTGTAGACGTCAAATCCTTGATAGACTTATCATCGTGCACAGCATTTTCATCTGGCCTCATTCCACCTTGAGAAAGGGATATTGGGATCATTTCAGAATAGGTTGAAAGAGGGATGAGGATCATTGCTGCGTCACGGTCGACTTGAAGAGCTTTGCCTCTTGGACGCAGGCCATCTGTATCAATCATAATCCCACAGAGAAGGAGTGTCGCGAGTTCACGAGGTATACTGATCCCCAAAGGATTGTCGCGAGATGGAAGAACGCTAGTCGTGATATGCGAGCAACAACTTCCACAAGGAAGAACTATACGAGGATCAGCAGTATCCTTGTATAACCCCTCATCTTCCCGGTGGTCCACAATGGCAACAACACGACCATCAACGTTATGATGGAAATATCGGTCTTTGATTTTGTTATGATCGACAAGCACAAATCTTTGTGATGGAAAAGAGGTATCAGAGTCGTTCAGTTGAGGGATATCCGTGAGGAAAAGAAGCTGGTCTCGGGGCTTATAAATTCCCGCTAGATTGAGAGCGTAGATATTCTCTGCACGCAGATGGAGATCTTCTCGTTGCATAGGGATAAGGGGTACTGTCGGCCGCCTGTGGACTTCTGACTCGACCCAGGCATAAGCTATAGAACTGGCTATACTATCCAAGTCTAGGGAATATGGTCAGAAGACACAATTGCTTGGTGACGTGATAAGGAATGTCACCGCATGACTCGTTGCCCATCACAACAGTCCACTCTCCTCCCCTGCTGGGTACTTCCTGTATAGCCTCGAGGTAATTCTTCCTGGCCGTAAATACAAAATCTGCAAGCACCGTTGTGGTATCCACCGGGCTGGCCTTGAAACTTTTGCTGACTTTACTGAAAGCCTCGGAAAATCTGCGAAAGGTATTAGCCATGGTAGAAGGTGGGAGGTGTCCTGGATACATATATTTGATACATATCACGTGGGTTCATTGTGATACTATCTACAGTACCCCTGATCAAACAGTTGCACGTGCAAAAGCGACATGTAGAAGAAGACTCTAACAGACCGTGGAATTGATTTCCTGGCATCCTGGATTCGTATAATAAAGAAACAAACGTAAGATAGGCCCTTCCTTACATATTGGACATCCACCGGGACACAACGTCTCTATTATGGATGCCCCGCTCGCCACTATATGACGTCAAAACGCGTTCTGTCGCCATCTGATCAATCATTTTCAAGTTTTTGGGTATTGCTGTCTTGGAGATAGATTCAGCAATCCCACCTGCAGGAGGATACAACAGTCTGCGGGCGCACTAGAAACAGAGACGTTTAATTCAATTCCTGATTACACGGAAACGCAGTCGACGTACAAGTTTGACTCCCCACCAAGCCCTTACACTGATTCCGGTGGGCGACTGGTCCTGAGGCACAGATACATCACTATCGTTCATGTCGATTACTATAAGGAAATTCTTCAGCGCGAGAGGAATATCCCCGGCTGTGAAAGCAGTTTCGGCGAACTGGAGGAAAGTGAATGGATTCTGAGGGGCTAAAAGGAGAGCTTGTGAAAGAGCTTGCAAAGCTGAGAGGTATCTTTAGACCCGCAAGGAGATGAATATGATATAAATGTCAAATACAGTAAAACCTAGGAACGTGAGGACATACTGGCAACATGAGGAATAAATATCCGCCAATTCAAGCCACCCTTCAAGGTCATTGTAGAAAGTATCCAGGAGTGATCTGAGCTCATTCACTGCATCCTCCGTCTTTCCCATCCGACGAAGAACCGCGACTTGGCGTTTCCAAAACATCTACACGCAAGTCAAAAAACCTTTAGGGAAATATACGCCATTGAATGATCTCTCACTGGATTATGCGCGTGGTTCTGGGCTTCTGTCTCATAGAAACGAAGAGAAGTTTCTGGAGATACTGTGGCTTCCAGTAAAAGACCTTGGAGCAGTATAACGCGAGGTGACTCTTGACCTATTCGATCGGCAAGGGCTTCCCATGCTGTCTACCCAGAGTATGTTGTTATCAGGAAAGACAAGGCAAATAAGTTAACCGTACTTTTGCAATGTCCAATCTACCGACGTCTAATGCGGCCATCACCAGCTGTTCAACCACCAGCCAGACTATTCCTCACAATCAAAAAGCCAGCCTGCAGACTACTTAAATACATACTGTCATCGTTCGCCTTTGTGTACTTTATATCCTTCAGCAGTGGCGATGCTCTGTCAAGAAATTCCTGGGATGCCCTTGGATTTTGGGTTTTGAATAACACAAGCTGCTCAAGGCTCGTAGAGGACATGTTGGGAAGACAGATTGGTCGGTATATGCCCCGTTCCCACGTTCAGTATTCTCAAAAGTTGATGTATTTATTAACCACAACGCGGCAAACTAGGTATATAGACAGACCCCTAGGCACAATCCCATGACTATCTACAGACCCCAGCTCAAGAGGTTACGAACTGAAGACAGCATTCTGAGCTTGGGTACTGAAACCACCAGGTTCAACCAACATCCAAGTGTTAAGAGATCAAGTATTAAACCAAGAAAACATATCGGGGATCATTATCCCAAATCTCACCATCCTCCTGCTCAGGCTCTAAACCACTCTTCCCTTCATCCCCGGATACCCTCTCTTGCAGAATTCTCTGATTTCTCCTATTCATCATGCTCAGCCTCGTACGTAACACAAAAGCAGCCAAAATGCATAGGGCCAAGCACCTTCACAAAAATCAACAGGTTAATCAGATTTCGAAAAGATCTCGAATATCTTACCCCGCAGAAATCGCGTGTCCTTTACGGAATGAGTCTTCGGGGTCAAAATATATTTGAGGTGAGGCACTGCATTTTGTAAAGCATGAATAAATCATACTTCAACGCCAAAAATTAACGTAACTCACATGGAGACACAATTCGATATCGACACCACGAAAGCAGTCCCAACTCCCCTCTTCGACGTGGGCGAAAATGTATTCGCAGCCCAGCTCCTAAAGATATCATTCAGCCGCTCTGAAAAAAGTTGGATTAACTGGGCACTTGCATTACGAGTGGGAACAGACTATAGTTTCCCCCAACAACAAGAAACAATGCGAAATAGGCAGCACCTATGCTCTTGTGCGCCACGGCAGCGAGAATGATGTACCCAATGGCCGATAGCGTGGCGGAGAACATTATATGATACCCTCTATCCTTAGTGTAGTCGCTATGCCAAGACTGAATTATGACCATGAACCAGCCGACAACATACGGAGCGACAGTGAGCCCCTGCGCGTTGATAGAGGAGAATCCAAGGTCCTTGATGAGCTTAACATCGGTTGTCAGAAGCAAGGACGTTGCCCATACAAGGTACCACGCACTGTAGGAAGGAAGTATGATATTGTCGCAACTCCTACGTTGACTGATCAACGTAAAATCAGAATCTAGAACAAAGATAGCAGACACTCACAACTGGCGTAAACAGTCATGAAAAGCCAAGCATTCGGATCCACTACGATAGCTTTGAAACCTTGCCATCCAGTCATCCCTCCATGTGACTGAGGTTTATGGTCTCGATTCAATCTAGCTTGAGCTATAGCTCGTTCACGGGGCGACAAGAATGATGCAGAAAATGGGAAGGGTGGGAGGAAAAACAAGATAACTGTGCCCATGATGATTGTTGGAATAGCCTCTATCTGAACAAGACAGTTAGCGTCTGGACACAAACGGAACGAGAAACACACGAGGAAGAGAAATTGCCATCTACAAATTTTTGAATAAAGGGACTATCATGAATTGCAGTGGAAAATACTTGCCCCTTCAAAAGCGATGTGTGTGCACGCACTAGGCCAAAGGCAATCAATCCCTATAAACCAGTCAAGTACAATCATTATATGGTTGCATTGCCACCCACACCAATGGTTCCAGGTACGACACCAGTCATTACAAGACTAAAACAGTTGAGCCACGGATTGCGCCAAAAGGAATGTAACCCAACCTGATTCTAAATGCCAATTCACTCCTGCAATCGTTGAATAGCAAGTCTTGTCCGAGACAAAGTGACGTACCGCTTATACCAGAATGATAGATAATATATGACACCTGCGTAGTACCCAGCTTCCCCTATCCCCATGAGTACACTGCATGATTCTATAAGCCTGTCACTTTCTCTCCTGCAATGAGTTACGCGCACCGCAACACCAGAAGGCCGGCATATCCTTTGGCATAGGTGAAAGAAAGTGAGCATATACCCCAGAACGTGAGCGATAAGAAAAAGCTACCAAAGTATGAGTAAGACGCCCTTCCCTTTCAGAAATTTGAACTCACAATCTATTTGCCCCGATTTGTCGTTGCAAAACTAGGATGAAATCTGCGTTAGCGCACGCTACCGAACAAGACTAAAACCGGCAGCCTTACTATTTGCCGGCATTTCAAGCAGACCTGAGATCTGTCAGATGATGCCATTCACAAAAACTGATGTGAAACTCACAATACCCTACATAGAAAATGCTCAGAGCTAGCGTCCATTTCTGATTACTCGTGATGCCCTGAAAGAAAATGAACCCATCGTCGTTCCTGGACAGAAAAAGACCCACATAGTTATCGTTGAAAGCTTGAATGACGTGGGCATTGCCGCTGTACGTAGCAAGTTCAGCCCATTGTTAAGTCTGAACGTCTCATTACTAACATGTTTGTACGGTCTGGCCAAGGTATAAGTGATGGAAGGCAGACTATATTTGGTGGATCTCGATATCTTACCGAATTGATTGACTGTAGGTCCCAACAAAGTTGACTGAACATCTTTTGAGGATAATTATACGAAGGTCACTCACAACAATAGCTCAAATGGTTTTGTCAGCAGCGCAAATACAATCTGGTGAAGATATCTCACCTAACGATAATCAAAGGGAGTACAGCGTTATCTATCTTTCGCCGAACTTTCTTCTACACATCCCACTTTAGGCTTCAGAACATCATTCAGTAACTTCAACGAACCTCTTCTTCAGGTGTATACTGCACAGTTTCCGCATCTTTGTGCACGGCTTCCGCTGACACGGGGTCTAGAGGCGAAAAGAAAAACCTTCTTCGTGCTTTATGTCCAATCGCGTTCTGATGCAGTGTCCCAAACTGTGCCTCCTGTTCCTGCCGTTTCACTTGATCTTCATCCGTTGTATTCATAATATCTGCTGAACCGGTAGATGGGATTGTCAAAGATAGCTCAGGTAGTGGAGGGAAATGTAAGATCAAGTTTTTATAGAAGAAGCATCCAAAACCCCACGAGCGTGGGATGGGAAGAGTGTGGGGAGATAAAGTTGCGATAAAGTTGCGCGTGATCCAATAGAACACATGGAGAAGACTGCCATTCATCATTTTCATCACTCTGTCTCCGCAATAGACTGGAGATCCATGTGCAACATCACAAAGAAGGAAATACCTGGTTGAAATTAATAACCGGTGCGAAATAAGGGATGGCTTACCTGAACGCGAGTGGTTTGCGGAATAATTTTGGAGATACGTGGTGAGATTCACAGTATCATCACACCTCTGGATTTGTTGTCGAGCAACACAAGCTTGGCACCAACAAATAGACGATATTTACATCCCTCTGACTCAAAGGACCAGGCATGGAGGACATTACGAAGCTGAGAGGACCGAGGCCAATCATGATATATCTTGAAATGGTCCACGGAAGAAATGGAGACCTCACAAAGATCTGCATCAGTTGTATTTGTGGTAACATTCCTCGTCGCCCGGCTCGATCTCTCAGGGGATGAGGATAGAGATCGGGCTGCGTGAAAAGAGATCCCGAGGGAACCAATATTTCTAGCCTCGCGGATGCCAATGAGGAACTCCCAAAATTTTCTGACCGAAGAGGTTGTCCACGTGAATTCATTCATTTGAGTATTAGGAGGAGCAGGAGGGTCTTGTGGAGAGTCAAGTAACACTGCTGACGACGACTCAGACCATGGAAGTTGGCCACGAACTGGAATTACCCATGCACAGCGACTGTATTCATTGGAGCTGTCAAGGGGTAATTCGTATGGGGCAATCATCGTGGGTTTAGATTTTCGGTAAGGGGCGATGTTAACTTGACGACTCGTGGGTTGAAAGAACGGTGAGGTCAAGATGTGGGGCTTATTATCATCAGAAAAAGGCCTTAACCAGAGTAAAGGCAATCACTTGGGGTATGAGAAGGTTCAGAGGCTTGTTGTCAAGCCTCCTTCCCTTTATGGAATATGTATCTCCATCAGTCAGCTTGCGTTTGGGAGCTTGAGTGAAATCTGTACTAATAAATTCAACAAGATTATTCAAACTGAAGAACTCGTCCTCATTTGCGGGTGACCCCCACTCCTTTAGTTCGGTCGATCTTGTTCCCGAAATGAGAGGTGGTGCCAATGAATAGCAAAACCGAGCTAGTTCGAGATGTGAGTCCTGCCAAAAATCACTTGTGAATGTGAAAGACTTACAACAGTGTAAATCAGCTCTTAATGGCTTCAAGACGCGACGAGAGCTCCACGACTCCTCACCAACGCCTTGAAAGACTAGATTTCGGCCCTCCTGAAGTAACAGTGATCGAGACACTTCTGAAGGTTGCTGAACCGAGAAATGGTGGACTGTGATGTTTGGTTGACTCCCAAAACTTTGAAGCATTTCAAGCATGAGAACTAATACAACGATCAGACCCAACAATGTGATGTAGACAAAGCCACGATCACATGTCCTAGTTGGCACATTGTCTATCACATTGTCTATCACTACTTCCATCTCCAGTCCTCCCTCAACATAGTAATATGATCATTGACTGAGATATTCCCCTAGAAACAACTTACAACGCTCTATTTTCTGTGATTTCTCCCGAATGCGCCACTCTTTTGCCGCCTCGGTTGGTGGTCGCGAGCCTCGTATGCAGAGTGACCGATTACTGAATGAACCACCAGAGACCAGCGATACTACAGACGCTTCAAGACAAAAACGTACGCCAGAACTATTGAATGATCATTTAGCCTCCTAAAATGTTTATTTGAAGCTCACGGACGTCGGCTCCTGCGGAACCTGGCAATTTCGTTCTTCCTATTCGGCCTTTTCAATAATGGTTCGTATATCTCCATCCCCATCATGAGATGATGGTCTTAAAGCCACACTAGTGCTTTATGTTATTATTCTCTCTGCTGCACTGGACCTTGTGCCTCCCTCAACACCCAAAGGAATTATAGCTTTCTTCAATATTGCTCCATCATTCATTGCAAAGGTTGGATGGCCCTATATACTAAAGGGTCAGATACGCTATGCCAGGCGACTGATAGGCTGCTGTATATTGAGCATGATCGGAATGATTGTGAGTCTTTGATATCTTTCTCCTTCATCGTGTTTGACCACTTTTCAGGTTGTTGCATTGTTAGAGCCATTGCCTATGAGGTTGATCGGAATTGGCCTGGCTTCATTTTCATCTGGTGTGTAGACTTCTTGTTCCTGACATCGATGATGAAGCTTATTTGTTATTCAGGCCTTGGAGAATTGACTTTCCTACAGTTGTCAACGACCTATGCTCCCCCTTCTGTCGGTGGTCATGGTGTCGGGTTCGTAGTTTGCCACTAGCTTCCTTCCATCCTCTCATGAGGTCATGTTAGGTATTTCGCTTCCGGAACAGGTGCTGCGGGTCTTGTTGGAGCTTTCCTCTGGTGGGAACTCCGCAAGCTTGGTGTCCAACTCGGTATTGGTCTCTCCTCGGTATGTCTTTTCTTCACGTGCAGAACTGGGCCGTCTTAGTTTCTCTCTCTTGATGAGGTTATGCCACTCGCTATCCCCCTAACTTATTTCTTCTTTCTACCACTGAACACGGCATTCTTTTCTCTCCCTCCTACAAGTTACGAAGCTTTGGCAAGCTCATCAGAGGTGGTCTCCGATTTGCCTTATACATCTCTCGCAACCAATGAGGAGGAAATCAGAGAGGAGGAAGATGTATTGGCTTCGTTGCCAAAGAGAGAAGTTGTACTTAGCTTGGATGACAAATGGCGTCTTGTCAAACCTTTACTGTCGAAATATATGCTTCCCCTCTGTAAGTATGATTTTCTTCTCGACTTCTTCATTTATTCTAATATAACTACTAGTTTTGGTATATTTAGTGCGTGTTTCAACTATATACAACCTCGGCTCGCTGAGCCCGGACCTACCATGACAGTTTGAATACACTATTAATCAGGTTCGTCCCTTAGGGCTCTGACCTGAGGTTCAACTAAACACTTGCATCAGGGCATTGCTCCTACGTTACTTTATCCTGTTCCCTCTCCAGATAAGCACTGGCTTCTAGGCAAAATCATACATTCTGTAAAGGATTATTACCCCTTCTGGCAGGTATGTTGTTGTCCTCTTCTTAAGTTGCGAACTCATCGATCAACGAAACTAGTTGGTCTACCAAACAACAGTCTTCCTCTCTCGATCTTCCATTTCCTTTGGTCTACCTGCACTTCCCGCACGCCTCCTTCCTTTACCTGCCATCATGCAAGCTGTCATTTTTTCCTTACTCATTCTAGAGTCTGCTTACGGCTTTTTCTCGAGCGAATTGGAGGTGATCAGTGTGTCTTTTGTATTCGCACTCATCAGCATTGAGGGTGTGTGTGGCGGTCTTGCCTAGTCAGTTTCTCTTTTCTCTCTTTCATCGAGTTGGTGAAAAGTTGACTGGTATTTGTGCTTTAGTGTGAATGTGTTTTTTCAGCTTAATCAGGAAAACCTAGATCCAAATTCAAATCATGACCTTGAGCGGATGAAACAGGAGAAGGAATTCAAGATTGGGTCGGTTGGGTTTGCAGATTCCTCGGGAATTTTGTTAGCCTCAATGTTAGCGGTGCCAACTGAGATTGAGCTGTGCCGAGCTCAAATTCGCAGAGGCAAGTCACTTTGCGAAGGTCTTTAGCGTATTTCAACACCATCGATCTTTGACCACTGAAGATTTGAACGGCATAGAAATGACTGATGACTGGTGGCGGTTCATGGCTTTCTTTATTAGAACCCTGTACGTTAGCAAGGATCATGACATTCTATGCAAATTCATTGCTTCAGTGTGATAGATATATCACTGTGACATGTCGAACTATGACGGAACCACGTTTGTTATTCCTCGTAGTAAACTCGCCGAGACCACAAAGGGAACATCTTGGATTGATGAAATAATATGGTTTCTAGAAAAGAGGAAACGAGCTAGATAGCTAGAGACCAAATACTTGGCTACCGAAGGTAGTTTGAGCTAAAACCATTCTTGGCCTTCTGGCGGACTGGCGCTGGGTCAAAATGTTCCTTTTGGCATGGTATGCAGATGAAAGAGAGGAATTGTTGAATGCCCAGACCAGGGAAGTTATTCCTGGCTTCGATCACCACTGTTTAATACGGCACTTTCGGTCGGTCACTATGGACCAAGAGAAGTCATTTTTCATACTTGGAACAGAAGAGGATGGTTTCTCTTGCTTGCTGCTGATGGTAGTGTAGATATTTGTGTCCGCTCGGACTCCTTCGAAAATGATCGTGAGGTGAGCATGGTGCTTAGTTACGATGTAGTTGACTTACCTTCAATTTTACAGCATTAATCCCAGAGTAGCTTGAACATTTCTTATCTTTTATCTTGAATATCTCGTCTCGACATATCTTGCTCCAGGTTTGATACTAGGTAATGTAAATACCTAAAGCGGGGTGGTTATCAGTCGCATTACTCCTCTAGCCTTATTCCTTCCGTAGATACACCCCTGGTGCAAGGCCCTGTTTAGGACGCCCGCGTCTTAGCACTAGTTTGTTTGTTGCGGAATCTGTTTGTTGCGGGATCGAAAACATCAGTCACATAACCCTAGAATTTTGTACCTCGTCTTGTTTTTTTAGATAAATGAGGGGGAAGATTTGAGTCGCCGTCTAGCTGGTCCGACCCTCCCTTGGAGACAGACGATAATGTTTTCTTCGCGCCAAAGGTAATTGTTTTGAGAAACGATAATCAACTAGTCCAAGGAAGAACTAGAAAAATTAGATGAGGGGCGACATTGGGTTGGTACTGGCTCCAAGTGATTCAGGAGCCATGCGATTCGAATAGCAAGGTTCTGGTGAAGGTGATTATCACATGAAGTGGTTTATTTTAAGAAAGGCACATTAATGCAAGACATCCAAGTGTCTGGGACGTTTTTTGAATGGTTGGCTTGGTTCATCATACTTGTTACCGGTCTTTTCGAAAACACAGTTGTGGTTTAAAACCATAAGATGGTATTTGACATTGAAAACTGATCAAGAATTTTTGGACCCGCTGTTTATCGAAGAGTGACACAAATTGTTACATGAATAATATCAGTTCCGAACTCATCCAAATACAACCAAGCAATGCATCTGATTGATCAGAAAATATTTATGTCCTCACATCACGATGAAGTACTTCTCGACAAGAGGACGTAGCAATGGACTCTCCTTCGAGGAGGCAAGTAATTTGCCTCAAGAAAGTATTTGATCAATGCTGAATCACTACCGCAGGCAGTTTTCGCAGGCTTAGCACCAGACGGTGGTCTTTATATCCCGGAACATATACCCGAGCTACCATCCAATTGGAAAACTGCCTGGAACACACATTCCTTCGTCGATCTTTCTGTAGAGATACTTTCTCTCTACATCTCACCTGAGGAGCTCTCTATATACGACCTACGAGACCTTGTCGAGAGATCATATAAAACATTCCGTCACCAAGATGTTACCCCGCTCGTCAGGCTCGAAGACAGGAAATTTGTCCTCGAATTGTTTCACGGACCAACTTTCGCATTCAAGGATGTTGCGCTGCAACTGCTCGGAAATCTTTTCGAGTTCTTCCTCAGAAGAAAAAATGCAAGAAAGGCAATTGGGAAGGAGCCGGAGAAGTTGACCGTCGTCGGTGCGACAAGCGGGGATACGGGCAGGTGTGTCATAATAATTCAGTTACTGAAAGAGTCTCCAACATCTCATAGTGCGGCTATTTATGGTCTCCGAGGCAAATCCAATGTGTCCATCTTCATCCTCCATCCAAAAGGTCGCGTCTCGCCAATCCAAGAGGCCCAAATGACCACCGTCACTGACTCAAACGTTCACAATATTGCCATTAAGGGAACGTTTGACGATTGCCAGGCATGCAAAAATCTTTACATTTGTCCAAGTTACCACATTAATTTTCGTCGACTAGGACATCGTAAAAGCTCTTTTCGCCGACCAATCGTTCAATGAGAAGCATCATTTGGGCGCAGTCAACTCTATCAACTGGGCCCGAATTTTGGCCCAGACTGTCTACTACTTCCTCTCCTATTTTCATGTACAGAAATATCTTCCACCTGGCACCTCCATCGACGAGGCTGAGATTCAATACGTGGTGCCGACCGGAAATTTTGGAGATATCTTGGCGGGCTATTACGCGAAACGTATGGGTCTCCCAATGGGCAAGCTTGTTGTCGCAACCAATGCCAATGATATCCTCGCCCGTTTTTGGAAGAGTGGACGCTACGAAAAGTTTGATTCCGAGGAGCTCCTGGCAAGGGATGGCCACCAAGTCATTGATGCCAGCGGAGTTAAAGAGACACTCAGTCCTGCAATGGACATCCTCGTTTCCAGCAACTTTGAAAGACTGCTATGGTATCTTGCCTTCGGGAATACTATCGGCGGATCGGAAGAAGAAAGAAGAGCTAGTGCATCTCAGACTCTTGATGGCTGGATGAGAAAGATGAAGACTGATGGAAAAGTTCAAGTTCCTATGCCTGTGTTGCAAGCTGCAAATCATGACTTCACGGCGGAAAGGATATCGGACGAACTAGTGCGTGACCCATGTGTACACTGACTCATCAGTGGACTGAGTTGAACAGACACTAGAGACTATCCGCAAAAATTTCAACTCACAGCCATCTTATGTCGCTGATCCCCACACAGCTGTAGGCCTAGCCGCGGCTAGCTTTGTTTCCGCTCATAAGTAAGTCCCTTCTGCTCGATTATATCAGTTTTAAACATGCGCTTTCTCTTTTTGCATCAAGCACTCCCAATACCTATCAGATTATCCTCTCCACGGCACATCCTGCAAAATTCTCAGAAGCAGTATCACTTGCACTCGAGACAGCATCAGATTTTGACTTCGATAGGGACGTGCTTCCAGCCGAATTCCGCGGGCTGCTTCATAAGGAAAAGAGAGTTATTCAGGTAGAACAGCCCGATGTTCAATGTGTCCAAGAAATCATAGAGAAAATGAACCTTTCGACTGCATGATCTCGCGATCCCTGGCTCGCATAGAGTTCTATGGTTTCATATTGCAACCATGTCACAATAGTAATACTCGTTGATGTTCCAGTGGGCACCTTGATCAGGAACCTACCCGTTTATTTGTTTGCTAGATCTACCTCAACCACGCATCGAACCCCTTTATTCAATCGATCACCTCCGTCGTGTATCAATTAGTTTTTCCTTATGACTATAAAGCAAGTAGTGCTAGGAGGTTTGGCCATCGGAATCATCAAATATATTATTGGATGGAATCAATCCTTATGTTATTGTAGTACTTGAGCTATATTTTTGACGCTCGCGAATTGTGATGTTGTTCTGATCAAATTGCATGAGCGGACCACTTGTACTGTGAATGAAAAGCCCAGTTTTACAGATGGGTACTCAATAGTGTGAAGACAGAATCAAGAGAGGGTCAAAGCCTCTTGAACGATGTAATTCTGTGAGTAGAGGAGCAGGAAGAGGTAGCTGTCCTTTGTATTCCACCTATGAGAAGTTCTAACCATCACATCACAGCAAAAGTACATAATCTTTGATGCTACCGACAGACTTTCATACACACATAGATGCTTTGATGAAGATCATAGAACCCCTCGCCGCTTGAATGTGAATCATTGATTGCATCTTGGAATCCAAAAATAGAAGTGTGATGAAGGCACGTTCTGTAACCAGCGGTCATTATTCCAAAAGCAGCAACACAATGCAAAGGCAACATAATGGACTTCACCTATCCAGTGTACTTTGTAAGCAAACAAGAATACATAAATTGAAGGCAAATCCTCATTTCGCTCTTTACTTCATATCACTATACAAGTGAGTCAATGATTCTGTGGCATTGTTGGTTGACCAGTATGGTGTATATGCATATGATGTCATACCACAAACCCTTCTTAGGTAAATTATATATACAATCTACTCTGTCCTTACTAGTAGCTGTTCTGATAGCTCAGGAGTATGACAGAGCTAGCTAATGATTTACCCTGCTAAAAACTAAATCCTTTCATGGTTCACACTGATAGTGTTGTGGAAATAGAGATTAGAGCCCACCAAAGTAGAGATTATTCTTATCTTCACTCTTGGTTTACCCACACATGATACAAGGATAGAGATTTACAGTCATTCTTATTCTATCTCTTTTTGCTATCTCCCTAGAGATATACTCTACTCTAGTAGACTGTAGCCTTACCTCTGGTAAACTTCAAGTACTGTAAATACTATTTTATTTAGAAATACTAAAAGCAACCTTGACCAGAACACAGTTTGACACGTAATTGGTAAGGGTAAGAGTAGTTATTGATCTGCTCTGGTTGACTCTAGATATATGACATTGATCTTTTTTTGTTTACCACTCTATCACCTTAATAAATTTTATTTTAATTAAGAAATATGTATACTATAAACATCACAGGAACGAACTGAGTGAAGGACACCATTATGAATTAGATTGAATTTATTCTACTCCCTGAGCCAGGGCATCCATCGAGAATTCAGTTGACGAGGAAACTGGTTCTTGCTGCGACAAAAAGTCTTCACTATCAGGTCGTGAAGCGCGAAGAGTCGATACCAGAGACGCAAACGTCTAGAGCCATCGATAGGGTGACGTAAAACGAAGTTCCTGTCTCTGTATAGTCATGAACTATCAGAGGGAGTCGCTAAAAAGTAGAATGAAGTTAATAGACTGTGGAGCCAAAGCCCAGATACTGAGCTTAAGTTGAACCTACATTTTTGGAAGGATTTATCAACCAACGATAGATATCCGTCGAATCTGCAAAAAATCTCGCCCAGATTCCCAGAAACAGACTTAATCCAGATTCCAGCGCTGTTGCTTCTTCGACAACCAAAGTGGACAGCGAAACTTGCGCCATACTCACTTTACCTCCTTCACCAAAACAGAGCTGGGTAAGGTACAAAGCATGTGCAACCTCGCTGCGCTTTTCTAATTTAACATCAATGAGAAATCTAGATGCGAGATTGACCAGAGCTCACGATTGAAAGAGTCATATGCTTTTCCAACGGATACCATTGGGCCAATTAGAGCCTGCGAGAGGTATCGAGTAAATGAAAGAACGAAAGACAAACCGAGTAGAACTAACTAGTTTTTGGTGTGAAAGTCTAGATCTCGTTGGCCTTCTCCCGCATGATGATCCAATGCGCATCAATGTGTAGACAAGATGTGTGAGATCAGGATCCGACAAGCGACCATTCTTTTGATATGTCAAGGGAAAATTTGAAGACTGACACGGAAGCTGGCTCACCAGAGCGCAGAGGCTAGAAAACGGCGGTGAGCGGATCAGTAGTTACTTGAATGGTAATACCAACTTACTCTCGCATGAGATTGTCTAAATCATGAATCTTGCCCGACAGACCACATAACTCCTTTTGTCCGATTTTGGTTTGAATGCTGGTAAACTTTGCAAATTCAGTATGAAAAGAAGCCAAGACGATAGTCAACCGTATCGTATGCTCGACGAGGGCACGAATAAGATCCGCATGACCAGCAGAAATCTGTCCGTGGCTCCTGAATATATGGACGCTGATAATAGCCGCCACTTACGGCCATGAATGAGTGAAGAATATGTATAGCCTCCTCGTCTCGTGCAACTACTATGGGTAAAATGGTATCACAAAAAACTGACAATACTAATAAGCGTGTAACATTAGCAAATGAGGATAGCCACTTACTTTTGAGGCGACCAGAGATGTTGATAGCTGTAGTTCTAAGTTGCCACAATAGCTCGGAAAATTCCTGGACCCACAATTTATATGATGATGGAGGATATACAATGAGAGCACACCTTGTGTAAACTATCCCATCGCGGTCTGAGAGGTACAGTCAGGCCTAGCATGTCGATCGAGTGGACCATCTTTGATATAGATTCGAACTTGTCCAAGATGTCCATCAGCGACCTCGCATACGCCCTACAGCCATTTTCCACGTCTTTTTGTACATCTCTGTCGACAAGACCATGGGCTGCTTCGATATACGATAGAACTTTGGGTCTAGTGGAAGAAGACATTTGGAAGTAATCGCACCGACACTCGAGGTAATGTTTGCGTACAAGGGTTCTTATACAACATTTTCCGAGAGGCGGCGGAGAACGCAAAGATAGTGAGAAAGGAGCGTCGAGGCTCGTTTATAGAACATAGAAACGGGATCAAGTGTTATATGCTGTGTTTTCTCGATTTGGTAATCATGCATCAATCAACGGATTTGCAAATTACAGGTTGTGAAAGCTCAATTAAAGCACAAACTCTTATCTTGCTTTCTGTCAGCGCATCTTGGTGTTCCTCGTCGCAGTTCATCAGGCGCAGCAAGCGTGCATTCAGCCTTTGTGTAAGGTCTTGTCAGTGATGCCCAACAAAGTTCATCCTTACATATCGGTATTACGGATTAACGTTCAACAGTCGTGGATTACTCAATCATGAATTAGATCCCGTTTGATCCGACAAGAGGCAACTCCCGCGATGACATGGAGTGTAACGTTGTTCCTGTCATCCGAAGTTGGGTCTTACAACACTGACCGACTAATTCTGTTGAAATCTGATCTGCATCAACCGAGCCATCTCTGTCCGCCGCGGAACCCGTATTGAAAATCAGCCAGTTGAACATCGTCAACACAGAAATAATTGAAGCTTTGTCAAATCCCAGAATCGCCTTCACATCTAGCATTGATCTCTGTTCCACTAATTCATATTCAAGTAGGCGCCGCGTTTCCGAAGCCGTTCTGTACCAGAATACAGTAATCATTGCAATGCTGTACCCTGACGATCTTTCAATGATAATTAAACATCATCGGAAAAAAGTCCTAGGTTGCGCTGTATGCGTAATCCAGATTATATGAAAGTCACAATTGCCTGGTTTAAGTGATTCCCGATAAGTTGTATACCGGAAGGGACCGCTTCCCGGGTGTCTAAATTACCGAGACATCCCAGCCTATGACCTAATCTCTGATATCGATATCTGTCGTTTCTAAATTGGAAAAACCTTGTGCTTCTCATTCGATCCTTTCCAGATAGGAGATTTCGTTGATCAACGTAACAGGTTGTGATAAGATGATGGCCCTATAAACTCATGACATCACAGCTGCTGCGATTGTGCCAGTCACCAAAGGCAATCATTCATTTAGGAACTAATAATTTAGAAATTATTGGAACACATTCTAACGCTCCGATCAAACCTGAAAGGGTAAATCATAATGCATTAGATTACAGGAGTTAACTACTATGTCAATCCAGGAGCCGGAATAAAAATAGGGACATTTCTTTGAAATGGCTCAGAGACCAACCTTGAAGATGCTCTAACTCAGTTGGTCGAGTTTGATCGCTTTAAAGTCATCCAGGGGCAAATTTAAAAAAATTCATAAAACTAATCAGTGTTGATCATTTCCGATTATTGCCAGTTTTGTCTGTTGGGAAGATTTAAAATGTGCAAAGCATCATCAAAAAAAGCTTTGTGGCAGGAATAATATTTAAACTAGAACAAAAGGAACGAAAAGTTCCGGAGTAACTACTCAGATCATACTACTAATATATGGTTTCACTTCCAAGGAGAAATCGAGGAAACAAACGACATAACGATAGATGAACGAGAAATAGCTTAAGACAAAGAATTTATCCACGGTCTCGGGAAGACAGCTGAGAAACAAGAAATTTAGTTTGACTTCATCAATGTGAAGGACTGCAAGCAAAATTTCAATTGCTAAGCTATTCAGCTTTGTTCCCATCGGTCAACGAGTCGAAAAAAGAACGGATGATACTTGAAGTTTGAGAATTGGTAGTCGGTGTCGAATCCCCACCGACGTACACTGTCCCCGAATGTTCTGCCTGGGCAAGCGCGAAAGGCGGTAAGTTTGCCATTCCGACTTTACTCGCTATAGTCAATTTCGCAGCCGTTCTATCCCTAGTAAGCAACATAGAGGTGATCCCACTTCCATGGACTGCTAAAATGACCATGTCATTCGGGCAGCTCGTAACGACCGCTTTCGTAAACACGCCAGTCTGCAAGTCCATTAACATGACACTGTGAGGCGGGGTGAACGAGGGAGACTTTATGTCATTCCAACGAGGAACCAACTGGCGATCTCCCCACTCAGTTGCGTCAGTGTAGCTGGGATCCTGGGATTGTATCCATCTGACAGGATCATGTTTGGGAGTAGTGTGGTCTTCAACAGCTATCCACCCAGGTTTTTCCACGAAAATGGTGCCCACGAGGAGCTCGAGGATAGAATAAATAACAAAGGACAAGTAAGTGAGGACTATAGTGGCTTTGTAATTTGCCGCTGCACAAAGGAGGGCGATGACTATGAGAATAACCAGTCCCGAGATCATGTATAGCTTGAGGCTTGTCATATCGCTGTTATTATACAGGCCCGCGGAATCACGTTGCAGCCAGTGTGCAAGAGCGATCGATTTGGGACCAATGATCGAAAGAGCCGGCTCTGGAAGCTGGTTATCGTTCCTGCGAATCTTAACAGGAAAAGATGTGACAAGTGCTTCGAGTCGTTCAGATCCTTCCTTCGGAGCAATAGGTTTTCCCCACCACCTGTATTCTTGTACATCTGGACTGCCAAGTTTGCAAACAGCAGCAAGAAGCGTGGTGTTGTAATAGCCTTGATTGAGCTCTAACAGCCAGGCAAGGTCAGCCCAGCCATTGATCCCGCATAGGTCCACCAGCTGCGACCTTCGCGGTAGGAGCCCATTCAGCGCTTTCCCAAGAAATTGATGATCGTGGAAATTACCCGCTTCATCCCTACGAATGGCTTCGACAACGAGGGAGTGAATCGCTGATTGCCATGGAATCGCACCTGAGTTGGTTGCATGTTGCATGATGTTGTACAAATGCCACATCCCAGCTTCAGCCGCGCACGCCTGCATATCAGTTCGAAAATCCTGACCCGCAAAGACGGTGATGCGACTCTCTAGCCGCGAATTTCGGGTCATTACGTGGACAATTCGAGCATGGAGTATCTCGCCCATAGTAAAGAGTCGCCTGCCCCAAGGGCAATCGGTGCCAGTGTGATTACAGTCGACGGCATGACAGAATACAACAACTTGTTCTGCCCGTCTGAAGATATCTGCCAACTTCCCGAGCTCTTTGCTTCGCTCTTTGCTACATTCCTCTTCGTTCGTCATGTGCTCGTCAGAGAGGCAGAACTCGTCAAGCCAAATCAGTTCAACGTCATCCTGCTCCTGCTCGGGGTCATTTGATCTTCTAGCGCGTGCATACTCATGAAGGAGGGCCTGAGATATTTTCTTCCTATTTTTGAGGCTATACAGCCTCTTTCCTTCAGGTGTATCCTCGGGATGATCGAGGTGGCTTCCAGCCTCATCAAAGAGTGCCTTGGCGCTCTCCATTGAATAGCTGATGGCGGTATAGGTAACGTTGGGGCGATATCGATGAGAGGTAGCCATTCCAAGCAAGCCTGAAGCATTCTTGGATCTGCCATTCTCCTCCCCATACTGTACCTGTTTTACTGACACAATTTTCGTGCCTCGAAACTTGACTTCCAAAAGCCACGTTGGTTTGCTACCGGTGACAGCGTACTTGCCGGTCAAAGGCCTGTAGGACTTTTCCTCTTTCGAAGCGAGTGTTCCAGGAGACTCGATCAGGAGGGCATCAGGTGTCCTCGCCCACTCAATACCCCACAGAATTTTTGTCAAAAAATCGGTCATGGACCTTTTTGAGTGAGGAAGGGATACGTAGATTGGAGCGAAGATGATAGCGAAGAATAATCGCAACAAATTCGCAAAAATATGCCAGCGACTATCAGGTCGTCGCCCAAACCAGAGAGGACCCTTGACACCCGGATCTTCGCAGAAGAGACGACGAGGCCGGGCGTGAGTAACGAACGTGTTCCAGGACTCGACAATCCCGGGCATGGTTCAAAATGATGATTATCTATATGCCTGTTGCTTTTTTTCTGTCAAGTCAGCAAGACAAAACTCATGAGTGAGGGAAGTAGGCCGATGAGGCTAGGGAACAACGAACAAGGATCCACTGACGACTCGTTGGAACGACCATCTTTTTGTAGGTACACATACAAGAGTTCTCGATATACCGTCAACACCCAGATTCAGGCAAACCTGGTATCTCGGTAGTGACATATCCAGTTTTCATTGTCGGGACAGTGTGGATACGGAGGCAAAGTTGTTTTCGGGACAAAATTAGGTCGACGATCTGACCCACTGAAAATTCCGTGTTCAGAGCTGTCGATTGTCAAGGAGATATATGAGATATATCTTAAATCACATAACACGTCTGTCACTGTCAGAGGTTCTAAGAAGTCACGTACATCACACTTTTTTTGGATTCATTGTTTCTATTCCACAACAAGCAGGCTTGTGCTAAGACGCGGGGGGTCCTAGATAGGGCTCTGCATCAGGGATGTATCTACGGAAGGCATAAGACCAGAGGAACGTGCATCACACAAGCTCGCACGATGCTCGCCAAATTATTATCATACTCATATAGTCGCGTAAAGCTCAATTTAGGAAGTCATGATATGACAGCTGCTTATATTTCTGCTGTCATTCACGCATCTCGCGAAAAGAACAGACACGATACGGGAATAGAACAGCCCAACCTTGCAGTATAATGAGAAGTATAGCGCTCCCGCTGGGATCGAGTCCGTATCTTTCTTTACTACTCATTTGATCTAAATGATGAACTGCTGGTTAGATTTTTGATCTATAACTCTGTCAAACTGGAAAAAATCCCACCGTTTGACACACTAGGGAGCGTTATGTGTTCAGGGCCCTCACTTAAGCTTTAATTTTGGAGATGCATGGCGTGACGCCGAATGTACATCAACATACTCGATAATGGGGCGCAAATGACCTAGAAAAATAAGATGTCACTGAAAAATCCATATACCTTGACCTTGAAATAGCCTGAGCTAGCTAGTATATGGGGCTTAAATGACCATATGCACCAAAGTCTATTTCCGTCCCAGGCCAGTGTGTTTCTACACAATCAGGAATGGACAATGACTCTCTTTCATCAATCCTTTGATGTATTGATTGAAAATGTTGTACGCTCAGTATGTATCAAAATGGCTATAGTTGTTCTTGGCAGTTTTGTCTGCGTAGCGCTCGAGATATCATCGGTAACCATTCACATTTCAAATCATCGCGGACCCTTTTCGGAGGATTTGCACTGGCGGGATTATAGAATGGTTGGTTGCACCAATTGCAACTCCTGCCATATCGGGGCGCAGAGGTATGACCGCAGGGCGAATGTTACAAAACACAGCAGATATGAATGTGCACCAAGATAGGCTTGACTAGTGAAGATTCTAAATAGAATCCTGACCTTGAAATCAAATATAATCTAAGTATGGGTATGGAATGAAATGTGAACTATGGGTAACATCACAATCATCCGGATCACAATGCCAAGACAAACTCGATATATCAAATGTCATCATAACGAGATACAATGAAACAGTTTCCTGGAGTGAGTATCAAGGCACGATCAAATTAGTGTTCATTGTACACAGCGACAAAAAGTACGGACAACTCGTATGCGTCCAGTGCGATTCAATGAGCCGTTATTTGCGCTACAGCTCGTTATGAGATCCTGGATTACTTGTTTCAATGAGGGGAAATACCTACCGGTCGAATGTGAGTTCTTCTCTTGAGTGCTCCTGAGAATACGTCGTTACGAGTCTGGTGTGTTGGATGCAGGCCAGCTGCCAATGTATTCTCCGACATCAAGACCCTTTCCAGCCATCTATAGTCAACATGTGTGCCGTCTGGATCTGGTAATACCACTTCCGTGAAACCAACAGAAAGGCGACCTGTCTTCTGGCAAATCGCGGTCACCATGTCTAGGATACTTGTGCGCCTTTCTGCCGTCTCCAGGGGTTCCATAAACGCGATTCCTGGTAATGGGGTACGAATCGTCACGATAATTTCTGACGCAACGGTCCCAAAGAGGAGAGTGAGAGGAACGAAAAATCCATTGGCCTTGGAGAGGATGACAATAAGTTTGAGAGTTACATTTCCGAACTGGAGAGACATGCGAAATGCGGTCGCAAGAAAACGCCTATAGCCTTTGCGCAGATTTTGAATGGGCACTGCAGCGTCTTCCAGACTGAGATATGGATTCTCACTGACATTTGAGTGATGATTCTGTCTAGGAGAATGAGATATCAAAAGGAAGTGGACAGTAGTCATGCCCTTGTGTAGGACAAAGTTCCTCGCCTGCGCGACAGAGCGGGGATTCCTGTATTTCGGAAATAACCATGCATAATAGCCTTCTAAGAGCTGGAGAAAAATCCCGAAGAGGATAAAAATACCCTCTCGAGAATGGAGTTTGGAAATTGCCAATATTCCCAGGATTGCTTGAATGAAGAGTATACACAGGACAGCAAGGTGCTGCCAAGTGAAAGAGCTCGCAAATTGCGGTTCCTCTAAACGGACTTCCACGACACCATGAGGGTACTCTTCGGAGGTCATGGTATAGAGTGCATGCATCCACGGGGCGATCACTGTTCGCGTAGCACCGGAGCTAATGTCGGTGAGCTGGAGTCCTTGGATAAGGAGAGGTTGTGGATAGTCGTCATCAATCGGATTCTCTTGCCAGCCCAAAGACATTGGCATAGGCAAAAATCGACATGCTGGGCGGAGCATGTGCTTAAGTCCGATCATACGTTTCGGTAGTATCGTTGCTGCGACTTCAACATAATCTGGGGAACTCTTTTCAACTTCAGGAATCTTGTGCAGAGTCTCGAGTATGTTCATGTTCTTTGGAGAAGAGAGGGAAGATGCTATGATTGTCTCAATTGTGAATGAAGGCCTAGCTATGGGCCGCCCCTCAGCGACTGACAAGAATCAGAACCGTTGACACCATCTTAGCTGTCAGGAAATGATTTAATAAGATCTTGGAGGGTTCCAGGAATGAGCCTGTGCAGTATTAAGGAAGTCGATATCACGGAGTGAAATTTGATCATTCCCACATCCAATTTCCTCTATGCCGGAGATATCAGGTGCTGGAGATTTGCAACAGAATGATAGATGAGACACGGATGAAAAGCCTTGGAGCAAAGAAAGGTAGGAGTCCTTCGTTACTATCACTTGCTGATCGGATCAAGCCTCAGGTGAGGTACTTGCAGAACTCCTGGGAGAGACATAGTCTGGTTGAATCCCCAGATTTTGACAACTATTTGATGTTGGAATACGAATAAGTTCAATGCCTTATTGTTGTTTTATCTGGGCATCAAGGTAGTACCCGTCTGGCCCATCCGCTCACTTGAACCGGACAGTCGCGTGCTTGTTTCAACATCTGATATTGCAGAGAAAGGTCTATTTTCCTTTTCAAAATGACAGACATTGAAGAATCTTCAAGAGCCTACCTGTACCATTGAGAGGGAAAGATGTGGTAGGAGCAACTCGAAGTGGGAGCAGTAAAACCTCAGCCTTTTCGTTCCTGGTACTAGAAGTTTTGTATAGTGCACTATGGATGGTCTGAGAGCGTTTATAATATCTCAGACAAAGACACTGGTCTGTGCGTTTCTTATCTAGTCTTCTATGCTGAAGAAGATGAAGGTCGATGTTTGGTACATATGATCAGGCTGATACTTCCCCTATCAGTACTTGACCGATACTTGACGAGGCTAATTGAATACCTGATATGTTCTTGTAAGCGACACAGTCTTGAAAACTCATTTCTCTACCTAATGAATCAATTCTAATAGCCACATGGACAAACTTGGATTCCAGCATTTTTATCAGAGTAGGGAGAGTTGAGGAATGTTAACATGCAAAAGATATTTTATTTCGAAGGAACGACCTGGATTCTGTTGTGGGAGGACAGGGCAACCGTTCTAATGTCAAGTTGCCGCCTTAATTGGGATGTACCAATTGAGACGGCGACTGATGGCATCAGAATGCCCGATTGAGCGATGGTTGAGACGAAATTCCTTGCGCGTTTGCAACAAGTTTTTGATTTTTTTCTGGCCATATTTTAACTCAACATGTATTTACTCATTTATTGACTAATTCTATCTATAACAGACTGACCAACTATATTACAGAAATTGACATTCACTATAGGAATTTTTTTAAGTTCCATATGATTACATAAGTAACCAGGGTTATTAACTCACCCGCACTATACACTTTGTTGCTTTTTTGTCCACATGACGGGCATATCTTCCCTCCCCCTGGCCCAGGAAGAGGGAGATGGCCAAAGTCGTCAGAAATTCAAAGGCGTGTCGAAAATTATCGGACCCAAGTGGTCGCATTTGCCGACGTTAACGATTGGCTTTTTGGGCATTCAGATCTTCTGGAGTGTCGAGATGTCATACGGCAAGCATTCATGTGAACATTTCTCCTGTATGATTGACCGGGTTGTAGCCTCCCCTTATCTTCTGTCGCTCGGTTTATCAAGATCAAAAATGGCAGTCGTATTTGTTGCGGGACCTGTTTCGGGCCTAGTGATGCAGCCACTTATAGGTGCATATTCGTGTTGAATACGTAAATTTAAATTGACTGAACTGATTCCCCAGGGGTTCTGGCTGATAACTGTACCTCGAGATTCGGCAGACGGCGACCCTACATGATGGCTGCGACTATCACCTGCGTCTTCGCTATGATATTACTTGGGTTCACAAGGTGGTTTGCGTCAATTTTTGTCAGTGTAGAGGACTCTGTACGTTGTAAGATATTCCATACTTGCTGTTGAGCTGATGGTGAGGTTTCAGAATAACCTTTTGACGATCTGGTTGGCGGTGTTTGCTATCTATTTCTTTGACTTTGCTGTCAACGCACGTACGTCAGAGGCCTGGCACACATAATCATCACCTCCAATGGAAGAATGATATCATTGTCTAGTGACGGCCGTGGATCGAGCTCTACTCGTTGACTCCTTACCCTCCGTGGAACAACCTCAGGGCAACGCATGGGCAGCCAGAATGATGGCAATGGGAGCTATTGTTGGATTTTTCACGTGTGTATTCGTACTGTGTACTATTGGAATCAGACCTTGATGCTCATATAGCGGGAATGTTGAATTAACCAAAATTTTTCCATTCCTAGGTGGAACCCAGCTGCAAGTGCTTTCGGTCGTTGCATCTCTACTCCTCTTTGGCACTCACTTCATCATGGCAATGCTGGTAAAGGAAAGAGTGCTCCTCTCGAACACATCGAGTGACAGGTAAGTAGGTATCCCGTCTTTCATTATCAATTACAACAATTTCCAGAAAAACCAACAAGATGTCATTTGCTCAAGAATTGAGAGAAATCTGGGTGAATATATTCAATTTACCCCATTCCATTCAACAAATTGTGCGTCATTCATTAACTGGGTCACTGTCCACTGTTCAAATCTCCAATAGTGCTTCATCCAATTTTTGTTAGTATACCTACACTTCATCATCAAGACACACCATAATCAATCTGCAGCGCATCACTGGGCTGGTTTCCGATCCTCTTTTATACGACGGTTTACATAGGCGACTTGTACAAGCGTGGCCTTCCCGTGCCGCCCAACAGGGATGCACAACTTGCTCTCGATACCCAAGCGACACGATTAGGATCGCGAGCATTTTTCATACACTCGATCATTGCTCTGATTGCTAACTTTGTTTTGCCCTACTTCGTTATGGAATCCGTATCAAATGAACCACATAAGCCCTACTTGAGATCCGGAAATGTCTCTGAAAGCTTTTGGGCAAAAATTCAAAAGTTCATGAGAGTACCAAGCCGGCTACGAATACATCTAGCCAGCTTGTGGGCGTTAAGTCACTTGGTGTTTGCTCTATGTATGTTCGCGACATTGTGAGTGACATTGTCCCTACTATCTGAACCTCATTTTACTTAACCAGGCATCACGGCTAGTTTCACGAGCAGTGTCAGCGGTGCTTCCTTCCTCATCGCTGTCCTTGGGTTCCCGTTTGCAGTTACTCAGTGGGCACCATTTTCATTAGTGAATACTTGTCGTCTTGAAGCCCGTGCAGAAATTCATTCGAATTATTACCTTCTAGCTCGCCACTGCAATTCTTACAGAAACCTTGAAAGCCGACAGCACTGTCATTCATTTAGCCGATACCCGAACAAATCTAGGACAACCACGTACTGGCATCGATTGTAACGTAGATGCAGATGAAAGAACTACCTTCATCCAAAATGAGGCGTCTGAAAGTGAAGACGAGAATGTAGATGAAGTTGAGGGAACGGAAGAGCGGAGGAGGATGTCAGTAGATTCTCATGTGCATGTTAGCAGGTCAGATACCAGTGGTGTAGAGAATGGCAGTGAATATCTGGTGAATGGAGGTGAATATGAGAATCGGACTGCGGAAGATATGCTGGGTGGAGGTAGTTTGAGCGCGAGGGCTGGTGTAATTCTGGTCAGTGACCTTCCTCTGCACGAATAGTGCACTGAAATTCTCTCGTAATCGTAGGGCATCCAGAACATCTTCGTTGTTATTCCGCAATTCCTCGTTACAGGCTTCTCTTCTCTCGTTTTTGCCATCTTCGATCCTCAGAATGACATACCACCCCATCATGGGGCTCCTGTACACGTGCCTTTCGCTAATGTAACAAATGCGAATGTGCTCATCAATAATACAACAGAATTAGCCACCCGGGTAGCTCAAGACCTTTCTCTGAAATGGCTCGAGTCACGACAAGGAGATGGTGGACTCGATGTGGCAAAGGAGGATATGGATCTGACATACCAGGGTTCGAACTCCGTCGTGTACATTCTACGACTTGGTGGTATTGCAGCTTCAGTTGCTGCTGTGTTGACCTGGAGGTTGGCAAGGGAGTTGGGACATAGATAACATTTTATTTTTCGCTGCGCTATTCTATTTTTACTTTTGTCTGTACTTTCCCTCTTCCTAATCCATTCTGCGTTGAACAGGCTTAAGATCCTACTTAGTTGTTAGGCTGGGTTTAATCACAATATTGAACGGCAATGAATCTATACCTGGTGCGATACGAAATTACTCGGACTGCCTTAGTGAGCTTTTGGGTCATTCGCCAGATGGCCAAACACTCTGCCTGCCTATCCTTGGCCCTAATAAAATGGATTCCTATTCAGGAGCAAGCCTGCGCGTAGTCTTGATTTCGTATTATCTAGTCCCTTCGAACCATAATGCGTTCCTCCCAATTCATTCCACCAAGGATCAAACGATCATCCCAATATCTCAGCTATCTCACTGAGGATAGTCTCTCCCTGAGTTCGGTTTAAAAGGCCGTATGGATCTTAGATATGGCACATCCAACATGCAGGTGGTCATCTCGACACCTCCACACGACTCAAATTGCATCTCAGATGGTAGTCCTTACAGCTCCTAAGTTCAATAGGAAAACGGCGGGAAGAACATAGGATGGGAATGCTCAGGGAGGTTTTGGATGGGAGCCCGTGAACGACCAGGATCGGCAAAGTTGCCTGCAAAATCGAGGGTCAACGACTGACGATCAGAAGTGTGGCGGATTGGTAGAGCAAAAGGTATAAGATACGAAGAAACCATGGTTGTTGTCATAAATGGAAAGGCTGAATGGAAAAACTGCACCATGAGTCAAGGGTCTCAGTCTCAAAAAGTTTGCAGGAGTAAAAGAGGGGAGCAACCAGTGGAGACTTGACGCATATGGGGCAGATAGGATCATGACCTGGAACAAGATCAACAAAAGTTTTCATAGACTAAACAGCGTCACGTACCATGTAATACTAATCAGAAACATACCGATCACGAATCTAGTAAGCAAGGATCGATGAAGATTTAACGTGATGAAGGCGGAGGGAACGGGTTTCGAGGAAAGCGGACCACAGCCAAATCCTCCCCGACGCACGGTTCCGAATTTTGATCCATCAAGATGAAGCTCTTACACGGCGAATATTTAGATGTCAAGTTACCTGATGGTGTGGCACCTGACAACTTGTTGTCTAGAGAAGTGAGCAATATTGAGTGATTTCTCTAGCCAAACTGGCAGCGACGGGTGCACCAGGCCAGCAGCTTGCGCAGCTACATCTGCACTGGCAAGTAAAAAAAAGGAATAGATCCATTTTCTTCTTTCAAGTCTGGAGAGCGGTAATATAAGGAGGGCTCGCAGATGGAGTGCGGAGAACCACGGTGGTCATGAGATGTTTGGAATACTCTAAGTAGTTCACGGTGAATCGGATAAAGTCACTCGCATTTTGATGTCTCTGTTGAGCTACTGATAAGTAGGTATTACCCAACACCCTGTATGGGTCGATGGCGTAGTTGGAAAGCGCATCTGTCTAACTGTGTTAATTCGCGGGCAGACAGAAGGTCCTCAGTTCGAACCTGAGTCGACGCATAAAGCGGATGTTAAGTCGCCGCTTGAATTGGAGATGTCAAGTCTAGAACCTGTCACATACAGTGACACTTCCCCAATTTTTATTTGTAACGTGGTGTACGCAGGTGTGGGGCAAGGATCTGCCTTGTCCCCTATTCTATCAGCCTTGGTAGTCGCTCCTATCCTTCACATCCTTGAAAAAAGATCAAAAGACTTGAACATAGATGTAGCTTCTCTTTCTTTTGTAGATGACGGCCTATCAGTGGCTCAGAGTAATCACTACGACAACACTCTTACTATCCTATTCCCAGGCCTACCAAATCGTCTCTAACCTCATGTCAGCATTTGGCCTCGTCCTGGAACACAGCAAATCCGAAATCTTTCACTTTTCTAGACGACACAACGACACAAACTCATCTCTGGACCTCTCCCAAGTCAACGGGCCCGTCTTGACCCCCAAACCCATCTGGAGGTATCTGGGCTTCTTCTTCGACAGAAGACTTACCTTCAAAGAACACATAAGATACTACTCGACTAAAGCAATGACCATAGTCAAAGCCATGGGAATGCTCGGCAACTCAACAAGAGGACTTATCCCCTCCCAACGACGAAATCTATACAGAACATGTGTTCTCCCCATTGCAACATATGGATTTTGCCTGTGGTTCTTCAAGAATGCTCCTGTCAAGGCTCAAATAACCCTCCTGTCCAAGATGCAAAGGAAAGCTGCAACTTGGATCTCAGGCGCATTTCGCACATCCCCTTCTGGCGGTTTAGAAGCTCTAACCGGCTTAATACCTATCCAACTCCATCTAGAAAAGCTCAGAGAATGTGGCAGCCTCAGAACAGCAACTCTTCCTCCCCGTCATGCACTCAGCCGAAACCATACCAAAGAGTCCTCTATCCACCCTCTGGCACTCGCAAACTTCAGCCCAGCCCAAGCGAAGCGACTGAAGTCTCCACTCACAAGTATAGTGAATACCCTCGACCAGCTACCTGAAACCTTCTCACTATGTAGCGATGAGTGCAGACCGGGAACACGTGTCATGGACCTATGGAGTAACCGAATCCACTACCATCAGTGCAACAGGAGAGATGAAGAAAAAGTTGCTAACCACCTTAGAACATTGTACGAAGTATGTCAGAAAGCTGCTCATGATACGTCCCAGGTCGTATGTGCCGCGGATGCCAGTGTTCCTACATCAAGCCGATGGCAAGCTATATCAGTCGGCGCATGTTGGGTTGGGGGTCACCAAATAACCTCTATCAAATCACCAACAGGAAAAGTAACAGCACTAGATACTGAGCTTTTCGCAATACGTCTAGCCATCAGCAAAGCTACGGTCACAGGATGCAAGGACATAATCATATTCACAGGCAACATCCCAGCAGCCAAGAGGGCCATGGACACGTCTATCCACTCAGGACAAGAGCATTCTATAGCAATGTCGAGGCTTTTGAGGTCACACTTTATAGCATACCTAGAAGGAAGCTTACACTTCTGGGACTGCCCCAGTGATGCTAAGTGGTTTATACAAGCAAGGGTACATGATGACGCAGTCAGAACCCAATACCCAGTGGCAGAACAAATGCACATATCACTTGATGCTCTGAGCCAGAGAAACAGCAAAACATTTCTGGAGGAATGAACAGCAGAATTCTCCACAAGCAATACCCATAGAAGAAACTTCCTCGCCATGAAACACAAGGAAGTTACTCCAACATATGCAAAGGGGGGCACATGGATGTCTTACCTAGGCCATTCCATATCTCTATGTGCAAGAGCTACTAGAGCAATCTTAAACAACGCCCCAATAGGCAAGTATAGAGCTAGGTTCTTCCTCCAAGAATCACTTGCATGTCTATGCAGTCAATCAGATATTGAAACCAGACAGCACATCCTCACTGACTGTCCAAGATTCACCAAAGACCGAGTATCCCTTCCATCTCCATGCATAGGCAACTTCATCAAATTCCTCACTTCAAACCCAACCGCTTTCACATTCCCAACACCCAGGGAACCTCCATGAACCCACAATGACCACCCCACATGTCCCCTGAGACACTATCCCTAGCTCAGAATGAGCCAGCCAAGTTCTTCTGGTCTGAGTGAAACACATATCCTCACAGCCCCTGTATCCCTTTATTCCCCCCCCTTTGTACCCATGCTCAAATTCTTCTTGTAGTACAGAGCCTGGCCCAGTCATATTTCAGTCTAAGTCAAGACCTTGTGCCTCAGTAGTCAGTAGACTACCATGGACTGTGTTCATACACCATGTAATAAATTGTTGAATCAAAAAAAAACGTGGTGTACACACACAGTCTACAGTAGTCTACTGACCACAGAGGCTCATTCCCTCTGATAAATATACAAATCATGCCATACAAAAGAGACAAACACAGAACGAAAAAGAAGTAAAGAGAAATATAAGGGAAATAGGCTAAGTGAGTAGCGGGGCATAGCCAAGTGAGCATGGATGGAGTTTCATACATCAGGGTTTGTATTCAAGGAAAGGGGACAGGGTGGGAGAGTGCGTTCCCAGCATCTTTGACTAGTTCGGGGAGCTATAGGGGCTCTCTGGGTAGTATAAAGGCAAATACTGTGGGATTAGGTATAATGGGATCGCCTACAAAAAACAAAAAATAATAAGCCAATAAAAAATTCAAAGAGCAGAATGAAACAATGAGCAACAGTCCTACAGTGGGAAAAGGTTGCTATCAGATGTGTGTGCAAATATTGATGCTGTTACAAACTCCCTTAGAACCCGGTGTTCGAGTTAGAAAGGAATTATATAAACCAGAATAAAACTAGGGTTCTACTACCCTTACTAACTACTTATATATACTTTGCAGTCTCTATTCTACACTACGTTATCAACTCGTGTCTTTCTCTCATTACTATGTCATCCCTTGTATGTTCCTCCACTTACTACGTCACTGTTCAAGGATGAACCGTTATATTATCCCCCTCCTAAGATCATGTCCTCGCAATATTAGCATATGTCTTTCCAGGTAATCGGATGGTAGGGACTCTGGGAGCATCTGGGTGTTTTAGATGAAACTCCTTACATGATCTTGGAGCTCCCTTAATTACTTCATCCCTATTTTTCCAAGTTCTTTCCTTGAGTAGTTGGCCTCTCCATTTAATGAGGTATTGTAGTTTACCTCCTCTCCATCTAGAGTCAAGTATTTCTTCTACCTCTTATACATGAGTTGTAGTGGTAGGGTTAATGACTCTATTATTGGATTTTTGGGACTGTTGTTCAAATACAGACTTCACATAAGATATGAGATACGATTTGTTGATGACAGGATGAATCAACTTCCATGTAGGAGGAATCCTAAGTTCATAGACAGATTTACCAACTTTCCATATTATTGGGAAGAGTCCCAACTGCTTGGTTGACAATTTCTTTGAGGGTTGGTCCATACTGTAGTATGCCGCATCTACCCATACCAACTCTCCACTCTTTTGCTTGACTTCCAGCTTCTTCTTAGCATCCCGCTTCTTTTTCATTTGTCTTCTTCAATGCCTCCTCAACTTTGTTTCTAATTCTTTTGATCATTTTGAGGAATTCTTCAGTTCCAGGAGAGTCTGTCGTAATTTCTCCTATGTCTTGTTCCATGTTTGGATGATGACCTAAATTGACTAAAAATGGTGACCATCCCATACTAGAGTGAATTTGATTATTGTAGGAAAACTCAGCAATTGACAACCATTCTGCCCAGTCGTTTTGCCTGTAATTGCAGTATAGTCTCAAATATTGTTTGAGTTCTTGGTTAACCCATTCTGTTTGACTGTCAGTTTGCGGGTGATAAGCCATCAAAGGGTTCCTCTCTACTCCAAGTCATCCGCATAGCTCCTTCATAAATCTAGACATGAATTGTGGTCCTCAATCGCTAATGACCTTTTGAGGGATTCCTACGTCCTTGAAGACTCGATCCCATGATACTTTGGCTACTCCTTGCACTGTGATGTTCATACTGATCAGTATGTAGCGAGCCATCTTTGAGAAGCAATCTACTATCACTAATATTCCGTCATGTCCCAACAATTCCGGTAATGGTCCTACTAAATCAATGCTGATAATCTCCCAGGGACCCCTTGGGATTATGTTAGGGTGGAGATTATTCCTTTTTGGTTATCAGTTGGGTTTATTAGCTTGACATTTCTTGTAACCTGCAACGTATTACTTTACATCTTCTAACATTCGAGGCCACCAATAATTTCTCGTGATCAATTCATGTGTCTTGGTATAACCTGGATGTCCTGCTAGTTCAGAATTGTGGTATTGGGTAACAATCTCTTCTCAAAGTATAGCTGAGTCAGGAACATAAATTCTCTCTTTCTACAGTATCACTTTCCCTTCTTTCTTTTATCCTTCTTCTAATCTCTCTACTGCTCCTTGCACTTCTTCTGTAAACTCTTTGGCTTCTTCTATTTCCTTCCAAAATTCTTCTTCTTGGATTGTGAGACTTCGGAACTATTCTTCTTTTAATACTGTCTGGTTCTTATTATCGCTCTTCCCTTGACTATGATCTGGCCTTCTCAACAATGCATCTACTTTCTTTTGTGAATTACTGGGTTTGTGTACTAATTGGAAGTTATATTCTTGAAGCTCTGTTGTCCATCAAGCCTGGCGATGATTAAGTTTCTGTAGTTTCCTGAAATATCCTAGGTTTTTATGATTAGTCTATATTTTGAATTGGTCACTTCCTATGAGATATTGTTGCCACTGTTTGAGTCCTTCCATAATCACTAATAGCTCTCAGTCATAGATCTCGTAGTTCCGCTCTGTCTCATTCATTGCTTTAGACAGGTAAGTGATGGGTTTTCACGAGTTGTCTTCTTGTTGCTGAGATAGCACCCCTCCTATAGCATATCCAGAAGCATCAGTTTCTAATTGCATTTTTCATTTAGGATAAGGAATAGCTAGTGTCAGTGGGTTTGTCATCTTGTTTTTGAGCTTATTAAAGGCACTCTTTTCTTTCTCCTACTACTTCCACACTTTCTTTCCTGTCAACTCTGTCAACAGCTTGGCTACTTGTGCAAACCTGGGTATGAATCTGCAGTAGAAATTGCAGAATCCTAGGAACTATCATACTTCTCTCTTATCTCAAGGTTCTGGCCACTAAGCTACTCCTTTTGTTTTGGTGGGATCCATTTCTACACTATCTTGTGATAGAATAACTCCGAGGTATTCAATTCTTGTTTGATGGAACTTGCACTTCTTCAGATGAAGCAATAACTTGTTGTCAGCTAGTATCTACAAGACTTGTTTCACTATGCTTCTATGCTTGTCTATTGTTTGGGAGAAGATTAGGATGTTGTCCATGTAGATCACAATCTTTTCTGACATTATTAGCTCATGGAATAGAGTGTCCATTATAAGTTAAAAAGTCACCAGTAAGTTGCACATGCTGAAATACATAATCAGAGGTTCGAACAGACCTTTGTTAGTTTGGAAGGCTGCCTTCCACTCGTCCCCCTCTCTGATCTTCACATTGTTATATCCCCATTGAATGTCAAGCTTGGTGAAGTACTTGGCCCCTTGTACCTTATCAATCAGTTCTTGAATCAATGGTAACAGATATTTATTCTTTATCGTCACTTCATTAGTCACCAATAATCTTGTATGGGTCAAAGAGTTCCATTCTTCTTTTTTATGAAAAAGAATGGAGCTGCATATAGTGACTTGGAGGGTTGAATTCATTCTGACTTCAAATGTTCTTTGAGAAACTTATCGAGTTCTTCCTGTTCTTTAATGTTTAGTGGGTACACCTTGCAGTCTTTTAATGTTACATTTGGTGCCAACTCAATAGCATAGTCCCACTTGGATCAGTCTGGTAGTTTTTCAAAGATGGCCTTATTGAAGACTTGGTTATTGAAGTCTTCATATTCTCTGGGGATGTCTTCTTCTACTCCTCTTGAATCCTTGCTCCTACTTCTGATATTCAGCTCTTCTCTTCTCCATACTTCTTCTTTTAGACTGACAAATAACACCTTCTCTCCTTCTTCTATCGAATCTTTTTCTATTTCTTCTTCTATTTCTTTCTCCGGCTCTCTCACAATGTAGGTCTTTCTACACCATTGTTAACAGTTTTGGAGGCTTATTGAAGAATCTTTCCAGTTGATGGTCGGATTATGTTTTTGTAGCCAGTTGTATCCTAAGAAGAGGTCATGGTTGCCAAGATTTGTCACTGATAACTAAATCAACTCTTAATGATTACCAATAGTCATGTTCATTTCAACTACTTCTATAACACTTCTGTCTTTATTGGTCAAACCATCAGCGTTATAGCAGGTGATTGGAAATGGTAGCGGGCGGGTGTCAATAAGGTTCTCTTTAATGAATTTCTAACTTATACATGAGCTCGAGCTTCCTGAGTTGACTAAGGCCTGTTTGTAAAACATTCTATAAGTATCTATCATCTGCAATTTGACTCAAACATTTAATTGCTTATCTCCTATTTTTCTGAGTATTGAGGGTTCCTCTAGTGCTTTGAGAGCCGTCAGGACTTCGTCATCCATCATATTGTTCAACTCTTTCAGCTTCTTTTTCATACATTCCTCTTCTCTCGAACTATGGGTCCACACTTTCAGTATGCCTATTGCCTTTTCTTCGTTACTCCATCGAATTTTTCTTGCTATCCATTCTGTCGAGTAGCCTTTGTTTGTTTCGTAATTCCTTGTACCGAAATAATCCAAAAAGTTTTTTATTACATTGTTGGGTAATCAAACTTTAGAATTTATTAAAGCAGGAGAGCTGGTGCTTACTCCCTGCCCAAGGAAAAATCCTCCTTTGCTTCCTCAATGATCCTTACTTCTTCTCTTCTCTCTTTCTTTGGTTTGGAGCACCTTGTAGTGAGATAACCCGTTTCTCTGCAGTTGTAATACCTCCTCATCTTCTGACGTCTGTTTACGTCCATTGCATTGGGGTTTCACCTCGGAACATCCAAAACCGGTTTCTTCCTCCCATCTCCTACATTCTCTAAGTTTTTTCTTCCTCCAAACTCTTTAATTGCTTCTCTCCTTAACCTTTCAAAACTCAACGCCTTCTCATACCATTCGTCTAATGAGTCCAAGTTCTTCAGCTGACCGATTTCAACTAGTTTCTGTGCCAGTGCCAGATAGATCCCTTTCTTGAATAGACCCACTAATACAACTTCGTTATATCCAGAGAGTTTCTTCCAAGTGATGAATTCTGACTAGAAATCTTTAAGTAATCTATTTCCTTGTTTCAATTTGGTCAACTTGTCGATTGCATGCATTTGAGTTTCTGTTGAAATGAAAAACTGCACCATCTCATCCATCATCTTCTCCTAAGTCTCGAACAGGGGTTTGTTGGTCATGATTGATACATCTAGTTCCTTTTCAGTTTCCTTCTATTCCTTTTGAAAGGGTAAAAATTTCCGGATCTGTGCATCTGCCCAGGCCCAATTTTCCTTTTCTCCCTTGATTTTCCCCAAAGCTATTTTGATTCTTTCCCATTCTTTTGAGATATCGTTACTTTGGAAGAATAGCATCATTCTTTGGCACCAAGCCTTGACCTCATCTGGACTTCCTTCAAAGTCATCAGGTTCTTTCATTCTTCTTTTTGTCGGTTTATCAGCAAAATCTTTCTTAATTTCTTCTATGAAGGTTTGTATGCTTGTTGCATAGTCATTCTTAGTTTCCCCTCCAAGTTTGTTCCATGCATTAGCTAGAGAGTTGAAAAAGAGGGTTATGATAGTGCCTAGAAAAGCTGTGATGATGGCGAGTAGAATCATGATGGTGATTTAGAGAAATAGATTTGGTTTGATAGTTTCATCCTTATGTTACGAACTCCCTTAGAACCCGGTGTTCAAGTTAGAAAGGAATTATATAAACCAGGACAAAACTAGGGTTCTACTACTCTTACTAACTACTTATATATACTTTGCAGTCTCTATTCTACACTACGTCATCAACTCATGTCTTCCTCTCATTGCTACGTCATCCCTCGTATGTTCCTTCACTTACTATGTCACTGTTCAAGGACAAACCGTTACAGATGCTGCTATAGAGAAAAACAAACATGTTACCATTGTCACATTTTTACTAGAATTAGATACCTATACTAGGGTAAATAATTGCAGTGCATTCACAGACAATACTTTCGGTAAAAATGAGAGGAGGTAAAAGGAGGACCTTTAGGCTCTCCTTTAATGCTCCATTTTAGCGGCAGATCCAAAGGTGTATGATTGTCCTTGCGTTTTCCAGGCTGACTCGATCCATCTTTTGTTCCAGTACCCTGAGCTGCATCCTGCAAAGCTTTAGCTTCTTTCTCTTCAAGTGTTTGTGCATATTTTTCATCAGTCCCAGAAAAGGTCTTTGCCTCTGTCCCCTCCACAACGTTCCATCTTCAGAAAAGCACGGCCAGAACACAGAGTATGCTGCACAGAACTCTATGAAAATCACTCAAGGACATATTTAGAAAAGGATAGCAACTCACGGACCATCCATACACTATCCAGGTATTTATAATAGCTATAGGTTGTCATAATCTAATTACGGGTCCTTGCCATCGATAGCCTTGATAGCTCGATAAATTAATTGTGCATAGGCTTGCGTGGCATGATCTCATTCCAATACTCATCGCCTTTCCCGAATTAGGCGACTACAGTTGTTTGATGGGTAAGATGTCAATTTGAGGTTCTGGAGAAAATGGTGGATGCTTGACTTTCGTGGAGGAGAATTCAGGGGTTGTGAAGGGGGTGAGGATATCCACAGAAGGCAAACGTGCGTGGTTGGTGGATGACTGAGAGCTGGGAGTCCTTAAGGACTACAAGTGAAGAATCAATCAGTTGGTACAATTGAGAATCTGATATAAAATATACCTGATTGCTTGCTACCACATTCTCCGAGGATGTGCTGTACGAGTATTGGATGACACCTGTATGAGTTGATCACTGGGTGTGAGAAAAGTGTAATGGCGACAATCAGTGCAGATAAAGTTCAGAGACTCGACAGGTGACTTGACAGGTGACTTGACATCCCAATTCGAGCGGCGACTTGACTTCTAAATATCCGCCGTGTTATGATCGACAGAGATCGTCATGACATCAACGAACCAATTCGGAAATGATTTGATGAGCGAAGTGTGATCGGCACTGGGCCTATGAAAACCCAGCTAGTATCATTGTAACGCCATCAACTCGAAACAATGTGTGGTACAAAGACTTGAAGCATAAGCCCACGTTCATAAACAAAATTAAGACTTTGTAAGATAGGTTTCGTTTGCGTTTCATCATAATAAGTCCAACGGCAAAAATTGCTATCATCAGAATAGAAATTCCTTAAGTCGATTGGTCAGAAGGGGTTTTTTTTAATCAAAATAACAGGAATTCACCAGATTCGGTATGCTTTGGGTTGAGACCACGGACGATACAAATAACCCAGGGGCCTACCACCGCCTTAGAAGGTGGATGGCTGAATTGGTATAGGCTACAAGGAGACCCTTGTCCGATGTCGACTTTCAATGTACCCGTCAGCTTTCAAAGGCCGGAAAACAGCTTGCTTTTGTACTATACATAACTTATACGTTGAAATTGGTTGGTTGGTTCATCACAGATAGGGGGTACACAAAGCTTCACAAATTCAATCCAGTCCTTCAAACTACAGTCCAAGGTCTAAGCTACAACTAGAAAACAGTGCCATCACTTTCAATCTCGATAGGCGGTCCGCCAGTCTCGGGTCTTTTGATCTTGGCAATCTCCCTTCCACCTTTCCACGTGGCAGCTTCCAAGACTTGTGCAAGGGTGAGTTGTACTGGAGTGAGTCCAAGCTCGGATCGGACAAGATCCGCGATTCGGTCCCTATAAATGCTAAGATCTACCATTTTTCTAATATTGATGTGAGAGGAACATACAGCTCGATTACAGTCATCGCACGCCACTCCACGATTGCTGAGTGGGAGGGAGGTGCAATGGGCAGACCAGACTTGATATCTAATGGAAGAGCATCTTGCTTGAGCGTCAAGACGCCAAGGTCGACTAGCAGACCGCCTATTTCAGGCAGAGAACGCTATCATGTCGGGTACGAAAAAGACAAGAAAAATGCATACCATTACGATATTCCGGAAGACCGGTCATGTCCTCAAGGCCCTCAACTTTCCAACCTAGTATCTTCTGTAAAACCTCAACAAGACTATAAGTCAACCATTGCGTAAGCTTATGAAATGGGACGAGGATGGTGTCAGAATCAGGATCAACAGGGCCTGATTGAGCGAGCGCTTGACAAGGCCAGACATCACCGAGGGAAATTCCACCAAGGGAGGGACGAGAAGGCCAAATAGGGTTGAGACCGTCAAGAAGAGCTGTCCAGAGTGCAGGGAGGGGGACAGTCAGGGGCAGCGTTGGCAAGGCTTGAGATTCCAAGAAATCTGCCAGGATCAGAAGATAAGGTTCAAGTATTATATCTGAGAATTGATAGAGGGGTACCGATGAGGTTACCGGGCCTTCCCTCTTTTCCAAAGAATTGTGGGCTGGAAGTGAGTGCTTGGCTGAGGCTGGTAAGAAGAGAGACCCGTCCTTCAAGTCCAGTCATAGGATTGGCCTCAGATACTTGCATCGCTGCCTTTGTACGCTCAATAGTGATTTTCGAGAGACCGGAAGCTATACATGAAAGTTGACGGGTTGATGAGCCTAATACGTGCGAGAGACCTACCATCAACACGATATGGCTGGTCCTCAGAACCACTGAAAAAACCATCCCTGAACATCTGTACGCTTGCAACTGCGAGCCCTTCAGACCGACAATAGGCTTTGTTTGTGTTGGGTTCGATATAGTTCCATTGGTTACCAGCGCCAGCGTCGAGGAGAACAGAGACGAGGAATAGGTCAATCAGCCTACGAGCTTTCTCCTTCTGATCGACTCGTTCTAAGTCCCATTTTGCGAGAAGTGGTTCTACACGGGGTGTTCCAGCATCTATATGGCGCCAGCGGCCGTGTGGTCGAATCTACAATATAGGGATTACCTGTAACTTGAAATTTCGGTGACAGCGTACATTTGCTGGATCGGAGTTATAGTCCCTCTAATTCTGTGAATGAAAATCATGAGCTCATGATAGTCATGCATACCTTGATGATGTTCAAACAGAAGGCGGCCACTTCGGCTTCACGTTCAGGATGATAATCAAAGAACTGAAGCTTTCCCTGAGTGGCAAGATCGTGTACGCGTGAACAGCGTTCTCGAATAGCCGGCAGTGTACGAAGATAAGCTGCTGTTAATTGGGGTGTAAGTTCTCCAAGTATATTCATGGTGAGACGAAGGTGATTGGGAGCCAGGCATTGGATAGCAGCAATCGGTGATATATTACGTCATGATCCAGCATGATTTGTAGCTAATTTGGTACTTGCAAGGGAGGGGAGAATTTTGTAACAGTACCAGGAACAGGCACATTCAGAGACCTGCCACCAGATGCAAGATCTGACTTTGTATCTTTGTCAATGCTCATATTGGCTGAGTTGGAAGAATTTTGGGCTACTCTCTCCCAAAACAACGCCTATTCCAAATCCAAAGGTGTTCTACTGGCTGGGAAGTCGAGAACACAAGCAAAGAAAACCTGCTATGACACAGGAAATCCGTGACCTGGACCCATTGTGACGATGAATTTGGACTCTTGGGCTCACACAACCGGAAGATGTGGGCCTAAGTGGTGTTCAATTAGAGCAGAGATATACAGGTAAAATTGGGCAAAATAAGATCCAATCATATTTTATGCCAGTAGTGATTGATATAGTTCTGTTTCCAAGTTGCTTGGTTCAAATATTATGTCGAGCGGTGGGAAGATATAGATATGTGTGATGAAAAGATTCTCTCGTTCTAGTCACGTGTATCAGCAACACGTAGAACGTGAAATCATTCTGAGGGATATTTATTCACGAACTGCTTCCTTGATTCACAATGAAGTTGTCTCTTCCACTGTTTGCGCTAGCTCTTGCGCCTTCGTTGGCGTTGGGTGCTATCTTCCCTCCCAACTCCCATGTTAAGATGCTCGATCCCAAGTCGTTCAAGAAGGCTCTGAAGGCAAATGTACGCAGGTCTGCCAGTCTGTCGTGAAACCAACATGTTCATCCACGCAAATAGAGAACAAGTCTAGTAGCTTTCGTGGCGCCTTGGTGTGGTGTAAGCATATGTAGCCTAGTTCTGTCTATTGTTCTAACCCGAATCTCTAGCACTGTCAGCGGTTAGCACCAGAATATGCCAAGGCTGCAGAAAAACTTTATCCCCTTATTCCTACATATGCTGTTGATTGTGATCAGGAAGAAAACAAGCCTCTATGTGCTGAACAGCGAGTACAGGGCTTCCCGACGGTTAAGGTACGTTTCATATCTTGTCTCTTATCCATCCGAGCTCTTACACTACCTTAGCTATTCCCTCGAGGTAGTAAGGTCGCCCCCATGACATATGAGTCGGGAGAACGGACTTCGAATGCAATCATCAAATGGGCATCAAGACGAGTACCAAATCACGTAACGAAACTCTCGACTGTGGCGGAGGTACAGACCTGGGCTGGAAAAGTGTGTATTACGGATTCCTCGGGGGCATATCGGCTAATATTGAAATGATTTAGACACAAGATCAGACCACGCTCCTACTCCTCACCAAGGACAAGAAGATTCCGCTACTATGGAAAGTCATAGCGAACCAGTATTTCGCAAAGCTTGAGCTGGCTGCCCATCGTGATGAAGATGGAGCGGCGACAGAGATTTTTGGCTTTGATGAGAACACCAAAGTCCTCGTCTTTCCCACAGGATCGGCGAAACCCATCAAATACGAAGGTGTGTTCTTATCCACTCATTGGGCTAGACCTTTTGACCCCAATCGATCCAGGTGCTACCAAATATGAACCTCTAACTAGATTCTTGAAGTCAATTCTTGATGGGTCTGCAGATTTGAAAATACCTAATGAGGATGTGGATAGTGACAGCAGGGACGAGCTTTGATTACTTTGTTGTGTTTATTTTTGTCTACATGATGTGTTTGTCACGTGATCAAATCACATGACTTGTTCACTGACGCGACTTGGAGCATCGAATTGTATTTTTGAATGATGTCGGAAACGACAGAAATTCTGTTCAACTCTCCTGGCCTTAACACTCTTCGCCGCGACCAGCTCCAGAAGCTATGCAAATTTAATCTCATAAAAGCCAATGGAAAAAACATTGAACTCGTCGACCGGCTCAGGAGGCATGCTTTGACGTTGCCAAAAGACGATCCGTTGAGCATTGCTGCTCGGAGTGAAATGGACCTGGACGACGAAGATGGAAATGGGGATACAGATGATGGTAGTCAGAACCAGACTCAGAGGTCTGGTAAGCAGTGGGAGGTGATGGAGAGTATCCAGGAGGTCGAGGAGAATCTCCAGGGGACGTCCTCTCCTTGCGCACCCAGGACAATAAATTCTTCTGATGAGCTCGGGACTATCGGTCCAAAGAGTAAGCGGATCTCTCCTTGAAAAGTCGCTTTTTACTGAATGAATCATAGCGACTGTGGGCTCGTCGATCCGAGCTCTTGCTGTGTCTCTTGGTCTCAAACGGGCTCCCAAATCAGACGAATATTCAATGCTAGGGTCATCTCGAGCCACGGGGAAGCCAAATGATGAACTCGCACAATATTCTACTCCCTATTCTGCTATGCGAGCTGCAACGCCGCCCCTCCACGACAATTTTACATTTGATCCTGCAACTGCAGCACCGAAACGCGTGTCATATGCTGCTAATGCAGAGCCTTTGCCTGGGTGCCCCCTACGACCCGGTGAACCTGCCCCTGATAATGCTCGACTCAGTATGGATGTCAGACTGGCTGGCCTGCAGCAACAGCCTATCAATATCAACACAGCGGAAACCAAGGAACTATCGCAGCCTACTACGACTATCCGTTTAGTTTCCAGTAAATCATCCTCATCTTCAGTTGCTGACAACGGTAAATCAGAATTCGAATCGAGAAGGGATACCTTCCAGACGCCGAAGCTGAAACCCTTCGCGACGACCTTTGATTTAGTCATGAGTCCGTCTGCTGCTCGCAGCGGAGCGTTCTGGGCTCCAGACACTCGACCTGGACCATTCGAGAAGATTTATCCTACTTTGACGATTGATGATCTCCCACCCGATGTACCTTCTAGTCCACTCAAGGAGGCTGGCCATGGCACCATTGGAAGCAGTGCGAGCAAGGATAAAGGCACCCTCGGTATTTCGAAGGCAACAACCACAGTTTCTCCCGAGCCATTCTTATTTGGCTCTCCCCTCCACTCTGTATCTAATACCCAGTTCCAAGCTGCGGCTACCAGCGTACTCGAAGAGATGAACAAACGCCTCGGTACATCTGGTGTCGAAGGCGTTGGTATGGAGATTGTCACTAAATTGCAACGTGGAGCGCATACACAAGCTCAACTTGCTTGTGATGTAAAACCTCTTCCTGCCCTAGAAACAGGAAATGGCATGAAGGGCAATAGGGAGATAACGAAGAAATTTGACAACATGCACAAAGCCGAATTTGATAAAATGGAAGGAATAGATGGGCTCGTCAAGAGGAAAATGGAAAAGAAGAATCCGTTGTCATCTTCTACTACCGTTCGAGCGGCTGGGACAAAGGGAAGGTCTAATGTCTTTGGAGAACTGGACAGGGAACCGAGGAAATTGACTATTGGACTACTGAATGCTGCCAGTTTAGATAGTAGTCATAGACCAACGACGAAAAGTATGATTCCTCCTGGAGGATTGTATGATGAAGATCAGGAAGACGAAAATGAGGAAGACGGGGAGGGAAGGGGAGAGAAGAGGCTGCGTATGGACCCTGATACCAACTCAGAGGCGTGTAAAATGGATACAGACAACAAGAACGACAAAGAGATAAAGCGAGTCGAAGGACACGACCGAGAACGAGAAGTGAAAGCGATTAAACGGAAATTAGAAATCAGTAGAGCGAAGAGGAGGAGTTCTGTTGGAGGAGTTCTTGCTGCTGCTACGAAATCGGCCGCGATGAGAAATTCCAAACTTCGTCCAGCTAGTGAGTACTCCATCATCGCTGTCACAAGCACTGACGGACGTTCTTGACCTAGCTCCTAAATCTAAACCTTCCTCGAAATTTGGGCTCTTGACAACGGCAGCCAAGAGTCTAGTTGCGAGTGTCTGGAATAGAGGCAAAAACCCCGTCTCGAAATCCACCGCGGGAGATGGCGTTACTGCTCCAACACAATCGAGCTTGCTGAAGCGGAAGAGAGGTACGAACGGGTTTGTGCCCGCTAAATCTTCTGTCAAGCCAATAGCGACCACCGTTGATACCAATACCAAATTCAACGCTAGTGCTACTGTCGGTACGAAGAGCACGGCTACAGTTGATAGCACGAATGCTATGACTGCAATGACTGTGATGAAGGATAACAATAGGACCATCGCACCGAGCCAGTCTCAGGACGCCTCTGGTACGGGAAGAGTAAGGTCGAGACCACCTCTTCCTCCTTCATTTTGTGGGAAATCTCAGACTGAGCCGTCTTCTTCATGGACGAGTTCTGTTGCTTCCGGGAATGGTCATAGGGTACGACCCGGTGGGACTGCGACTCAAATCGTGCCAAAACCAACATCTGGAGGACCAAGTTCATTGACGAGCTCCAGGTTATTAGCGCCTACGGCCAGCTCCTTGGCCAAGATGAAGTCGTCGACGATGTTGCTTGAACCAGCTACTAATAGTCCGAGAGTTGGATCATCGTCAAGAAGAGGTCTGTTGTCTCCAAGAAGTCTACGTGGCCCGAGGAACATGGCGGTTTTTACACCAAATCGTAATGCTGCCAATTCGAACAATGGCGGGAGGATATTCAGTAAACCTAGATTAGGAATTCTAACGGAGAGAACGGGGGGTGGTGATGCCAAGGGTAAGGAGAACGAAGATATAGAGATGGATGATGTCGATGGCGGTTTGAAAACTTCAGCTACGATGAGGCAGCTGACGTTTGCGAAAAAACCGAGGTCCAAAGTGGTTACAAAATTGGCTTCGCAACGGTCTACGTCGTCTCCATTCAAACCAACAGCAATGACGAAGTTATCAACGCTTCCTTCTGTGCCTCAAACGAAACTTGGTCCGTCATTTACGGGCGGGACGATACCTGTACCGACCACACCTCAAGCCCATACGAAACGTATCAGATCGAGTTTTGCACCGGTGAAAGGGCATGTGAGGGGAGGTAGTGCTGATGCCATTGGTGTTGGTGGTGTTGGTGTGAAGGAGCGAAGTGTGCTTGACAGTGCAAAGAAGAGGGTTAGACAGAGTGAGTCTGCAAGGCGAAGGAGTGTTAAGATGAATGGTGTGCCTCTTGTGGGTGGGAATTGTTGATGATAATTTTTTTATATATCTATTGTGATGTATGTGTTCCCATGAGAAACTAGCGGTTCCATGAAGATGGATCCTCTTTTTGCATCGCTAGGAATGATTTGTTGTTGTTTTTTTGTGATGTATGTGGCTTGACTCTGAATATAGTATTCCCTTTCCCCTTCCAGCTTCCTTTTGAGAGTCTGGTTCCTGATACTATTCACTCCCATCTCCCTTGGACGCTTCTGAATTGAGCCAATTATTATTCGTCTACAACGTCCGTAACGTCTTTTCAGTACCACTACTACCATTGACCGCAGCAGCAGTAGAATCATCAAAAGATGAACAAGATGGTACTAGAGCAATAACATAAGCACCATTCACAGCTCCTCCATCTTTGACCGTCAACCATCGTCCAAATCGATGTTCCTGACCGGATCCTACTATCACCAACACCGCTGGAGAAGACGTATGATTGTGAGTGTGAGTGTGAGTGCGGAAGTGAGAATGAGCATGTAACCACGAGGAGGAGGAGGATGATGATGATTTTCGTTCTGATGAATTTGATTGTTCAGCAGATTTTGATTGTGTTTGTGATGGTGATGGGATATTGTTTTGGATGGGAAAAGGCGGTGATGATGATGACGATGGCAGTGATGGTGGAGAGACGAGTTGAAGAGAATTTATAACTCCAGGGATAGGTACACTCCCCAGGGCAGCAAACGATCTTAGCTTTGAGTCGAGTTTCCACAGTCGGATTTGGCCATCCCATGAACCTGAAAATGAGGAGAAAAGGAGAAACCATCAGCATCTCAAAAATAAGTATTCGGAGGACTTGTCAACGCACCAGAAACGAATAAATCGGAATAAGCAAGTGCAGCAAGAGCAGTTATCCAACGTGGTGATTCTAAAAGACCTTCAGTAGATGATTGAACTTGATGTAAACCATGTGCGAGGGGATAAGTGAAGATAGGTTTCTTCTTTTGAGTCGACCAGAGAGATATCGATCTTTGTTTTATTTTGTGTGTGTGTGAGTGTTGTTTTTTTTTTAAAAAAAAGGCAGACATACCCGCTATCACCCCCTGTGACAAAAGTTGATTCGTCAATCATAGCTATGCATTCCAAACTGCCTTCCTGATATTTATCTTTCGATTTCTCATCTACATCTTCATGGTCTTCATGGTCCACTCCTAACCCACCTTCCAGAATCTCTCTCATCTTACTTCTTTTTGTTCCTTTGGTTCCACCACCATCACCACCACCACCACCACGAAAAACGAGTTGACTCTCCTGGGCAATTTTCCAAAATCTGGCTGTTTTATCTCTTCCACCTACACTCACACAATTTTCACCGCTGAGTGAAGAAAGAGACAGGATTGGATCTTGGTGGCCAAAAAGAGTTTCGGTATAACCCATGATGGAAGGAGAAAGGTCGTAGAGTTTGATGGTACGGTCGAAGGAAGCGGTGAAGAGTTGGTGAGTTGAGTGACGGAATGAAAGGGCCTGTGGAGAGGCCAATGGGTGAATGAATGAGGTGATGAAATTTAACGTACAGATATAACGTCTTTGTGGTTCATAGGACCTTGGAAAGATTTGAGGAGGGTCAGTGTGTCTGCGTCCCATACGATCAGGCGACGATCGCGACCGCCACTGACAAGGTATTTTCCATCCGAGCTCAGGGCAAGCGCAAGTACTTCATCTGTGTGTCCTGTCTCTGCAGGAGCAGATACGGTGGTGGAGTGGGATGATTTATCCTTGCTCTTACTCTTGGGGGCTTTGTGTAGAATCGTGAGCCTTTTGCCTGTAGGCAGATGCCATTTTATGATGGAACCTTCTTTTCCTGAAGTGTAGAGAAATTCTGAGGAGGACAAGGTGACGGCGGAAGTGACGGAGAATCTGTGGCCACGAGTACGGAGAATGGGGAGAGTGGACAAGTCGGACAGGAGTGGGGAGATGGAATCTGCAATAAAGAGATAGACTTTTCCAGAGTGAGAAAGAACGTCTTGTTTTAGGCGCGAAGATATAAGCTCCTTGTCGATTTCTGCAGCATCAAATTCGCCGTCGGCTAGATCAGAAAAGGGTGTGTGTTTATTTACTGCATTTTTCTGAGACAATGTACCGCACGCACCGAGAGAGTCTTTGATACTGTTGAGATAAACTTGGGCAAGGCGAAGTCTCTTTTGTGCGGGTGTTTCGTCCTCGTCCTCGTCACCGCTCACCCCGGGGTCCAAATTTTGTTGTTCCTGCGTGCCGCCCCATTCATCGCCGCTGGAGTGTTGATCGGATAATTCTTCATCCATTTTTGGTCTTTTTGTTGCATGACGCGAGGTCTGCGTGCGCTTCCGTTTTCTGGTTTTTGAAGTGGCAAAAAAGTTGTCTGGCATGAACGACAGAAAAAATAAGAGAGTTGTATCACGTGCCCCCAATTCCTATGAAAATGTCACGAGAATGTCACTTCTACAAAGACTCCCCTAATCTTAGAGATCTCGCCCTCCTTATGCCCACCTGATGTTCTAGGCATCTATAAATAAGGGTCCTCGCAGGATTCTTGTCCAAATCCAACCTACGCTAGGTCAGGATCAGCCCCTATCAACAGAAGCCTACCATCGATGACAGACCCCTGGAAAGCTACTCTGAAAGAAGATCTGAGGACGAGGCCCTGCAATGAATCTACATTAATTCCTTTCCTTTCCTCCTAATTACTGCTATAACCTTCTGGGCATATTGCTACCCCCAACTATCTACTAGAAAACTTCCCCGTACCTTCTTCCTCTGGCCTCATGCCTTCTGTAGATACACCGCTAGTGTCGGGCCCTGTTTAAGCCCTCGTGTCCCTGCACTAATTTGCTTGTTGCGAAATCGAAATAGAACAATCCAACAAAGTTCTATCACATGACTATGATATAACAACCTAAAAATAATTATTTCCGAATCATCCATGATCTCCCGGTTCTTTTCGTCTGTAGCCTCCCACATGCGTCCACTGACCCCACGAAATCTTAACCCGAACATCCTCAATGTTCAGTATGCTGTGCGCGGAGAACTTGCCATAAAAGCAGAGTCTCTGCGCGACAAGCTTAAAACAGGCGAAAAAACTCTGCCGTTTCCAAAGGTCATTTCATCCAACATTGGCAATCCCCAACAGCAGGGACTTGATCAAAAACCCATTACTTTTACTCGTCAGGTGGCCGCCTTGACAGAGTGGCCTGCACTGGCTGAGTTGGCGCCGGGTGTGTTTCCGCCCGATGTTGTTGCCAGGGCAAAAGAGCTCACCGATGAAATTGGATCGATCGGTGCCTACTCACACAGCCAGGGTGTTCCTTTTATCCGTCAGAACGTTGCTAGGTTTATTGAAGGTGTGTTTCATGCGGATCTTCTGTTGTGGGGCTTATCCGGTTCGTAGAGCGTGATGGATATCCTTCTGATCCGAATCACATCTTTCTTACTGCTGGTGCTTCCGCTGGCGTATCGCTTGTGTTGTCCATGTTGATTCAACACCCGAATTCGGGTGTGCTCATCCCGATTCCTCAATACCCATTATATACTGCTGCGCTCGCCCAGTTCAATGGTGCACCGATACCCTACTACCTAGACGAGCGGCATGGCTGGTCAACTTCTGTCGAGGCAGTTGAGACTGCGCTCAAAGATGCAGTCGCTCGGAATGTGGAACCCAAGGCCTTGGTTGTTATTAACCCTGGTAACCCGACTGGTGCTCTTTTGGATGAGGCGACGCAGGAACAACTCGTCAAGTTGTGTGAGGTGCACTCACTGGTGCTGCTTGCTGATGAGGTGTACCAGGACAATTTGCACAAACGTACAACGCACCCGTTCACGTCATTCAAAAAGGTGGTGAGCAAACAACAGTCGAAGGTTCCGCTATTGTCTTTCCACTCGACGTCGAAAGGCATCACAGGCGAGTGTGGCCGCCGCGGAGGGTACTTTGAGTGCACGAACTTGTCTGAGGATATACTGGGGCTGATATACAAGATGGTTTCTGTGGGCTTGTGTCCGCCTCTGTCAGGACAGATAGGCGTAGACTCGATGGTGCGTCCGCCGCGAAAGGGCGACCCCAGCTACGGGCTATGGAAGGCAGAAACCGACAGTATTCATGCTGCTCTTGCGTCTCGTACAAAAGTTATGGCCGAACGCCTCAACCAGCTGCCTGGCGTCACGTGCGTCAGCTCGCCTGGGGCGCTGTACCTGTATCCGCGGATCACCCTCTCCGCCAAGGCGCAGGCTGCAGCGCGCGCGCAGGGCAAGGAGCCCGACACTTTCTACGCCCTTCGGCTCCTCGATCGGACAGGAATATGTGTGGTGCCGGGGAGTGGATTTGGGCAGGAAGAAGGCACGTGGCACTATCGGGTCACATGTCTATGTCCAGGTGTGGAAGATTACGTAACTGCACTCGAGACCTTCCATGGCGAGTTTCAGGCCGAGTTCGGCTCGTAGACAGATCACGTGTATTTTCCGTAGTCAATGGCAAAAATGTCGCATCAATGCTGAGTCAGCTGGTCCGTGCGCAATGTGAGGAGCTCCGGGCCTGTCACCTCTGGCCAACGATGGCGATTAAATACCGCGCGACTGATCTTTCTCTGCAACCCCCATGGTCTGTCTCTCCCCTGCTGCCTGCTGCCCACTGCTCACCCGCCACAGGTTTTTATTGACAGCAAAAAGTACGCCTGGTGTGTGTCTTCCTCGTCGTCGTCGACAGCGCTCTCAGCCCGCCCTTCAGCGAGACCTGTATCAAGGGCCACAGGTCCTCAGCATGCAAGCACACTGACCGCCCCCTCTTTGAGATCAAGAAAAAGGGCCGCCCAGTGACACAGTGCGAGCACTGCAGAGAACTCCGCAAAACAAAACAGGTCCATGTGAAATGCATCTGTGAGGTCAGGTCGGACACTGGCAAAGGTGTGTTGACCTCACGCAGCCCACCGCAACGACGGTTGGCTCATTGCCAAGGTCCTCTGCACTAGTTGCTGCAAAACCTCCAGAGAGCGCCGCCTTCCCCAACGGTCTCCCCTTGGCGTTGGCGTCGGCAACCTACAATCCTCCCATCCACAGCGGTACGCATCAGCTTTTTTGCTGTCGAGTCATCTGCTTATCTCACGCAGCTACATCTCCTTCCTGTTGTTGCTCTGACACTGCAAAGTGCGGCTGCTGGACACCGCGCAAGTCGGCTCCCCGCCCAAGACGAAAGACAGAGTCAGCGGCCACATCAGCAGCAACAAAACCGTGGACACCCATCACCCCCGCCGTCGGGACAGCTTCACCTCAGGCTACTGTAACCGCCACTCCATGTCCTCCCACTTCTCACATTCTGGCTCGCATCTCAGAGCTTCGACCTGTTCTCCCACGTCCACCTCCTCACCATGACCCTTCTTCTAGTATGGCCCACGCCCATCTCAATCGCCATCATCAGAGTTCTTTCTTTAGTCCTTACGGTCGGGCTTATGATATCAATCATCCTCATCATCTTCCCCATATCACCGCTGTTGATCACCTCCCGTTGACCGGCCCTCCTTCCAAGCCTCCTGCCGCCTCCCCTCCTCCCGCAACCACCAATGTGACACTTCCCCCTTCCTGCAACTGCGGCGATGGTTGTAGTTGTCCTGGATGCTTCCATCAAACTGATACCCCGTTTACCCCTTCCCCTTCTGCCCCTTCCACCTGTCAGAATCCGTCATCATGTCATACCTGCCTGGACTGTACCATACTATCCCTTCCCCCTGATGCGGCTTTGTCAATACCTGAACCACAGCAAGCAGAAGTGATTGATGAATGGCTACGTCAAATGTCGAGTGACGTGACTTGGGATGATGGCGTCCGGCAGCAGTATCCTGCGGCCACGAGTGTCATTGATAAACCCGCTAGGATGTCACCTCAACCATCTGCGGCGATCGTAGCGCCAGATTTGATGGCTTCGTCTAGTTTTCCGGCGTTTTCAACGAATGAAAATGTATTTATGCCTGATGTGGATGCTTTTCGGAGTCGTTCACCATCGATCTCACCTCGCAACGGTGGCGATCAGTTCCCATCTCACTTATTCAATGGTGATGACAGGTTGTCCGCACCTCAGCAGAGCATGTACATCAACGGTCGCGGATTTTATTCGGATCCATATCTGTCCCTTGCCTCGAACAACAGCTGTGGAGGAGATGTGTTATCGTCAGCAGTATTCTTACCGCCAACGACGGATGTAACCAGCTTTGATTTTGCTCATCAGCATTTACAACAGCAAGATGAGGTTTCGGCACCGACGTATGCTGTTAGCAATCCTGATTCCGATACCAGTTCGACGTCATTTGAATCTTCTGGGGATGAACAACATTCATTGTTTGGTGGTGGGAGTGCACCAACGCTACTCCAGCCGTCATCATCGCTCCAAGGGAGCAGACATCATTCGTTGTCTGTCTCGCCCGTTTCATTTTGATAGCGGGATTTTGTAGTGGTAGACCAGGTTAAAGTTGTTTCTTCCCAACTGCAAGTCATCTATACTGAGCTTTTTTTTTTATCTCGGTTGTATTTACTGGTCTTGTCTGTGTATATGATAAGATATTCAGATAATTCATTTGTCTCGTTGTGTGAAATAATTTGTTGAAAGTCAATTTAAATGGTATCAGATTGAAAAGTGAATTGCTGAAAATTGTGGAGAAACACTAGTTTTTATTCTAATCTTTTGATTTTTGATGGGTGCTATGATTGGACTGACCATGGCGAGATCCAACGCCCATATGCAGATGGTGCTAACGATGTGGAATGGTGTGGTGGTGATAGGAGATAGTGACAATAAGTCGAGATCAGGGGCAGCTGTCCAAGAAAGTTATTTGATAACTGAATGCGATAGTTATTCTATGTTGAGATCGTAGGCTAGAGCAATATCAGTGTAAACGGCAAAAGCCGAGACCAAGGTTACAGCGCAACGCGACAGATGGGATTCGGGCCATGTTGTAACAACACCAACAGAGTGGCCATTAGCAGGATGTGGGGTTAAAGTTACACTAATGGCAGGGATTATTCCTGTTGGAAACCATACCTGGCATAGCAGATTGACTAATAGTGGCACACACGCACACAAGAACCGAATAGGCGGAAATCCATCAAGGTGGCCTACTGCTGTTATCATCATCGTACATCATGCACGTTTGAGCTCCTCATTTCCCCGATCAGGCGATGAGTTCATCTCAGGAGCTTTCTGCGTGCATGTGTCGTGCGTCTATGTGCTTCTAGAAGGGAACGGGAGATTATGATTGGCTTTGTTCAAGCGCTTGATTATAGCAGCTTCGGGATAGTGTCTTGTAGACAAGAAGAAGAGGATAGAACAAGAACTTTGGTTTTTTTGACTCTGTTACTACAGGAAGTGTGTTTCTGTTATTATTCTTGTGGGGAGGGGGCCTGGCTGCCCATGGGATTTTTTTTAGGAAAGAAGACTAACTGTCTTCGAGCCACCTGCGCGATTCTGAGACGTTGTTAGGCTTCAGCTGGTCCTTGAGTGGGTCGTTTTGAATTCTGGTTCTTTCTTGAAGACCCCCTTACTGGACAGATAAGAATGGCCCCGTTGTCGATGCCTCGGCACGGTGCGGCGAGATACTCCATAAGAGACAAAGCTCCAAGTACGTAGGCTGCTGGCAACCGGCTGAGGATCGGGTCACCAGTTATACAAGGACAAAGGAAACTTGAAACAGCAAGCCTGGCAAGGACCTGGTAAGTCATTAAGTACGTAACACGTGGCTTCCACTCGGAAGAAGAGAACTGGAGGCTTCTGAAGGTTCTTGAGCAAGGAGCGGGATCAGCGCACAGCTCTATGATATCAATAGGCCATAGGAGTTGATTTGAAGCGTCTCCGATGCTTCAAGGCGGTACTACATTGATTGATGTTTGGAAGTAGATATGGATCTCAAAGTTGTCATAGTGACGTCATGTTTGTAGATGGCATCGCTGTCACGTGGACAAATTTTTTTTGGATTCGGCATCTCTGTTCCGCAATATCAAGACACGTCTGTCTATTCCAACAGGGACTGACACAAGAATCTAGACCTTGTCCTTCATTTCCTGATTTGCCAGTGATTTTCCTACCGGAGGATCATTATGAATTGCTCATTAATCTTGTTTTCTGAGCAGCGACATGATCCATGGCTACACGATTGTCTAAAAGAGTCAAACACTTAGATCATGCTTGGTGCACCTACCCGCAATACACGAGACTAAACGATTGTGTGCCTTGATCTAAAACAGTGTCCACGTCTTTTTCTGCATTCTTTCGTGCTCCACACATCATACTACTTACTTGAATCAGACAACCCACTGTGATTAGCCCTTTAAGCAAGTTCCAGATGGACTCGTCAAAACTTCGGAGATTCCGAAAGAATCAGCACCACAGACAGTCAGGCAATGAAGTCGAGGATTGAGAAATTGGCCTAGAGTCCTTTTGAGGTTGGGACCAAAGTTTTCTGTAGGTAAACTAAGACTAGACATTTCTGGAGAAAATCCTGCTTTGACTTGGATCCTATCGTCCTAGAAATTTCTAGGGTCAAAGAAAACAGGTATGGTGTATGTGGACCTGACACCGTGGTCTTCACCAATGGGCCACATTCAACCCCCTGAGATGCCGTTCGAAATGATCCTCGGTTAGGGTACACTTTTTGAAGGTTAACGTTACATGCAGTAACAAATAACGATTGAAGAAAAATCAACAATTCCGAACGTTTTGAATTTTCAGCAGTAGGGTCACAAAGAGGTATGCAAATTGATAGCCGTTCTCATGTTGTTCGACCTGTCAAAGTCGTTGGCGAAGAGGCATAGCCTTCTTCAAACAGAGAGGGAAAGACGTAGCATCTTCATCGTTGATCCTGATATTACAGTTGAGGTGTTTCAATCGACCCAAGCATGCCCATATTCATATCAGTTATGAGGCCGCATCGCAGTTGAACCTTCTTTCCTGTTCTGGCCATCTGAGATGAGGAGTCAATAAGTCATAATCTTTCTCATGGGACTTAATGACGTGTCTTGCACACCTTTAAAACCTCGAATAGCATCGGATAGAGGGCTTTGGGGATGGTCTATCGATTTATTCTAGACTCAACGTGTATAGCTACTTGATGCATGCTGATGATACCGAACTTCAAACAGGTTTATGGCCAATGAACTCTGAAACTTGTTAGATGTGAGGTCAGTCCTGCGTGTAAACTCAAACCGAAATCGAGATGGAAATATGACGAGGTCACACAAGAGAGACTAAGCTAAGTGAGACTTGCTAGGGCATCAGGCCCACCAGACTTATGTCTCAAAGAAGGTACGCAGATCGCACTCTTAGGGGTATACTAGTAATCCGATTTTGCGGGGAAAACGCCAAGCGGGAACTGGTTTAGGGAACTTGACCAAATTTCCAACTTTGAACCAACAACATCATTACTCTCGATCGCTGGAAATACTAGTCATTAGTCATTAGTTATCTGATGACTCCCAAAAAACATGAGACTATGTACCTGTGATCCGAATTGCCGAGATATCAGCTTCGGAATTATCCGGGGCGGTCCATTCATTCAAACTCAAGGTGCTGCACCAAGATGAGCACTGCCGTCAGTTTTGATAAAATAACTGTTAGGAAACCACGGTAGACTACATGAAACATAGATCTCTGTGTAAGAAGAATCTAAGAGTATTGGTAATCGTTTGGTGTCTGAACTCAACAGTGTGCTGGCATCCTCCAGACTGGACACGTTACATGAGATGTAGAAGCTGATTTCTCTCCCTGTGTATCACTGACTTTCATACGCAGCAGAAAAAGCGGAAGGCTACTGCACAGGATTATGCACAAATCAGTGACTCTGACAGTGCAAGTATGATACAAGCAGCAATATTGAACGCTCAAAGTTCAATGAGGTGAGATGGAATGCAAAGGGGAGCTTGTATTAACAGCTCAAGGTGCCTAGTCGGAGGCCCGACACGCTATGCGCAAGACCGGTGAACATATGAATAGCCGGACTGTCTTTTAATAGAACACGATCGACAGCATGAATGCATGATCCCACGAATCGGAAATAAATTTACGCGGGTGCAGAAAGAACATTATCCAATAAATCCCGTTCATATCCTCCACGTCCTTCCAGCAACCGGCTTCCATCGTTACCATAAGTGAAGTCCCATCGGCCCTATCGCTGCAGACTATCCCTCTCAGCAGCCTGACTATCAGATAGGAGGCATCCAGACACGGAGTCAGGGAAAAGCCGGAGGATTCATTTCCAAGTAGGCATTTCCCAACGAGATGGTAGACGTGCCATCAGTGAGTGTGTAACTTTTCCTGAGAAGTTCGGCAGAACTTCTTGCTGGGGTCGGGGGTTTGTCAACTCTGGGAAAAGGGAGGGTAAGGGTTTAACACCTGGCTGTGTGGATGGGGGCCATCTCGAGCGTTTACTGGATGACCTGATGTGAGTATCGGAATATTCGACAGTCACATATCTTCTGAAGGTTTCAGCAGAAGATACACCTAGGTTTATCATAATAGTTCACGTTAAGCATGCTGGAATTGGCGTACGAGAGCTGTGTGCTATATACAGTCAAAAAGTGACATGAACTAAATCGATTGAAATGGTCCTGTTCGCAAGGTCGCTGCCGAAGAATAACCAAGGTACTACAAAAACACTCATGCTCTCATATTATTGGAACCTGGTTGTCCATCCCACCCTGACAATAGATGTATATCCTCCTTGTCGTTTGAGTCAGTCAAAGATACATGCTTTCCTTGACAGACAGGTTTGTGCTTAGAGCCCAAGCGATGATTCGCCATTTCCCATTACGGTTGATGATGTGGAAGTCAACGAAACCACGTGTGAAGGTATACGAAGGTAATAAAACATCACCCAAAGCCACAGTCGTTCAACGGCAAGCCATGGAAGAGGGCCGATCGTGAGGGAGACAAGTAATATTACAGAAGGATGATAGCAATTGGTCACACATGCTGTTTGGCTATGCATGACCCTTCCCCTCAGGCGCAGGGAATCTACAATGCATCAGATACTGGTAAGAACTATTGTAAAAATACTAGGAAACGGAGAAATCTATTGTGCAGACCTCAACAAGCCCTACCCATCACATCTTTTCCAAGAGTAACTTGCTTGTACAAAGCAGGAAGGTACACCACTTGCTGAAGAATACACCCCGTGCTTCGGACTAAGCGCTGTTATTACAAATAAAAACGAAGGTAAGCATCTTGTGGCGTTGACACATGCTATCGCCTCTGTAGGGAGGCTTATGGAGATCCGATGTGAGCGATCTATGTGTACACAGCAACAAGATTCCTGGCCATCAGGATGTGGGCCGGCCTCGATGAGCAATACATGACGTTCAACCGAAAAATTCGACATTCATCTAGCGGCGGATAACACGATTATATCAATCTTTTGGGTCATAGCAGGAATCGATTAGAGTAGTGGTTGTCTAAGATAATCGTCAGAAGCATATCAAGATCCGGATGGTCACCTATGATTGTGGGCAAGAATTGATCTTCCCACCCAAGGAGGAAGGGACAAAGAAATGCCGCATCGAGTGATATTCAACGGCATAGAAGATGACATGTCATTAGTTGTTGCAACAGCCGGGGATCCTGCTAGAACCAACAACCTTCATACTGGATGCTGCCAAAAATCCGGGGAAAACCACGTCGTGTCGTTGGATACTGAATTCAGATATGTCTGCAGTGTAGAATAGATCCGCAGACGACAGGAAGTTGGACGACGCGTGTGAGGTTATGGGAGAATCAACACTGGCCTCATGACAACCCGCTTCCTCAACACAGTTGCACGTCCATAACAATTTACAAATGCTATTCCAGGTGGCCTAAACTTTAGATCTAAGGCATCGGGTGATCAGAACTCAGGCGCCTTGTGGCATGAAGAAAAACATACGCATCACACGACCTTGTCAACCCGGTTCCACTGTATTGGTTCTAATTAGTCTGTCCCGTCGTTATATATGCACATTTTTCCCATTCACTTCTTTGCACCACTTCTACCCTGTTTTCTGCCTTTCTTTAATCTGCTTCAAACAAACATCATAGCCCCCATAAAATATGCCCGGATTTCTCGACGGCTTAGAACCAATAGAGTACGTTCTACAACACCCGAGAGTCAGCTTTGGGTTGAATTCTTATCTAGTGCTTTACATCGTTACTTCAACACTGTTAAAGTTGGCTATCACATAGGTCCGATAGGAGAACGATTCGAGATGAAACTCACCACTATCAATGGCACTCTTTACGCAACTCACTATCTGGCCGTGATGCAGTCAAACTCTCCCAATTCTCCATTCTTGTTGCTTCCCGTATGCAGAGACCTCTACAGGAGGGGCTTCTCCCCTGACCTACCTTGGCCCAAAGAGGATGATCCGCATGAGAATTATAATCCCGACTCTAACGAACCGGACGTACCTGTCAAGATACCCTACTTGGATGCTCCCGTCTTAAATCTCTCACTTCCCGTATATTCCATATCGGTTCCCCACTTAATGTCGTTCCCTTTGGTGCTCCTCTTTGGGCTAGGACTGGAAATGGACATTGAATATCTCCCCTACCGTCTTTTACCAGGTACGGTCATCGCCGAATTTCCAGCTGCACCAGCCATGGCGGAGATTTTTGCCAAGTTCCCCGAGCGGGATTTCGAACGTTATCATATGTACCTCGAAGGATTTCGGGAAAATATCCTCTTTCTTGGGCTGATAAACCAGAGGATTGTGGAGATAACAACTACAGCTTGGAGTGTAGCAACCCAGGCTCGTTTGATTCGACAGCGCCAGCAGAAAGCTATTCCCCAGCCGCGTCGATGAAACAACCTTGGACTCCCGACTACTATATACCCAGCCGTCCTATGTGGGGCTAATCAGCATGGCTTCCACGCGCCGAGAAACCATGATTACACCTATTCAGTCGGCGATAGGCGCTAGATAGCAAGATCCATGATCCATACGTCCGATAACGTCGTTCCATTCCTACAACATATAATGATACTCCTGCTACGACCTATAGTACTTGATGCAATGCATCTAGTTATCCCACAATGTTTATTGTACAAGACCTCTTAACATGAAATAGCTAATTACTGATTTATGCATGCTTTGGTAAACGTTCCTGCTCACTCATGTATCACATGCTACTTTTGGGGGAAGATTTACAGGCAGCAACAAAACAAGTAGTTGTTCTGACGACAACTTAGTGAGCCTGTAAAAGAAGCCTCAATTCTCAAAATAAAACAGTATCGAACATGGTAGTGCTTTCTTTTCCTTCCTATTCTTCCATTTTTGAACAGCCTTGTTAACTATTGTCCTTGATCGTCGTACCAACTATTGTGGTATATCTATGGAGACCAGCACCATTTATACTTTTTTGTTCTTGTGTTGCTAGACTACAAATTTTGACAGTATATAAGCATCTGGTTTAATACCATAGAAATACATCTTTTGGGCCCTACTCCGAACATGACAATTCTAATTAAGAAACAGCTATATCCTCCATCTACATTCTTCTTGAAATCACCAACAACATTCCTCTTTGAACACAATCAGCCTTTCCACAATCATGTGTTTACCTTCATCTTTCTTTCTAACAAAAAACACCAGTGATGTTTGGGATGACTTGGAAGGGTGAATATATCCCTTCTTCAGATGTTTGTTTATAAATTTTTGTACTTCCTCCTTTTTGTTTCTAGATAGAGAGTACACTCTGGCTTTACTTGCTTTGAAGTCATCTTTTAAATCTATTGTGTGATCCCAAATGTTCCTAACTGGCATTCTTGTTGAAGGATGCAATTTGAGACCAGTTTGGGTCCTTCTCAAAGCCAGTTTTATTTCTCTCTTCATTTCAATCATAAAAATTTTGCTCTTAGTCATCACCAAAAATTTTTCATATTATAAAAGTGTACTCACCATTTCAGTAAAGTTTGATTTACTTTGTTTGGACTTCAGGTATGTATTTAGATAGAATTTTAGTTAATATACTGACTCACTTCATTTAGACTTTAGGCCTTTGCCTGTTAATTGTTGAGCTTCAAACATGTACTCTTGTTATTATCCTGCCCTCTTCTAAGAATTCTCTCTGACTCTACCTTCCAAAACACTTTCAGCCACCAATAGAATCTTTTAGGAACCATTTTCTCTACCTTTCTATGGTCCACTTTCATTTCTTCTTCTCTTCCCTAATTTTCTTTTTCATCTGCAGTCTATCTCACAATCTTCTTCTTGTCCTCTCTAATCTCCTTCTTCCCTTGCTTCTGTACTTTCATAAGCTTACCACACAATGGTGGACATTTCATTATGTTCACCTCCTTTTTTTCCCAGTCAATTTTTGGGTTATGAATAGCCAACTATAACATACCCAATATTATTTCTGTTTTTCTAACTCACATACATCTATTCTAACCCTTTTAACATGTCCTTTAAAAATATGTTCATCTCTACTTCATATGTAATTGCACCCCCACTATTGCTGGTGCTGTCAACATTTCTCATCAATAAAGACTGATCCAATTTTATCAACCTATAGTCTCTTTTTTAAGCCAAACTTTTGCTTATGAACAAACCCATTGCTCTACTATTGAGTAATACCTTCATAGTTTTTTCTTTGTGAGTATTTACCTTCTTAATACACATATTTATTTATACTTCTCAAAGAGACTTTAATGTTTGTCTCATTTCTCATGTTTGCTTCTTTAGTATAGCCTTTTAATACTTTAAGTTATCTTTCTCACTTTTTTCCATTTCTTGGATTAGGGATTCCAGTCCCTCTCTTGGACTTTAGGTATCATAAATCACCTGCCATATTCCAGAGCATGATAAATGAAATCTCAAAAGACATAATCAATGAGGGAAAGATAACAGCATTTATAAATGACATATTGATAAGGACAAAGACAAAAAAGGGCTACAATGAGATAATGGAAAAAGTACTGAAAAGATTGGAAAAAAATAACCTGTATGTGAAACCAGAAAAATATGCTTGGAAGATGTAGAAAGTCAACTTTCTAAAAGTAGTAATAGGTCAAGGAAAAATTAAAATAAAGAAGGATAAGGTGGTGGGAGTATTGAACTGGCCAATACCCAAAATAGTCAAAGATATTAGAAAGTTTCTAGGACTGATAAATTACTATAGATAACTTGTGAAAGATTTTGCTAGAATCACAAAACCTTTGAATGATTTGATAAGAAAGGAAGAAAAGTAGAAATGAAAAAAGAGCAACACCAGGTATTTGAATAGCTGAAACAAGTCTTTACAAGTAGACCCTTATTAGTAGCGTTAGAATTGGATAAAGAGTTCAGAGTTGAAGCAGATGCTTTTAATTTTGCAACTAAAGATATACTATCTATTAATATGAGGACAATAAGTGAAGACTGGCTATATTTCCAAATCATCAAACAAAACAGAGAGAAACTATGAAATACATGACAAGAAAATGTTAGCTGTGATACAGTGCTTAGAGACATGGAGACACTTCCTAGAAGGATCCAGAAGTAAATTCAAAGTCTGGACAGATCATAAAAACCTAGAGTAATCAGAAGCTTAATCATAGACAAGCTCAATTTATCAAGGTTTGACTTTGTATTGAAGCACATTTCAAAAAGTAAGATAGAAAAGACAAATGAATTAAGTAGGAGACCAGACTAGGAAGTGGGAGTAGAAAAGGACAATGAGGAGTAAGTATTGGTAAAAAAGGAGTGGTTAGAGGTAAAAGGATTAGAGTAGTGGAAGTAATAATAGAAGGGGTAGACTTGCTGGACAAAGTAAGAAAGTGTAAAGCAAGAGACAATGAAGTTGTAAAAGCAGTAGAAGAAATGAAGTGAGTAGGAATAAAGATGCTAAAAGATGAAGAGTGGTATTAAGAGGATAAGCTAATGCTGAAAGAAGGAAAGGTATATGTCCCTAAAAACAAGAAACTGAGAGCAGAAGTGATCAGGCTATATCATGATATACCTATGAGAGAACAGTGGAAAATAGCAGAGTTGGTGACAAGGAATTTCTGGTGGTCAAGGGTCACTAGAGAAATAAAGATATGGGGAAGGTTACGATGCTTGCCAATATAACAAGAATTGAACACAACCACTGACAGGAAAATTAATGCCAAATTCAATTCTGGAGAAAACATAGACTCATATCAGTGTAGACTATCATGAATTGCCTTTTTTCTCCAAGTCAATATTTATATTTATATTTATTTTCTTTTCATTTAATTATGTAATATTATTGGATCAGTAAACAAGGACAAATAATTGGACTTGTATAAGTAGTGTATACAATCTAGCAAGAACTCTAATGAGTTCTCTTTGTTAACTCTGACTTAGAGTGGAATTAAGATTAAGGTCACTTAACCTTGACTAAAGATCCTTACATGGACTTCATCACAAAGTTGCCTTTAGCTCAAGGATACAACTCAATCCTAGTAGTAGTAAATAGATTTACAAAGATGGTATATTTTATATCTACTACAGAAAGAACAAGCACAGAAGAACTAACATGACTATTTAGAGATATTTGGAAGCTACATAGATTGCCAAATAGTATTATTTTGGATAGAGGACCACAGTTTACAGCAGGTATCATAAGAGAACTAAATTGCATGCTAGAAATTGAGACAAAGTTATCTATGGCATTCCACCCACAAACAGATGGCCAAATAGAAAGAATGAACCAGAAGTTAGAACAGTATCTCCATATGTTCATAGACCATTAACAAAAGCAATGGCCAGAATGGTTGGGTATAGCTGAATTTGCCTACAACAACAAGGTGCACATAGGAACCAAAGTATTGCCCCTCAAGACAAATCAAGGACAAGATCCAAGAATGGGATTTGAGATGAGGAAGAGAGGAAAATATGAAGAGGTAAAAAAGTTTATAGAGAGGATGAGAAATGGAGGAAGCAAAAGTAACACTACAGAAAGCACAAAAGGATATGAAGTGGTATGCAGATAGAAAGAGTGAGGAGGTGAAAGAATACAGAGTGGGCAATCTAGTGCTACTCAGCACTAAAGACCTAAAGTACCAAATGGCTGGAAAATGTACAGAGAAATTTACAAAGCACTTTATAGGACTTTACAAAGTAAAAGCAATTATCTCCAGTAATGCAATAGAGTTAGAGTTGCCTAGTACAATTAGAATACATCCAGTAGTCAATGTTAGTAGAGTACGAAGATACAAATCATAAGTAGAAGGGTAAAAGAAAAAAACATCACAACCAGCGGTAATCAAAGAAGAAGAAGAATGGGAAGTGGAAAAGACCATAAACAAAAGGAAGATAAGAGGACAGGATAAGTACTTGGTATGATAGAAGGGATGTATAGCAGAAGAGGATACTTGGGAGAGCAAGGAAAACTTAAAGAATACAATAGAGTTGGTAGAAGAATTTGAGAAGGAATATAGTAGAGACAAGGAGGAAGAAGTGAGATAGCAAGAAGCTGAAGAAGATAGGAAGATGTTTAGTAGAGAGATGCCAGGAAGATATATGGCAAAGTTGCTCTATTAATGGGGCAACAAGAAATATAACAGGGAGTATTGGAAGTGAATGGAAGAAAATTGGAAACAGTGAAAGAAAAATCTATTCTCCAGATACAATAAGAATCCATTTTTGAAAAAGATAGAGAAAGAAAGGAATAAGTACAAAGGAGGAATAGTAGAAGAGTGAAATGAAGAAGATGATAATGAGGAAGATTGATGGAGGATAAAAGAAGATAGAAAATACTTGGAAGGGTTGGAGAATGAAAATCAGAATATGGGTAATCTAAGGGATCCATATGACAAACTACAAAAAAGTCCTTGGAACAAGGACCCTTGAAAGAAGGGTGGTGTCATGAACTGCTTAATTCCTTTAAGACAATATTTATTTTCTTTTTCTTTTTCTTTTCTTTTAATTATCAGACATATGAGAACTTATTACCAAATCAGGAAATGTGACTCAATAGGAAAATATGAAAGAAATCTAATGTGTACAAATAAATAAATTATATAAGTAGTATAGAACAATTAGTAGGAACTCTAACAAGTTCTTTTTATCAAACTCTGACTTAGAGTATGATTGAGGTTAGGGTTACATAACCTGAGCAGCAATTGTTACATTCTCTTTGTCAACTCTGACTTAGAGTATGAGTCTAAGCTATCTTAGTGGACATTCACTACAATTGAGAAAGAGAGGAGAAAATGGAAGCAAACTATAGAAAGGTAAAAAAGATAGTTTTTAAAAGGTTCCATCAGTAGTTGAAAGTATTTGGGAAAGTAAAGTTAGAAAGGATGCCAGTTAAAAAAGTCTTGGTGTAACAATTTAGATGTTGGATAAGTAACCCTAACCTAAGGTATACTTTTTATCAGAGTAGACAAAAAGAACTCATTAGAGTCTTTGCTCATTGGCTATGCTAGGTGATGGTTAGTTAGTATATAGCATAGAATATGTCAAGTTTATCCTACTCATACATAAAAATGGAATACTAGAGCCAATTTGGTAGTTCCTGGTAGTTGTAAGAGCTTAGATGTCAATTAAGTTGATCTAAAACTTAACCCTATTCTAAGTCAGCATTGACAAAGAGAACTTGTTAGAGTTTCCAATGTTTGTTGTACACATACTTTACTATTTACTTATGTTTACAATGTCCTATACATCCCTTTGAGTCACTAAGTCCTGCATGTCCAATTTTGGTAATAAGTCTGAAAATTAAATAAAAGAAAAAAAAAGAAAAATAGATATTGAGTCAGAGGAAATGGTGATTCATGACATGCTTCAAATGGACAAGCCCTGGGTTATGAGATGTTTTGAAAGCTGAGTCTTCTATGGCAAATAGAATTAGAATTTTGGGTTTGGATGCAATTGATTTGTTGTTTAGATGCAAAGTTTCTGTTCTTGATTTCACTGATGTCATCCAGTCTGGCAGATACCGTGATCAAGTCCTTCACACTTGGTCATTCATACTTTTGAAGCATTCCTCATCTTTCTCAGTCACCCAGGGCAAGGAGAAATTGACATTGATAAGCAACTGGATTCAAATTATTTTGGTGAGCCCGATGATTGGACGGCATCTTTGTTCAACATTGGTGATGAATCTAAATACCTAGAAGCCCCATCACAGTTTTCCTATAAATTGGTTGCCTGATTAATTTTTATCAACTCATACACAATCTTCAAAAATCATTGCCCAGATTGAACAGCCGACCAAGCAAAACAGAATCAGTAGTCTGAACTGATACAACCAACAAGGGAATGTAAGTCCGTAGGCTCAATGTATAGGACTTGTCGAGTCCAGCCAGAAAATGCAATATCTTGCCTGCACATTTCAAAAGCGAAGTGGGGTTGCTTGAGGTGCCCATAGGTCTTGTCTTGACTCGGATAAATTGACAGTGCTTGACCTGATCCGAGGAAAACCCTGGCAGATCTATGCGAAATTGACCTCAAGGCTAGTTTGATCAGCGACTAGTTGTATCTTCATGCAGTAATGGCCTCATCTAGATATTCCCCTATATTCCTTATTCCTTCCATCCAAGTGAAACTCCTCTCACACTGGCTGTATCCCATTTTTCCTTCTGCCGAGTTAGATGCATACACACAGACAAATCTAGACTTGACACATTTCTGAGTTGACGGAAAGGATTTCATTGGGTAATGCTGGCGATAGACAAGGTGTAACAGACTGATCATTTGTTCTCTATTGATTCTGATTAGTTTCTCCGTTCTTTGTGCAAACGACTTATCTGGATGCAGTAGTCAATTATAATCCCCGGTTCCGATCCAAGCATGACCTATATCGAGAATCACGCCCAACTCGTGTCCGAGCGATGGACCAGTAACGGAGACCTGAATAGAATTTTGAGTTCAAATATTTTCAGATTTGTCTGACATGATGTTTTTGCTCGAATTCTCAGATGAACAATAACCTGGAAAGTATTTTTTCACATAATAAGGGGAGCTCCTGGACCAACCAAAATTAGACGTGGTGGAAACAATAATTACTATGCAAGGCCACTGCTAAGGGCTGCCATGAGGCCATATGTGAGGAGATAGGTTCTGTAGTCTCCGTAGCCAGGCCCAAACAGTTTTTTCAAGCATCTATTTCACAGTGCCCGAACGCAGTCCGTGCGGGCCCAAACGGTTGACAATCACTGATACGCAGGGAATGATGTGAGACAATGGATACGTAAGGAACGTGAGGTTGGACATCATAAATGTACCGTTCATGGAACACATTTGATCCACGAGGTTTTTCGGATATGGGGCCCTACCACAATGCACTAGACCGTCATACACAATGCGTTCCTGAAACACCACTTGATAATGGACTTAGGCGCACAGGCACGATGACTTGCATTGAAATTAATGCTTTGACCACCTGACCTGGTGCATTGTAGTTTTGTACCTTTTTGGTATTTGTTGCATTTGTCAATCAGAGTGTTTTCCACACTCCCTGTAAATATTCAGAACTCATTGTCCAAGGGAATACACATGTACATAATGGCATACATCATACACAAGTTGAGGCACATAATCGACATGCAATATTTGAACGAGATCAGAAAGGTATTGTGGCAAGTTTGAACGTAGTGTAGCTACAACAACTGGAGAAAGTCAGTTTACTCATCATCATCATCACCCTCATGCTCCTCCTCTTGCTCCTCCTCTTGCTCCTC
>Ga0153957_100071_pt1 | contig 72048 bp, 100 predicted proteins | sample TSFL041MetaG_FD_104745 | JGI IMG/M metagenome (GOLD analysis project Ga0153957, IMG submission 104745) | Attine ant fungus gardens microbial communities from Florida, USA - TSFL041 MetaG | ecosystem: Host-associated > Fungi > Mycelium > Unclassified | place: USA: Florida, Wekiwa Springs... | reverse complement strand
TGCAATGCTTGTGATTATATATCATACCAGTATGCAATGCTTAATGACAATGCCACAAAATGATTTGGACTCCCATTGTCTCTGACCTGCATCATCACGCCTTCTGTAGTTCATGAGTAGAAACTTGTCAGCAAAATAAATTATATTCATCTCCATCCCACAATAAATGCCATCAGGAGAAATTCTGGATATGGTATGTAACTTTGATCCGACTATCCATAAAAGGCTAGAAAATATCTAGGGAAGTCTGGGAGACCCCCAAATTTGAAATTCGTGCTCGGCATCTCACCCAATGAACTGTAAGCCTACATTTATCTCCATTCCACAGTAGATGTCATCAGGAGAAATTCATGCTCGGCATCTCGGCATGAAGCACTCTGAGGGAATCCATGATCTCCCTTACAGGAAGTCACCCAATGAGTCTCTTGATTTTGGATTTTGAATCTCATGGACTGGCTCTTGAGCTTCATGTCCTTCCGTATCACTAAATCTCGTGATCACAAATCGTCTTACGCGCCATAACACTTCCAACGGGCTGTGTCGATAGCATACAGAACCTAGCTAACTAACCATCTTCGGGCGTTTTTAGCCGAGGGAAATGTGCGTTATGCTCATTTGCGTCCCAGTAAACTTTCAGCCGGAGACAAAAAAACAATTGGATCAGAAATTTTGTGAACTGACATTTTTCTCGAACAATTGTTGTCATCCTTTGTTTTAAACCGATATTGAAATGGAAGTGTATTGTTACACGTGACTCCACGCGGGGCGTTACACAAAAGATTTCAACATGCCTTTTTTGTTTTTCATTGGACCGAGGCAATACGCCACGCCTTATATATCAACCTGTGCCTCGTCACGCTTGAAAATTTTTACTCTCTCACTCCCATGATGGACATGATGTACCGCCCCCTCCTACCCCCTACTCAGTACTGTCCGTGCACTGTGAACCCCATTGGTCTTAGCTCTCTACCCAACTACAATAATCCCTCACCCTTTTTTCGTGTCCTATTCGCACCATATACCCCGCTCTGGATAAATCCCTCCCCACAAAGAGTGGACAACTCACCGAGCGTCGACCCTGATGCACATCCTCTCCAACAGGCCGGAATTGACTATCGCCTTGCCTTCGAGCGTAAAAAGAAAATAGAAGCTAAACAGCTGGACGCTGTGGTCCCCTTTCGCTCTCTCTACATTCCGAAGGGTCGATGGCATTGGACACATCAAGTCACGTTCGAAGATCGTTCTGAACATATCCGGATGCGTGGTGCGTGTGTCTGAATCACTCGCTTTTTGGTGCTTATGATTACCCTAGACAGTCAACAATACACTCAGACAGTTAAAACTGCAACAATTTACCAGGAAACTATCACTTACATAAGCAAATTGTATGGACCTCCATTTTCTCAACTGCAGATTACTAATCCTCTGACACGAAGGTGGTACCGAGAAACTAGGTGGGAAGGATTTGCACGAGAAGTAAGAAGTTGTTCCTCACATTTGTCAAGGGTTCAGAAATTGACTTGTGTTCCTTCATAAGGTTGCACTTCACAAAACTCAACTCCGAGCCATCCATGGTATTACAGTCCCGGCTCTTATTGGTATTCATTCGAATGTCCACGGGGTTCAGATGACATACGACATTCCTCACCATTCTTTTTGGATAGAGGCCTCTCCGGATATGCCCGACGTTCTGAAACGTCGCTGCATACAGGCTTATGATCAATTACATTGCCAAGGGGTTCTTCATGGAAATGTAGAGTTTGAGAACATATTGATCACAGGTGATGGTCGAGTAAAAATTATCAACTTCGATCGAAGTCAATCAACCAAGCCATTGCCAAGGGTGGATCTCAAAACTGCCAATCATGACGACTTTAAACTGGAAATGCGCGAAATACATTACAAGCTTGATTACATGGGAGCCAGAGAAATTGAGCACAGTATCTGGGAGAATAAGGATGATCCTCGCCCAGTACAACCACCTGCCAGCAATACAAGTCGAATATATGCGCAGTACCCCTATTCCATTTCGCGGGAAACATCGATTGATCCTGCACAGTGGATACTGCCTGAATCATGGAAACCTAAACGTTTCATCGTTCCAGGTCAATCGGTTGAACAGTATAGACATCACCTCAAACAACTCTTACTCGAAATCGCCAATGAGGCTGGGGAAGATATGGACCCTGCAAATTCTTCAAGGCCGACTTCTCAGAAATTAAACAAGCGCAAACGAAAAGATAATGAGCTAGATGATTCAGAAAGCTCTGCATATAAACGTTCACGTATACCCGGTGACTCAGACGAAATTGGACGAAAAGTCCGTTTTGAACAAGAAACAGACTACAGTGATGGGACCACGTGCATAAAGCGCAAGCTAGCGCGTTCCCCTCCCCCAGGACGGAAGCGCTCGGTGCCGAGAATCCCTCGCCAGCGCAGAGAAGCTTGTGAGTGGCAAAATCGTGACCTATTCGAACTTGTGCTTATCAAGTTTTGATACTAGATGAAAGAGGCCGTCGTCATGGTCTAGGGGGTTATGCACCAAATATCCCACCTGACATTGAGTGCCCTTACGTACCTCCTTTATTGAGTGGTCTCGACCTTCAACATTGGGAACGGCCTCAATCTAGTGCCGATGTATGGCCAGTTGATGAAGGTAACACACCCGAGATCCCACGATCGTTGGGAAAAAGAGGTCGAACAGATAGCGGTGAAACATCCCGTTCCGGAGGTCTCCCACAAGCTAAGCGTCTCAGACGGACGGAATCGATGCTCTCGGTGTTGGATGATCCTGTCGAGCTGTCACCCTCACAGGAGCCACCTCCATTGTGGCATCCGTCGCGACCTCCCTCTCGGCGAATGCGGCCTGTTACTACAAGAACGCGAAGAACTGGTTCACCCACCAGTTCATCATCTCATATCTCAGATGAGATACCTTGGGGTATATTCCAGCAGACTTCAGCAAGTCAGATGATTCTTCACCAGTACTCAAATGATCCATCGCTACTGCCACCTGGGATTCAGTTAATTACTTACGAAGAACTCGAGGAAATGGAGCGAGCTGCAAGCCAGCAAGCCCCTTCTCTGGTTCAAACTATCCGCTCAATTGCTACAGAATTCTGTTTCATGACCGCTCGTGCATTTGCGCAAGTTTTCAACTCGGGTTCAGAGTAATAATAGTTTCTTACCGTCTGAACTATCAACTGTATTTGTATTGAAACTGTACCTTATTGTATACCCACCATTTATTTCTGGTTTCACTTGGTCAGAAATTAGTTTGAAGCAGCAATCTAGTGGTCAGTGATGGCTGTCCTGATCATATACCTCAGTCGTCTACTTGATTCCGAGATGCTGAGTTAATTATTATTTCTCATAGGCAAAAAGGATTGTAGTTTCAGTCAACAGCTATACAACAGGGAGAAGGTACGTAAGATGAAACAACTCAAAAACTTAAATTGTAGAAATATGTACCAGGCGTCAACTTCTTTGCTGAACGATTCGGATTGGCTCAGAGAGCCCCGCAGCACGTGAGTTTCCTCATGCCGATCCGATCCGATGCTCTTGTGGGGATGGAGTAACATTGCATCTCGTGTGAATTCTATCATGGGTCGAGCGCAGGTCGAGCGCACGAGTACGTACTATAGATTCTACTCAGCTTTTCTCTCGGTCACTTTCAATTCAAACCTTTCCCCGGTCTTGACAACCGAAAAACATTTGTCCAGACGCTGTCTGGGTCCTTGTGATCTTGGTAGTACATAATGAATAATTCTCCATTAGGCTATGGATGGTTCGAGTTGCGGTCATCCCCAGGTGCCTTACCTCGTGGATGTCAGTTTTGCTCCCTCATCCGATTGGCTCCTATCAAGAAGGGCCTAGCCTCACACTGGTATACAAAGTAACACATTGCCGTCGATTCGTGTAGTGTGATGGCTAAATCAGGAGCCGAACTGGGCAAACCAGTTTGGCCTTTTAAAGATCTCTACAGACCTTTTGAATTCTTCCCGCCCTCTTGTCTCCTCGCTGCCACTACTTACCATGGACGAGAAGAAAGATGCTGCGGTCGCCACATACAACCCCAATGACTCTGACCTTGAATCTAGTCAGGTTCAAGTTGGTGCTAAACCTGGTGAAGGAAAACTCTCCCGTCAACTCAAGAACCGGCACGTCGCAATGATAAGGTACATCATTAGTGTGTACGCTCCCCCCTGCCCATGCTGATACTCTACAGTATCGGTGGTGTCATTGGTACTGGTAAGTCATTGGTCAGGTTTTGGATAAGGTGGATTTTCCTATGATTTCTTAGGACTATTCCTTGGGTCAGCTACATCTTTGCGCAATGGCGGCCCTGTTGGTGTGTGATGTCATATTTGCATTTTTTTGCATGACTCAAGTGGTGTGCGGTGCAGGTTTACTACTTGGTTACATCGTCGTTGGTTCCATTTGTTATGCCACGATGGTGAGGCACTCTACACATTTGAACGTCATGCTCAAACCCCTTCAGATATCTCTTGGTGAAATGGTCTCTTTCCTACCTGTTCCTGGAGGCCATATCAAATTAGCAGGCCGTTTTGTTGATCCTGGGCTCTCTTTTGCCATGGGTTGGAATTACTGGTATCGCAATTGTATTTTGAGGAGTCTTGCATGACTCAATCATTCAAGGTACAACTGGACGATTGTTCTTCCTGCTGAACTGTCAGCTGCCGCCGTTCTCATCGGATTTTGGAATAAGACTATAAATCCTGCTGCCTGGATCACAGTCACACTCGTCGTTGCCGTGGCCATCAACTTCCTTGGAGCAGGTGAGTTTGACACTAGCCAGTTGACATATCTACTTAAAATGGATCAGGTGCATATGGCGAGGCTGAGTTTATTTTCGCATCCATCAAGATTGTCTGCATTGTTGGCTTGATAATTCTTGGCATTGTACTGGATCTGGGTGGTGAGTAGGATTGTTTCGAGGACGCTAACCGTGAATTAATCCAAATAGGTGGACCCAATCACGACCGTATCGGGTTCAGATACTGGAAAAATCCTGGCCCCTTCACACAGTTTGCTGATATTCCTGGAAACAAAGGAAGGTTTCTTGCCTGGTGGGCGGTCATGACCCAAGCCGCTTTCTCCTTCATCGGTACTGAAATTGTCGCTGTATGTAGGATGCTATATCTTCTGTGTCTGAAGTTAGCTTAATCTCTGGCTTCAGATTGCTGCTGGAGAGACAAAGAATCCCAGACGAAACATTCCCCGTGCAATAAAACGGGTAGCTATTCGTATGTCCAAATTTTCGTCCAAATCGCCCATGCTCATCGTACCCAAAAGGAATCCTTCTCTTCTATGTTTGTGGTGTTATCGTCATTGGCTGGCTTGTCCCATCCAATTCTGAAGGCTTGAATTTGGCCGATGGAACCGCTGCTTCTTCCCCTTTTGTGATTGCTATTGAAAATGCTGGAATCAAAGTTCTTCCTCATGTAAGCCACCGACCTCAAAGGATTTGTTTCATTGGCTTGATAACTCCTTCAATATTCAGATCATCAATGCCTGTCTGTTGACCGCTGCCTGGTCCGCCGCTTCAAGTGATCTCTATACGAGTTCTCGTGCAATCTGTATGCCATATCTTTTCTAAATGTACCAGAAGTTATTTATACCACAGATAGACGGTCTGGCCATATCAGGAAATGCCCCAAAGATTTTCCTGAGGACAACAAAAAATGGCTTGCCTTGGGTTGCCATCTCATTGGGTTGCCTCTTCTCCTTGTTGTCCTACATGAGCGTCTCTGGAGGTGCTGGAAGAGTCTTTGGTTGGTTTGCGAACATGACTTCTGTAGCTGGCCTCATCACATGGTTTGGTATTTCTGTTACATATATCCGATTCTACGCTGGGTTGAAGGCACAAGGCATCGATCGTACGAAACTGCCGTTCAAGTCTTCCCTGCAACCATACGCTGCATGGTATGCAGCGAGCTTGATAATGGTCATCTGCATTGTAAGTCTGTGTCCTCTTCCCAACGGACAGGTTTTCAATCAATTTATTCAGACTAGTGGCTGGGAAGTATTCCTACGTGGCCGTTGGGCCGTGGATGTCTTTGTCACCAACTACATTCCCCTCGTGCTTTTCCCTATATTGTACATTGGCGCAAGAATCTACTTCAGACAAGGGCCCATCAAAGCCGAAGATATGGATTTTGTCTCCAATCTAGCTGAGATCGAAGCCGAGTCGTGAGTCTTGTCCAGTTCATCCATTGGATTTATTGACTTATAACAATAGTGTTGACGACCCCCCTCCAAGGAACAAACTCGAAGCCTTCTGGCAATGGCTGGTGAGTGGAATCAGTGTTTGCATCTGTTGTTTCACTCATTCTTCTCTCAGATGTAAAAAGAATTTATGATATCTATTTCGTAATTTTTGCAATGTAATCTGAGTACCTATGCAATTACCTATGCAATGCATCAGTCAACGAGATTTTATTCAAAAGTTTCGTTGATCAAGGATATTGAATGTGATACAAATAATTAAAATTTCGAAAACGAGAGAGCGAGCGGAAATGTAAACGAATGGCCCTTAGTACAATGTCAGCAGCTTCACACAAATGAATTAAAGATGGTGATCTATGGAGGTTCTGACCATATGGAAAGAGACAATGCGAAATTTAGATATCACAAAAGAATGTGAACACGAGAACAGACTCATGCGGAATGAAATGAGTGGATCTAGGTTTTGGAGGCTGGGATATGGAGATTGATAGCTATATATAGATGAGCATCTGTATGAATCTTGAAGTGGACCAGCTCACCTCGATACCAACTTAATGCATCTGAAGGCGAAGGGACATCGAAGTATAATATAGCCTTGTTATCCACGAGACGTAATACTGAGGCGCCCAGTGAATCAACGTTAATCATCCAGTATGTCGTCTGAGCACTCACCATTCCCATGCACTATGCTTGCAGGCTGAGGTAGAGTTTGCATGCGCAGCACTGCCCATAAGTCCACTTGGGAAGTCGGATCTTGTCCATAGGAAGGATCACGACACAAGACCAGCAAGTCATTGCAAAGGATACCAATAAGCGGTCGTGGTGTCAGCTCCGGAGCTAAACAATCCACCTGAACAGCTGCCGCATCTCCATGTGCATTGATTGTGTCAAATGAAACAACTGCTTTTCGTACTACACGAGTCAGTATAAGTACCCCGCACATGATTAGACGACTATCAAAAGTAACGTCATTGTCAAAAAATAAGCATTATGGCTCATGGGTAGAAAGAAACCCACCGATGTGGCTGAACAAGTGGACTTGGGAATTTTCCTCGAATCCTTGCTTGCCATTGGACTAGTTTATGCCTGGATTCCGATTCACGTTTGCCTTCGTTCATATTAGTAGCAAGAGACGAAATCTCCGCGAGCGCTCGTTCGAGAGGATCTTCAACGTAAGGAGGGATAGTTCGCAATAGTTCTTCCAACTGATGCATTGATCAACATTCGGAGTGTCACAATGTAGTCCTGAAACTTACCAGAAGTCGGTAACGGGGTATTCGTTGAACCGGAAGTAGGAGGTAACCGTCAAGATTCAGTTGTGTGTGACGAGGGTTCATACGGCATCGTTTCAGGTAAGATTTGAGCCTCTTTCGTTGACTGGTTGACAAATTGGGTAAACCGGCTGCTCCTGGAGCATCAGGAACAACACCAGGAACAGGGACGATAGCCCTGCTGAGACCAAGTGCGACGAGTTGAGTAGTACTTGATGAGGGAGAACCAAACGTGGAAGGTGGAATTAATGGTGCCTGCTTGACTGATGTCCAGTACTTCACACGTTGAACAGAGTTATCGAAGTTACTACAAAACATTGAGAAGAAGAAGGCTTTCGTGTTATGGAGACTCACTTGATGTAACTGGAATACATCTTCATGAAGGCAGCATGCTTCAAGAATATTTCACCAACTGCCCTGGCTACATTCATTGATAGTTGTCCATCTGCATCAGCATGCTCAAGCTGTTCCGGCAACTTCATCATCGGCGCGCATGCTCTCTCCAGTGCAGGCAAGAAACTCTCGCTGTGGAACGAGAACAGTGCCTCGAGTCCTCCGAACACAATCTTGCGCTCACTGATCGGAACAACTGTCTCCTTGCTCGAACTAACGCCACTAAGGATATTTACCGGCACTGATCCTGGCTTTATGTAAATATCTACAAGTTCTTTGAGACCTTTGACATATGTACGTTCAGTTCTGACAAACATCTTATCAGATGGATTGCACAACAACAAAAGTGAGAAAGCTCACAGGAGAATCTCCTTAATGACCATTGCACGCTTGCCCTTGTCGTCTTTGTATTTGCGTTCTTGTGAAGAATTACTATCTGTAGTAACGACACTCATCGTTTGCGACGATGATCCACTCCGTAAGCCGACAATAGTTTCAACAGGACGGAGTTGACCCGTTCCATCCTTAGTCGTAGTCGAAGGTGCGATAGTCGTCCCAGAAAGCGCAATTGATACCTCCCGGAGGTTGTCGGCAACGGAAGTTGTCGTCATTCTCCTGGCACGTGTCATAATCTCATCTGGAGCCTGTCCATACATGCTCAAAGGGTTAAGTTGTTGTTGTGATGGGCTGAGGCTCAGGTCATTCATGTCCTTCAGGTAGGCCATGACGGAACGTAAAGCCCTCATATAAGCTTCCCTGACACGCTCCTCTTCTTTGCGTTGATATTGCTCTGGATCAACAATAGGGCTTGGGGTAGAGACACGTGCATCAACCGTTAATGTAGCATCTTCAGAAGCTTCGCCCATCGTCGTGATATCAGGCATGAACTTTAAGTTGTCGGGAATAGGGATGTTCAATCCACCATTTGTGGGCGCATCAATCGGTAAGAAGCTTCGGCGTTTGCCTGTTCGACTAGTTGGAGCTGAAATTGCAGGCGGCGCGAGGGACACCAAAGCAGGGATGGAAGAACCAAAAGTACAGGCGGAGGCTAACGTGTTAGTTGATGCTATGGAGGGCACGCCTCTGAGCAAATCTGTTGACAGTTGTCGTCGCACGAGAGACGGCATTTGAAGCGGCTGGGGTGGTGTGGACAGTGGCAAAATGGCATCTAGAGACCCAGACGTAGAGAGACGCACATCAAGTTGAGGTGTCCTGCTAAAACGGTCGGGTATCGGGCTTGCGCCGGCAGATATCATTGGTCGGACATTAGGCTGAGAGTTGGGCGGAAGAGGTGGGACCGGTTCAGCTTTCATTTTTCCCATTGACATCTTCTTGAGGAAGCCCCAGCGACTGCTCTTTTCTTTGCCGTCTCTTGAAGGTCTTGATCGATGTGAAGCCTTGCCATCACTAATAACACGAATTGGCACCGAGGGTGGCTGAGGGGAAGTCGTTGGCGATGATACAAGAGAAGTCCGGGAATATGCACTCGACGTGTTAATTGCTGACTCGCTGGGTTTTTCCCATAGTGATTGGCTGAGTTGAGATCGCAAGACATTTGCATTGAGTCGTGGGATTGGGCTGCCTAGAGAAGAGGCTGGACCAAGGCTTCCATATCGTTTAGTATTTGGTGATAAAGCGGGAGAGGGTACGCTGTTCATTGCAAGATTAGTGCTTGATTGAGAAGTTGCGATTGAAGTCTTGGCATACAAAGGAGGCATCTCAGCTTCCTCGTTGTGAACCGTCATTAATTTTCCTTTCCGCAAATCCCCTGCGCTTTTCATTTTACGCAATTCGGGGCGAGTGAGATGTTCGTTTTGTTGCAAAATGATTGGTAGAGGATTCTGTAATTGATACTTCGTAAGGCTGGAGTTTACGCGGGTCTGTTCAAAATAGGTACGGTTCGGAGTCGTTCTCGTGCGCGACAAAGTTCGTGGTGGTTGAGGACTAACGGGAAGTGGGGAAGTCACTGCTTGACCAAGATGCGGAGCACGGTCGGGCGTAATAGTCTGGTCTTCGTCTTCAGGGGTCTGAACATATAGCTCTTGGGGAGTGGAGACTGGTCCAGAGTCGAACGCGTCGTCAGTATCGCAGTTAGGACTCCGAGCGGCAGGCAGTGGAAGAACACGAATAAAAGGAGGATCCATTGTAGTCGTAGAAGTTTTGGCAAGAAGGGGCTCCACCAAAGCCTTCCAGGGACCCTGAAAGGGATTATTGTCGACGCACAGAGTTTGCAGAGCCGGCAGCATGCAGAGCCAGCTAGGGAGGGCATGGAGTTTATTCCGTCGAATACTGATGGTATGAAGCTTGTCGAGGTCAGCCATAGCATCAGGGAGCGTAACAATGCCAGTGGAGTCGGCTATGAAAACACGGAGGTTTATGAGATCAGCGAGGAAAACAGGCAGAACCCGGAGAGGATTCGAAGCGACATTAAGTTCTTCCAAATTTGTACAAATGGCAAGGACAGGAGGAAGAAAACCTAAAAAGTTGGCCGAGATATCTAATGCAAGGAGACTGTGACATATTTGGGGTAGCGTATTGCTGAGGAAGACGGGGACGGCATTTGGAGTAGTTGAAGAACCCATGAGAAGATGGGTCGTACCTGGCGAACTGTGTCAGGTCCCCGAAGCGAAGGGTAAAAGAAATGAACTCACCAGGTTGGACTTGAAGGTGGACGATTGGAGTGCTGTCTGCCTGAACAATGAGTCCACGACCTTCGTCGGCTATCAGGGCTGCAGATGTGCGCTCTTCGTCGAGAGAAGGATCATGATCATCTGTAAGGGGCTGATCATCATCGGTTTCATCTTCAGTGAGACCAGTCTCGTCCTTTTCATCAGCAATCCATCCCATGTCGTAGCTAGGCTTCTCTTTGAGATTGGGCGAGCCAATTTCATAGGAACTATTGCCGAGGGAAGAAGAGCGCGAACGAATACCGGATGAATATGACTCTGACCACCTGTTCTGATCGGGATGTACCCTCCGTTGGGACACGCGACGTGCTAGTGGTGGGTGGCTGCCTTTGAATAGGATATAGTCCATCTGGAGCGGGACTTGGTCATCGCCAGAGGCGACATGAACGTGGCTATAGTCGCCAGAGACCATGGCACTGCCCGAGCTTGTGTAGGCAGAGGAACGAGTGGAGGATGAGCCTGCGGAAGAGAGAGCTGGGGGCGAGACGAGGAAGGGAGGGCCTGGGTGAGCGGTGGCGACGGGGGGAGGGTTTGGGGGGATGACACGGGCGTCTGGGAAAGAAGAGTGAGGATGGATGCCGACAGAGATACAAAGATGGCAAAGCGTCTCGCTTCTCGCTCAATCTAGCCATCCACAGATACACTCACCGTTTCCGTCCTCAGACTCACTCGACCACTCAATGCATGGCTGTCGCGCCCTGTCACACTGACCGTCGAGCATCGCAGGCGGTAGCGGCAGTAGCTTGTACTGCAGACCAACAAGTTCTGGGTGGGACGAATCGCGGGTTGCCGGGGTGCGTGGAGGATCTAGTTGAGGGGGGAAGCTGGGAATATTTGAATTTGTTGCCATCAAATGCCTCCATATGCCACTCACAAATCCATTACAAAAATTCTTCGTGGAGAACAAAGTTTGTGCACAAGGTCGCAAGCGTCTCAGGCCAGCCCAAAACCTACCTGAGCACTCTTTCTATACTCCAGAGCGTGACCAATCACAATTCTCATTGTCAGCCCCCACCGGCGCTGACAGCTCTGCCAATTTTCGTTCTCCAATTCGTGCAGGGAATTCAGAACTCCCGTCCAAGCACCTCCTAAGGATATAATTTTCTAGAATTTCATATTCTATATTTCCGACCTTTACGCAGACCCCTGATGGTTGCTATCCCGGGTCCACCTGATCGTTGGTGCTATGTATCAGGACTTTGAAGCCTGATCAGATTTCCAAATATGCCTCATGCCTTTCCGGATAAAAATTGAGGTCTGGACTCACTCCCGGATATAAGCAGGCTATCCTCGTATCACCGGACCTCCCTTGTAGATTTCGACGTCTATACTTCATGCATGTTGCGTTCCTTTTCAGAGTACCCAGAGTATGGAACAAAACCATCATTTACGGTGAACTAGAAGAACGCTGGTCTAAATTTGAATGGCAAGTCTTGGCAAGTGCCTTGGTGCTCAAGATGTGTATCCTGGTACAAAGCCAAGGCAAGATAGTCAGTTGTAGGCTGTCCATACCATTTCATATCTTAACAATAGCTTATTGTCCGCTCACCAGCCCTGACTCTTTCAGAGCGAGTGAGCGAGCGAATGAATATTATTTGTTGTCCACAGTGTTATTGATGGAGGCCCGTGTAAACTGCACGTACCAGGTGTTTACATTCCCGTCACGATAACCAAGGATCCCACGTCAAGTGTCTACAACAATCCCTAACCAGTTGATAGGTTCAGGGTCATACGGCACTGAAACAATTTGTGTTGGAACCTAGGCGAGCTTGTATGTTGGTGGTCTCTGTCTTTGTTTTCAGAATAGGATCTTTTTGCCTCACTCACCGAGGTCAAAAGGTTTTATCGTTGCACTTGTTCTAACAGTTCGGTGATTGAGGATTCCTACAAACTTTGTGTTCAGTCTAATCTTGTACAAAAATCAAATTAAAATTTTTTGAAGCATATCAGTCAAGGGTTCGATATTTGAGTTGATATGGGATCAGCCTCAGTCTTCCTTTTGTATTGGACCTCAATGCATGTGGAATCGTAACGCGGAAGACCAAATATCTGACTGTCACTGTTGTGTCTAGAAATCGTACAAATCAGGCCTATCTGACAAGAAGGCCACTGATTTCTTTTTCTTTTTTGCCTTCGACTCCATGCCCAAATTTGCATCTGGGGGTGGCGCATGATGCACATGATCATGAACCTCGAGGCACACATCTACTCTCGCCACCTGTGCTGTTTTGTGACGACTTGGTCCCAGTGTACCCCGCTCACTGATGCCTGCACTCTCAGCGCCGACTACCGACTGCATTACAACAGTAGGTGTTGTCCGTCTTTCAGACAGACCCCCTTCCACATCCAGATGCAGGGTTTCAAATATAAGCCGCTTTCTCGTGCACTTGAATGCAAGATTATTTTCCCCGCCACCGCCCGACGCAGATGACGACGCAGAAAGTCCACGAAGGACTGAAAAGCGGTCACTCGGCGGCACCAGCATGTGAGGAACAGGGAGCGTATCAATATGCACCATTCCATGATGAGATGGGAACGAGTCAGTAAGTGATGGATCACCTGTGTCAAAAAAATTATCAACTTTTCGTAACATTGGGGAGCATGATATCGAAGTGTCTAAGAAGCAATCCACTGACCTGAAAACGCTTCCAGGAAGACAGATGCATCACTCAGCCACCCTAGCTTCTGCCGCCAACCTGCATCACTCCATGTCTCTTTGCAGATGTGCGGCGGCATGCCTATGGATGCACAAGCCATTGGATGCTTCCGTAACCTTGACCGGAGAGAATACAAGAAGTACGCCAGGTTCTTCGAAGACCTCCATCAGGTCTCGGATAGAGTATAAATAGGAGTAATTTTAATCACCTGGTTTGAGAGATTGCCCCAGAACGGGGAACCTAATGAGGGTATACAAAATCTGATAGGAGCGTTTCCGCCTTCTTGGGATGTCAAATCTGTTGAAATGTTGCGAAGGACCTCGGTGATCGACAGCTGCAATTGTTCGGGACTGCATGTGACTTTCAGAAAGCGAAGTTTACCCTTCTGCAGTGCAGTTTGTACAACGGAGTCCGGAATGCGTGAGGACAGATTGAATGCATGGCAATAATCATCGGATGACCTGAGTTCCATGCGTATAGCTACTCCTTTTCAAATTCGCGATTTACGACTTACATACAATGCTGATTTGACAGATGTCTGGAATTGTTTCATCTGCTCATAACGCCATGCAATTTTGATTTTTTGGTCTGGTGTTCGAGTCTCTTCTTCATCACTATCATTAACCCTATTACAACCATCCCTCGATTCCGGTGCCATGTAACCTTTAGGATACCACATGACATCACGAACGAAGTCTTCAGGATCACTGTCGACAATTACCACGCGATGTCCACAGGCAAGTCCCTCAGCAACGAAGTACTTCTGCACGAGAGAACCATACGACGAGTGAAAATCCGGAGCTAGAACAAGCATGCTACACGATAGAGGTAACCCTCCTCCTAAAATGTCGTCTAGAGAAGCTATGCCTGTCGATATGATGATAGTAGACGAAGACGCAGGAGAAGGCCGAGTGCCTGGATATGAAAATGGAATCGGTGTTTTCGCTGAGCCTTTTCTCTTGAAAGAAGACATGGTTCATATGATGGGGGAGCGCAAACGTCTGTTTGTAAGAGCTAGATTAGATAAACTTAATGAATTTCGGGATCCACTAGGCCCACGGGTCCGTGTGATTATGTCAGACAGGCTAAACTCGAAATAGACATTTTAATTGTAGTATAAGAAAATCAGAATATGAGCTGAGCGCCTGCACAAAGCACCAGCTTCTCAGTCATGTCTCCCTCCCAAGCATTATTTTGACTCTCAACAAAATTTATTCAAATCAATTAACATATGGGAACAAAAGGCTATGCCTTCATAACTCAAAGATCAACACAAGACTTTTTAACAGTCGTTTATGCATGTTGAGTACAAAGTGGGAGCCCAGTCAATTTGAAATTGTCGAGGCCCGAACTCAAGTAATCCCGACATAAGGCTCCAAGCCAATGTACGAACTGTCATGCAATCATACAAGGACCTCCAGGCATGCTATGATATACTATAAATAATTTGATTTCGAGTTTAGCCTGTCTGACATAATCACACGGACCCGTGGGCCTAGTGGATCCCGAATTGGGTTGTGTTTGCCTTTTTCGGCTAATCCTTATGCATTGCGACCTCGGATTCATGCCATCGTGAAAACCCATCGAAAATTCACCATGGTCAGAAGGATCACTGCAATTTGCAAGAATGCTCTCCAATACGCCGTGTCTAGACCGCGAAAAATTGGCATGGCTTGTCTCCATGCAAGTGCATTCTACTGATTGTAACCTCTCTATTCACTCAAATAATTACTATTTCAGGTAGTCAACATTGCATGTGGCATACACCTGTGCACGAAATATTTAGTGCGAGTGTCTTTCGTAAGGGCATGCTCTGCAATTCCTCCAGCCGGGCCACTGAGGGTGCTACATCACAGATGGAGGGGCCTTCCATGTTTCCAACACTGGCAGAGAAAGGCGAAATTGTCATTGAAGACCGCCTTACTTTAAGACTCTTTCCGGAACGTATCGCACGAGGAGACCTTGTCGTACTCAAAAGCCCCATCATGCCGGAAAGTATCATAGGCAAACGTGTCCTAGGGCTACCTGGTGATATTGTTTGCGTCGACCCTACAGGAGAAACAGCACCATCCACCGAGCACATTATTGTTCCAAAAGGCCACATTTGGATTGTCGGTGACAATGCACCCTACTCACGGGACTCAAGGACTTTTGGACCAGTTTCGATGTCATTGCTCGAGGGAAAATTGATCATGAGGGTAATGGTTCTTCAAGCACAATACTAGCGTTCTGACATTCATTCTAGGTCTGGCCACCATCAAAGTTCCAAGTCTTTCGTAATTCTTTAACATTTATTGATTAGCTTTGCCAGAAGACAAGTCAAGATCTCTCAAAGTTCATCGAGTAGCCACCTTGTCCATTCGGCACAAACTTGAAATTATCTGTCGACAGACCAAAATTGCCTGACACAGAAATATCAGCTCATCAGTTGTCGAACGAGACTCGGAAAAATATCTACCAAGGAAACTGTTACCAAGAGTTTTTAGTTTGTTCAACATTTCAGTTGTTTCCCGCTTTTGTGCAGCTTCTAGACGCGGTTTGAGTTTCTGGAGCACATTCTGGATTTCTTTTGATTCTTTGCCAGTTAATGGTAACTTCAACAAGGTGTTGTAATCTGAGACCATGATAGAATCAGTGAGCAGGATAAGCATCATTTAGTTTGAACATGGACCTTCTTGTGCGGATGACAGCGATGACCAGGTGTCCAAAATCTCATTTGACGCCGCTCGCCTTTGTAAGGCCTTCACATAATTTGGATCGTCCTTCAGAGCTACGTCAATTGATTAGATCGCCTGGAACGCGTTGATTGAGGCACGAACCTTTAGTACATGCTTCAACTGCTAGTTTGTGCTCTCCCTCCCCGAAATTAGCAGAGCATAGCCTCGTCTGGTCAACCTTGACTCACTAATTTGACGTAGCACGCTCCGATATTTGCGTTAAGAATTGCCCTCAATGTCGAACATGCTTTCTCAGTCTCTGAATCGAGATCACGTTGCAGTGTCTCAACTATATCTACACTCGCATCCTGAGGGTCCCGAGGCTCTTCATCTTCATCTTCTCCCTCCTCAGCCTCTTTTAAAGGACTTGATCGCCCATCTTGTAGAGAAATCTGTCTTTGCGGCACATATACGACGGCAGATTCGTAAGCGGACAAGGCTTCTTGCCAATCTCCTTTGCGGAAGCAATTGTTACCTTCGGCCTTGCGTACATTAGCCTCCCGGATTCTCTCCTGAGGTAACCTGAGATATCAGTGAGACCTTTGAAGCACAGTTAACGACCTACTTCTGTCGTCAGTGACTCCACCGCAAGTGGTATGCGTATTGTTGATTCTTCGGCCATGGTGGTGCAGCAAAGACCTTGCTGTCTAGACAAGGCATCCTATCGTTACTCAATTGCCTAATCTAGTACTTGCCCGGCTGATTAATGACGACATCCTAGACTCAACACGCTCTACTGAAATGCCTGGTATTGAAGAAAGCAAATGTATACTTGTCACCGGTGCTACTGCAGGGATTGGTCGCTCTTTAGCTCTTGCTCTTGCCAGATTACCGTCTAAACCTCAGGTAATTGCTACGGGTCGCAGACAGGATAGGCTCAATGAATTGAAAACTGCCGGACTTGAAGTTTTCCAACTCAAACTTGACACTGATATGGCTTCGCTCAAGAACTCGGTTGATTCTATCCTCGATAAATATCCCCAGGTACTTTTATTCATCGTAAAACCATGTGACACGCTAATCCGATCTACATGCTTCCTATGTAGCTTGATACAATCATCTTGAGTGCCGGCGTACAATATGAGTTCTATTTCGACAAGGAGATTGACGTTGCTAGTGAGTGATTCCTGGTACAATTCCCACTGTCATTAATTACCGCCAATGACTTTAGAGTTCCAGAATGAAATGAACGTTAACTATACTTCTACCACAGCGTTTATCACCTACCTCCTGCCCCACTTTTGGAAGCTTTCGGTTCATTGCCTCCGAGATCTCTTAATCAATAGCTGATGTCTCTCGCAGGATGCAGGTCGCCCTTCCTTTATAGTGCCGATAACTGCAGGAATTGGTATCGTCCCAGCTTCCTGGGTACCAGGATATTCTGCATCGAAGGCAGCCCTTCATTCTTTCACCCTGAGTCTGCGAGTTCAACTCAAGGCCAAAGAAAGTAAGATCAGTGTCCTGGAAATTATCCCACCGTAAGTAGTTTTGATGCTTTTATCCCCTCGTTTATAACAGATTATTTCACAGACTTGTTGAATCAGAATTGCATGATGGCAAGCATTTATATCAATACCATGAGGAATTATGGAAGTTAATCCAAGGTTCATCCCAGACGCCGGCACAACAGAAAAACTTAGCAAGTTCTGGATGCCCCTGGATACTTACACCGAACATGTCGTTGAGGGGTTGAAGAGGGGAGAATCTACTATTACGACCAAAGGCTCTCTCGCCTTGTTTGAGAAATATGAAACCGGCAAGGAGGAGGATGCTCAGCAATTTTTGACAAACAGACAGCAATGGTAATCTAATCCAGGTAGTAGGTGTATACCTCTTGGCTGATAATGGATCGTCCAAAAGTCCTGCTGTGCTTAATTCATCTTTGTAGTTCTACCTACTGCCCATCATTTGTACGCTTGACGGCAAATCCTATTGTAAACATTTGAACCCGCTTGTCCGAGGAGAAAACCTCGGACAAGAGATTTTCGACAATTAATGTCAATCCTGACATTGTGGAGGAGTAGAGATGTCTTGAATGCCCTGATATTGTCAGAATCAGGGATTAGTACCATTAATCCGCAGACGCGCTACCTTGTAATAATAATTCAGCTACAAGTGAGCTGGTTTCCCAACCTTCTTCCCTCACAGAGAATTTGAAGCTAATGATAAATGAGCACTTGCATCACTGATAATCTGTATTTGCCCGGCTCCGATAGCCGAGGAAACGACGTCAGATTCTGGAAACTGCGAAATATCTTATCATTAGCTTGTGAAAGGAATGAAGGAGATATCTCGGTTGTTGCGTCAATGGTTGAACAACTCTGGGTAGTGAACTTCAGAATAATAGAACCTCCTGAGCTGTGAGGAAAGTCCGTAGAAAATCAAAAGTGTGCATGGTGAAGAACTGGTAAAGATAAGATACGAGTCATTTAAAACTCAGAGCGTGCATTCGATACCAACCAGTGAACGCTGAGGTGGGGAGTATCATCTCGGCCCACGATGTTTCAGATAAATACAACAGGTGAGTTATTTGTCAAGAATAATAAACAAGCATAAAGGAAGGGAAATCAATGATCTAAATTTTCAAAACTACTAGTTACATGCCCAAGTCTGTGTTGTGGTTACGCTGCGAAAAGAAGGAGTTCGAGCGGCGATCGGCGCTCACACCTACAACCGCGAAGAAACTCATCGATGCCGGTTTCGAGATCACGGTCGAACGCGATGAACAACGGATCTTTGACGACGAGGAGTTCGAGAAGTATATCTTTCTTTTCAATCAATGGAGTTCAGTAACTGATATTTAAGTCTAGAGTGGGATGCAAGCTTGTAGAGAACAATAGTTGGCCATCTGCACCTAAGGATACACCTATTATCGGACTCAAGGAACTCCCCGAGTCTGATGAACCTCTTCCACATACGCACATCCAATTTGCACATTGTTACAAGCGGCAAGCCGGGTGGTCCAAGGTTCTCTCTCGCTTCCACAGAGGAGGAGGGACGCTTTATGATCTCGAGTTCCTTACTGATGCCTCTGGCCGTCGTGTGGCAGCCTTTGGTTTTCATGCAGGATTTGCGGGAGCTGCTGCTGGTACCCTGGCATTCGCCGCACAGATGAAAGGAATAACACTTGGTCACCTTGAGCCCTATATCAATGAAGAGGCTATGATTTCAGCGGTCAAGGCCGCATTGGGAGGCAGTGGTAAGGGTATCAAGGCACTTGTGATAGGCGCGTTGGGCCGGTGTGGTCGCGGTGCAGTCGACCTGTTCAGAAAGATTGGCCTTAATGAGTATGTCTTGACCAACATTGCTTAGAATGATAGCTGACTACCAGGATCAGAGATGATATTTACAAGTGGGATTTGGCAGAGACAGCCAAAGGTGGTCCATTTTCCGAGATTCTGGAAGTCGATGTATTCGTCAATTGCATCTACCTTTCGTCACAGATTCCATCTTTCATTACCCGGGAGACGATCGTTGCTGCGGGCCAGAAACGCCGCTTGTCAGTAGTCGTCGACGTGAGCTGCGATACGACTAACCCGTTTAACCCCATCCCGATCTACGACACCAACACGACATTCTCGAAGCCTACTGTAATGGTTGGCGGGCTTGGGTGAGTAGAATGGTTACTTTGCTCTAGTTGACCTAATTTGGAGTAGGGAGGTCGCGCCGTTGTCTGTTATTTCAATTGACCACCTGCCGACGTTGTTGCCACGGGAAGCATCTGAGCAGTTCAGCGAAGATCTGCTGCCATCGCTGTTGGGGTTCCCTAAGACGAGGGAGTGGAGTGAAGCGGAAGCACTGTTCCAGAAAAAGCTGGGAGAGGCAGGACTAAGTGAATCGGTGGGAAAGTGATGGGAGGGTTATGGTTGCCATGTGTAGTCTGTTTTTGAACCTGGTTAACTTGCGCCTGACTGAGTAAAATACTGACACCTGGTCTCTTCCGTGGCTGGCCACACTCGCATGGCTTGCCCTCTCCCGACAATCCGCGTTTCTCCTCCCAGCCCATCCTGTGCCAAACACCTTTCTCCCCTTTGTCCTCCAGACACGCCAGTAAACAATAAGGGCCTTGAGAGAGAGCGGTTTGAAGCGCTCCTTCAGGCCTCGAGGGAGAGAAATGCACTTGTCGGTGCAAAGAAGCCAGTGGACCTTCGCAAAGAGATTGCCCGCAGGGTGCACACAAATAAGCTGGGTTTGTCCCTTTCATGACCCCACAGATCAGTTCTGCTCACTTGTCTATCACGTAGTTGAACGCCGGGCGCTCTTCCTCGCCAAGGTCCATGCTCCCCCTTCCCCGACGGCTACGACGACTCCGAAAACCCCTCCCGATTCCCCTGCTATCTTCCATTATTCTCTTCCTTCTCCAGGACTTGTTTCCCCGCTTGCAATGTTTGATTCTCTTCAAGGCAACGCTATCCCCCCATGCAAATCCATTGAACAGGTTGACTTCCGCCTTGTCCATGGCAAAAACATCCAAGTCAACCACAACCAAGTGCTACCATCTTTAGACCAAATTTCTGCTCGCTTGAAGACCTTGGCTTCAGCACGTTCAACTACCATTGTCGATGGCCCTGTAGTTATTCCAGCATTGCCACCCGCTCCTCCCTTGGGTAGACCAGCTACCATAGAGATTGGTCGCTTGAAGATGCCGGTTCGCAGCGCCAAACTTCTTTCGGTGGCTGCAATTGAGCCGCCATCTCAATCTCGGCCAGCTACAGTTGCCATCCCTCCACCTCTGATTCCAAACACTTCGCTTCGTTCTGACTTAGAGATCTCAACGACGGTTGCCCAACGAACTGCCACCGCATCTCCAGCCAAGCTTACTGAGTCTAATCTCAAAATTCTTGATGCAAGGGAACGCAGAGCACATAACATGCTTTCAACTCTCCACAGACGGACCCTATCTATGCCTCAGCAACCATCGCAACCTGCATGCCTCATTGATGATACAGTGCCTCGAAGCTTGACCAAAGACGCTGCAAGGCGAACAACGCCCGTGCCTATTCCGCAAGAAGTTATGGAATTAGGTTTGGAAGACCGCAAGCCACGGTGGAAACGCCATAGTGCCCCGGCTGACTTCATGCCAAAAGGTCATGCTGGGTTTGAGCATCCAGTCTTTGCTTACCCTGGTGCTTTTTGAACAGGAATCATTTTAAAATTTCCCCGGAGTGTATTGCTATACAGATTTCAGGATTCAGCAGCCAATCTTTGTTCCAACTTTTGTCCTAATTTTTTATGTTGCTGGACTTTTCCTCTTTGATTTTTTTGATCAATTTACTCAGGACGATAACTCTCACCCTCTTTAATTTGTGTAACATTTTCACTTCCAACTTGCTCCCAGTCTGTATTTTTGATTCATACTTGCTCTGTCTTTTTTTCCCCTCTTTCGTTGACTTAATACCTCTTGTCCAAAGGCGGAAGTGGTCCCACACCCTCACGCTCGTTTCTATCATAGTTGCATATTAGTAGAAGGCCGGGCCTCGTGTAATTCATCAACGGTCACTTGTGATAGTTGATGTTCGGGAAATGCATGCAATTAATTTCAGATGAAACTTCTGTCGCTTGTCTGATTTGTGTTCAATTCCGTATCATTCATGCAAGCCTATTGAAATACAACGTCTGCAACACAGCATTTGCGATCAAAAGATGTGCAAAACTATGGGAAAGCAAGAAAGCAACAACGTGGATAGCTAACCTGTGAAAACAACCACAGCACATTATAGTGAATTATTCGCGAGCAAGATATAGAAAGATGTGATATGACGTGTACAAGAAAATTGAAACTTGACTTTAAAGGATTATTCCATTAATTTTGTCGGTGGGCTCATTTTTGAGTTGCGGCACCTCGTGGTGAGTGTGTGACGTTCTGAGTTGAAGGGGACACTGATGACATTGGGCCCGAACTATTGTTGGAGCTATTGGTCCGTACCGCTAATGAGGGGACCGGTACCCCCGTTTCACTATGAGGTCGCCGATGCTGCGCATGATCGTACCATGGGGGAAAGTATCGAGGAGTAGAACGATGGTATGAATGATGTGGGTGGAGGGCTGGGCTATGAAACGGTAAGTCTTCGAATTCTAAATCGAGATGACCCTGCTGGAGCTTATTCCGTCGCTGTTGCCCCAATTGCTCTTGCTGGGGTGCGCACTCTCGCCGCTGCTCGTAACGATGTGGCTGGGGATGAGAATGGCGTTTGCTATGAAGGCGTCGACCCTGCTTTTGGGCCTGCTGTTGTTGGGAAGACCGTTGTCGAGTCTGTTCCATGGGAAAATCTGAGCCATTAAGCATCCGGTCAATGACATCTAGGCGACGTCCTGCAACGACGTGTGATGTTAGATTCAAAAACACGGTTGAGTTACCATATTGAATACCTACTGTAATCCGATCGGATCCGGTCGTCTATCGACTCATCATCGTCAGAGTCTGCAAGAGGGTCTTTGGTGTTGACAATGTGCCAGGCCTCTGGAAGTGTGTCAATGGTATTTATCAACTTATGATAAGATGTACTTACGTTCGAGCATCGTTCGCTCTCCACCAGGAAATCGAGGTTCAGGATATGAATATCGACGGCGTTCTACCGTTGGCATAACTATTGATAGAAACTAATGAGAATCCGAAGCTTCTGTCAAGCGGAAAAAAGAGTATATGTGTCACATTCACCTGGACTAGGAGGATGAGCAGGTGACGATGGGGGGTCTTGCTCGCGGTTTGGGCTTGGAACGTAGTACATGAAATTATCATCCTTGAGAGGCACTTCCCGGCTCTGTCGGGTAGATCGAGATGGAAGTACTGTTTCTGGGGCTGAGAGAAACATCAACTGGGGTCACCGATCTGTCAAAGAATTACCTGATACGAAATGTGACAAAGCAAGGTTCTTAGGCTTCTTTTCGGCTTCTACGGAAGCAACGAGGCGTTGCAGAAATAGATTTCGTTGTGTGGTCATCTTTCGTCCCCATTCAATTTCCTCTTTGGTATCGACGTTCTCTCGATTTTGGTCCGCCTCAGTCACGTGCCTTATTTGAGGCACCCTGGGGCGATTAGTCTTGGAGAATTCATCATCCCAAGGATTGGAGCCCTCTGAGTCCTCTAAATAGTGGAATATGAACCATAGGAATACCCTGGATCGATCTGCTGAAGAAAGACCCTTCCTGGGAAGGAAGAGATCCAGAAAATTCAACGAGCCATCAAAGTGAGTAGCTGCTAGGGGCTATATCAATTCAGTAGAGTCAAATGAATTCAAATCCATCAGCCCACTCACAGCGGCATGATTAGACAGTACAAATATTAGATTGACAATGCTGGTGGGTGGTCTCTGGCCTGCTTGCTTCGGGGCGATACACGTAAGCCTTGAAGTCAATTTACGGCATGACCGTGATGCTTACTCTCTTCGCAAGAATTTCCTCTGGCGTTGACGGCGGTATTGTCCTGATCTCAGAGGGTAAAAGAGCAGCTTTCAGACAGTTCTTAATGCGAGGTGCATCCTGAGCATTCCCATCGGTCTTTTGAAGAGACGGCACAGGGTGATAAGTTCGAAGCGCTGTCTTCATTTCTGGAAAAACTGGGGCAAGGTGAAATAAGTCCCACTATAAAGGAAAAAAAAAAACTTACAGGCCATGGTCGTATTAATCCGGCCAACATTGGTAAGTAAAGAAAATTTGGCCAACTCTGTTGCAAATGCGGGAGTATCAATCATTTTGTCCTTCAGAACCTTGGAGCATTTTGCAGAGCTGTATAATGCATTTATGTAGAGTTCGGAGAAGCATATCTTTGAAGTTCTTCCGGCGACGGTGCTAGTGAAGGCAGCTGTCTTGTCTGAGAATATGTAGTCGAGGAGGTCATACTGAACGTCCTCCCGAGTGAGGGGTTCTGCGTCATTCCTTTTAATTGGCAGGGCCTTTCGACTCAGATATCCAGCTCTGAAGACAGGGATACGGTCAGAATCCTGATGATCAATGTGCAACGAACAACGAACGGGGGATTGGACTCGGGAGGCCAGGCAGGTTGATTCAAGTAAGATGAGGCAGTAGCGGACGTGGAAGCCATGAAACAAGGATAGTGCGAACACGAGGCAAGGAAGCTCAACGAAGCCAGACGCCCAGCATTTGCCAATAAAATGGAAACCGTGATACCACGAACTGATCCCACTGATCCCACGTGTAACTCTCGAGAAGTAATCGCGAGTGATATGTGGCAAGATAAGTGATATCTTCTGGTCAAAGGTAGAAGATGACACAGATAAGGACCAGAGTTACCAAGCGCTGGTGCGGGATCGAAGAAGCGCCCGGCGGGTATGAAGGTGATAACTTACAGGAAAAGCTTGACATGGCCAGATTCCCAATTTCAGCTAATCCGCTCCAGCCCCATACGGAAAATAGATAACCTCGGGACAACATCACAAGCTCTTTCCTTCCAGCATTACGTCAGCAGTGTGCATTTTAGGTTGTAAAGTAGTGCTACACTTTGCATGGCTACACACACCATGGCCGACAAACTCGATCCCATTTCTCAAGTATGCTGTACTCTGAACTGTTGTAGTGATTTTGGCTCAATTATTCTTAGCGAGAACTTGCTCAATTCCTGGAACAGGAACAGCTACAGGTTTGTCCTGGCTGCCCCACGCAAACTTGGTGAAACTTGATGTACCTCCCATTAGGCAAACATAAAGTCTAACATCCACCAATTAACTGCAATGTGCTGGGACAAGTACGCCCTGGTCCCCCAGGCTATTTTGATTCAGAAGTAACAGCGACGTATATGATAGGTGCATTACAGGCGTCCCTGGGACCACACTCTCCCGAAACGAAGAAAACTGCTTGACCAACTGCGTCAACCGTTTCATAGACACCGGCATCTACCTGGTGAATGAAATTCAGAACAAAAGAGATGCGCAGTGACATCATTCCTAGACATCTCCCATGTCAAAGTACCTGTTTAATGTCGGTTTATCGTATGAATCATGCAATCCTACATCAGGGGTATGTATGATTTCAGTACCTCCCTCTTCCAAACAAGTACACTAGACCAGCTGGAAAGAAGAAGCAGAGAACATCTAGGATTTCGCGTTTACGCCGTAACCTTACCGGAATATCAAGGGCCGTCGGACTGCTGGGAATCGTATCTAGGGTGCCATTCTCATGGTACTTGGTTATTGCCTCATCCTTCAGATTCCAAAGATCACGCAACCAGATATCAAACTTCTCTTTCTCTTCCGCAGGGATGTCAACTTCAACTGCGCTCGGTGCTGCTACGTCCGAATTTGATAAACTCCCGGACAAGTCACCTATAGGAACATTACTGCAGACGTCGAACAACCGGAGGTGCATATGGATGACAGGAGGGGCAACCTCGTTGAAAAAAATTGAGCGTAGAGTGTAATAACTCTGGCCGTAGCCCATTAAGGGAATACCTAAACAAGTCGTGAGTGATAGGCGCCTGACCAGTTTTCTAAAACTTGCCAGGGTAAACAACAGTCAGATCAAGCAATTTGAGGTCCGGGATACGAGGTGCAAGCGACCGCAGAGTGTAATGTAAGCCAGTGGAACGCGGGAGGAGTATATTCTTCATGTCGGGCTACCCAGAGCGCTAAGTTTCCTTTTTGTGATTCTAGAGGAAGTAGAGCATACAATACCCATTTTGTCTGCAAACTTCTTACTCACAGGCCTGGTATCCCTACTCACTAAAGTGCCTTCGGGATACAGCAAAAAGCAGAACGGCCTATTCTCCTTCCTTGCCTCTTTGCCCAAAGAGGCCAGCTGGGAGGCAAGCTGGACTCTATCAGCAGCCCATGATCTTGCCAGAAAAATGAAATTGAAGAATTGCATGCCCTGTTTATCATTGAGAACCAGCTTGCCAGGCTGTGATTCAGAAGATTTACCCAACCCGCAATAGGCACCCACTGTAAGCTCTTCTTCAGTGTAATGAATATGTGCCGGTGCACGCCGTTTGGACCAATGAAATAGAGGAAGCACCAGGCATACCACCAATCTGCATAAACCTTGAGTCCCTATTCAGTCAGGTCCCAGGAGGCACTTGCAATGAATACTCACTTGATGATTGGCTATGAGAACGAATTTAGTTGGCAGGTTCAGGCTGACGACCTGGCCTTGTGTATTCTTTATGGCAACACGTTCAATCTCCTCTTGGCTGAACTTCCCGGGGCCTCGCGTTTCGAAGGTAATCCGCAGCTTGGTTGGCGCAAACCACTGACACAACAAGACTGAAAAAAAACCACACATGCCATGAGCACCCCAGACAACAGTGCAGTTCATCCCCACGCACTCAATAGACAGCCAAACCACCCCTTTGTCCAACGAATCCCCTCATAATAGAATCTCCTCGCCGACCGGAAAGGAAGCAATCTGATGGGAAGTAAGAATGCGAATTGCAAGCCATTAGCCATGATGCTCGCGGACAACCCAAGAACCACGAATACTAGTGACTTGAAAATCTGCCTCCATGATAATGGAGGTCGTGCAGAGATAGGCAGTTTATAAAGTTCTGAGTTAGTTGACATTCCCAGTAACCCCGGAACGTCCAGAGGTATCCTCAGAAATGCCTACGTACGGAGAGTATAAGTATGGGAGTAGTACAAAGTTGGTGGCCAGACAAAAGTCGCATCAAGGCAGGGTTGTTATGTTCAACATACTGTGATTGGTTGTTTGAGGCCTTGATCATAGCCTAACAGGAGGAAGCTCTATATAAAACAGAATCGTATGTTACTACTCTTCCCTCGTGTCATGGCAAGCTAGTAAGACAATCACACAGGATAGACGAACTGATCATCAGATACAACTGTAACTAATTGTATAACGTATTAATAATAACTTGGACTGACATCAGGCTGTCTAAATTGATTTCGATGCCTCGATGCCTCCATGACAATATTGATTACAACGAAATAACTAAAAGAGAAGTGGGAACGGGCTAACTCTGAGGTGTCTTGGCTGCACGGTAAGTATACGAGATAACTGGACCCAGAGTCTCCTTCTACAGCCAAACGGATGGGATCTTTGTTTCATCAGATTGATCCTAATGATACATACTGTTAGAAACCGACTCTAGATAGTCATTGGCGACCACTCCTTGCATACGGAGGTATGGACGTCCGAGTCAGAAGGGACCCAATGGCTCACGCACAATCCCGCGATGCCAACTGTCAAAAGATAAAGGAATAAAATGGTAAAATACCACATTTATTGATAACATCGAACGATCTGGATAGTTTGCCCGGACGGTTCAGTTCCTCGAACCATTGCATAAGGCGTTATGGGGGAGGCAATAGTGTCCAGGTTTTGGATCCAAATGGGCAAACAACGATATCAGGCTAAACCTTTGAACATATACATATATAACTGCGTGGTACTTCTTGACCCGTACTGCCACTAGTCAATTGTAAGTGGTCAAGTCCAAGCTTCACCTACACAGAGCCTCACACAATACTCCGTTACGACTCATTTACAGCGCTCGCGTACAACTCCATAATGGACTTCCCGGAAGACCTGATTCCCGTTATCCTCGAGAGCAATCACCACTGGTGGGAAAGAGACCTCACTCGTCTTGCTTTGGTTTCTCCGGCCTGGTTATACCATATCCGGAGACGGCTCTACGTTGCACCATCTCTGTATTCATTCGCCGCTTGCTCCCTGCTCGCCAGGACATTGCAGTCCAACCCTTGTCTAGCATCCCTTGTGCATGAGCTAGCGCTTCAGCTCACGTGCACCGGTTCTTCACACGGCTCTCCTCAAGATAGGCTAGCAGTCCGGATGCTTTTAGGTCTAAGAGGCCTACGCAGCCTCGTTCTGGGTGGCGAGCTAGCCGTTCGGTCAGAGCGTTTTCTTGGATTTGTGATCGCAGTAGATACTCTTGAGAGGCTGCACATTGATGGTAGATTGCTGAAAACGTCATTGGCGTCGCGAGCGTCAATCGAGTGGTCCGAAGACCTCGCTTTCAGACTTCCAAATCTCAAAAGCCTCAGGCTGACGGAGCTGGATATCGACATTAACCCGATCTCCAATCCTGTGTCCCTCCGTTGGGATGAACTCATTCTCGACGACGCCAGCATTGTCGACGGATTTCTTTCACATCTCGTCCCAGAAGGCTCAACTGTGAAGAATTTGAGTGTGAAAGCTACAGATGTTTCAGAGTATGATGAGCACATTCAGATGGTGCTTGGGTCTTCAAATGTACATTCATTGAAATATGAAGTTCGGAAGGCCAATCCGTCTGACAGCTCCTTTCTGGAGCCCCGAGAACTGGAGGGTCCTCACGCTCTTCGGCTTTGTCACCTCGAGCTGCATGGGCTCCACGTTGACCACGGGATCCTGTCTACAATACATCAGCGGTTCTATGAAATTGAAGAGCTCGTTGTGTCCAGCCGATCAATGTCTGTGTCCCCAGAGGACTGGGGAACATACTTGATGTCTGGGGCACTACCCTCCTTGCGTACCCTCAGGTTGACACGAGGCACGAATCAGCCTCCCTATCGGCCATGGAGCGCGAATGAGGCCAAGGTACTGAATGAAGCAGCTTCACTGCGTCGCATTGACTTTCTTCCGCTTTGACGAGCGGGCATATCTGTAGTATTATCTTTGGAAACATATGCATGAGTATAATATCTGGACGTTGTGTAGTGTACGCACAGAATGAGACGATTGAATGTGGGAAGGGTAGGATTGAACGAGTTTGGTAAATATGAACGATATTACCCTGAGATGCTTTTGTACCGTCAGGGTCGTATTGACGGCATTCCTCATTAATTTCCAACATGTATTCCGTTTTGTCTCGCAGCCAGCAGCCAGCAGCATCTACCTCTTCTCCACACACCCCAAGGAAGTCCTCGTTTTTGTCCCTGCGCAGGGAGAAGGGCAAATCAATCCAGGCCAACATCCAACCAGGGACTTCGTCCACCCATTATATGCAACCCTCGTCCTCCAATCCCTTCTCGCGGCCAAAGACAAGTCCAGTTTCTCATGTCGCCAAGCACACCCAGCCACCCACAACATTGCCATCCCAAAGCCGGCTTTGCAGAATTCCAGCGCCTGGTGACGATTCAGCATATACTTTCCCTACGTTCGAGTCTGCCGAGGACCTCGCTACGCCCACTGCCTCCTCACGTTATGTGCGTGTGCGGTCAGACACGGGGCCTTCAGGGAAATCGCACCCGGATGATCTTGTCAGCGCTACCCATCTTCCCCTCTCCGGATCATCCTCCACCCGACATACAGAGATACCACCACGCAATCCCATCGACAACGCGTCGTCGCAGGACTTGTTCGAACACTTTTCTGTCGTGGCAGCACCCGTGGCTGGAGTGGATGTGATGGATGCCCTGGTAGACGGCATGAATGGGGGGGAAGGAGGCTCGCTTGTATCTAGTCGAGCACGGCTGGGCATCCCGAATCACCATCCGCTTTACCAGCCTCCTCTGCCCACACCACCTCCAGGGATTGTGTTGGGAGGCGGAAAACCGAGGCGAACAAAAATCAAGCAGGTGGACAATCGTGTGAGCGACTCGAGCGATACTGAAGATCACCCGAGGAACATGTCTGGAGTAGCGCGGAAGAGTCGAAGACGGGCACGTCCCTCTTCTTCTCGTACTGTTTCTGATGCAACAATCACACAAATCCCTCCGACTTCATTTCCAGATGTTGTTGATGAAAAATTTTCACCCATGATCCCTTCCCGTCGGTTCAAGCATGGAATTTGTCGTGTCCCCAGTGCCACGTCTCTTCCAGAAAAGCCAGCGAAAACAGTTGTTCCATCGATTTCCGATATCATTCGAACCTATGCCCCCAAGGAGGCCCAAGTCCGTACAAGACCGTCCACGACTCGCTCGCCCTCATTGTATACACCAAACCATCATCTTGTGGGTCTTGAAGACGACCATTTGATTTCCTCAACCCAAACCCATGAACTGGACTCCGTCTCACGCTCGTCCATGGACTCTATAGCAGACGAAGTCCAGCAGACTCTCAGAAACCAGACCAAGATGAAACCCATAACCTCTGTATCCCCTTCCCCATTTCCCAAACGGCAATCTACCATCTCTGATAGCGCAAGTATATATTCTCCTCGATCAGATCCCGGCGGCCCTACTCCGTCACTTTTTTCGTCAATGACATCCTTCCATCCTGCTTCTCCTTATGAAAGCTCTTTATTTAGCTCACCTTCGCAAGCCGTGGCTCAATACTTGCGATCCGCAAGGTTAACCACCCTGCTCAAACTTACACGATCACCACACGCATCAGCAGATAATCCCTTGACCGTCAGTTTATCTGACCTGGGCGATCGTACAGGACATCCTATTCTTGTTTTTCTCGGTTTAGGCTGTGTGCGACATGTCATGGGTCTTTATGACGAGATGGCAGATTGTATGGGGCTGAGGCTTATTACCATTGATCGGTGAGTACTCTGTTTGTGTCATGATTAATCCATCGATCAATACTTCATCCAGCTGGGGCCTAGGCCGCACAGAACCTCGTCATAAAACTGCCAAAGGGATCATGCAATGGGCTGATGTCGTCGAGGAGGTCCTTGACCTACTCAATCTTGATAGATGTAGTGTCATGGCTCATTCTGCTGGTGCTCCTTATGCCCTTTCATTTGCCAACAAATTCTCTCATAGGATTTGTGGTGATGTTTGCTTGCTTGCACCCTGGATCGGAGGGAGCGAAGGCAGTGAGTTTGTTAGTCTGTTTTTATCTCTGAACTATATCTTTTTTTCCAGCAAGTGGGTACAAATGGCTCAAATACGTACCCAACGGTATCCTCAAAACTGCTCAGGCGGCTGAATGGAGGATACAGGCGTGGATGATTGGAAAACCTCCCACAGTCGCATATGAGGGCATCGGTTACACAGCCCCCAAGGATTTGAAACATACTGTCAACCTAAATGCCACCGACCCTCCAGGTGCTGATAAGCTCTCGAGACCCAGCATTGGTTCTAGCACCGATACCTTCAGCGAGTATGATGATCTTCGTGATTTCGAGGGTCGTTTTGAGAGTCGAAGCACACTTGAAGCAGATTCAATCGAGCGCAATTTGATCGCATCCAAGTCTAAAGGGCCACGCGGGTTTATTGAACGTCTGAAAGCCCCTCAAGAAAATAGGCAAAGCAGCTTTGCCGGAAAGAAACTTAGGGGTCTTCGGTCGTTGGGATCTCTGAAAGCTAAGGGTCGAGGAGAATCTGTGACATCAGTGCCTTCAAGTCCTATGCCTTCCTTTCAACTTGATGTCCAAGTCCCCTTGGATAGTGACTATGGATGGATAAAGAGCATTGAAACAGCTAGTCAGAGATCTACGGGCAGCCAACCACGAACTTCGGGCACCAGTCAGCAATGCAGTCGATCCAACGGACATCGATCCATCTCCTTCACATCAACAAAAGCTCCGATGTCGATGCCCTCATCACCCGCTACCAGCCTTGCAAATTCTACCTTTACGGCTAGTGTAGGGCCGACTAGTTCCTACCAAGTGGCTCTCGGGAATGCTCTGATCGCAGCATCGCATGCAGAGTCTGCCAAAGGAACTCATAATGACTTGCTACAGATCCTTAACCACGACAACCATCCTTGGGGTTTTTCCTATTCCAATTACCCGCATTCTGTGAGAGTTTGGTATGGGGATAAAGACGAAAAGATTGCGGAGAATGCTGTTCGGTGGATGGAGCGCACTATGGGTTTTGAGAAATGCAATGTAAAAGTTGTCAAGGGAGCCGATCATGGGCTGATGTATAGAAGCAGTGTGGTGGTAGAATTATTCGAGCACCTTTCGTCGTGGCGTTCAGGTGAGGACATGTGTCGTTTTTTCTGGTTTCGACCGCATTTAGCTTAACATTGTTGCAGATAATCGCTAGACCTATCAAAAAAAGATACCAAGGATCTGGGTTCTTATTCAGAATTTTCTCATGTTTATATATCCTACCGGTTTGATTCCCCCAACCCACTTCTAGGTTGGAATTTAAACATCTCATCACTTAAGATATCCATTCTTTGCACTTTATTTCCCATGGTTATTTGGATAATGTTCAAGACCCTTTTTTTGTGATTACCCATTCTATATCCAACTACTTCCCTCCTTCGTAGTCGTACAATAACGCAGTGTGTAATACGCGTCATGTCGATTAAGTCTGATATCTGTAATTTTAGACCTATAAATACTTTTATCGTAAAATTGTTTGGACACGACACCATCGCAGGTAACCAGCAGTCGGTGGGGGGAAGGGAATCATACACGACGTATCAGCAAAAAATAATGAGATCATGCAGGTCGGACTCTAGACAACAGAATGATTTTGATGAAACGATGAAAATGTCGCCCACGCACATACACACTACCTTTCTTGCTGTTATTGTGGCGACGCAAGTCCGCTTTGAGGTTTTCTCGTGTCCAGTTGTGCGATACTGGGAGGTATAAAAAAACACCCAAAGGGAGGCATAGGTGTTGAAGTTGGGGTCTTTCTAGAAGAAAGGATTGTCTGACCCTCGCAGACGGTCCACAAAAATTTCAGCGAGAGCGGATAGTCATCTCCATTAGGTTATTGTTTAATATCGGGAACAGAGGAGATAGGACGCCAAATTCCATTCCCCATATGACCTTTGACTGTGTCCTTTTCTCGACTTGTGAGAGACACACGTGAATATCGAAAGGCCAGGCACTGCCGATATCTATTTAAATTATCAAGAAATGGACAGGAGTGCTCCTTGTGGTCAACCGAACCAGATTCAGCATAAAGCATCCTAATCCCAAACTTTGCTGACATTTGGACTCCAAATGATTGAAAGGCTTGGCACATCCCCCCCCCAAATTGGGCAAGTCTTTCTATTCTAAGTTTCTCCAAGCATCGTGTGTCGAAAAGCTATTTCCGAATACCAAAGGTATAAGATATACGACATATACAACGGGAGGCGAGACTCGGGTATCTGCAGAAAGGCTGTTCGCCAGAGCTACCCCTGAAACATCCGTTCGAGACTTTTTAAAGTGTGGAAACAAGCTTTTTGTTTTTTTTTAGCTGCGCATCATTCCGTACCTATTCGGCGACATTAGAACTATGGGCATCACATGACATATTACAACAATGGGCCCAAGCTTTCATAACCGCCATAATTCTGGTTCAGTCCGTATTGTCCCCCCTCGCCCGCAACTTCTGCAGATTTCTCCATGGACTTGTCATTATAATTTATTGTCAACCACACCAGAAAAAACAGCTATTACATCATAATCCCCTACAACAATCATGTCGTATCGTCGCAGTCCCATCATCTCCCGTAAAGTCATTCCAATCAAGCGCGCTGATGACGATCCCCTCACTCGCCGCGACATTCAATACAATCTTCTCCACTGCATTTTCTCTGATCCCCGTGCCGTGTTTACCAACCCATGGCCCGATTCCAGTGGCGCTTTCCCGGAAGCCAGGTTGACGTTTGGAAAGCTTTATATCAGGACCATCCTTAATTCGGCCAAGGCCACCAAGAATTTTCGTGACAGATTGAGGGAATCGGATGAATTTGCGGAAGATTTCGCTATGATCGCGTTGCTCGTGAACGTTGGGCGCATTAATACGACCATGAGCTGTACGTGCAGTTTTTAAAAAAAAACTTTTTATTGCTTCTCGATCTGATTTGACCGTATATATATATATATAGTCTTTCCAGAAATGAAGACGACGCTTCGCTCATATCATCCTGTGCCTGCGTTGCAAAGGACACCAGGGAACCTTCAGGATGCTCCTCGTATCAAGCATATTTTGAAAGCGGCGGCAGTGGAAGGGGAACCAGCTACCCCTCTCCGCCTCCCTATTGATATACTTTCACGCTTAGTGTGTACTGCTCCCTATTCTGTACACCGTTTCATTAAAAGCACTCTCAGAACTCTGGTTATGTTCCTCCCACAACCATCTCCAATCTCATTTTTGGCCTTGTCAATCATTCCAGCGTACGTAAAATCTGTATTTTTGGTCAACTGAAAAAATGAGCTTGTTCATTGATGATTTAACGCTTATATGCCTTCAAGTCGGTCGGACAGCTGCATCTACACGACGACATTGATTTTGTTGATCTGTTCATGAGAATGGATCTGAGTTCTGAAAGTCGGGCAAAAGCTTTCTTGTGGCTTTGTTTCAATTATCTGGAGAACTCTATGCCAAGTCATCTAGGCATCTATCGCAGCGACGAAGTCGTCATCAATCCCTTTGGTGATCCGAGAAGGGGTGGGAAGCCGTATTTGGTTTTTTTAAATCCGCAACAAGTAGCTTTAGAGAATGTAGATCCACCTGAAGAAATTCTGCTCGCCAAGAAACTTCTTCAAATCCGGGCCGAATTTGTTAGGTCCCAACAATCGAAAGGAAAGAACAAACAGAAAATGCCTTCGAGTGCAAGTGCAAGTGGGAGCGTAGTTGGGGATGATATGCCTGGTTTAATCAAAAAAGAAGAAGATCATCCCTTCACAGTCAAGATACCCCGCTCCACCCTCAAGGGCAAGAGATCGACTGCTGCTGCAGTGGACAAGGGCCCTAAACAGAAAGCAGTCAAGAGCGCAAGCACTGGTAATGAGACTAGCAAGTCGTGACTCTTAATCCTTCCTGGTTATTCAATTTAGTTGTGGCTTAGAGGGGACGAGCGCTCGTCAACATGTCATGGATATTCAGAATCAATATCCACGGCGTCAACCTCTAGATTCGTCAGTCGATTCAGAGGATATACGGTACGCCGCTTATCGGGAAGACCACACAAGTCTACGGCCATCGTCAGACATTTATCGGACTGCCAATTTGAAGCATTCAGTTCCGCCGCTATCGTTTTTAGAATGTAAGTTTACCCATTCTTGTTGGTTACTGAATTGATTTTTTTTTCTTTTTCACCTAGATGCATGGCATAAGGTGACGAGTGTTGATCCTCTTGCTGACTCCGATGATGATGATGATGATGGTGGTGGTGGTGATAATGAACACGCTCACTATGAATATAGTAAGCTATTGTGCATGTTTTTTGTCATTAGTGGTTGATGTCATCATGTCAGCACAACGGCTTCGTGTTGTTTCTGGGTTCTTGGAAACGTCATTATCAGGTACTTGAGATAACGTCAACTTTTGATTTCAATCGAATCATAAGTTTCGTTATATATTTATCCTTGCGTGTATTATTATTATCTCTTTTGACTCTCACAAGGTCAAGAGAGAGGTTTTTTTTTCAGCCATTCTTTTCATGACTTTGTTCTTAGAAATGCATATGTATACACCACTTCATTTCTCATCTTTATAATCCCTGCTTTTTTTTTACCCCGTAAAAACCGGAAAGCAGATATTCTCTAAAGTCAATACATGCCTGAAATGAACTTGTTACAAATTCGAGTTGTCACAGAAGAAATGAGAAAGGCAGATGACGACAGATGAAGGAGCAGATGGGAGATATGAATTCAAAAAGGGGAAAAGAAAAAGGAAACCACGGCTACTACATATATGAGTTGCAACATGTTAAAATACACTTCCAAAATACTTCATTTTACTTGATTTTCCAACAATCCCCCTGGATGTTTGAAACATCAGTCTTCAAGAACCTTTTCGCACTTTTTGACATATTTGTCGAGTAACAAGGCCAGATCTCGAATCACAAAAGCCAAGACCACACTGGCGAAGAACTCGGAGGCGCGTCTGAGTTTTTGTTCCGCCAACGTTCTGAATTCGATGGAAAAGGCGGCATAAGCAGGAGCGATGGGCTGGGAGAATACAGCCTTGGTGTGTTCGTCGAGGAGTTGGACGTCGTGAAAGATTTTCCTCAGAGTATACATATATGCAGTTGGGGAGTCGACGCTAATGGCAACAGGAACATCAGCCACAAGTTGAACATGCAAAAAGAGACACCGTACTTTTTGCCATTGGCAAACTTTTCAAATCTCCGACTGAGTTTATCTCCCCAGGTTGTCTTCTTGAGCACGAAACCCTCACCGACGCCGATTTTCTTTCCAAAATCATTGACGACATTGTCACATACATTTGAAAAGTCCTCCAGTTTGAACACCCAGGCATTTGCCTCTTTAGGGCCGATGCTCCCGATGCCCATTGCCATGCCGCTGCTGACGTTGCCGGCACCAAAGACTTCTGAGCTTGCTATCTGCAATTCAGCCAATGCGGCACGCAGGAATTCGAGAGCGCGTATTTTCTCGGGGACATTTGGAAGCTTGACACCTCCGATGGACCAGACCTCGTTGGGGACGTGAAGTCGACGAGTGATATGGCCACCGGCTGGAGAGGACATGGATGTGGCCAAGAGGTTCATCATGTAGTAAGGTTTGCGCAGGGGATCGGTGGGTTGACATTGGGGGGCAGGGAGAAATGGGGCCGATGTGGTATGAAGGAACTGGGGAGCGAGAGAGGGGACGAGGGGGGAGCCAGCGTCTGGGGTTTGTGTGAGCTTGAATGGCCTGCGAGAATTGAGGGAGGAGGGCAGGGGAGGAGGGGGAGGAAGATCGATGGAGCTGCTAACAGAGGGCCGTCGACCGGGCTGAGAGAAGGAGCGCATTCTGCCGTCGTGAGGGGGGTCGGTGGGCTTGATGCGACGTTGAGAAATGGTTCCATGGGACGTAGAAGGGTTGATGATGGGGGGTGGCTTGGGGTCCCGGCGTGGGGATGGGGGAGGATGGACAAGGTGGAGACTGGTGCGGGGGGTGTTGTCCGTGGGAGAGGGGATGGGGGGCAGGGGATTAGAAGAGGCACGCCTGTTGGTGGGGGTGTCGAGCGGGATGTCGTCGTCGTGGAGTTCCTCGGAGAGAGGGGGCAGGGGCGGGGCAGGGAGGGGGTCGTCGGGGGGAGTTGAGGCGGGGGGGAGGGTGCGGAGGGAGAGATACGGGGCAGGGGGGATGCTGTAGATGATGCTGAGAATGTTCATACGGTCTGCATACGTGTCGTGGATGCTCTGCAGCCGCCGCACCTCCTCCTCCTGGGCAGCGACACTCCGCCGTCGGTGGCTGCGGCGAGACTCTGTGCTGTCCTCGCCCCGCTGGACACGGTCCATGACCTCGTTGAGGAGCGCCACACTGCGCGCGTAGGCCTGGACGGCAGCCTCTGGGTCCTCGTTGGTGGAGTCGAGGAGCACGGCCTCGCGGGCGAGCTGGAGGGCGCGTGTGAGGGCGCGGCGGGAGGAGGGACGACGGGGATGGGACATGGCAGGGAAACGGGGGGCGGGAGGACGGAGAACACAGTCTACTGAGCGCCCAAGCCAGTACCCGCGTGTCTGCTCAAGCTCCATTATCGTCGTAAAAATTCAGAATCAACTTGAACACGTGTCTACTCTAGAGTTTATTATTACTACTCCCGGTATTCCCCCTGGCTCGCAAGCCGGCTTTCCAGATTCCTGCACACTCGTCAGTATTGCGCCCACCAGCACCAGAATTCACCTACCGCAACGTCTCCTCCTTCGCCAGCAGCTCCTGCTTCTTCTCGTTGATCTGCCTCTGCATCCGCAGCTCCGCCTCACGAAGCTGTCATTACCGTCAGCCAGCCACACACACCCTCACACGATACACAATCACCTTTTCTTCTTCCCGGCGCAGCTGCTCTTCCTTCAGCCGCACCCCTTGGTTGGCAAGCTCCTCAGGAAGCAGCGAGTTCTCCCTGGAAAGATCCCCATCAGTCTCGTCTTCAGCCCTTCCATGGGTCACCTACCCTTCCCCATCCAGAGTGCTTGATAGCTTCTGAGTCCGGTACGTCTCGTACAACGTATCTTGCGTCGTCGCCTTAAAGTCATGAACGTGCGAACTGCACAGGTCAGCGCTACAGCACCCTTCCAAAAAACTCAAGAGATCAACCTACTCCATCAACACCCTCTGCAGGCAGCTCAAGTCAGAGTGCTGCGGGTTGTCAACCTCAACAACTCCCCACGGGTACACCCTAGCCCGCACAAGTCGCCCATCCACCTCCACTTCTTCCTCAGATCCCACAACCGCAAATGGCATCATGGCCTATCACCAATCCAATCATGAGCACTACCTCTCCTAGCTTTCACACTTACCCGCAGTTTGCTGTTGTCTTGGATAGTCTCCTCGTCATCTTCCTCCACGTCATACGGAAAGTTGTACACGGGTATATCATAGTACTCAATGTCTTGCATGATCTTCAAGCACATTCAGTTATACATTCAACCCCAATCACCCCCTACTTACCCTCTTCTTGAATCCCTTCAATTCGCTCGGCGTAAGCGAATCCGCTTTCCCAATCACTGGGATAACATTAACACGCGGAGAAAGGCGCCGCATAAGCTCAATGTCCATTTCCCGCAACCTAAAACCATCAAGTTAATCCTATTCACAGACTTCGACCTTGGACACGTACGCATGCCCCGTAGGCGGAATAAAGTACAGCAGAGCGTGGACACGGTTGTCCCTGAAGCGAGGGTTACGTTTGATACGAGATTCTTCAGCTAAAATGTCATCATATTGCCGCTCGAGGTATCCAACAATCTTCTGGAATCTATCACCAATTCAGTAACAAGTCTGCTTGCCATCAGCACGACCTACGCGGATTCGTTGTTGATGTTGTCACCAAATCCTGGGGTATCAACTATAGTTAACGAAATACGCGCTCCGTCCCGTTCCAAATCTGCAGTGAATCGACATATGAGCTGATGTCTGAATACAACCCCTCTCCCCGCGAACGTACCCACAGTCACCGGCTTGATTTTCATACCATCTTCAGGGTAGACAGAGGCAGGATCATCACAGTTCTGGTGCGGGAGCACCTCAGCCTCGCACAGAGTGTTCACAAAAGTGGTGCGACCAGTACCAGAAGCACCTACAAGTCACTTAGAAGAGCAAGCTGTTGTTCAGATGCAACACATACCAACTACCATGACAGTGAACTGAACACCCTTCTTGGCCTTGTTTCCTCTGCGTCTGCCAGCGAAAGACATCAGGTACGTGGATGGGAGAGAGAAAGAACGTGTTTCTAAAGGTCAGTGTTGATGTATTATTTGTCCCTTCAAACTCCGCCATAGCGTGATCTCTAAAATTGATCTCCAAAGGACGCTAATTGCTCTAGTCGCTACGCTACGGCCCTGAACTTATATCTGACTGTAAGGAGGTCTACTGTGAAAGCCTTCGCCTTGCATGACTCTTTCTCACTCACTCCTCCGACGAGCAAGGCATGTTGATTTGAATCGTCTTTTGTACCACTCTGTGCCTCAAAGAACGCGTCGAAACCATTCTGATGCCACGCCAAGCTCTTGCTCTAGTATCCAGGAACCAGCAAAAAAAGCCATTCAACGATCGAAAAAGAAAATACGAGATCTCCCAGAGTTTTTCACTCTTCCTGATGGAACCCGCGCAACGCCTCTAGGAGACTATCATTTCAGTACTCAAACTAAAAATAACGCTAGAAGCTGTATGCTCCTTTCGCCTGCCATCAATTATCATGACATATAATCTTTCTGCAGCATCTCGTTATGAGAAAACAAGTGTCATCAATGAGAACCAAGAGGCTGCTGAGGACGCGCCACCAGAACTTGTAAGGCCTAAGCGAGTCAAGAAGTCAAAAGCCGATGGTGTCACGGCGGTAAAATCTGCTAAACGGCCTCACCGTCCGAAGGGTGTGTCTATACACGGTGAAGAGGGTATGGCCTCATCGTGTTAGACAAACAAAAGATTTGACAGCCACCAGGTTTATTCAAAGGGCCCCAAACCGTCCTAGCGCAAGGAATCCAGGAAAACCTTCGCAAGTTCCCTCACTGCTTGCTACTCACCCGAGTAGGCCAGTTCTACGAGGCGCGTCTCCTTTTCATGTGACTTTGCGAGGCCTCCTCATTGGCAAACTCAAATAGTCTTATTTCGATCAAGCGGAAGATATCGCCAACCTCCTCAATATCAAATTAACTAGCCGTAAATGGGGTGGTTCCCGAGTGGCAATGTGCGGTTTTCCACTCTTGCATCTCGATAAGCACCTCAAAGTTCTTGTTCAACAACACAAACGCTTTGTCGCCATGTGCGAAGAATTCCCCCGCAAGGAAGAATTTGGTGTAAAAGAATTTGACAGACGCGTAACGCGTATCATTACTCCTGGGACACTCATAGACGAACCGTTTCTGAACGCGTTTGAGAACAATTTCCTACTTGCTATCGATGTTCCGTTTCCGTCTCAGGGGAAGATCAACAAGGATGCGCTCATGATAGGGCTTGCTTGGATTGATGTCTCCACAGGAGAATTTTATACCAAGAAGACACCGTTGGAAACTGTTCAGGATGATTTAGTTCGGATTAATCCTCGCGAAGTCATTTTGTCTGATACTTTCGAGGGCGTCAAAGAACATCCACTCATGAATGCACTTGTAGAAGAAAACTGTTTTCTTAGTTTCATAGCCAAATCAATGGATTCTCCTACAGAAGAGCAGACGACACCGAGACTTGACTACTCACAAGAAATACCACTCTCAACAGTCGAACAAGCTGCTGTTGACCTCCTGACGTCTTACCTTAATGCCAACCTTTTAGAAAACATGCCCCCCTTGATTAATCCCGTTCAAGATAATGGTGGTCGAATGCAAATTGATGCACATACCATCAAGGCCCTGGAGATCCGTGAAACGGAGTACGACGGTAGTTCAAGAGGAAGTTTGTTTAGCGCGATCAAACGTACGATCACCAACGGTGGCACTCGCCTCCTCTCTCGATGGCTATGTATGTGACTCTTTTTACACGCATACACGCATGTATTCCTAAATCTGGAGGCATGTAGGTTCTCCGAGTACATCACTAGCCGAAATTACAACTCGACAATCTCTTGTTGAATTTTTCACCCGTAGACCACACCTAGCGGCAGATATGACCCAATTACTGAATAAGATATGTGACACGACTCGACTAACGCAAAAGTTCCTCGCGGGAAGAGGTGACCAAAACGACTTAGCAGCAATTGGTCGGACCATTCGTGTTTGGTTAAAAATCTCTACCACGCTCACTGAAGAGAAAACTCTTGAAGCGCAAGAACGAGAAGACTATGATGAGCGAGAATGGACGAGTGTGGATGCACTTATTTCGCGTATGCATGTACTCGAAGCGTTGTCAGAGACGATTGAGAGAGCTCTGGGTAGTGATATTGAGAGTACAGCTGGTTCACCGGATGAACTTGAGCAAGAGGCTCCAGATGAGTTGAGCCAGTTGGAGAACTGGAAAATCTCTACTATTCGATGGTACATCAAGCCAGAGTACGCTGTACCCCTTTTCATGAGAATCCTCAAGTCGATGTTTTATAGGTTTTCACAGACGCTCCGATCTCTACACGCCAAGTTTCAACGCCTGCTGACAAAAAAAGAAAGGCTAGAAGATAATCTCAGATCCTCTTATGGTATATACAACTTACAATCAAATCATCTCAAATTTATCAACAAAATCTAGTTGCTCCCTCTCTCACCCTGAGAGCTTCGCCTGGCCAGGGGATGCACATACACCTCGCCCGCAAACGTGGTCAGAGCCAGATGGACCACAATCCTTCCTTTGTCCCGATCTATGAGAGTGGTAGTACCAAATGTTATTTCTACAAAGCCCGTCTCTTTCTCTGTGTTTTTTTTATTACGTCTTCCTCACCTAACCACTTTTTTGCACAATCTAGGAATGGTCTCATCTTGGGAATCAAATCATAACGATCATCGAACATCTAACACAAGCGGAAAAAGATGCATTTATGACGTTGCGGAAGATGGTCAGTTCCCTCTGATTTCGATCGCTCTGAAAACAAAAGCACTGACAACATTGGAACTAGATCAATGAGTATTCATTCTGTCTGCGGCGAAATTCAGATATCGTTGATGAGTTGGATGTCGCGCTGTCCTTTGCAAAGATAGCAGGTGAACTCAAGTTTGTGAAACCCACTACAACTGAGGAGTAAGCCAAGTCTCTCTCTCTCACACCTACCAAAAAAACAGACGATCTTACAAGATTCTAGCAATGTATATGATATCACCAATGGTCGACATCCTTCCGTTGAAGTCGGTCTCTTGACGTGTGGTCGCGTCTTCACTCCCAACTCTGTCTCACTCCATTCTGATGCTGGAAGAATGCATGTCATTACGGGGCCGAACATGGCAGGAAAATCGACTTTTTTGCGACAGACGGCTCTGATAGCCATCCTGGCACAAATTGGTTCTTTTGTCCCAGCTCAAGCTGCCACGATTGGAATCGTCGACAAACTGTTTTCGAGAATCGGCGCCAAGGATGATCTGTTTAGGGATAAAAGTACTTTTATGGTGGAAATGCTTGAGACGGCTGATATCCTGAAACGAGCCACTGATAAAAGCCTGGTGAGCTCTATCTTCTTTTTCTTTTTCTTCTTGTTCTTGTCCTCTCTCATTCTCGAGTCTTCATGCTGAGAATTTTTTTTGATTTTACCTAGGTCATCATGGATGAAGTTGGTCGGGGTACAACAGTAAACGATGGTCTGGCCATTGCATTCGCAACTATTCATCATTTGACAACTGTCAATCGATGTCGAACTCTGTTTGCTACTCATTTCCATGAACTCGCACTTATGCTTGGGTGTACTTCCGAGGCCAGTGGAACGGGTACCTATCAGAATATTCGTTTCTTTTGTACTGATGTCGATGAAACCAAGGTGAGTTGTTGACAAAATGCAAGTCATAGATCAACATGTTCATCATGGTGATCCTTCCCTTCTCTCAACAGGACGGCTACTTTGCATATTCTTATCGACTCCGGCCTGGTGTGAATTGGGACAGTCATGGTCTCAAGGTTGCTCAGTTGGCCGGTTTACCAGATACTGCCATTCAAGTCGCTTCTGATGCTCTCAGTTGCTTGAACAAGGGCCACTACTCTCGAATACAACAACGTCAAGTCATTCACTACGAGCAGAAATTGCAGGCTTCTCGTGACGCTTCTCGTGACGCTCCACAACCACTCTAGGATAGTTCCCTCCAGATGATTATGCTACTAATGTTACATTGATATATGAAGGGTGGAATTTTTTGTAATGCTGCAATGTATTCCGAGCAACGGGCTTTGGTTGTTTTCTTAACCCAGTCGAGAACGAATGTAATTCAACGCGGAACCAGCACGGAGCCATTTGACTTGATCAGTTGACATGGTATGTTGTGTGGAAACACGAAAAACCTCTCCATCAGGCTTGGACACCTTGATGGCAATGACAGCCTCAGGATTCCCTCCAAGAAGATTTACAAGACCTTCAGTCTCAAGAATATCTCCAGAGCCGATGCGAGAATAGTCTGCCTTGTCAGTAAACCATAGAGGTAAGATACCTTGTTTCTTGTGGACAGTGATCAGTTACAAATCTTCTGTACCAAAACTGCAAGTAAAAAATCCATACTTTGAGATTAGTTTCATGAATACGGGCGAAAGAACGGGCTAGGATGAGACCACATCCTGGTAAAAGAAAAGATCAGTACCAGATTCAACAGGGGCTTGTGTAGGAGCAACTTGCCATAGAATCTGGGTTGAAGAGCTGCGTGCTCACGAGCACTACCTTCTCCATAATTTTCATCAACGATGAGAGCCCAAGGTTGCTTGCGAGCCTTGAAACGCTTCGCAATTTCAGGAATAGTACCAGTAGTTTTGGTCTCCTTATCAAAAGCGGTATTCATCTGACCGCCTTCATCGTTGATAGCCTGAGTAAAATTTTCGAAATTCCGTGGTACGTTACGATTGTCCAGTTAACTTACCGTGATGACTTGACATGGTTGTTATTAGGATAAGAATACACAGGAACAAATACTCACGAAGATTCTCAGAAATATTAGTAAGATGTCCCTTGTATTTGAGCCAGGGTCCCTAGAGATAGGTTTTTAGAAAGCGTGGAACTCGTCGAATCACATGGCTCACCGCGGCAGAGATATGGTCGGTTGTACACTTGCCCCTCACACGGAGAAGGACCCTTAGTGGAGGTAATTCGAGTCCACGAATGTTACCAGACCCCTCACCAAAGTGGCTGGCAAACGGTTCAAGAATTTCCAATCGCTGCGAATCCTTCTTGATTATAACTTCGGTCTCTGGCTGAGGCTTAGGAGAAGGTGCAGGATAGTACGTCTCTTCCCCAGCAATAAATCCGGCGGGAGGGAGGTCTTGACCTACTGGTGGAGAGAACTTGAAAGATTTACCATCCGCAAGGGGGATGGAATCAGTCACAGGATTAAATGAGAGTTTTCCAGAGAATGCCATGGCAGTGGCAATAGTAGGTGAAGCAAGGAAGTTCATAGTCTGAGTATTTCCGTCATTGCGTGACTTGAAGTTACGGTTGAAGCTGGTCAGTATGGCTGAAAAGGTTGGATCAAAATTTCTCTCTATGAGCACGCATACCACTACTTGCCGTTAGCCTCGCCCTTGTTTTCCTCTCGTTTCCACTACTCAACCAATATCTCAGAGTATAGCTGGAACATAGACAAGCACTTTCTCATACCTGACCAATGCAAGGCCCGCAGGCATTTGCCAGAACGACCGCACCAACATCCTTAAGAACTGAGGTGACATTGTCGCGCTCAATGGTCGCTCGAATCTGTTCAGAACCGGGGGTACACAAGAAGGGAACCTTATAATATATTGATGAGCAGCAAAGAAAGACTATACGTATACCTGCTCACTTTTGACTTCAAACCAGCAGCTTTAGCTTGACGGGCAAGATCTGCTACACGGGTCTATAATCAGGTATCACTATGAATGTCTGCTATAATGCAGATGTGAGCTTTTTCACCATGTCTTCATAGGAACTGTTGGTACATGAACCGATCAAAGTAGCCGAGACTTCGTCCTTCCATCCTTGACTCTTGACGAAACTGCCGAACCTGGAAAGAGGTGTGGCAAGATCGGGAGTGAAAGGGCCATTGATGGTCGGCTCGATTTTAGATAAGTCCTGCAGAGAACATACAATGAGAGTGGATTCCGACAAAATAGAAAGGCCAGACAATTTCAATGACTTCATCGTATGCCGCGTTTTCATCAGCGTAAAGGAAACCAGCTTCAGCGGCGTTGTCTGCAGCATGTGCGACGGGGCCACGGCGTGTAGCATGAAGATACGATCGCATGTTAGGCGTATAAGGAAAGGCGGAGGTCGTTGCGCCAACTTCAGCACCCATATTAGCAATAGTAGCTAAACCTGCGGAACATTAGTCAATGACCATATAAGACTTACGATCACTTCTTTACGCACTAGTACACGACTGGCTGAAGACCCCAGGCCCAAAGTATTCGAGAATGCGTCCAGTACCTCCTCGAACCGTCAATTTCCCAGCTATGTGCAGGATAAGATCTTTCGTCGTCGTCCACCTGCTGAGTTCGCCTGTCAAATGAATACCTAGCATCCCCAATTCATTGGCACGCTCGTCAAAAATAGACTAGTCATCCCTTACCAACAACTTGGGGAGCTTTCAACTCCCAGGGGGTACCAGTCATTGCATCAACTGCATCAGCACCTCCAACGCCAATAGCTAAAAGACCAAGGCCTCCTGCGTTAGGTGTATGCGAGTCTATTAGTACTAGTCAGAGCACTTTCAACCTGCCAAAGCAGATTGTTTACCCGTTCCAAGCCTAGTGAGGATAAATTAGTGGGTGAGACCCAGAAGTGGAGACCATGGCCCACATCAAAATGCCCGGTGCAGCGTAATTTTCAAGCACAATCTGGTGAATAATACCCGAGCCAGGGCGCCAAAACTCGATCCCATATTTCTGGGCAGCACTCTGGAGGAAATCGAAAACCTCCTTGTTCGTGATCAGAGATTTCTGTATCCTCTCTTGTTTTAGCCCTAATTCCAATTTGGAAGAAACATCATACCTCCAGGTCCTTTGAAGCGCCCTCAGAAGCCTGAATTAAGTGGTCGCAATGAATGCTGGTAGGCACCGCACACTCAGAAAGGCCTGCACTCATGAACTGCAGCCTAACATCCCAGTCAACGCGCCTGTATAATCAGGGAAAAGAGATATCTTACAATGCCATTCTATGTTGACTGTGAGATACAGTAGACCTTAACTTATGAAAAGAACTCACTGGGCAGAAGCATCTTGCATGGCTACACGCTGAGGCTGTAACTGCAAGTAGGTCTCGCCTCTTATCCTCCCCCCTCTGGAGAGGTTTACCTCTGGGTCTATTACATGGCTGTAAAGTACCTTCTCTGCAAGGACCAGGGGTCGATCAAGGACCTTGCGCACGCGTTCCAATTTTTGTATTAAAGCGGTATACGGAGGAACCAGAGATGAGCAGTCCCTTTCAAACGTAGAAGAATGAGTAGCAAGAGACCGTTTCAGCAGTCTCGAACTGCGCCACAAACCTGATCCCCGACGCATAGATAGTTTGTGTAGACCGGAATTTTGTAGAATTTCAGATCACTCCTTGTCGCTCGTGACTTGGTTTGTTTTTTTTTGGATTCAGCATTTCTATTCCACAACTAGTACTAAGACGCGGAGGGCTACAAAGGGCCCAATGTCTGGGGCATATCTACGGGAGAAAGGAGGATGGTTTCTATTCCGCATCAAGTGCTAAGACGCGAGGGCCTAAACAGGGCCCAATATCAGGGGTGTATATACAGAAGGCATGTTCCCAAAGGAAAGTGAAGTTTGCTAGTAGACAGGTAGAGTAGCTATTAAATGTAAGCTCAGGCGTCTCGGAGTCTAGTAGACGACTATGTATTTCTATTAAGATGTAAGCTGTTCACCGGAGTAAGTTACGGTTACGTTAAGGTTTATCTCACCTCAGGCTTCTCGCAGTCTAGTAGACGACTGAGGGAGGAAATAATCTAATGGAGTCCTTTAGGTGCCGCTCTACAAATATGTAGGCAAGTGCGTCAGTGGGACGAGCTAGGCTAGTGGCCGTTCGGTAGTCAAAGTTCACTTCCAATATGCCATCAGTGCGAGTGAGGCTGTCCCTTCGAATCAGTATGTTGTTATGACAGTAACTAGGAATTGTCATAATTAGGATGGAATTAATCATGTGCTGGAATGAGTGGTGCTGCAGGGGACTCTCGTCCTCAATCGTGGCTTTTTAGTGGTCTGTCATCGATAGTAGGTTTCTGTCAGACAAGGAGAGGGGACCTAATCCTGACTTAGTTTAGGCATTAGATCTGGTCATGACTTGGTTATTGACATCGACGATACTTGGATATATTTAAAACAAAATTGTTTCTAGTGCAACACTATTCAAACACCAATTTCTTGCTCAGTGCAATTGTGATAGCCAAATATATTTTACACGGGAAGAGAATGACTTCTGGTCGGGCACAGGTACAAACCATTGTATCAAACATATGAAATGCTATATATCTACATGGTCTTCATGAGTACTTAGGAATCGACGATGTTGGTTATAGTCTTATCTCGGACATCACCTAATATGGTAGACGGGTGAGGTCGAGTGAATGAAGCTATATATGCGAGCTCTCGGGTAAAGAATAATGATGGAAAATGAAGATGGTGGAATGCTCGGAGAATGCGATGTCATATCTTGTACGATGAAGTAAAAGACTATTCCACTTCAACAAGACCCGTCGATGACATTAATGACGACGATAGTGAAAGAGTCAGCGAATTAACATTGGCTGTTGTAGGAAGTTGGATGCACAAGAACCGTGATCGAGATAGGTCCGACCACCTTTCATGCGGGACTTCGCATATTTGTTCTAAGACTTATCTGGAAGACTCAGCCTGGAGACTGCAATACGAGCCTGATATTACCAACGGTGGCATTCCTGCTATCAAGTCGGGGCATGATGTCACCAAAGAGCATGTTACCCCTGCTAGCCAAGAGACAGATTGATCAATCAACATGCTATTATTAAATTTAGATATACAATGAATTTTATTACTCCGCTTAAGTGTACCGATGCTCCTACTCAGGTCCTTACTGTTTATTCTCGCACAGGTAGTAGGCCTAACTAAACATCCCTCCTATGGACACCTTTGGGAGTAGATACACTGTTCCTAGTCTGCGATAATGAGGCTTGACCCTATCAATCTTGATTCCCTGGTTCAAATATATATTATGTAGATCATTTCAGTGATAATTTATGTGAACAATATCGAAAGTGAGCATGAATAAAGCAAACCAAGAACATACTCAAGAGTCTGTAGCTACCTACTCTGTTTACTGAACCAAGGGCTTGAGGTTGACTGTAAGAGCCAGGTAGACGGTCTGAAGACAGTCTGCAGAAGTAATTCAGCTTCGAGCTCCGAGGGTTTACGGTGCTGCATCTGCCACAGTTTGCCGGTAGCTCGTCATGGATTCAACTAGGCGAATTTTTGTGGGTTTCCGACCTAGCGAAAATGTCCGCGGCATTGCTCTACGAATACTATCACGCCACATGGTTCAAAGACTGAGAAACTGTTATAATGTTCCGAGGTAACTCCATCGCTGAAGCATTGAATGAAAATAAGCTGATACCACTGCGAGATGAATCCCAAATCGGCCTCGGAAAAACAGTTCAGTTTGGACTGGCATAGCAGTCTAGTGTGAGTATACGCTCCCGTACATTACAATGCTTCACCACAACGGTCGAACACTCTCGCCCTTCCAACCATTGGCCCTAGCTTCCCAGTACTCACCGGTATATACCCATTCGTTCCCAACCTGCTTGAACCACCGTGGTCGTCTATCTTGACCTTGTTTACGTCTTTCACGTTGCATCTCTTCAATTCTATTTTTCCCTCCTTCCGCTGCATCCACATCGCCTCTCTCCAGGGCCTGGACATCGGGCCTATACCTGGAATCTGTTGGAGGCAGTCTCCCAACCATGTCGGGGGTCATCTCATTGAGGGTGATCCCAAACGTTGTGAAACCATAAAAGTCTTGCGTCTCTTTCGGGAACGGGTTGATCCGCCACAAAACGCGGAAATGCGACGAGTCGAATGTTTGGGATATCTGATCATCCCATCTCCCTTCCAAGCGACTGACGACATCACCAGTTGATGAATACATATCCCCCGAAACCACGTTGGACGGTCCCCAATAACCATTTTGTTTAAATTCCACCACACAGCGGTAATTATTGGTGTGATTTTCGACAACCATTTCACCGCAATGTTCAAAGTACTTGGTACCAACTATGAGATTGCGTATGAAGGAAGATGGTCTTGTCCTTAGTCTTGCTTCAGTATGGGTTCTTGAAAATTATTGTTGCGTACCAGGTGAAATGATCACTACCGATTCTCAATCGGGTCATACCCTGAGGAACAATCTCGAGGCTTTTACCTAGTTCAAGCATCATGAATTCACTAGTAATTTAATATCAGTGTATCGCACCCCAAAATTTAGTCTTTCCCGAAGAAGTTGCTGAAAGCTCCCATTCGTCCCCTTCAGCATGGTATGCCAATTCTACTGGATGATGGCGAACTTTTTCAGCAATAAATCTCATCCTTGTATCCTCGAACGTTTCAGCTAGCATCGGATTACTTCAAATCATCATCAATGAAGTCCACTGGGTTCTGAAACATATCTCACTTACAATCCTTTTCTTCCCGACCGATGTCGGGTGTGAGCATAACCAGAAATAGCGAATGCTGTAACAAGTGAAAGCCGGTCAACAGGGTTACTAGTACGGACGGCTTCATCTAAAAGATTATGGTATTCTACCTCTTCGGCCAATCGCTCAAGAAGAGTAAGTGGCTCATTGAATGTGACTGGGAGTGTGATGGTAGATAGGTCCTACGAAATCTTGAATGTCTATCAGGAAGCTACACGGAAGATGAGACTACCTTGCCAACATTTTGCTTGAGCACTGCAAATAGACTGCCCTCGTCACCCAGTATCCGACAAGGTAGTTGGCTTCGCCTAATAGACGTTTTAGTGCCATGTTTTAAGAGATCCTGCGGAGTGAGTTGGTCCTCGTCTAAATCAGTCTCATCGCCTGAACGATCAAGTTGCTCCAAGCTTTTCTGACTGTCAATGGTTGATGCTCGGCTTATCTGCGCCGGTTGTTCTGGGGCGTCCATTACAAACTCTTCCAGGCCATCGCTCATGACATCGGCAGCATCATGCCATTCGTGGGTATTATCGCTGATGGTCGTTGCCATTGAATGTCGTTCCGACGGTCCTGGCTGTCCAAGCTCATCACGAACAGGTTCCTCCAAAGTCGATGGGAGAGAAGAATGGTAAATGTTGGGAGGTTCAACAGTGACACGGGTCTGTAGTGACTTCAGGAATGTCGCATTCTGTGTTTTGAGTTGCTCAAGTAACCTGAGCACCTGCTGAGCGGGGGGAGGAAGTTCTGGCGGAGGGACGCCAGTACCCGGTTGATGGAATGAACCTAAAGATCATGTTAAAGACCTAAGGCAGCGGAAATGTTGAAAGTAGCATACACTTCTTGAAGATGTTGAGGACAACATCTCTCGAATGTTCCTTCTGCCTATCCTTCTCTTGTTTCTTGGTTTGACTGAGGTGTCTCTGAGTTGGGAACTCTTGTAAAAGTACGAGTATCGCCTCTTCGAGCTGTTCAATCAACTTTTGGGAGTAGGCCTGGCACTTTATGTCATGTATGAACACTTACAGGAATCATACTCTCAACAAGGCACTCTGACTTGGGCATACTCATACTCGCTTGCCTTCGAGAACTGAACGACGCTTTCGCCTCGTTTCCAGAGACGATGAATTTCCTGCAAAATGCCCAATCAATGCTAAGAATTAATGTCGATCTAGAAACTGACCTGAGGGCCGCCATCCACATGCTGAAGTCTTCGATGCAAAGACATTTGATATGGAACGTCGCTGTGTTGGAGTCGATGTGGATATCCTTCCGCCCAGGAGCGGTAGATATGGCTGCATGTTGCAATGAAATCTGGTCTCGGACTGGCTGGTCAGGCCCAAAGGAATATTGAAGGAGTCCTGCTCGGTAAAGGACAAAATACCGCCGAGCGAATCCTAGGAAATGCGTCAGTCGTGTACAATTCAACTGAAACAGATGTACACACCTTGCATCTTCTTTCTACGCTTCTTCAAAACCCATCCCTCGCAAACGACAGATGAATCCTGCTTAAAGTCAGGGGAGTTCATAACAAGATGGGGTGGCGTTGTCGAACAAACAAAAGTATTGAATTGAGACAAAGTGTTCAGACAACTGCCCGTCGATCAAGATCTCACGACTCTAACTCGGCCCTGGACGTTCTGCAGGAAAAAACTTAGTCCCACGGTCACCGTTTTGACATCAACGACCCCTGGTAGAGCTCGTATCAATAATTACACCTAGGTCCGCGTCTCGGAAATCGATCATTGATGATTAAGCTGATCAAGATAGATGTTATTTAAACCGGGCCGCATTAATCTCTCCCCGTTCTTCCTTCTCCCTCATCCTCTACAACTATGGCTACGTGAGCACTCATTTTAGTGATTCCATCCTTGTTGATCATCTCTGTCTAGTGGTGACATCGGTTTGATTGGCCTGGCCGTTATGGTGAGTCCAATGACTTCTCAATTTTTCTTGTACCAAAAACGTCGCAGGGTCAAAATTTGATCCTCAACATGAACGATAAAGGTTTCAACGTTGTAGCATATAACCGCACTACTAAAAAAGTCGATCATTTTCTCGAGAATGAGGCCAAGGGTAATCGCACCACTAACGCTACAGAGATTGATCTAACTTCGCGCAATAAGGGACCAATATTCAGGGTGCTCACTCTATCGAAGAACTTACATCCAAGCTCAAGCGTCCTCGCAAAATTATCATACTTGTCAAGGCTGGATCTGCCGTTGATGACTTCATCGCTCAATTAACCCCTTATCTTGAGCCAGGTGACATTGTCATCGATGGTGGCAATTCTCACTACCCCGATTCCATTCGCCGCACAGAAGAATGTGAAGCCAAAGGCATCCTTTTTGTTGGGACTGGTGTCTCCGGCGGTGAGGAGGGTGCACGTCACGGCCCCTCTCTCATGCCAGGTGGTAATCCGGCCGCTTGGCCAGAAATAAAATCTATCTTCCAAAAAACTGCCGCACAAGTCAATGGTGAGCCTTGTTGCGACTGGGTAGGTGAATCTGGCTCCGGTCATTATGTCAAGATGGTTCATAACGGTTAGTAATTCGCTTCGCATCTCGACTTCACTGATGCGGTTCATTCAAGGTATTGAATATGGTGACATGCAACTCATCGCCGAAGCTTATGATATCTTGAAGCGTGGTTTGGGTCTTCCTGAAGACGAAATCTCGGCCATCTTCACTTCATGGAACAAGGGTGTTCTCGATTCATTCCTGATCGAGATTACTGCCGAGATCCTCAAGTTCAAGGACGATGACGGTGAACCTGTTTTGAGCAAGATTTTAGATAAAGCCGGTCAGAAAGGAACTGGTAAATGGACTGCCATAAATGCATTGGACGCCGGAGTTCCAGGTGTGTCTCTATCATTTGATGCATTCAATTGAGCCTTACAAATGTAGTCACTTTGATTGGTGAGGCTGTCTTCGCTCGTTGCCTTTCCGCTATCAAGGATGAGCGCACTCGTGCTAGCAAGGTTATTGCTGGTCCTGTCAAAGAACCGTTTAAAGGCGACAAAAAGCAGTTTATTGACGATCTAGAACAAGCACTCTATGGTGCCAAGATTATTTCTTACACTCAGGGTTTCATGCTGTTGCGTGAGACTGCTAAGGAGGCAAGTTCTGAAAACTGTCAATGTGTACATTACAGTGACAATTCGTCCTGTAGTTTAATTGGAACTTGAATTATGCTGGTATTGCCTCGATGTGGCGGGGTGGTTGCATCATCAAGGTGCGGGAGCTGAGGAGTTCATGTTTATCTTATTCTGATCAGGGGACAATAGAGCGTGTTCCTTGGCGATATCACTGCGGCCTACCAACAAAACCCTAACTTAGAGTCCCTCTTCTTTCATGATTTCTTCCGGAGCGGTAAGGCTATTGATTGATGAGTGACATTCAGCCGACGATCGATGTATTTTAGCTCTTCACAATGCTCAGGCAGGTTGGAGGCGAATCACTGCTCAGGCAGTTCTATGGGGTATTCCCATTCCTGCCTTCAGCACTGCTCTCGCCTTCTTCGACGGCTACAGAAGTGAAATCCTTCCTGCCAACCTCCTTCAGGCTCAAGTGAGTTACTCCAACTCGGTTATTGATGATGCACTCACTATTCACAGCGTGATTACTTCGGTGCTCACACATTCCGAGTTCTTCCTGGCAAGGAAAATGATAGGTTCAGATCTGGAGAAGACATCCGTATGTACTCCAGTCAGTTCACAAAACTTTGGTAATCTCACACGTTCGCAGACGTCAACTGGACGGGTCGCGGCGGTAATGTCTCTGCGTCGACCTACAACACATGAGTGTACATACTAATAGGGAACTGAGGGACATATTGATTTACATAGAATTGTTTACCTCCTAGTGCAAAACATGTTTCACTTACATCACCCTCTAAGATCATTTGTCGAAGGGTTATCCAATTAATCAAATTTCAATTTCTCGGTTTCCCGATTGAGAGTGCTTAGAGAAGTTGTTGCTGCTACCATGTGTGGCATCTGCGTTAGTTTATGCAACTCCCAAGACCTTCCAGCTAGCGAGAACTCCAAATTGTCAGAGGCGCTGCAGGTTCTACATTTGAATAACACGGCCCGTGGTACGCCTGAACTTTCAAGTTTATACCGTGGATCCCAATCGCAAGGATACAATAGGTCCCGACACTCAGAATGCGTTACGTATAATCACTCAGAGGCCAGGCCTTTGCCAGCATCAGGAATTAGTCCTGGATTGCTTCGCCTCTGAACTCCAATTGCGTGGAAATATAGCCGTTTCTCAACCACATTTCGTCAACGGAGCTATATTGTGCTGGAATGGAGAGGTGACACTCTTTCTTTTAGAGAATTTTCGTGTCTGATTTCCAGCCAGGTGTTTGACGGGCTCGGGGTCCGTGTTATTATGCTGATGATCCTGTAACTCACGATTAACCTTCAGCAGGTGTACGAACACGAGAATGATGGAGTCAGATTACTGCAGGAGCTACACAAAGTTGAATCTGATGACCAAGTCATGATGATCCTGGGGAGCCTTGAAGGACCGTACGTAGTACTCACAGAGATGAGGAAACAGCGCCTTTTCACTTACACAGTGAACTACAGATATGCCTTTGTATTTTATCATGTAGGCCTGTCAAGTACAGATAGGATCATGCATCTGATGACCTGGTCAAGGCAGGTTCTCAGTCCCTTTATTTCGGTCGCGATCCGCTTGGTCGAAGATCTCTTCTAGTACATTGGCCAACGCTCTCTCAACCTTATTTTGTCCTCTCTTCAATATCTGATGGAACAGACAGCCAAATGTTCTCCTTTGAAGAGCTTGAGACGGGATCTCTGTTTAGACTGTGGCTGCCGGATATGAAATCAGACACGGTCAGTAAGCTTCTGATCTGTTGCTCGTGCTGATAGAACAACAGCTCGCATTCGGATTTGAGGAATGCCTTCTCAGAATTTCAAGAGCGCCGGCGCGACACCGTGGTTTGCCATATGTAAACCTCGTCTGCATCACTCATTGAACAACGTAGCTCACGCAAGTTCTTGAGGTCGCACCTGCTCAAGTTAACCGGACGGTTCCCGAAGATGATATACCGGAAATGGGGCTCCCCAATGTGGTCTCTGACAACCTAAAAGCTGCCGTGGATCGGTTCATATCTGAACTCGATAAAAGTGTTTGCCTTCAGGTTCAGTCCATTCCTCAGCAGAAGTTCGTGTTGCTAGTTTTCAGCTTTTCTATAACGTCTTATTACGATCAAAGTCCTGGAAAAGCAAGAATAGCAATTTTATTCAGTGGTGGCATCGACTCGACTGCCTTATGCTATTTTGCTGATAGGTACTCTAGTTTCTTGTTTCTTCCGTTATCTAAATGCTATGATAGGCATATCCCAAAGGATGAACCCATCGATCTACTCAATGTCGCTTTTGAAAATCCTCGCAAAATTAGAGTACAACTAGAAGGCAATCCTGACGCGCTTTCTAAACATGTCAAACGCGAGCGCAGAAAGTTTGAGCAGAACGGCTGTGTACAGCAATATAATACTTCATATCTGGTTCCTGATCGTATTGGGGGACTGGAGGAGTTAGAGGAACTCCAGAAAGTATGTCCTGAGAGAATTTGGAATTTTGTGGGTTGCAATGCTCCAGTGAGCGATCAACTAAGTGACTAATCGGATAGATTGAGATTAACGTGCCGTATGAGGTGAAGGCTGTGTAGCTCTACAGATCTTGCCCGAGATGAGTCGTTGACTCATCATGGACAGGAAACCCAGAAGGCTAAACCCATAGTCGAATCCATCATGTACCCGAGTCAGACAGTCATGGACTTTGTGAGTGAATACGATTTCTCTTCAAAATCAGTGTTGAATTTTCAGAGTTTGGCCCTGGCACTATGGTTCGCATCGAGAGGCGTTGGAACTGTTAAGGTACCAAAGGAGGCGAAGGCAATCCCTTATACGAGTGCAGCTCGCGTGCTACTGAGCGGACTGGGTTCTGATGAACTACTCGGTGGGTATGGCAGGCATAGATCTGCCTTCAAGTCGGGAGGTTGGTCTGCAGTCATTGAGGAAGTATGTTGGTAAATCTTGACCCGGACCTTGTTGAATGACGCTCCACAGTTACAACTTGAGATCGATCGCATACCATTAAGAAACCTCGGAAGGGATGATCGTATCACATCCTCGCATGGTAAGGAGACACGGCATCCTTTCCTCTCTCTGGATGTTGTATCATTCCTCGCGGAGCTTCCAATACACCACAAGATGGATCCACGGTTGAGGATTGGCTTAGGGGATAAAATGCTGTTGAGGTTGGCCATGAGTAAAGTTGGCCTCAAGCTAGCGAGTACTCGGAAGAAACGGGCAATGCAATTTGGGAGTCATTCTGCAAGAATGGAGGGGGAGCGTCGAGGGGATGTACCGTTAGACTAGACTATTATGTAATATGTCTGAAGGACGCGTGGCTGGTGCTTTGTTGGTGCTTTGTTTGGTCAAAAACCATCGTGCTTTGAACCGGCCATGGCGCTCCCAGCCAATGTTAGTAGATTTATAGGTGTGTTTTACTCTTTCATTTGGGACTTGCCTTGAAAAAGTGTCTAGTGCCCCTTGGTATTGCTGCCTTTTTACAAGCTAGTATTTATGATGTTCCGGGAGGTTTTCGTGCAGTTATGTTTGACAGGTTTTCCGGTGTGAAAGACAAGGTAGAACTCCCAGGAATTAATGTTCGTAAATTGCGTTTTTACAAGAAACGATAGGCTTCATGCGAAGGCACGCATTTCCTTGTTCCCTGGCTACAACGTGCTATCCTCTACGATTGCCGCATCAAACCTCGAGTGAGTGACAAACCTCGTGAGATTTTTGCCTCGTTCAAAAACGTATTCTAGAATATCTCTACTACCACTGGTTCCAAAGACTTGCAGATGGTTTCTATCACACTACGTGTGCTATCCAAACCCGACGTTGATCATCTTCCCAGAATTTATCAGAGCCTCGGCATGGATTATGATGAGCGGGTACTTCCTTCTATTGGAAATGAGGTGTTGAAGAGCATAGTCGCCCAGTTCGATGCAGCAGAGCTTATTACACAACGTGAAGTGGTAGGTCTATATTATACCTTCTCCTTCTTTCTTATATAAATATAATGACTCAATAGGTTTCTTCTCGCATTCGTGCCGATCTGCTACAACGTGCTAGCGAGTTTAATATAAAGCTAGAGGATGTTTCAATCACACATCTTACCTTCGGCAAAGTACATATTGCAGTTCTCTCCCTTCATAAGGCTGAATGTTTGTGTCCAGGAATTCACTCAAGCTGTCGAAGCCAAACAGATTGCACAACAAGGTGATTATATTCACTTTGTAGAATGGATTCCGACTAATGACCTCAGATGCTGAGCGTGCTAAATTCATCGTTGAGAAGGTAAGACTCGAAAATTGGAGTCAGGGTTTTGGTCTGATAAAGTTGAACAGGCTGAACAAGAAAGGCAGGCGGCTGTCATTCGTGCAGAGGGAGAAGCTGAGGCTGCGGCCACAATATCACGCGCACTTGAAAAAGCGGGGGATGCTTTTGTTGCGCTCAGGAAAATTGAGGCCAGCAAGGCAATCGTACAGTCACTATCGGGTAATCCAAATGTGACATATATTCCTAGTAGCAATGGGAATGTTCTATTGAATGTGCCTACAAACAAATAGAGAATGTATTTAGGCTGTAGCACAAGTTACTTTTGGAATTATTTTTGGAGTGTGGAAAAGTTAAGATGATCAGGTAACTCCCACGGTAGTTAGGCCGTGCTTGCTTTGCTCTTGACTGTCATCGTCTGTCTCTCGGTGTCTTCTCTTTTTCTTTTTCCTCTCTCCTCTCGTCTAATTCCTCTCGTCTGACGGACTTCTCTATCCTATACTGTCTGCTGTTTACCTGTCTTTCGTGCGTAGCCTTCCCTGTTCTCACCACATCCTTTCATACTGGCTCAGGTCTCATTTTTTGATCTTTTAAATCATGAATCCAATGGGTATGGGAGGAGGTTCTGCGGAGGCCCCGGTATGTTAAAGCAGTTACATACAATGACCGACCTCTTGGCTAATTACACGTCATCTCATTGATCTTCTGATTCTTAGCGTCGGGCCCATCTCTATGTTGGAAATTTGAGTCCCCGTGTTACGGAGTATATGCTGACAGAAATCTTCGCTGTTGCTGGTCCTGTCCAACATGTCAAAATTATCCCAGACCGTAATTACCAACATGGCGGTCTCAACTATGGTTTTGTGGAATACATGGACATGCGTTCTGCTGAGACCGCATTGCAGACTCTCAACGGCCGCAAAATCTTCGATACCGAGATCCGAGTTAACTGGGCTTACCAAGGCCAACAAAACAAGGAGGACACATCTGGTCACTATCACGTCTTTGTCGGTGATCTCAGTCCTGAGGTTAATGATGAAGTGCTTGCCAAGGCATTCAGTGCCTTTGGAACTCTGTCTGACGCTAGGGTCATGTGGGACATGAATTCTGGCAAGTCTCGTGGTTATGGTTTCCTTGCCTTCCGCGATAAGACCGACGCCGAGCAGGCCATAGCGACCATGAACGGTGAATGGCTAGGATCTCGTGCCATTCGTGTCAACTGGGCCAATCAAAAAACACAAGGTGGTGGCACTACAACCATACCATCCCCTCGTCCCGCTACCAACACCGGTGGAGCACCGGCTCCCATCAACTTCCAGGGTGGTCCGCTTTCTTATGAATCCGTTGTCCAACAAACCCCTGCTTATAACACCACGGTTTATGTTGGCAACCTTGTGCCCTATTGTACCCAGGCAGACTTAATTCCATTATTCCAGTCCATCGGATACCTTTCGGAAATTCGCATGCAGGCGGACCGTGGTTTTGCATTCGTCAAGCTGGACACTCATGAACATGCCGCAATGGCTATCGTTCAGTTGCAAGGGCAAATGGTCCACGGAAGGCCCATAAAATGTAGCTGGGGCAAGGATCGTGCTGATGGTACTAGCACAGCACAACCGGCCACAATGAGCCCCAGCACCACTGCATCTCCTTATGGTAATATGGTGGGTAGTGACCACCTTCGTTATACCTACTCATTTCAATTTTGCAATCAGCCTATGTACGGAATGCCCCAACCCAATACCTACGGCCAATACGGGTTTGGGGCCTATCCAGGATTTCCGGGTCAAGCTACAGGACAACCTGGCGCACCTGGCGCAGCCTCTCCTGGTATGCCACAGCCTGCGACTGGCGGGGCGGCTTTGGGATTGACTAGCGCTCCTCAGCAAGGTGTTGCTGATCCCAATACACCTGCTGGTCAAGCTGGTCAGGCTCAGTGGAGCAGTGCTGATCCTAACTCCTACTATAATTTCTGGGGCGGTGTGTAATTTGTCGCATAGATATCTCGCAAACTGATTTAGTACACAGGTTATTACGGTCAACAACCAGCAGCTAATCAGGGTGCTACTGATACTCCAATGCCCGGTCAAGTGTAAATATCGTTCTGCTGAGTTTCTACCCTCCCGTCATTCCTTTATGTCTGGCTTGCTTGTGCTGCGCATTGATATGTGATTGACCTTTGTTATAGTTCTTCAACGTAAACAAACGATTATGCTCTGTAGGAGTTTGCATTGCTTTCCCCTCAAATTGTTTGTTTGTTCCTGACCGATATTCTTCTTCTATGTATTTCGTCAGATGTTACCCTGAATACACCTGATCAGTAGTTGTCATGTGCTCAATAACTAATTTCTTGCTGATTAAGACATTCATAAGATAAGCGCTATTAGTGGGTATACAAGTGATTATGATCCCAGAGGACAAATAACAGGGAAACTGGATAATCAAACATCTACAATTAGCCATTCGGAGTCAGATTCATCATCTTCGACGTTGGAGACAGAGTCCCATCCAGAGTTCCCGTCCCCTGATAGCTGATCTTGAGCTCCCCTTTTCCCGAATTCGAGAGAGATGTATCAGAGCCATTTGTGCCATTCTTTGGATTAGCCTGATGACGAGACCGCATGTCCTCATAGAATGCATTTGCTTCATTCATCTTGTTGGCTTCCACTTGTTTTGCATCTAACCACCGCTGAAGAAGCTTAGCATTGTCTTTCTGGAGATTTTGATTACGTTCTTCTATCTGCCCAAGCTCGAGCTGAAGGGTACTGATCTCATCGTGCAAAATCTATGGTCCCATAAGCGAGAGAGTCAAGGACTCGAGATGTTAGAGCTACAAACCTGAACAGTTCTGTCTTTCTCTTGCATTACTTCTGCATGTTGATCAACTCTTCGTTTCAGTGCTGCGAGCTCATCCTTGGCCCTCCGGAGACTCTCAGTGTCTATTCGCGCGAGTTCCTCTTTCTCCCGTAGGGTCTCATTCATGGCGAGTAAGCGTTGGGCATTCTGGCCCTGTGTTTTGTATACAGTAGCCAGTTCATCGCGTAAAGAGGATATCTGCGATTCTAGGGAGGCGAGATACGCTGCACGGACAGGGTTCCTAGTTACCGGGTGAATGGCCAAGCCAAATCGATGAGACAGGCAACACACTCTTCTAATACTGTAGTGGAAGTTGCAGAGCTGTTGGAACTGGGCTTTACTGAGTTGACTGCTCTAAGCAGAGTTGCATTGCGTTCTTTGAGGAGCTTGGTCTGTTGGGCGAGACGGCGGTCTAAAGTTGCGGTGAGCTCGGGTGATTTCGAGAAATGATATACAGACACTGTTCAATGACAGAGGAGAAAGAGGATTCTTGTGCATCGCGGCTTATAAGGCGTAGGCGGAGAAGTTCTTGCCATGAAGGTTCGGCCATCGTGGTGCCAGAGATCGACGGCAAACCAGACTGCTTTGGGCGGAGTTTGAACTTCCCAATCCGGATCTGACTGCCGTCCTCCTATATCAGTCCTTGCTCTCTTTCTTCGTCATTTATCATGGGTCGTGTACTTCTCAAGGTGTGCTGTATCATTCTGCAGCCCATGTATTATGGCTGACTTATATAAGGTCATTATTCTGGGTGACAGCGGGTCTGTCGTTCAATGTTACTTCTAGCTCAATCTCATGTTGGCATGTCTTAGCGTTGGGAAGACCTCCCTTATGAACCAATATGTGAACAAGCGTTTTAGCAATCAGTACAAAGCCACCATTGGGGCAGACTTGTATGTTCCACCTTCTGACATCAAAATTGGCTAATTCACCCACATAGCCTTACGAAGGAGGTCATCGTAGACGATAGACTAGTCACCATGCAGGTGCGCTCGTTCAAGTGCGAATGCTAGCTCTTATCAGAGCTGACCCATCATTAGCTCTGGGATACTGCTGGTCAGGAACGATTCCAATCTCTCGGTGTTGCCTTTTACCGTGGCGCAGACTGCTGTGTGTTGGTGTATGATGTCAACAGCGCCAAGTCCTTCGAGACCCTCGACAGCTGGCGGGACGAATTTCTCATCCAGGCGAGTCCTCATGATCCGGAGAATTTCCCTTTTGTGGTGTTAGGAAATAAGATAGACGTTGAGGAAGGCAAACGTCAGGTCCGTGTTGTCTCGTGTCTTCGAGTTTTTTTTCGAAATTCTGGCCGTAGGTGACCCAGAAGCGTGCAATGACCTGGTGCCAGTCAAAAGGCAATATTCCATATTTTGAAACGTCCGCCAAGGAGGCCATTAATGTGGAGCAAGCATTCCAGACTGTAGCAAAGAACGCATTGCAACAAGAAGCGGATGAACAACTGTGAGTAGCACTCAAATACTGGCTATGGTAGCGCTGAAACATGTTCTAGATATGTTGACTACCCTGACCCAATCCAGCTGGATTCAGAGAGTTCGCAAAGTTATGGATGCAGCTGTTGATGCTCAGGCCACTTCTGGACCGTGGTAGCACTGCATTCGTGGACCCGCATTCGTGGACCTCTGACTTAGTATACTCTGCATAATGCTTATCTTTGCTGGCCTTCACGATCTAATTATACTGCCATCTAGCGTTACGATTTCCGCATCCGATTTTGTTTGTGCCATGCCTTTACTTGTTATCATGTACATACGATTGTTTTCTACAATACATACTCGTTCTTTCTTTGTCTGTTATATTGTCGGAAAGCGGACGGAATCCAATTCAATTCTTACAGTGCCTAGCAGGCGCCGGAAACGAAACGTGTTATCATGAGACCGAATTGGAAATCCACGATATTCATCCTTGGGTGCTTCACTACCCCGCATTACTTCTATTACCTGCTACTCCCTCAGTTGTCACCATGGGTCGAGTGTGTTTGAAGGTGAACCCGGGTTCTCAATCTTGTCGAGGTTAACAAATTTCCAGGTCATCATCCTTGGTGACAGCGGGTCAGTCCTTCACAACGAATGCTATGGTTGATACGAAGCTATTTGAATTCTATAGCGTCGGAAAGACGTCCCTTATGAATCAATACGTCAACAGAAGATTCAACAACCAGTACAAGGCTACTATCGGTGCAGACTTGTGAGTCAGTCCTGAGTGCATTGACTCCAAGCAAAGACTCAATACTTCCGTAGCCTCACAAAAGAAGTCGTGGTGGAAGATAAAGTTGCAACCATGCAGGTACGCTGTTCGAACCCTCCACCATGCCTCAGATCGTTGATCCATTTGTTGAGCTATGGGACACAGCAGGTCAAGAACGTTTCCAGTCTCTCGGGGTCGCGTTCTACCGTGGTGCCGACTGTTGTGTTTTGGTGTACGATGTCAACAATGCGAAGTCATTCGATGCTCTAGATAGTTGGAGAGATGAATTCCTCATCCAAGCTGGCCCACACGATCCAGACAACTTCCCATTCATCCTTCTAGGGAATAAGATTGATGTGGAAGAGGGAAGGAGGCAGGTTCGTCCCTTAATTTATCTCTCCCATGCCAAATTCTTCTATCTTCTAGATATCTCAGAAACGTGCCATGGCATGGTGTCAGTCCAAAGGGAATATACCCTACTTTGAAACCTCTGCGAAGGATGCCATCAATGTTGAGCAGGCTTTTATTACTGTTGCCAAGAATGCTCTAGAACGGGATGCCGAGCTCCCGTAAGTTTTTGTTCTTCATATAGCCTTGTCAGGAAATTGATGACCTTTTTCTTCTCAGAGCAGAAGAGTTCCAGGATAGTATACTACTTCGACCTGACACGCCACAGGCTAACAGACTATGTACCTGCTGAATCCATAATTCGAGTATTATGCATTTTTTTCTCTGTCATGACGGATAGTGTTATACCTAGCCAGCATAACCGTTTGTATCGCTTCATAAAGATCGTGAATATTCACTGTCGATGTATGCATCCTCCCAATGCAGTGTAAGCTATGGCCTAACAAGCTCCCATCAGCGTCGTCACACCATCATCACACGAAAATCATCATACCTTTCGAGTTTTAATTTCTGATGGGGTCTAGCAAAAAATCCAAAAAACGCAAGCGCTCCTCCCCTGTGGAAGAGGAGATTTTTGCAGTCGGTAACTCAGGATTTTCGATCGTGCAAGCGACCAAACTGCTCACGTAACTATGTAGAACTCATCCTCAAAGCTCGCGTTGTCGAAGGTGCACTTGATAAGACTCAAGATGAACATTGGGTGAGTTCGCTTTGTTGCCATGCCCTAATACTGACAAGTAACATGATTATAGGAATACTACGTGAAGGTAAGAAAATCTGGTTGTTGTCCGAAGTTGAGTGTGCTAGTGACTGATTCGGTCAGTGGGCTGGTTATGACAGTGACGCAAATACGTGAGCCCTCTAATTGCTCTTACACCCTGTCTGTCCTGACTGGACATCTAGATGGGAACCCGCAAGAAATTTTGCTCAATGTGAACGCCTTGTGGCAAGTTTCTGGGAGGATGTTGGCTGGGACAATGTTGACTATCCAGAGGGGACTGAAGTGATACCTAGCGACACATGGATCAGTGGGTTTATATGTCTTTGTGTAAATGGCGATCATGAACATTGACCTCCTGCAAGACACGGAGAAAAAACTTTTCTGGCAGGGTCTTACTCCAAAAGAGAGGCTTACATATCAACACAAGGAAGCAGAACAACGTACTCAAGTGAGTTGACATCTGGATATGTCCAATTGACTTTAGTGACGGTTACAGACGCAGCAACGCAAGGCCGTTGATAACACTTATGTTGTGGAAATGGAATCTTCACCAGAACCACCAAAGCATAAAAAGAAGGTCAGGGTACCAGATGCTTTCCATTCTTCTTACACAATTGGTATTGATATTCCATTGTAGAAGCTTCGCATCAATGAGGAAGAGTCTGATGGTAGCGACGTACCGTTGATCAAACAAGATACATCGAAGTTAAAAACACTCAATGCAAAATACCATGAAAGGTCTAACAATGTTAAGGTCCTTGAATTTTTGTCTCCTTCTTGACGATGCCACTCATCGCTGCTGATTCAGCGTAATAAACGAGAAGCAAAGGCTCGCAAATCTGAAAGACAAACGGAACTACCTGCTGAACGGTCTGATAAAGTATGCTGTATAATTCCCTATCTTCCAGATATTTAGCCTGGTCTCCTAGGGCAAACAGAAACTAGTGGAAGAAATTCGCCCCGATTCACCCTCGTCCTTATTTTCGGCTGATTCAGATGAGTCAGACGAGGTTCTAATCCTGCCCACTCAGCCTGAGTCTCTACCTCAAAAACGCAAAGCCTCGAAGGGCCTCATGTCAGTTGCCAACAAAAGCGGGAGTTCCAGATTCAGTTCTACAGTTTTATCTGAGACTTTGCCCTCTAAATCTATGTCCTTACCCTCCGCCCCTATTCTCTTGACTGGGATTTCCACGAAACAGAGAATTGCAGCAGGGGCGTCAACTTTGTACAATCCCAAGGACATGAAGGCGATGACGGTGGCACCGCAAAGAACCAACCCAAACCAAGCATCATCGTCCAACTTTTCTAATAGCAAATTTAAGAAAGATCCGAATGCCCCCAATACTCAGGTACAGTTGCCTGTAAATAGGTTATTCCAAACCGATCCCCCAGTGCCACTCTCCAACCTTTCCTCTACCTCACTAAGAGCACCTCAGTAGGTCTACGTGTCCTGACTGCCTCGTTGTATCTCCACCTGTTCTTCCAGGTCTCTTAATGTTCATGAAGCTGAAAAATTCTTAGCCTCAATGGCACCGTCACTGCCTGGGTATGTGCCATACTTGACCTGGAATTGGTTTTCTGATGTTCACTAGGTTTGCTGGCCCAGTCAAGTTGGTTCATAGTTGGTTCAAATTTGATTATCACTTTTTTGACATCTATTTTGAGGTCGCCGCCTGAGGCTGCATTTGAACCTAAGCCTCCACCAGGTCTTGTTCCTTCTCGTAAAGCTTCCGATCTGCCAAAGTAAGCATGAGGTAAATTTCCTAGAAATTTCGTTTGCTGACTGGTGGATAGGATTCCAAAGAGATGGAAATGGGAAAGCCAGCTATTCATTATCAAAGAAGATGGTGAAGAAGAATTAGTTGGTTCAGTAATTTGTTCGAACGTCACGACTCCGAAAATTCGGGGCATGCGGATACCTCTGACATTTGATGCCATGCGTCGATTGGATTTCATTTCATTCCATCAATTATCAGATGCTTTGATCTTTCTAGAGGCTTGTAAAACGCCTGATCAGTTTGCTACATTGATGGGTCAAGACATCGAATCGCAACTGCAGGTTAAGATCATTGCAACCTACATGGCCAAGTACGAGCAGGTATCTTCCAAAAATTCTTTTCTCGAGCTGATTAGTACTGAGGCTTCAGTAGGTAACTCTTGTGCCAGTCTGGTACGAGAGCAACGTCGTTGGATACCTCATGATCTTTCCCCCCGCTCTCAACGATCTGATTCACCAGCTTGAAGTCCCCGACGAAACTATGAAGCAGGCAGCAGAAGGCCTGATCGTCTCCCTGCATGGATGGATTGTGAATCCGATGATGCAACAACAAGAGTGGCGGCTCCCACTCAGTGACGTGATACCTGCAAATACGAGCCTCCCTCCAATTTTTGCGAAAGCACGTACTCAAGTTGGACTATCAGGTTCAGTCGTCGATCACAATTCAGTGTTGCGCGCAAATATCCAATTTGCGCTTCGAACGGTCACTTTCCCACCAGATCTCTTTGACTGGCTCACATCCAGTTTCCGGTCATACGCAATTTACCATGAATATGATAGGAAGTCGGAACCAATTGAACTCAGAATGCTGAAGGCAATCCTGCAAATTTGTCATGCTCAAGAGTGGAAACATCAAGGCTCCAAGTACAGGAAAGAGTACAGACTACGAGTCATATTCATCCATGTGGGATCCCTTCATAGTTTTTGCAGATCTCCCTTGACACAGAAGAGGGATTCTTTGGACATTCGATTCTACTCATATGGGACAGACATACATATTCCAAGGAGCATGTGGGGATTAAGAGAAATCTATCCAATTGGCAAGCACATTCTAAAGGTTCAAATGCACTTACTTACCTATCACCATAGGAGGTATTGTCACCTTCTATCCGAGTGCATTCATGGATGACTACATCGGAGCCATTCGGTTGATACAGAAGATAAACGAACACCCTCTTTGGATGGCGTTTATCTCTCCAGCTTGCCTCGGATATCTTGTCAATCTTGTATGCCCTGAAAGTCAGGATCCATTGGCAATTTACGAACAGCAAGGGTGTGTCAAGAGTCTTTCCGTCTGCATATGGAACTAACTTTCTATGAGCAGCCCAGAATATGTCTACCACAGACTCCTACGATTGATAGAAGACGGCGAAATAGCATTGATATCTATTCCCCACTACCCAACATCGAATGAGAGGGTTAAGATGTGGATTCGGAATCACGGCCGTATCCTTAACTCGCTGAGTGCCCTTTCCATCGGCAATACTGCTTTTAATTCGATGTGTGCCAATGTCCCCCAGATCGATTGGGTCGCGATGGTGCAAAAGAACGTTGATGATGATATTGTGGCCGCCCAACGGCACCCTGCGATCCTGTATGAACGCCGGAGATTCATTGTTGTGAAGGGTGTGAAGGACCTTGCTGTGACACCTACTTCGGTTTGTGATCCTGTTGACGTCTGCAGAGGCTTGCGCTGAAAACTCAGGTTGAGGCTGCGACCCCTAGCCAGTTTGATTTCCAGGACGACTACTTCAAATAGAAAAACTAGACTTTCAATTACGGTAATCTTTGCTGCTCTTCGTACTTCCTTTTTTTCTCAAAGGCTCCTTGTCATGTCAGGAAAATTCGGCCATATGGAATGGCTGAAATTTTCGATGCGGAGAGAAACATGAGTCCGGTCGCATGTGATGTTAAACTTCCACTGCGAAAATCTTGAATCGAAGTGACGTACCTATGGCCATCATCTCCTTGAGACGCTGAAAAACGATGGTTGTATTGTTTATGGTTACATAGATGGACTACAACAAAGAAGGACGAGGTAGATATCTTGGTGGCGGACAAAAGTGAATAGCATCTTTATTCTCGGTAGTCAGAACCATGAGACATTTTTCATTCACCTAATATATTATCCATCTTCGTAACGAATATATTACAACAGACCTGCAGATGCTAGCAAATCACCGATCATTTGATCTCTTTCTTCTGAAAAAGCCTCCTGGACCTAATACAGTTAGTGGTGAATGAAAGGACAAGATACTGTACGGACTGTTCGAACTAGTGCTGTTTTTGAAGTCTCCTGCAACTCGCCACCCATGATCAGCTCATCAAGAATCTACATAACAATGTATCATGGGGGTGTATACACTTCTTCAGCTGAGAATGAAACCCACATAATAGGCCGAGTCAAAGTTGAATATCCTATGTCATTTGTATAGATGATGTTTTCAGTCATCGAAGCTGGTATGAGTGGGATATGCTCACAGATCCAATTCACAGACCTGGCATGCATCAAGAACTCTGATCTCAGGCCGCGCATGAATTACATACATTTCCAAACAATTTGTCTAAGACTTCCACATAACGATGTAAGATCTCGAGTGTCGTTAGTTCATTGTCTGTTGCGTCTATCTCCGCGATGAAATATATCGATGCATAACGCTTGTAAACAACCTTTAAACGCTGTCAGGATCGAGAAGCTAGTTCCATCACGAATCACCTTTCTCCCTATACCCGTCGATCAGTTGTGAGCTTTCCCTCAATCGAGGAGCTGCATTGGTTACCTTTATATTCTAAGACATTACACATTTTAGGTTTACGATTCAAAACGAGTTGGGTGATGTCGTGGGTAGTGGTGGTTTTTGTCTTGCTAGATAACGCTGTGTACCATTTTGCTAGTCGAACTTTTCCTAGCATGCATAGTCAAGACCGTAACGGGAATGACAGTAACAAAAAGATAAGGTGCCACTCGTGCTAACCTTGCCGCGAAATCAACAGGATATAGCTGATCATGATCAAGATACCTTGGAATATACAGAGATGGTCGTATCGCTGGGTAAATAGAGTTGGATGTTAGTACAAAGCAGTGCATGGTGAAATACCAAAAACAACGACTACCAGTTTAAGGGTCGACACATGAGTCGCACAGCATCAACCAAAACATCAGCCAATCATTTGTGATGAAGAACGTCCTTGTTTTTGACAACCTCATTGCCGATTTTATGAGTCTCGGACGATCAATCTTGAGGAACCTAATTCATTGTCATGTAAAATTGGATACTTGGAGGATTACTACAAGAAAAGGTGTTGGTAGATATGATTACGAAATGTGGTTGAGTCTGGAGGAATGATATATCATAGTCCAGTAGTTAGGATTGAGAAGAAAAATTCGACAGCGTCAACAACCCCTCTTCCCTCACAAACGTCCTCGCATAAGGCATCCACTTTCCCATTATCTCCGCGAAATTCACTTGCATCGTCTGGATCCTACCAGAAAACGGTGAATATGCACCAGGATCCGAACCTTTCTTGTACGCTGTTGTATGTTTCTTCTTCGCCTCATCCAACAACCTCTTCAACCACGGTTCTGTCCTGGCGTTCGACACCCAAGTCGCCGTCAGAATCATCTCAAAATGCCTCTCAAGTTCTCCATATGTATACGCTACATACCATAACCAACTCCTCGACAATCTCTCCTTTTTCAGCATGAGATTGTATACGAGGTATTCGCGCCATGATGTCATTTCGTCTTCTGGCATGGCAAGAGACTCTAATTCTGGATCGAGAGGTTCGAGCCAGGATGGGAGTCGGCATGATGCCCATAGAGGTGCGTAGTACGCTTTTTCCCACTGGGTCAAAACGACAGACTTAATTGTCATTCCATCTTCTTCGAATATGACGAAGAATAAAGGCATAATCATGTGTCTGTGAGCTAGGCGGAAGAGGCTTTCTGAGAGGATGGTCTCTAGAATGAGTGTACGCTCCGTAAATTTCTCTCGTTCCTTTTGACCTTTGAATGACTCTTTATTCCGTCCGGTAATATGAGGCGGCAGGAAGTTTCCTCCGGAGAATTCGGACATATGTTCTTGGAGAAGTGTATTGAGATTCTTGATACGAAGAGTGTCGTGAGGTGAGAGTTCATATGTATTGTACTCCTGAAAGCGTCTGCGGAATGCTGCCATATCGGGCTCACCATTGTGCTTGAATAAACCTGCATAGAGGATGGAGTACGCTTTGTACAAGTGGCTGTGATTCGTCGGCGCTATTTGGAGGTTAACGGAGGAAGGTTTTGCAGAGGAGGATACAACAGAAGAAGTGGAAGGACCGGTCGGAGGTGGTGGTGGTTGCATGTCTGGTGGTGGACGCATATGAATTGGCACACAGATAATATCAACGATTTTCTCCAGCACAGCTCTCTTCTGGTCATCACTGAGGATAGGCCAGACCTGGTCAAGTGATCGACCATCATTCTCAATCTGGCCGCAATTTTTAATATTTATGGTGCGATGCGTAAGGTCATGAAAGAACATACGTCTTCAATGATAACAGCGGTATAACTTCTAAGATCTACTTTCGAAGAAGTGCCATAAATCCTTGGAGCAGCCCAATCAAGAACGTTGCGCACGGCGTTTGTCTGACTCATCTGAAGGGAACATGTCAGCACCAAACAGAAAATTAATACCCACCAAACCATTGGCATACCAACATCTCACAAGCTTTAGCGCCCTTGGGGAAAATAATTGCCATCACTGACTGGGGCACTTTGCCTGGATAAGAACCTTTGACCTCAAGAGAGTATCTCAACCACTGACTTGGAAATCAGCCTTCGTTTCACTGTGCCAGCAAACAGGACAAGATCATACTCACCGGAATTGCATCACGATAAAATCGCTGGACAAACTTGGGAACAAGGAGGACATCACCCCTGCCACTGTGTATTCTAGGAGTCAAGGATAACTGTACGGTGTGCAGGATGACATTTGAAATATGTCCATAGTTCAAGTCAGAGGGGTCAAAGATGAGGCCAACGGAAGCCATCGAGCGAGATCAAGGACAGATGTGACTGAGCCACGATTTTCAAGTACATATCTGGAATTGATTTTGATCGCAGGCGTTGTGATACATAGATACGGAATTGGCTATACTAACTTTCCCTACCACATCCCCATCTTTTCACATCTCTATTTACAGCTTGAATGGCGTTCTAGGATAGGCTACCTTCAGGGCGGCCGTGTCATCGACAAACCAATAGAGCTGCCCCGGGTAGAGAGGTTTTATCCGGGATGCTGGTAGTCCAAGTTCGGGCTGATCCAGAGCGGCCTGCAGAATATCCTGTTTTCCTTCTCCAGTAGCAACAAATGCGACGCGCGAAGCGTGATTGATGACGGGATACGTGAGCGTAATGCGTTTCACCGGCGGTTTGGGAGAGTCATCAATCCATGCAACCCAGCGGTCGGCTTCTTCCAACAATTCGTGATTGGGAAAGAGGGATCCAGTATGACCATCAGGTCCCATTCCAAGCAGGATGAGATCAAAGACAGGGAAGCGTGCCGAGTCTTTTTGGGCAAATTCTCGGATGAGTTGTTTTTCATAGTCGTCCGAGAGCTCGTCGAGATCATCGAGGAACTCGGTGTTGATGGTGTGAATTTGATCACGAGGGATGGGAACTTGAGAAAAAAGGACGTCATCACAAGACTTGTGGTTGGAGTCTGAATCGTCAAGAGGGACCACGCGCTCATCAACATAGAAGACATGCCTGGGGACAAAATGAGGGGTACAAGATGTAGCCAATGCAGACTGAACTTACCATTTGTCCCATTTCACACTTCGGTGGGTAATGAGTCCCTTGAGCGTCTTTGGGAGAGATCCACCAGAAAGAGCAATGGTGAACCTCCCCTTTTTGTCAAGCGCCTCCTTCTGTGCCTTTATGACAAAAGCAGCAATGCCATCAACTAGATCAGATATGTTCTCAAAGACATTGAGAACAGGTGTATTTGGAGAGTGGTGGACCGCCATGTTAAGAGAGGAGAGAGGAGCGTGAGACTGGCAGAGATTAGATTACCACGCCATCTAATTTAGGATCACATCTATAATCTACTTTCGTCTCTTGTCTTGCTACCGCCCATCCGTACGCAGACTTAACATTTGGTACTGATGAACACGGGCGACAATTATCGCTATGATGCGTATTTGATTTTCAACCATGGACTTGGGGCTGGTTTGGTTTTGGTCAATCTGATAAGGGTCAACACTTGTTGTAGACGTACAAGAAACGGTGCTATCCCTCCCAGCCAGAACCCATTGATCGACGATGCTCGTGTGGTCGAGATCACTAAGGTTTCGCGGTGAAGAGGCAGGTGTAACTCCAGGGGCAAGTGGTGCGGGCATGACCACCTGTACCTGGCTGTTAAATCTATGGGGCAAGCCTCTCCAGCTGCTGAGGCGCGATTTGGATGAAGCAAGGGATATTGGTCGGTGATGATGTGGCAGAAATTGATCATCTGTGCGTAGACCAGGCAGGGATTTAGATTGCCCAGCGAAGGAAGAATGAGTGATGGGGGGCGGACGAAGAAGTGATTCCGCCTCAGGCGCAGGTTTTGGGCATTCTCCAGAATAAATGCCCAGGAGAGAAGACTTGCTTCCGCTTATAGACAGGGGCTGATTGAAGGTAGCCTCAAAATACGCAAGCTGGTGTTGACGGTAGTGGGCAAGGGGCTGGACAGGAGGAAGAGGACGGGCATGTCTTCGTGCGGAGCATGAGCTGATCATGCGGACAAGTGTAACAATTACGACGAGGCCGACGACGACGATACAGACGACGATGACAATGAGTGTCTGGCGAAGCATGAGGTGTCAAATAAAAATGGCGAACTTATATAATATACTTTCTTTTCAACCCTGACTTTGTCATAGGAGTGGTCACAATAGGCTACAAAGCTGAGCTCATATTCTGAATGATTGTGTTATAAATAGTGTAGCTGCTATAGCAGCATGATGGCAATAGTTGAGTAACTTGCTGCACACTCACAGGGTATAATCTTTCAAAGGCTAGCCTGATAGTAAGGCAAGAAGTAGAGATAAGCAAGGTTTATATGTCATAAATCGCCCGCCAGAACCAAAGATAGTACGGTTGGAGGGATGGGAAGAACGAGAGCTATTCTCAGACAGACTAGACGAAGGGTTCTAAAAATAGAAAAGGGAGATAAGATACGATAGGAAGGTCACACAACTTGGTCACATGACAAGTCACGTGATGGAATCTTCTGGAAGGTTCGGTAGTTACTTAAGCG
>Ga0153957_100069_pt1 | contig 72655 bp, 89 predicted proteins | sample TSFL041MetaG_FD_104745 | JGI IMG/M metagenome (GOLD analysis project Ga0153957, IMG submission 104745) | Attine ant fungus gardens microbial communities from Florida, USA - TSFL041 MetaG | ecosystem: Host-associated > Fungi > Mycelium > Unclassified | place: USA: Florida, Wekiwa Springs... | reverse complement strand
GCTTCTAGATCTGCACCGCTGAGGAGAATTCCAGAAAATGAAGAGAGTCATGGTCATTAGAGGGACGAGGTTTGCTGCACATATAATGTATTTTAGTCAATTGATACCTGCTGGAGAATGGTTCCCCCCCTATGATTGGATACTTTTTTTCTTTCAATGATATAATTCATGTAGAAAGAATCACTCGTCGGATTCTCTGTTCTGCACGTCGTATCAAGGGGTAGACAAAGTATAAATTGACTCCGCAAAACGATAAGCATTCTCTACTAGACCTTTTTTATCTCTGCAAAGAGGCTTACACACACTTCTTTAAGTTTTATGGATGTTTTTCCTCTATCCACCTCCGTGGCCGTTTGATGATCTTTACAGGGCCTTCCGACACCATTGACTCTTCTCGCCCACTGTCCATGAGTCTGTCCTTGTTAGCTCTTGCCGGACAAGGCAGAATGCTGGACGCAGAAACGGTAATAACGGAAGCAATGAACGTGAGCCCGAAGAGTGAAGACACAAAAGCACGGCGTTGAGTTAGGCGAAGGACCTTGTAAAAAGAAAGCATTCTTTAAGGTCTGCTTTTCTTATGATGAGTTTTCTTTATGGTTCCCTCTGCGTAAGCCGAGGGGAAAAGAACATACCTTTGTTTGTAGAATCCATAACCCAAGCTAATTAGCTTGGTGAATGATGAAGTGTAAACTGTAGGGTTTTTTGGTGGACACAGAATATGGACCCCAAAGAAACCTCTCCCGGTTTGCACCGTAGGAGTTTATTTGGTCATGCTGATCCCACTACTCAGCGCGCATTCGTTGCTGTAAACTAACAGAATCACCCATCACAAAAAAACGTCGGCCATTCAATGGGTGGCTACATTCGAGTTCTTCGAGATATAAAAGCTCGTCGAGGGTTTGCAGACAATGAGATTATCCGTCGGGCATATTTGTATATTGCCAGAAATGAAAACCTACCTCCTCAAGCCCGTCACCAAGCACAGTTACAACTCAATTCTTTCGATCGGTTCACTCGGCCTACTAATGTGAAGAATAGGTGCATAGAATCTGGTAGAGGACGAGGCATCATTGGGGAGTTTGGTCTTTCGAGGGTGTGTCGATTGTTGTATATGTATATTCCTTTAACAAGTACTCACCTTACTGCTCAGTTTCAGTTTCGCCTAAAGGCACTGAAGGGAGAGTTGCCTGGTGTACATAAAGCCACTTGGTAACCTGTGGTATGTCTTGATTTTCGTACCTAAGACCAAGATGAATGATATGCAAGCAACGGATAGGTACAAATTTTCATGTCAAACACTGCCAACGCTAAATTGATTATACATTTATTTATTCTCTCAGTAATAAATTCTCTACCCAACAAAAATCCGTGAGTGACATGATCCAGGATTAAATACAAAAGAACAAGAGATTACACAAGAAACAAGCCTCAAGACACCGAGGGGATGGAATCACTTCCGGTTAGTTCGCTGAGACGAAACTCCGGTTCTCCTCGTTCCTTCCGCCAGCGATTGGTAATGTTGAGCGTAGCTGGATCTATAAGAAAACTGGGCCAGATTTCTCAATCAACAACTCATGCTTCCCTGAAGCGTTAGACTCACCTATACTGCCGAAGGAAGGGCTCACTGATCTCCCAGTTGTTATGGGCCAAGACATCGTCTCCGTGCAACATGATACTTCTCCGGTAATCGATCAAGCAATCAGGAAGGCTATAACGAGCTGGTGGATACTCAGCAATGCCATCCAGGAATTTATGTAAAACATTCTTGCCTCGTAGGAGAATCATACGGTCCCGCAATTCCGGATGGAGGATGTTATCCATGACACTCTCTAACAGAAAAGATGATCAGTACAGTGGCGAAGTTCAACACACACAAGGGACTCACCATGTGGCACCGTTCTCCATCAGCGCATCAGCAACCTGGTCCATACAAGCGAAAAAAAGATACTTACTTCTGAACCAAAGTTGGGCGTAACGACAACGGTAAACAATAATTGGGATTGCGTTTAAAATTGTCGAGATGATACCTGGAAATGATTTACAATGGACTTCCCATCAACCGATATTCACATACTGTATGAGTTTATAGGCTTCATTCTTATTTGGATCATCATCAATTTCCAATTCATCAGAGTCATTTGAAGTATTTGTGCCAACTTGCTGCTGCTGTGAAGAACCAGATCTCGATGATGATGAATCAAAGGGGACTGTTGAAAGAGGCGATTCAATCGTCATGTTGACATTAGAGATGTACGACGATTTGAAAGGTTCCGTATTGGTGTCGGGGACTGTGTTGTACGAAGATGAGGTGTTGATAGGTGGCGACTGCTGTATGTATAAAGAAGGAGTGCTCAGCCCTTTCATGAGATCTGAGAACATTCCGTTACGTTCCTGAGGTCGTGTCGGAGGGGCATAACCGGTAGGTATGGGGTGGCTCATGGAACCAAGAGGAAAACTTAGGTCGCGCTCAGGCTCATCATTTCTGGACTTCTTGCGACTGGTTGCAAGTTCGTCTTCCACTGGGCGTTTTGGAACCTGAAGCTGAGGAGTAGAAGAGCTCGCCTCACCCGAAGCATTGCTTTTTTTACGGCGCTGATAACCCTCCCATGCCGTATCTGTCTCAGACTTATTGACAAAACTGTGGAAATCCTCAGGCTCCCAACCGAGCTTGGAAATAAGGCCTCCAGTTCCTTCACCAATAAAACCAGCTAAGCTGCGGATTAAGCCGCGAAGGGTATGGTTCTCGGCCATGAGGTCTGCCCAGCCAATGAGAGGTATTTGGAGCATGATGGACAGAAGAACCCGCCTTTGAGAATGTTGCGCATCTCTCCAAGAGCCTCATCCTTACCTCCAGATAGAATTTCAACGCGAGCTTCCAGGTCACGTATCTTATACAAAATTTGAGCAATGCGAGACTTAACGTCAAAGGGGTGGCAACGGACTCTTTGTTGTTTTCTGAGACGGAACTCACGCTGAGCAATACGGTTCTGATCACGTCGGGCAGCCTGGGAGCTTGCGGAAGAGATGAGCGCAAAGCAGATATATCGGGAGGGGGTGATACTTTGGGTTTTTCTTCCTGCCAGGTTTGCCAGGACGATCCAAGATATCACCGACATGAGACTCGAAATCGAGGTCAGAGTCCTTGACTGAGAGGTCGAACAATTGATTGATTGGTAGGGAGGACAATAAGCTTACATCAATGTCACCGGAAACACTGCGCTCTCTTACTTCCTTTGATTCGAGCATGGAGGTCAGTCAAATGGGCTTACGAGCTCAATCATCCTGCCGGCTGTATTCCGGTACAAACACTGAATAACAGAAAAAAAACAGACAAATAGCTTTTTTTCTTCCCGGATCTAGATATCCAAGACTGAGTCATACCCCAGGAAGACCCTCTGCCATGAGTTTGCCAAAAGTTTCCATCTATCGCGCCTCGAATTGCACCACTACACTCATTGAACATGATAACTTTGATATATCTGAGCAGATGAACTTACTGCGTCTTGTACGTTTTTTATACATGATCCGATGGCCGCATTCCCGGCAGCGGATGGGCTCGCGAGGTTTTATTTCATTTTTTGCGCTGCAGTCTATGTTCCATCGGTGCTCTCCCAAAACAAGGGATTGACGCTCCGTAAGTACGCACCAGCACAAATGTACTCCATATCTTGTTTGGGGACAAAGCTATTGCTGATACCATAACCACCAGCATTCCCCTGTTGCTGCTGGTTCATGGTGGATGAACGCAAGAGCTATTGTGATTTGTTTGCACCATCGACTCTTCGTTTTGTGTGAATTGTTATTCGCTAGTCGGTGCCTGTTTCTGCGCGTAGTTCCTTCATTCCATCGGCTACGCACTGGCAACCAGAGCAAAGATAAATCATGACAACGAAAAACCAGGTAACTGTACCCTTCGATTCAAAAATCGTCACTGGCGTTGTCTGCTGCTATCCCGCACTTGGTTGTTTGCCGACAAGCTGATTGCCATCTTTAGCTTGTTTCTTGGCTACTACCCGATTCCATCGGATTTCCTAGACTTTTCCTCTTTCTTTTGCCGAGCGTTCTGTCTTCTTTTAAACACTGCCCAGAATTTCATTCCTCGAGTTGTATGGCTGCTATTTGACCCTAATGCTCAAAGCAGCGACAACATCTTGTCATAGGGTTATCGTTCCAGAAAAAGCAACACGCATCTCCTTGCCGACAGCATAGTCTTGCCACAAATAATGTCTCGAGGAGCCGATAATTGTAATGGATCCATAATCATGACAACACGAACATGGCACCACCGTGGGTCGTTTCTAGGGCACTTTACCTCCTTTATATGACCGGGTCCGTTGTCTCATATCGTTTATCTCCCCAAATGGCGTCTCTTCCTTCTTTCATTGAGCTTATGGGATCTCTGGCTCTTGAGCAGACATCCCATTCGCCTTCATCGGATCTTTCCCTTTCACCAAACTCATCCCCTTCCTCATCACCACAGCTCAATGGCACTTCAAGGTCGAGATCAAGTCCATCTCTGAGGAAGGTCTCTTCCCGAGATTGCTCTCCTAGATACTCTCCTTATTCCGTGAGTAAACTGTTTCAGAACATCCTCTAATAGTAACTCATTCGTATCCCAACTAGTTTTACACACGAAGAGGGAGCGTTTCTTGTTCATCATTTTCTGACTCAGGTTCTACAGAACGAGTAAGCAATTTACCAGTTTCCAGTAGAAAGAGACGTCTAACGCTTTGTGATCCAGTGTTACATACCTCCTTCATCGTCATCGTCTCTTCGTCCTAGACGATCCTCAAATCGATTGACTATCAATATCCATGGCTCAACATCTGACCTCCCCGCGTATACGCCAATCTCTGGTTACCTTCGTCGCAAGACTCCAGGAGCCTCACCAACGTCGCCTGATTTCCCTCGTTCTACGGCTTATGTGTCTACAGACATTGCCCTTCCAATCTTACTCTCATTTCCAAGCCCTACCAGCACTGATTCCTCGTCTCCTGAGACGTTTCAACCGGATGTGACTTTCCAATTCCAACAGTCAGACAAACCTATAGTCATCACCGAAACTACTGAAGTAGTCACTGCAGCTCAATCTCCCAGGATTCATCGTCAGTGGCACCCTGGTGTCAGACTTTCAACACCGTCTTTTTCTCCGAGGCTCGAACATATGAATCAGTGTCGCCTAGTTCCTCGTCTCGTTTAGACATTCTCTTTCTGCATAATCACTGCTCATTCGCTTGTGTCTTCTGTTCTCAGGTTTCTTTACCTCGTTTGATCTCACGTGAGAGCGAACTTTTGCGGTTCGGCTGCTGTGGGAACTCGTCTTTTCTAAACTCAGGACATTCAAATCGTTTTTGGACTATCTGTTGCTAGGGTTTCACTTCCACTTTTACATTGTACTTATTGACACTGTATCGACGCCACTTGTCACCGAGGATGCCCCTGTTGCTTCCCTCCGCTGTCTTTTAAGAAAGCACACAGTCGATTCGCTTCACCCAATACATGAATTGGTTTGCGACTTTGCATATTAACCAGTATGAACTAGAAAACCAGCCACTAGGGCATTGAATCACATCAGTCGTGGTCGTCTTCATGCGGTCCAGGGCATTGGGTTGCCATGTCTTCCTGACTCTCATACTCCATGCCACAATAGAAACAATATGCATAAGCTGCCCGAAGATAAAGAAGCACAAGATACAGTCGGTCCTGTGGCTTATTGACTGATGTCAGTCTTGCAAAGCAGGCAAGAAGCGAATGACCAACCAACCTGAAGGCGTAAGAACTGGATTGCCTCTTCCAAAAAGTCAGGATCATATTCCTGGTTCACCTCAACAAGTTTCTTCTTCTGTTTTTCCAACTTGGTACTGATATCACCATCCTCATCCTTATCCTCTTGATCTCTCTCGGTCAAAGTGGAGAGTGCGTCCGCTTGCATTTGCTTACGGAGACGATCTTGTATCGTACCTACGGAGCCCACCACATCACCATCATGTCCGTAGTGTAATGTGAGAGCTTCCATCAAGTCGCTTGGAAACGTCTCTGGCTTATTTGGATCCAGCTGTAAGACATTGAGCTAATACTTATCAACACCCTAGTGCTTCAGATATAGCCATTTACATACCGTTTTACCAGCTTTTTCATCAAGAGCTGCACACGTTAGTTGTGCCGGTCCTGACATGTAGATTCACAAGGTAAAACAAAAAACAGGGAGGGCGATAACGAACATACCCAGGTCAGCCTCTGCCCTGCGCTCCTCGTACTCTTGCCTTGTACGGTCGCGGAACGATCTTTGGGTCGACTCTTCTTCCATCTTCGCCATTTTCATGATTCGATCATGAGCATTTGGGGAACGAACTCGCTTTATAGCCCCTATCCCTTTCTTCCCTGAAATTGACTTGAGCTGCGCAAGTCGTCTTCGAATGAACAGTACACATACCCATCCATTCGTCGATCGGTAGAGGCTCAGTCTTGTGTTGGGGCGGCGAAGGTGACTTTCCAAGTCGTCCTTCGTTCCCCAGGTTCTCAGCCTGTCGTCCCAGAGACTGACCGGGAGTGAATCCCATTTTCATCATCATAGCAAGAGCTTTGTTTCCGAGACCATTTCCGGCCCGTTCTTCTTCTTGCGTCTTCTCGAAGAGACTTTTGTTCAACCCCTCCTCTCTTGATATGAGCTCTCGTTGACGCTTGCTTTTTCTCTGGTTGATTGCATTCTTCTCTTGTGATTTCTTGGAGGCTTCTCTCCGAAGTTGACTATATGTCTTTGGCGTGGCTGCTGTTTCCGTAGGATTCACCAAGAATTTGGCTGAAAGATAGTCGTCATTGTCAGACATTGAGTGATAGCTCAGTCTGTTTATGGTAAGAGATGGAAAAAACAGAATCGTATTCGAGCCCTCAACGAGACTGCTACAATTTGCAACTAAAACAACACCAGAGCACAGACTGCTAAGTGCAAAAAAAGAGACAGGCGCCTAACAATCATACCAAAATCATAACAGGACGTAACAAAGCGAGGAGCGTTCACAATGGACCAGGTCATTATAAGGGATCACTAACATCATACGGCAGGAGTGGCAGTGTCATTGATGATACCACCATGAGTGACTTCATCCTGGCTGTCCTCAGTGTGGGTATTCACAGCGATCTTGACAACAATGGGTCGACCGCCAACTTCCATGCCCTGAAAAATTTCCATAGCCTTTTTCTGCTCTACTTCATTGCCAACGTCAACAAATCCATACCCTTTGCTCTTCCTAGGATTACCCCAGCGCATACGAATGATGCGAGCAGAAATAGCTTTAATTCCGGCCTCGACAAAAAGAGCTAAAAGGCCTTCGTCCGTAATATCGAAACCAAGATTGGCGACAAAGAGCATATTTTGAGAAGGATCGCCGACGGGATCTTGACCCACAGGACGACGATGACGCCTGAACTTCCGACGATAACTTTTGGTAACAGGGGCATCAGAGGAAGGCTCGGCAGGAGCTACCTCGCCCTCTGCATGAGCACCAAGTTCAGTCTCCGGAGCAACCTCAGACCTGGCCTTGGCCTTGCGCTAGTACATTGAGCAATTATTTAACAAAAACAAGCACAGAAATGACTCACAACAATCTTCTTTTTCTTCTTCTTGGGCTTTACTGCCTCATCAGTGCCAGGAACGACTGCCTCTGTCTTAAGAGCCTCTCCATTGGCCTCTGCCTCAGTGACTTCTCCTGGAACGGCTTTCCCGCCACGCCTACCGGGTCTTCTCTTGAAAAACCTACGCTCTCTCCTATCTTTCTGATCGGCAGGCTTCGCAATCTCGACGATTACTTGACGACCGTCAAGCTCCTTCTTGTTGAGCGTCTGAACAGCCTTATGGACGGCTTCTTCGGTCCTCAAGGAGACAAATCCGTATCCAGCGGGATTCGCACCACGTGTGATAACCTGAACAGATAAACTGGATGCATATATGCACTGACTAATGTGAAGGGTATGTAGAGGGAAAAGCTTACACGTCGAAGTCAGCAAAGAAAGTCTTGAGCCCATCTTCGACTGTAGAATACGCAAGATTACCGGCAAAAACCTCGAAGGGTGATGAGTCGCGGAAATTGTTGGTAACAAAAGAAGGGTAGATACCTTGAATCCGATATCTTCAACCTTGTCTTGCGCAGTCGGAGGCACGCCGTTCTCGACGATCTGGGCGTTGTGGGCGTCGGACATGGTAAACTTGATGAACTGGTGAGCTTGTAGTTGTGAGGGCGGATGAACTTGTTGAACCGGTTTTTCGTGTCAAACTTGAAGGTTAAAGAAAAAAGACGCAGTAGGTAACTGACTTTTATGTAAGTAAACACGGCAAAACTTGGCCGGATTGGGACATGCATGTTGGTGGCCTCATGTTTGGTGCAAGGACGTTTAACAAACAGGGACCCAAAGAGGACAAATTACATCAGATGGTCGCCATTCCAGATGACAATGTGGGCATTCAGGGTCCGTGCATCCCGGGATTAACCGAAGACAGAGTACAAAGTCGAGCGCCCGTGTGCTAGCTTGACAACGTTTTTTTCTTCTCTCTTATCTCGACGTCCTGGGCCTCCTCCTGGCCGTTCCATTCTTTTCACTCTCCCGTTCTTTCAGCCCCTTGATACGCAAAATCAAACCATGGCTATTCTTAAACTACTCAATCTTGTCGCAATTTCCTGTCTTGTTGTCATAGCCTCCTTGGCTCCTACTCCTGCCGGTGCTCTTTCTGTTGGGATTCACCATTCCCGCCACAACTCGCATCATGTACCTGAGGAGAAGAAGAGGCGCGCAGCCTCCTCCAGGCGCTGCAGACCACGCTCCACCCCTGTTCCTACGCCAATCTCAACATCCAGTAAGACTTCATATGCTTCCAAGCCGACGTCTTCGAACTCGAGTTCTGCTGGCGGAAATTCTGGTTCTGGTTCTGGTGGTGGCAAGGTTGGTATCGCCACGAACATAGGTAACGATCCTGCCATCAAAAACTTCAAGACTGTAAAAGTTACCAAGTAGGTTTTTCGAGCCTTCCTTGTGGCTGTATTTAGCTTAATTTCCCCAAGGTATATGACTTGGAGCCCCTGGTGTATTGATTCTGCTAGTGAGGCTGGTATGGCGTGTTGTCCTATGTTGTGGGGTTGGAAGCAAGTTGACGACTTTGTCCAACTGGTTAAGCCTGGTTATGCGCGCTATGCTCTAGGTCCAAATGAGTATGCAAATGTCTTCAAATCTGTCTGTAGCCGTCTCAAAAAACTGCTAGACCAAATCAATCTGGCCAATCCGATATGTCTCCCGCGGATGGTGCTAAGCTCTGGCGGCAATACATGAGTCCCCTCAGCAGTCAAGGCTACTCCCTCATCTCCCCTGCTTGCACTAACGCTCCTTCTGGCAAGACTTGGATGAAGGAGTTCCTTGCTGATTGTAAAGATTGCCCCGTAAGCGTTCCTAATCCACTGGGGTTTTACTGACTCATGTCATCCCATAAGATCAATGCATTGGCTGTTCATGTGTATGGTACCAGTGCTCAGGACTTCATAGATTACGTTACCGACTTCCACCAGACATTTGGTTATAACATATGGGTCACTGAATTTGCTTGCCAAGATTTCTCTGGTGGCACACCACGTAGTTATGACGATGCCTTTGCTTTCATGCGTGAAGTCACCTCTTGGATGGACAAGACTCCGTTTGTTGACATGTACTTTGCCTATGGTACGTGATGGAATACAACAGAAGTCTGCAGATCCACTAATCCAGTTATCACAAAAAGGTGTATTGTACGAAATGGGCAATGTCAACGTGGTCAATCAGCTTCTTGCTAGCAATGGACAACCCACTGCACTCGGTAAACTTTACATCGGTTCCTGAGAAGTCGATCTATCCTCCTTTTCATAAAAGAATTTTAAATGATCTGGCTCACATTATACCCCTGAAAACTATCCACCGTATTTCTAGTGGCTTCTATCGATTCGGCATTTGGATAACATTGATGCAGGCCGTCTATTGTAATTCTTCCGTGCTTTATATCCAATTGTCCACTTCTGTTGCATTGCTGGATTCAATGCTCGGATATGGATATTATATAAACTATAATATAACTGGCATGGATAATCAGATGTCCTTACCTGGGAAACAGTTAGATCTTAACTTGTCCTGTAGGGAAACTCAAGATGGTCAAGCATCTACCTTCGTCTATCAAACATTTGTTGAGTCTACGCAATCCATACTCGTGGCCCAGTCCGCCAGTTTCAAAGCTGAATGAGGTTTTCAAGAAGACTTTCCGTGATGCTCAGTTGAAGAAAGCAGAGACTGGTTGGCTAGTATTGACTGTTGGTCCGCATCTCCATACAACCTGCAATGGTTAATGAAATCTAGACATGCACTCTACTCACGGCCAACCGACCTTCTGCCGTTGGCCATCTCTATCACTTCGTAACGCGCGGGATCGAAGGACAGAATTGTCTCCATATTCCAAGTGCAGTAAACAAAGCCGCTCTCATCCGAGAATCAGCGCTCAAGAGTGTCATTTTTGTGGGGGTCCCCCGTGTCTGTTTGATCACACTGGTAGTGAAGTCAACACCTACTGACATGCCGCCGTCCAGGTGATCCTTTCACTCGCTGCATTACATGAAGTTTTGGATGGCGAAGTCAAGCATGATCTAAGAACTCAATCGCGCAGGTTCGTATTTACCATTGACCTTATTTTGTCGCAGTATATCAGAGATTCTAAAACCTCGCTTCGGAAACAACCTTGTCCATTAGAGTCGCAACGTCCGAGAACATCGAATCAACCGTGAAGCGGGGCAGGGTTCTCTGGGACTCAATTTACGCGCCTCATGCAGATAAACTTCATGACAAATTAGGGTCTTACCATCCGGACTTTATCTGTGAGTACACGTTGCCCACATCCTTCCAATCGCATGCCCGAAGAAGTGGTTCATTTGGGCTATGTGAATACCTTTCTGATTCCTTGCTACTCTATTACCCAGAGATCTGGTATTGATTCGCTCTTCAGCTTTCATAATCCAGAGCTATGGAACAGTCCTCGCGCCCTTATCGGGGCGTACAAAGGCTTACTCTGAAGACTCCAGCCTTGAAGATCTTGATCAAGGTAATCTTAGTCGAACTTTGGGCTCTGTCGTCGGAATTGCAACGCTCCGTTCGGAGGGAAGAGTAGGACCTCAGTTAGTGAGCCATGCATTTGGGCTGCTGAAGGCTCGATATGTAAAGGGTCAAAATGAAGAGGATGCGTGGCTCTCCAGCGATGAGGGTACTGAATGGGTAATTCGAACTGTGGATGAAATTCTCGATGCTATCTCATCACAAACGGAGGGTGATCACACTCAAGTGAAATTGTGAAGCGAAAGAAGGTTGGCTTCTATTTCTTAGCTGTACCTGGTGTATCAGCGATTAATCCATCACTCTGCCTCGCTTTGACTCCACGTGGGAGCAGATAGTGCTATCTAAGATTTCCTTCACGCAATCGATGGACGGAGATATCAAGTTGATTTTGTCCTAATGTATCCAAGATACACCCCCGAAAGAGCTAATATACAGAAATTCAATAATAACATCCGTTTCAAAAAGGGGTCCGACCTGCTTGGATACACAGACAAAATGACTATGGTACAAGAATCTGCGATGTGAAGAAAGAAAAAAAAAACATGCCAAGATTGATCAGAAATTGGGTATGAAATTACAAATTCCAGGCTGCACAAAACCGGAAGAGCATGATGGTCACAATAACCATATCCATAATGGGCGGATGCATCTTTTACACGAGTTAGCCTCTAGGATACCTTAAACAACGCAGAATACTCACCACAGTTCCAGCTCCAGCGGTTCGAATGAAATGAAGTTCGCCGTAGACATCACCAATCTGATAGCGTGTTGGGCGTGTTGGGTGGAAGAAAGCAATGACTATATCACTACCATCTTGTAGCTGAAAGTTTGAATCAGGTTTGGTAAGCGGGAAGTACTAATGGATTTGAACCAACCAGAATGTCTGCGTTTGTAGAACTGGGACGCCACCGGTATTGTGAACCATCAGGACCATTGAAGACACGGGAACCCTGGCCATGCCATGACTCTGAGGACGTGCGACTACTGGATTCAAAACCACTTACATTGACTCGAGGGTCTGGTCGAACAAGATCTGACATAGGAAGTGTATTCTGGAACAGATAACCTCGAGTAATTGAAGGGTCATTGGGAGCCAAAGCCGACTAACCTTTCCAATAACCATACGACCAAGACTACCATTTGCCGCCCATTCCATCCGTGCGACACGGTCTTCCTTGTTCGGGCGGATGGCTCGCCACAATGTTGTAGTACTCTGACCATTTGATGTAACGGACGTCTAAAAAGCAGGTCTTTATACTGTGTTGAGCTTTGAATGTGACCACGAACTTGGAAGCGGTAAAGAACACCCCATAAATTGAAAAGCTGACTTTCTCGGGGGTCTTGATTGGTCCAGGACAAGATGTCATTAGAGGCTGTCGTCATGCTAAAGCAGAGAAAGTAGATACTGGTGGACGAACAAGTCCTCGTCGAAAACTTATATACTATGAGGGATGGAGGTTGTACAAGTTCTGCATTAATTCCAAAAGGTCGACAACGTGGGCATATTACGACGGAATAAAAATGAAGGTCAAGATGAAGACACTTCAAAACGTGTCGGCGCAGAAGTCAAGGATCCCAGCCGCCTTGGTCTGTGGAGCAAAACTTCGATTATGAACTGCTCGTGAGACCGATCAATAAATGCAAGTCCTTGAGGTGCTAGAAGAATGCTTGAATTCGGAGTTGGTGTCACAGGAAGCCCAATGTCGTTTGCTATAAATTTCGTTCGCTCATTGATCGTCATGGAAGAACAGAGGGGCTATGGGATAATTCATGGCATTGACCACTGGTGGGATCATACACGAGGTGTCCTGCTTTGGGAAGCCGCGAGGCAGTAGTAGGTCTGGAGCTACCTAGCCTCCAACGTGTAACCTGCAACCGGGATATCGGGTCGACGTGGAGTGTATGCCAGTATCACGATGTATTGCTCCCGACTGAGGGGAACGAAAAATTAAGAAGATCGTAAAAGGTCTGCAGTCCTGAAATTCCGAGATTTCTGGAGAAGTGGATCAAACTGATTTTGTCGAAGAGGAGAAACTGGGCGTCATGCAAGCGTCCACAAATCTGATCTCTTTATCTCTTCATCAATCAATTGAAACTCCACTTAGATTGTTTATTGAGCTCGAACAATACCTGTTGACGAACAGGGATATCGGGAAATACGTATCTAATTCAAAAAGACGATCAAGCAATCCGCGAACCTTGCACAACCGTAGCTCAACTTGAGCGGGCTCTATGTCCTGAGGGATGTATAAAGGCCAAGTCTCGAAGACCAATGCTGAGAAGCAAGAACAGACGTTTGAGAATACCGGCGGAAAAGAGTCAGGGATGACCCACGAACCTAACATATGATCATGGCACGACCTGAATCCCATGACTTCGGGCGCTGCCTACAATCATTCTTGCGACTGATTCTAGTGGCAGATGCTTCAACTGTTCATCTGAGGACTTGATCTTCGTGATTTCATACACATGTTTCAGACTAATAGTTCCCGTAACCTCGTTCCCTGGTTTACTGGCACCTTTCTCGATTCCCGCAGCCTTTTTCAAAAGATAAGATACAGGTGGCGACGTGATGGTGAAGGTGAACGATCGGTCGGGTTGGACGGTAATCAAAGTTGGAATTGGAACACCAGGCTCAACGTGTACAGTCCTTGCGTTAAACTCCCTGCAGAAATCCATAGACTTGACTCCACGAGCACCAAGAGCTGGACCGACAGGAGGCGTGGGTGCCGCCTTGCCTGCAGGAATGAGCAACCGCTAGACAAATGAGTCAATTTTAGGCGGAATAATATAAGCCATATTGAGTGCCAAGTTTAACATACTACAGTTTGGGCCGTCGCTTTCGTAGCAGCCCTGGACATGACCTAAAAGGGAAGGACAGGCTATGGGAGACGAAAACACTCGCGTCTGATCACATGACTCAATGACACGACGTGATTCGCCCGACTAACCTCGAAGTCCTACCCCCACAATGAAGTCCGTCTCTAGCCTCTTGTCTCTTCTTTCTTTCATTACACTGGGTACAGCTGCACCTCATGAGCTGCAACTGTCCTTAGAAGTACACCCTGGTTTTGATATTGACTTGAGTGCTCAACGCTTGATTGAGTTTAATGATCATCAACGCGTTTGGATGACTGAGCTTGAGAAGGTCAGCATCTTTCAAGGATATACAATATGCATCTTCTCATTATTTCTAGATTCAAACCAGAGCTCGTGGTATCAAGTTCTTCGATGTGTAAGAGCCATTCCTTTGTCTCAACCTCTGGTTCGATTTTCCCTTAGTACAGACACCCAAGATTTAGAGACCTTTAGCCAATTGGGTGCGAACAAACGTGAGATTTTCAATGCACCAGTAACGTGGCATCGTTCTCACAAATGATATGGATATAGCCTCTTATCCTTCTCCAAACGTGACGGATAGGGTGAGGTCGATCTTGAAGACCTTGTCCACCCAAGGACCTCAAGAGAATCTAGAACGTTTCACTGGCTTCCGTACTAGATGTGAGTGCCAGCTTCACATTGTAATAAGATGTGTTCAATCTCTTCCCCTTAGATTACCGTAGCGAAGTGAGGGTTTACATTGACTTTCCGATTGCATGTTCTTACCATATTTCTAGTCTGGTAGAGAAAGTCAGCGATGGCTTCTTGCAAAGATTCAAGAGGTATTATGTTGAATGTCACCCTTGGGTATAAATAACAAGTTATGGTTTTAGACGACAGCTCGGTATGCTTCTGAGTCCCTACAGAACCTCATCACCCTCGACGAGTTTTCCCATCCTTGGGGACAGAATTCTATTGTGAGTTTGACTGTTCCTGGGTCGAATACTTGCTTGCCGATATCCGTATCAGATTGCACGAATAAATGGCTCGTCCACTCAAGATGATAGCATTATTATCATTGGAGCACATCAAGACAGGTAAAAAGATTTAGCTCCTCTGTCGATAACCTCCAATTTATCAAGTCCAATAAGCACTAACCTGTGGCCTTTCCTTCCGGCACCCGGTATGTCCACTTTGTGCAACTTCGTTTCCAGCTGAATGTTTCATATCCGGAAGGTGCCGATGGTGAATTCTTTTGCGATTATCACTGTCAATGGTCTCTAACCGAACACTTGTAGACGATGGGTCTGGGAGCGTCACGATTCTAGAAGCCTATCGTGCCCTCCTTGCGGCTGACTTTCGACCCATCCGCACGACAGAATTTCATTGGTACTCAGCCGAGGTTCATAGTACTCTTGAGGGAGTCAAAACCACTCTGATCCTTTGCTTGGATAGGAAGGAGGGCTTTTGGGGTCGCAAGCCATTGCCAAGAAATACGCAGCTGATGGCGCCCGTATTCTTGCTATGACTCAAGTAAGCCTTCAATTGCGTCATGAAATCAATATCAAAACTGATATTGGCATAGTTCGATATGACAGCGTGGGTCAAGGTTAGTGTTGGGGTTCTTATCATTTTCATGTCGCTGATCCCCTCCCAGCGCGGTAGTCGCGAAGAAGTTGGAGTGATCGTCGATTATGTGGATCAAGCGTAAGATTTTCGCTTGGTCATCCTTTACAGTTGGGCTGATTTTGAGCTGACTTTGACCAGTCTCACCCAATTTAACAAGGATCTTATCTCTACGTATCTGGACATACCTTATGTCGAAGTAGGGTTATACTTTTCTTACTTGACCAGATAAGAGTTAATTGTATACAGACTAGATGTGGTTATGCTTGTAGTGATCAGTAAGTATCTTGTTATTGCTGGACTCAGGTTCTCATCAACCGTCTAGTGCTTCATGGAGCAAGGCAGGATACCCCTCAATTTTTACTATCGGTAAGTGATAGCCTTTCTCCATTTCTGCTGTAGTGTATCTCATTCCTCGCAGAAGGTAGTTTCGAGAATTCTAACCATCACATCCACTCCGCCGATGAGTGAGTTTGATCAATTTCATCAGACGTTCAGCTCATCCTTTTAGTCGCATTGATATTTCCGACGAATTCAGTTTTAGTCATATGCTGGAATTCTCCAAACTCGCTGTCGCCTTTGCGGTTGAGCTTGGTGAATGGACTGGATCGGAGTGAGGATATCCACAAGTTTTCCCATTAGCTCGTTTTTCCATGGCCTATCGTGCTTTCCCTGGTTTGTTTGGGCGAAGAGTCAAGAACGTAGGCAATATATAGTCATCATTATACAATCATTCGATCAGTCACCACACTCGTGTACCACTCGCAAACCATGTCCTCTGAAGTTGTATCCTGAGTGATCTAGTCGCTCACCAAGTAGTAATTTAGACTCTTCTAGAAGCTGTTTGATAAGATGCTCAAGAATTCCATACAGGAAAACAAAAACACTAAGGTGAGACTGTTCATGATAATACTTGTTGATGTCTGAACACGTACAGTAATAAAGAGAACTACCAGGACTCATGTATGTCTCATCCTGGAATCCTTTCGAAAATCATTGGTCATTTTGTGTTCCTAGAGTTCAATAAAACGAAGGAAGGTATTTTGTCATATATACAACTTGTCTTACCAAATAGAATCTAGATCAAGACCCTGGAGTGGATAATAAGAAGTATAAAAAATATCACATGGTGCTTGAGCTTTTATTGCAGGTAGATGATTGCGCTGTCTGTCAAAGAGGACCTCTCAGCTCGTGAATGCCCGGAACTGAGGCCCTATACTACGTGGCAAGAATATCCGCTTATTGATCAATGTAAATAAATGAATTGGGGTTACAGCTGATCGGCCATGCATTTTTTGGCTTATATAAGCATTGGTGCTGACATAATTAACACGGACCCGTAGATCATGAGTTTCACGATGTTGACTCGTGAACGCTATAGAGAGGATCTAGAAAGGGCATATGAAGTCCAATTCAGAGCAGGCATTGAGGTTTGTATCTTGATGTAGTGCAAAAATTGAGATTCATTGGTTACCTTTGTAGGGTGCATTGAGAGGAACAGCGATTGGTTTTGGATCTGCTATTTTAGCGCATTACACTTGGCCTCTGTTCAGGTGCATGAAAGTTAATTTGATTTTTCTCTACATGACCTCATATGTGTCGGTGGGACAGGAGGCAGACACTGGCTTTCAAGGGTTTTTTAGTATCTGGATGTAAGCACTCGAACAGATTACTGACATTGGCCTGGCCTCATGAGTAGTTAACCAAGTCACTATATCTGGTCTTGTGTTCAGCGCGGAAAAGGCCTTGATGGCACATGAAGCACTTCGGCGAAGAGAGGAGAATATCATTCGCCGGGAAGCACGTCTTGACCTCGCGCGACAGGGTCTGATAGGCACTGAAACCGAGATTGCCAAATGGAGGGCCTCTCACTGAGGCGAGAGATTTAGCATCACAAATTTGAGAGCACAAAATCAGTAAATGGATACATAGCTGACCCCTACTTGGAACAAAGTTACTGTTACTTTTTTACAAGCCAATCGTGTCCATCTGGCAAGAGTGAAAAGGTAATTAAGAGAGAAGTTTAATTAATTAATATCTGATCCCTCGTCATGCGCAATTGGATTTGAAGGGAGATAGTCCCGCGTGGCATCGTTTTTTCTACAGAAAGATACTACCTTTAAGCCGAGTAAGCGAATTCGACGGTGGACCTAGGCAGAAGGAATCTAGCTCACTACACGAGGGGAGGTGGTGGAACAGAGTATCCCTCGACTGTATGTACGGGAGGTGGAGGCGGTGGAGGCGGCTGGTAAGGTAACTGCTGGTGGGGAAATGATCCAGGTGGTACTGGAAGACTTGTCCGTCGACGTGGAGGAATTTGAGTCGATGTCACTGACGGCAGCAAAGGTGGAGGCGGTACCATTGACCCATTATTAACAGGATATGTCGGAAGGATAGGGATTTGGGGAGGTCCTGGAGAATATGATACAGGAGGCGGTGGAGGAGGTGGAGGCGGGGGAAGTGGTAATGGGGGCGGTGGAGGAGGAATGCCTTCTTGACCGACACCGGAAAGCGGAGGGGCATAGATAACGTGTGGCTCGGGCGGCAGCGGCCTTGAAGTGCTGTTAACGCTAGAGGTTGAGTTACTCGTGGGTATCGACTCAAGAGACGAAGAAACTGGTTGATACATAGGATATGGAGTTGGGGAATGACCTCGAGGGGGTATCACAGGTAACCCGTACTGCTGAGGCGGCGCTGGAGGCTGAGTGGGTGGATATGAGGGATAATGTTGAAGTTGTGGCTGGAACGCTTGAGGAGCATAAGGTGCAGCTGCTGTTGATGAAATATACGGGACCTGAGCTGGTAAAAAATTACTTGCTGGTTGATATATGAGAGGATTTGAGGGTGCCGGTGTATGGCTGAGAGGCAGGGGATATGTAAATGTGTCAGAAGTATGCGCTGGCGTCGGAAAAGTAGAGGCGCCATTTATTGGCATAAATCCAGAAGAGGAAATGGGTATACTTGGAAGGCGTGAATTCCGGACTGGGGCAGGAGGCTGACTTGGGTCATATTGGTAGGGCATATAGCTGTGGGGGTTGGAGGGTCGATTGTGAGAGTGCACGAGATCCTCTAGATATGGATTGGAGGCTACAGCCGGGGCGTATCCATATTGAACAGACTACACCCGTTCAGGTCATCAGAAAGAACGCATGAGGAGGCCAGACTCACAGAAAAACTCTCTCTTCTCCTGTGTTGCGATATTCCCATGTCACTGAACTCGCTGGCGATGGGATCCAACATACTCGTGACTGGCTTTTCGTAAGGTGGAACATAGAGGTCAATTTTGGCTAGGGAGTTTGATGCTCTTAAAGAGGACGGTACTGCGGCTAAATTCGCGTCAGAGGATGGTCGGGGATGGGCATATACACTTGATGATCCAACGAGAGACGGCGACTCATTTGAAGGTACGAAAGATCCTGGACCCGCATATTGTCTGTTGGGTTTTGGAGGTCTCGGAGTAACTTTCTTTTCCGGGGCGGGGGCCTAAAGAGAATAAGATCCTCTCCAGACAGATTCAAATGTACTCACGTTGGACCAAAAAGTGAGCTCAAGGTAGACCTTCCCTGCGAATTTATCTTTGTTGGATAGGTTAAACCATTCTAAAAAGAGGTTACAATGAAATTCGAAACTCAAATGTAGACCAACCATCGGTCTCCCCTTTGGTCAAGACCTCAGTCAGATCAACCTCGGTTTCTCCGATGAGGTCAGGTTCGCGTGGGTCATCGGCATAACATGCAATTTTCATCGCATTGCCACCTTGAATTTTCTTCGGACTCCTAGCATCTTTTGGTGGCAATGGCGGAGGAGTTCCAGGTGCACTGGTCGCCGACAAGTCATCATCGTCCTCGAACAAGGTGAACCGCAACTCCTCATCCCATTCTGGATGCTGTCCGCCCCTCTTAATGGCCTTAGTACGCTTTTTCTCGCCATTGACTACCGCAAGACAATATGGATCCTGTTTTCCTATATGACGTTTGTTTGGAAGATGGTTCTGGTGCAGGGGTTAGACCACCACAATTTCACACAAAGATAGGAACAGACAGCCTTGAGAACAACAACAATCAGGGTCCCGATTTCGCGGGGAGACATGGACATTTGTTTGCACTATAGGTTGTAACGGCGGAACATCCAGACTGGAGATGAATATAACGCGTCCTATGGGCGCAGCGTCCCGTGACCTCTCCTGATCTCCGCAGCAAAGACGGGTGTGTCAATAAGGAGGGAGTTATAGGTGGAATTGACTTGTAGATGGGTAAGGTAGGAAAGACGATGTTGCTCTAGTAGCAGTAAAAATAGGATAGATGGACATGACACTGATACTTGCTGCGGCTTGAAGGGGTGATGCGACAGGTACCTCTTCTATCCTAGGTTGTGTCCTCAACAGTTGGTCTGTGTCGGGTGGGCGGGGGTCTTGATCTCTCCACAATGGATGGAGCAAATGCCACAACCACTAGCGTCATGCAGAGACCAGCAAAACAAAATCACTGAGGACAGCTCACAAATTTACATATAGTGGTTGTTTAACCTGGGTTGAGTACAAAAGTCGGAAGGTAGGACATGGAATCAATATTCGAACTAGCTACTTCTTACATAGCCTTCAACATTGATTGGTGAGTCCAAGGTCAGGCTTGTAGCTCTTGTTCTCTTTCAGAATCAGACTCGGTTTACGACTCGCTAGGTCCAAAATCATCTCTGCAAAGAAACTATTCGCCCATGCAAACCAACTTCGGGTATAATCTGATTCGTTATAGATGGACTGAGATTCGTGGATTAACCCGAGACCCGAAGTGCTCTGGACAGCACGTCAGTATTTGACCATCGCCACGAGATATTTTACTGACATTAGCGATCAAGTATAGGGACGTGAGTATCTCTTGATCGTCGTCAGTACCGAATATAGCTGAAATTTGGGACATGGGCCTATGGAGTAGAGATTTAGAACTCAAGAGTCCTCTCAAAAACGGATAGCATACCAAGGGTGCCATGCGTCTACATGAGGCCCTCTGTCCGGTAACTTAATTTTAGCATCAAAAAACCTAACTCAGGAGATGACACACCCTATACCACGGAACTTCTCCCCCGCAGCATAGTAGGGATTCCTGGCAGAAAGCAACAATTTGCGTGTAGCCAAATAACTTGGGTGATGTCTGTCGAGGAATCCCAAATACGGCAAGGATAGCAAGGACTGAGGTTACATTAGGATATTAGTCACTGCGAGAGGAACCCTCCTTACTGGAACATTCGCATCATCCATGACATATCTGCCACTGAACCCTAAAAAACCCGCCGTTAATCATGATCATGTTATTTGTTTGGATAGCCCATATTACCGTTTGTTTCGTAAGCAAATATATTGTCAGCCACCTGCAATGTCCGATCAAAGATGCTTCGAGACGAAGGCTAGGTGATAAATCTAACCGTAGTATTCCATATGGCCCCATGGATCCTCGAACTCCACTCCTTTGCTTGTTGACTGACGTTTGGAAGCTGATATGTTTGATCTAACATGTCCGCCAGATGGGTTAGCTCGACACTGAGCATTGCATTCGCTGGTGTTAGAAAGGCTGGAAAAATGCATCTGTCTTAATTTTCCCGCAGCACAGAAGAAATACATACCGAAAACACTCAAGTCATCCGAGGGCCTGTGATGAGTACCCACCAAGCCCGTAAAGGCCTTGGGCTCGCCATTTCCGCCATTATCAACCATGGGAGACAATGCGCCAGCTTGCCCGGTCCAGTTGTAGAAGGATATGAAATTGAAGTCCTCATCGAAGGTGGGTTGAGATTGTTCGTTGATAACTCGGAAAATTTGATCAACTGCTGTCCGCCCTATACAATGGGTCAGACCAGATAATTTCTCAGGAGGCACGGAAATACTCGTACAATTTGCGTTCATGAAACTGGTATCTTTCGTATTCTGATAGTAGGTGCGCGAGAGCTTGAGGAAACCGCAAAGTGAGTCAAGTTCATACTGTAGTACCATAGTCAGCCAACGTCCAGCGTGATTAACTTCGTGAAGTTACCTTGCATTCAAAAACGGTTTGGTTGTTAACAGGGCTACCCAATAAGTGATCTATATTTTCTCGAGGCTCGATAAGAGGGTGCTCACGGATTGACAGTCACACCATCTGCCCAGTCATTGTGTGAAGGGGCGAGGCCACTTTCTGGAGGAGGCTGGAAAGCACCACCTTGAAAAGAGTCTCTGAGTACACACATTCTACACTCTCGCATGTATGACTCACAATACGGGTATTCTGAAACATAGCGAGCTTCGTTATTGATAACAGCTTTGACGAGTCGTGCTAGCTCGGGGTCACTTCCTAGAAGGACGCCATAATGCGCAAACTTCAAGACAGACCAATGTCAGGGGAAAATAGTGACATGCAACGTATACTTCCTACCTGATTCGCAGTATCACGCAACCACTGGGCACTACCGATTTCAGATAGGGACCGATGATTTCATGAAGGCTGGCGTACGTGATGTCCCCAGTAATAATGAATGCCAGGTTTTGCTCCTATTGATAGGGGAATGAATTAGGTGCACCTCTGCCCTTCAGAAATTCTTTACCTCGTTGTAATATCTGACCGTTGTATCTAAAGACCTTTGTTATTGTAAGCACGAGAGTTCACACTGCAGACAAAAACCTAAAGTGTTCGGAAAAGTGTTCTCAAACAAGCGAAAAATGTCCGGATCTTTGAGCATAAGTTTCATGTCAGCGATGACTTTCTGTTAAATAAATACATTAGTCGAAAAGACATCTGAAGGTACTTGACCAGAAGGCTCGCCTCGACTGCCGTACTGTTAAAGGTCCGGCATGCTGGGTCCGGACGCATGAAGGGCAGCCTCAATGGACCACTCGAAGGTTCTCCATGAGGTTGCTAGCCGTAGTGAGTCCGCAACCAACTTCAAGGGTTACACAAAAATCACCTGTGAATATCCCGTATAATCTAGGCACCGGGCAACAGACTGTACAACTAAACTGGGCAACGCAAATGCCAATATGTACCTGATTGTCTTGATCATGGGCTTGCAGATTGTGTTGAGAGGACTTATCAGTCGCAGGATGGCCTTTACGAGATCAAAAGGGAGTGGACCCAAGGAGGAAGCATCTATCTACAAGGGCACCATTTCAATTTTACCAAGTGTCTGATGACCCGACGTGCAAATGATCAGGAGCTATTGCTGTGAAACCGCGTCACTTGACAAGCACACATGATGAACCACATGTTTCGTCAACGAGAGCGCATGGACATACGATATCAAAGAAATACATACATGATCAAAAACATAATTAAACACCGTGAAATAGAAATCACAAGAGTGGAGAAGCGCGCATATGGTTGCACTTATGATACAAAGGAGAGATGGCTGGACAAGAAATGTGTATCTACCCATCTGATAGAACGAAAGAATGATAGCATGAAGCAGATTTCTCGGTGGCCTGAACACTGGATACAGCGATTGATAGATCTTTGTCGACAGTACTCTGACCGACAGTGTCCGAAGACGTTGATCGGTAGCAGGCGCGCACCGACAAATCAGGGTTGACTAGATCAGACTGTGCTCCTGTGAGGTTCCAAGAGGTGTCGATGGAGGTGTCCCGTTGACTATCGTCGGGATTCCGATATGTAGGGCTGTGGGGAACGGTGTCTGTCAGAGCAGTTTCGTCCGTCGGGCACTCCGTTTCTTGCCCTGCCCTCCTATTCTCTGCCGTGGCATCATTTGATTTAGCACCAGTTGACGCAAATAAACTCTTCTCCTGGGAGGGAGTCCCTGATGTTTGCAGGATCTGTGCACTCCAGCCACTAACTTCGCTTCCCCAGCTTCCTCTACGTGAGCTGCGAGGACGCAAAGCCCGTACACTGGCATCACGCTCGTCATTTCCGTCTTCACCCGGAACAAACAGACTAGAATTCTCCGCATCTAGGAACATACTACCGCCGAAGTGTGACATTGAATCACCTCCACTAAATGCAGAAGAGGAGGTGGAGCCATAGCCTTGTGGTCCCAGCCGCGTTGGCATTGCAAATGCAGAGGAAGCCAGCGTCAAAACCGACGCACAGTCAAGGGGAGGTGATGATGGCCGAGGATTATTTCTGGGATGATGGGAAGTATGGAGGGGTGCTTGAACAGGTAGCATGGGGCTCAGTCCAAGCGTCTGGTAGCTACCACTCTGTGGCGATGAACGCGAGGGTTGGGGAAGTAAAACGGAGAAGCTGGCAGTTGGGTTACCTAACGAAGGTTGGCGCATATGCTGCACACGATGCGAGCTTGGGGTAACAGGAACTTGGGCGATGTGTGCCATGCCATTTCCGGGAAAATCGATGCTCAACACTGTCGTTGGTTTTGTACTTGCTGCGATACTCCTGAATGTTCTAGGATCCGAGAGATAGGAAGAAGAAGAGCGAGATGGGGCGGGTGAGGGAGGGGCACTCGGGGGAAGCGGTCGCACAGAAGCATCATCGTCAGCTTCCAGCATACTCGCGGGTGACCAAGTCGAGTCTTGTGCCGTGGAAAGACCATCTAAGGCGTAAATGGAATCATTTTCATAGGATTGGAAGTCATCACCATTAAGCGAAATTGTCTTGCGCCTATGGGTCGATGAAACTTCCAATCTATCACGATATCTCGTATACGGAATAGAACCACTTGGAACAGGCGATGACACCACTCGTCCGTTCGGCCTCATTGAATTGGCCCTACTGGCTGTCCGTCCCGCAGGAGCAGCGAGTGGTATGGTGTCGGACCTCTTGCCCTTCACAGTACCAGCGAGCTTCCGCTGAAACCAGTTGATGATTGGCTTGCTCGAGCGACGGGGCATCTTTTTCTGTTGAGGAGTATGACTGACGAAAGTTTGGATCGGTGCATTGCCTGAGTCTGCCTTCTTCACCTCAGTGGTTGGTGGCGTGGAAATCGGTAACCGTTGAGTGCTCGATACATGTTCACCCTGTGTTTTCAAACTCATGTAGGATGTGTGATGAGCTAACAAGGTAAATCTATGGTAATTAATTGGCTTGCTGATGGCATCAACACAATTTCCTAATAGATCACTCCAAATTCCAGTAGATTTTATGAATGTACAAATTTTAGTGTCGTTACAATATTTCACCAATCTGTATTCTTCGCCGTCCGCATTGGCTCTACTGGGATCTTACCATTGTATCCATGTCCGTCTAGCCATGGCCAAGTTTGCGACCTGCGGGTTTCAAAGCTTTGAATGGCATCTTCATGTTGCATAGTTAATCCAATGTCATCTAGCCCATGCAATAGACAATGCCTGCGGAATGGATCAATGGTGAATGGGATGGCAGCATTTCCATTCAAGCGACGGATCTCCCCTTTTTCCAGATCAACCTCGAGCTCGAAACCGGCCTCTGCATCTTGCGCAAGTTCGCGGCACTGTTCTTGAGGTATAGCTATGGGCAGCACGCCGTTTTGCATCGCATTATTCCGGAAAATCTCTGCGAAACTGGGTGCAATGATGCAGTAGATACCAAAATCTTTCCTTCATAAAATGACATCAGAGTTGTAAGAGGACTGAAAAAACCAATACTTACAAGCACCAAACGGCATGTTCACGAGAGCTGCCGCAACCAAAATTTGAACCAATGCAAATAAGAATCTTCGCCTGATCGTAAGGCGGGCGATTGAGGACAAAGTCTGTGTCCTCTCCTGTCTGCGGGTTCTTTCGCAGTATATGAAATAAGGCTTCTGAGAGGCCATCACGCTTCAACGTTTTTAGGAATTGTTTGGGACAGATCTTGTCAGTATCGACATTTTCCATGTCTAGGGGAGCGGCAGTGCCTCTGAGAATAGTAAACTTTTGTGAGCTAGAAGGGGTATTCTTGGGCGGCAGAGCTTTCGTTGACTCAGCTGCCTGGGATGACGGTAGTTCAGGGGCAGGAGGAGGGAGAACAGGATCGTCAAGAAAGTTGTGTTCGCTTGTTGTCTTCAACTCATAGCCCGCATTCTTGCCCGAGAACTTGCGGACGTCTGTCAGTTTTCCAGTGAGAGCAGTGGCAGCAGCCGTAGCAGGGCTGACGAGATGGGTTCTACCCCCAGCACCCTGACGATCCTCGAAATTACGATTGCTCGTACTTGCACATCGCTCACCGTGCGAAAGGTGATCTGAGTTCATACCGATGCACATCGAACACCCTGCCTCACGCCAGTCGAAGCCAGCACGCTTGAAGATGACATCCAAGCCTTCTGCCTCTGCATGTTGTTTGATGACACCCGATCCGGGGACGATCATAGCCGCAACCTTAGGTGCAACCTTAGCATCGGGGCCAGCGGCAAGGACAACCTTCGCGGCAGACCGGAGATCCTCAATTCGGCTGTTAGTGCAGGATCCAATGAAAACCTTATCAACGATGATGTCCTCCATCGGAGTGTTGGGAGCCAACCCCATGTAAGACAGCGAACGTTCAGCAGAAGCCCTCTTAACAGGATCCACGATGGTAGCAGGGTCTGGCACTTTGCCGGTAATGGGTACAACATCTTGGGGAGATGTCCCCCAAGTGACAGTAGGAATAATATCTGTGGCGTGAATCTTGATCTCGACGTCAAACTTGGCATCTTCATCTGATTTTAAAGTCTTCCAATATGCGACGGCCCGCTTCCACTCGTCCCCCTTGGGTGACAAAGGTCGGTCATGGAGATACGCAAACGTAATCTCATCCGGAGCAATCATGCCAGCACGGGCACCAGCCTCGATGCTCATGTTACACACACTCATGCGTGCCTCCATACTGAACCCACGGAAGACTGAGCCCGCGTATTCAATCACACAACCGGTACCACCAGCTGTGCCGATCAAACCGATGATGTGGAGAATGACATCCTTCGATGTCACACCTTCGTGAAGCTGACCATCGACGGTAATCCGCATATTCTTGCCCTTCTTCTGCAAGAGAGTTTGCGTTGCTAGGACGTGCTCGACCTCTGATGTGCCGATGCCGAAAGCCAGGGAGCCAAATGCCCCGTGCGCTAAAGAAGTATGATTGACCTGAAGAAGGTGTAGTAGAGCCATTCACGTACTCGAAGTATGGGAATCACCACAGACACAAGTAATTCCAGGTAGCTAACCAAGGGTCAAAGTTCAGGCATTGATCACTAGATAATTAGCTTACTGTGAACCCTTGCTCAGGGCCAATTACGTGTACAATGCCTAAATGATACAAGATTAGTTGTAGCGTTCACCATTGATCGAGGTCAATTACCTTGGCGCCTGTCTCTCATTCCAAAAAAGCGGAGGTTGAACTCTTTTACGTTATCCTCCAGAGCGGCGCATTGTGCACGAGAATCAGGCTCGGTAATGAATGATTCTACAGATTGAAAGTTTTGGCGGGAAGTCGTTCTAAAAAAATCAATGAGGACGGATATCATTTGATCAAGATAAGTCATACGGAATATTGTGATCGACTGTCGCAAGAGTACAGTCTGGCCGGCGGACACCACGGCCAGCATTGCGTCTGCAAGTGATCGTCGACACAAACACGGAAGATGATCTCGCCACAAGATACGTACAAGCCTTCAAATGCCTGAGGGCTGGTTACTTCATGCACTAAATGTCTGTGATGGCTGCATAAAGCCGAACGTCACCGCACGGGAAAATGCCCAGCATACCTATCGATATAGATTAGAGCCAATCCATCTTCATTTACATCACTATATTGGATAGGATAAGGCCTCTACTAGGCTGCTAATCGAAGAGAGCTACTCACACAACATGGTCATCCCAAATCTTGTCGTAAAGGGTGCGGGGTTTCGGAATGGCCGACGGCATGGTAATAATGGTCTTAGGGGCAAAGAGAGGCTTTTTCAAGTAAATTCATCGGATAGGGTCGGCCGATCAGTTTCGGATATCCATCAGCTTTGTCGGACATCCGTCGGCTATTTTCGGACATGAGCATGGAAACTAACTGGGATCGTCCTCGTGTGATGCCTCAGATTCTTTCTCTGAACAGTCAAGAATTAGTATAAGTATAAGACATGGGCAGGTGCTGTATCCTGCCATTGCTCCCAATACTACTCCCAATACTATGTGTCTGACTGTTGGGAGTCACAAATGTGTTTCATCATGTGAACATCATGTGCTGTGTCTTCGACAACTGGCTCATTGGTACGGTATACACCTTGTTATTCATCACAAAACAAGTTGAGAAGCGAATCGCAAGAGAAATTCACTTTCACTCCAGTGATGGAAAAGTGTAAGGTCACTATGTCCCTTCTGATACTAAGGAAATGCTAGTCTGGATATTACAAAGAATTTTATAGCCCGCTGTATTGGTATTTCATAACGTAGAAAGAGATCCAGAGTGGGTCGGGTCGGAGTCATTGCCATTTCGCGGCGCATTCTTCTCCTTTGAGACTATTCCACTCTTCAGTAGCCTGCTCAAGCTGAATGAGGAGATCCAGGATAATTTTGGGATGTTTAATGGGTCGCTCATGGACAGCATTCAGAGTCGATTTGATGATCGTTCGAAACGCTAAGGAACCTCGAACATTCCGTGAAAGTCGAAGATGTGGAACAGAAGGATGCAAGGAGGGCTGCGTTGATTGTCTGCTCTGAGTGGGAAACCTCCGTGGAGCAAAGCTCTGTTCTGACTGTGACCTGGTTAAAATCTTCGAGGACGTGTTTCCTTGGGAGCTAAGGACATCTTCTAGATAACGTGGCTTAGCACAACGATGACAAGAATAAGACTGAGGAGTCATGGAAACTTGCTGAGGTCCGTCGAATTCCGATTCCAAAGAGAGGAGAGGTAAATTAAGTGTATCTGAATATATAGCATGCCGCTTGGTTGCGCACCACGATTGGTCTTCACGAGGACAGGATGGGCGCAGGCGCTCGCATCTACGATTATGAACAGATTTGTTCAGGTGACGTGTCAGGTCTTCAGAGTGGGCCCGAAATTTCGGCTTCATTGACACGATATGACAAGTACAGCGACCAGTGACTTTCAAAGTGGCCTCCAGGGCGGGCTGTTTGCCATGCGCCTTCGTTACATCTGAAAACCGGTGAGAACGAGAGGAGATTCAGATGAGGGTGAGTCCCCGTTGTAATTAAATTCATACTCGGAGTATGCGATGGTTTTCCTTGCATGGACGGTTTCGGTTCGTGCTGATTTTTTGGACTATGATATTCGGCATTGCCAATAGTGATTTCCTCCTTTTGAACTGACACTTTTTCTGCAACCATATGCAGTTTATCAGGGCTGTTGTTGGCTTTAATTTGAGGAAGTGTAGAGAGCTTGGATGTGGGACGATGACTTCAAGAAAACGATGAAGGATCACGATACTCACGTTTGAGCGAGAGCAAGAAACAAAGAAGGAGGATGGTGAAGGCCGCCAGTTTACAGATGGAAGGACCTGACTTTTATATTTCATGCCCTTTTTTCCGAATACATGCGGCTCAGGGATAGTGTTAAGGCCATTAGCTTCCCTTAAAGGGACAATCTGAAAACGATGGGGTGTAGCATCCCGCACTGCAACACGCGTTTGCATAGTGACCGGGCATTGACTACCACTAGACTCTGCAGGAGATTTGATAGATGTTCTCATGTTGATATTTTGAGATATTGCGTTCCGGGAGGGGGAAAATGAAGATACTGCACGAGAGAATGTATCCGGAGGGGGGATTGGAAGCCATACGAGAGGCTTAGGAGCTTGGACAAGACCCCTCGGGGAGCTAAAGCCAGAACTAGTCATACTTGCATAGGCAGGAAGATTATAGTGTTATGTTCAGATTAGTTTGGACTGGTTGAATTCCGAAAGTGAGGTCATTGAATGAGCGATTCTATTTGTGGATACAGAACAAACAGAGCCCAACAGAATACTCAGGGACTTGCCATTGTGACAGCCCAACAATGAGACACTTGAAATTCAATCACAAAAAAAACAATCCATTGAGACATGGTGCCTCATTTTTCGGTGCCCATACCAGACTCGCCCCGTTCTTCGCAGTCTCCACCACCTTCAGGGATACAGGGGGACTTGGAGTTGGAGCTGTTGGGTTTGGCGAATGCTTTGTACAATCTCGGGACAACCGTCATCAATGACTCAACAAAAGAGCGCGACAAACCTGGCGGAGGAAAGCAGGTTGGCCTCCGCGTGTAAGTTCTCATGGCCATTTTACTATCGCCGAGACCAATTTACTCCAGGAACAACGTCATCCAGCATCTCGAAACGATTGACAGCATGGTACAGCCCCTGGAGATCATGATACCGATGCAGGTGTTGGTCGATATCGACGACGCACGGAACCCAACGCAGCTGACGCGAGAAAGACTGGAGCGTGCAGCCACAGAGAACCAATTCATGAATGGGAAAATCGCAGCAATTGATGTGAGTATTCGGCAAAAACGACGACTTGGTCTGAGACGGGACAGTCATATTGTAGACTTTTTGATGAAGCACTGTGTCAAAACTTTCCAGAACTTGAACGGCATTTTCGAGAGCAGGAAGAGGAGAGTAAGTAGAGTAGAATAATGCATGGGTTGCTAAGCCGGGGAGAGCCGAGAGAGAGTTCGAGTGGACTGCTCCCAGATCAATTATATCTTTATCTGCTTCTTCCACTATGCCTTCTGTCGACAACTACCTTTCCTTATCTAATTCCTCGTCAAGGTCTTCAATCATAGATTCTCTTGAAACTATCAGCAATTGTCAGTCCTCTTCTTTCGCCTTTAGTCCATTCCTCACACTATCAATACAGCGCCGCGTTCCGACATCACTCCCTCTACACGCATCCAGTTGATCCGAGCTCTCCTTGACGATCTAGACAATCCAGGAAAGGGCAGATTGAATTCCAATGGTCTGCCAATCCCAATGCTCGCATCTTTGACACTCACCTCTGGCCTTCAGATGCTGCTAAGGCTTTCCGTGCCATCAAATCTCTTGGTCGTGATCCCTCTGGTTCCGAGTTTCTTGCGTTGCCTGAAAACTTCTTGTCTCTTCTGTCGCTTTCAACGTCATACGAAGGCGATCGTGATGCTTCCCTAGAAGCCCTACGGTGTATTGCTAATGCACTCTTACTCGTTGAGAGCTCCAGGGAGACTTTTCTTAAGTCACCTGTCAACGGTGGTGACTTCTGTCTGAATGCTTTGGAGGCATGAAAATTCAATTGTTCCTTCCCCTGCATTAATGACCATTTACCCAGAAAACAACTACACCTGATCAGATCTTTGTATATGCTCGTATCCTCTTTCTCTCTACTGCTTTCTCTGCATCCTATATCGCGAAATTTGTTGATAATGGTTACAATGGGCACACGCTTGTGGAGATGATCAGTTCCAAGCTCGACTTGCTGCTATCAATCAGCCTTCAGACCAACTCCACAGGTGCAGTCAAAGAGGCAATGACGGATGTACTCAAATTCATCTACAACATGATCTATCACTATCCTAAGGTACATTTGTTTCTGTGCAGCTGTAATGTACTTATCTGTTGCTCAGATTACTCAGGATCATCCACCGAGTCGAGCTACTGTAGAAGACAAAAATAAAGCACTAGGGGATCTCTGGAGCCCTAAGCTTGACGGGTGAGGCAATGATTCTTTCTGCCCCAATGCTGCCCATATTCATATCTTCCTTTCTGTGACTGCCACCTCTTTGTTAGCCTTCTGCCAATTTTACTTCGATTATTTATCTCCCTCCCATCTACTTCACCAAACCCCATCACGGCTCCATTGACTCACGTTCTACATGTTCTTATCGGGATACCCATTTCTCCTGCTCTCAAAATTTTCTGGTTTCCTCCATCGTCGGCAGATTGCAACACGACTAGCTCAATTTCTCAGACTACCCACGATGACATCCATCCGGATAGTTGCAAAAAATCTTCTATGCTTCAGACGTCTTCCAGCGGATCAAACACACTAGATAATACACCACACCACATGGATATTCTTACGCGCTCTTGGGGATTCTTGGAAGAATCGTTTAATCATTTCTTCGCCGAAACCACTGAACCAGACGATCCGAAAGTTCGTGAATTGGTCAAGAAAGAAATTTTCAACAACAATTTGGATGATATTCTCACTCCTCTGATTATCCTGATTACCAGACTTTGCCAAGCAGATGAGACGTCAAGAGCGCGAGTAAGACATTGGCTTGTTCCTGATGACCTCGACCGCACGTCTCCTCTGGAACAACGGTCAGATTTGCTTGGAAAATGCTTGAGATTATTGGGAAGTGTCTATCACCCGAGGCTCAAAGACGCTGTTGGAGATTTGTTATTTGCAATGGCTGGCTCTGACGGTACGTCTCGGTTGATAAGACTATCTCAATGATTCGCTGACCTATTTTCAGCTTCAAATCTTACTGGACTTGTCGGTTATGGGAATGTTGCAGGGTTCCTTTTCAATAAGGGGATCTTCAGCACACCCCCTCCGTCTTCTGATTCTAGCGCGTCAGATCTGACCAAGTCGCTCGGAGATGATATTAACCCCATCACCGGAACCAAATTCAAACCCAAGTCGGATCTTCCTGAAATGACGGAAGAGGAAAAAGAACAAGAGGTTGATAAACTACTATGGTTGTTTGATCGCCTCGAAAAAACCGGTGCAATTCCTGCAGATCAGAATCCAATTCGTAAAGCCATCCAGGAAGGCAAAGCCACTCTGGGTCCCTGAGTTATTATTGCCCTTTCGTTGTGCTTTCAAGTTCTTGTGCTTATCCAGCAATCAATGATATCACTATATACATCAGGCAGATAGCTGATAAGAGAACATTTTAATGGATCTATGATGGCATGTAAAGCAACTAGATCGCGAGATAATGAGGGCTCTAAGTTAACCAAGTAGTAGAAGGCCTTAGAATGTGATTCGTTTACCCTCAAAATTAGCAATACCTTCAGACCGCGCACCGCCCCTACCACGACCCCTTCCCCGGTCGCGGCCTCTGCCTCGATCTCCCCCCCAACCTCGATCTCCTCCTCGCCCTCCTCCTCGCCCTCCTCCTCGCCCTCCTCGTCCGCCACGCCCATTCCCACCGGAGCCATCCCGTGGCTGAGAATAATCCAACCTGATACGACGGCCTTCAATCTGGGTACCATTCAAAGCCCCAAATGCCTTCTTCGCATTCTCGACGTCTTCCAATTCAACATAACCAAAACCTTTCGGTGCACCGCTGTCTCTGTCGGTTGGTAGACGGATTGTCTTGACATTATATCCATCAAAGTACGACCAAAGTGTATCTTCATTGATATTGAATGGCAAATTACCAACAAAGAGTGTGCTGCTCGGCGGGCTGATCTGATCACCAAACGACTTGGCGCGCTTCTCGCGAGTTTGGCTGGAGTCAGGAGGACTTGAACGATCCACATTGATTGCACGTCCATCAATCTCCTGGCCATTCATCTCCAAAGCCTTCTCGACAGCTTTTGAGTCCTTGAAATGCACATAACCGAAACCGCGTGACTTGCCAGTGTTGCGATCCGTCTGAACGGTAGCAGAGATGACCTCACCACAATGCGCAAATTCCTGGGCAAGGCGATCGTTATCTATTGACCATGAGAGACGACCAACAAAAATGGAATTGGTTTCCTGTGAGCTGGTTTCCTGTACACTGGTGTCCAGTTTGGCCTTCTTCCCTTCGAGTTTTCCCTCATCCTCTGCCTTGCGTTTACCTGTCCAAGGAACAAACATGAGACATGTACACAAAAAAGTGGGTGATCATACCGTTACTGGTGGGTTTAGGAGAGGTGGCGTCTGCCATTTCAATATCTTCATCAGTGTCTTCAGACGAAGAATCCGAGTCAGAGCCTTCTGAATCAGAATTGACCGCCTCATTGGCCTTCTGCGCTACCGGCTTATCAACTGACTTTTCTTCCTCTGATTCAGAACTGTCGTCACTGGTGTCCGATGACCCAGAAGCTTTGGTAGTCTTGACAGCACCATTTGTGGCTTCTGCAGGAGAGTTGGTCTCCTCTGGATCAGAGTCTGACCCAGAATCAGAATCATCGCTATCTTCTTCACTGGACGACTCAGAGGCTTTTGCTTTAACTTGTTTACTGGCTTCGGACTTGGGCTTGGTATCAGTGTCTGAGTCAGATTCAGACTCGGAAGAGGATGATGAGGTTGACACTGCCTTCGGTTTGGATTTCGATTTAGCAGCAGCAGGCTGAGACTTTTTGGTAGGCTCCTTATTTTCGTTCGCTACTTTAGTGGAAGACGCGGTCTTTGATTTTGCAGGCTTCTGAGTTGGTTTGACTGCATCAGACTGAGACTTTTTCTCGTCTTCACTATCGCTTTCGCTTTCCGAAGATGACGAGTCGGAAGACGATGCAGCCTTTTTGGGAGTTACCTTCACTTGAGAGGCTTTTGGTTTCTCATCTTCAGAAGACGAGCTTTCGCTACTCTCATCAGAAGAATCCTCCTTCACCTGTAAATGCATAGGTGATCAAGAACGAACGTAAAACAGGCGACACCTACCTTGCTACTTGGGGCATTCTGCACTGTAGGCTCTTCTTCACTCTCTGACTCAGAGCTGGATGAGCTGCTGGGTTCTTTGGGAGCAGCATTTTTAGCTGGTTTTCCTGATCTTTTTGCCTTCCCATTCTGTGCAGAAGGATTATGAAAAGGGATATGATTTTCAAGCATGTACTGACAGGAGCCTGAATCTTGGTCTGGGCCTTGGCAAGTATTTCCTTCGACGTAGCAGGTATAGGATGAGGCACAGTTTTGACTGGAGCAGCCTTGGCCGTCTTTTTCTTCTCGGTTTTGGCCATCGAGCTGGTGTCAAAGGGAAATGGAAATTTTTGCAAACACCGGAACGTGGGAAACACGATCACGTGCTTGAGCTTTTTCTATTCAATCTAACAAGAAGACCTGGTCCACGAGCAACGAGGGTGAGTTAACAAAGAATTGTAGTAGATGGGCGAGGTCAAGAGGTGTTGTAAATGTGATTATAGTCCAGAGCAGATAGCACGTGTACAAGCTTTCTTGTTTTTAGATTGTGGTGCGCACCCTCTATGGAGGACTCGAAATTTGATGTCGTCATCCTGCGCACTGGACTTACCGAGTCTATCGTGGCTGCGTGCGTTTTTCTTTCGGCTTACGTCGGTCCCTTGCTGATCTGATCCAGCGCACTCTCCAAGTGGGGTTTTAAAGTAGCTCATATTGATCAGAACCCCTACTATGGTGGTGAGGAAGCCAGTCTCACGTTGGAAGAGTTCGCAAAATGGGTCGACAGAATTACTTCTACCTCTGGAAAATTCTCCCGGGGGAGCCACTCCGGCACAATACCACCTTATGCTCAACAATACTCAATCTGTCTTTGCCCAACCGTCAATCCATCTGTGGGACCTTTTATCGATGCTCTCATTCACTCCGGTGTTTCTAAATACAGCGGGTTTCATCTCTTGGAATGCGTTGCTGTATATGACGGTGCAGGTGCATTTAGGAGTGTGCCAGGAAGCAAGGAGGATGTCTTCAAAAGCCGAGACATTTCTCTGTTACAGAAACGTCGACTCATGCGCTTCTTGACATTTGCTGTTGGTGATTGGGAGCAATCAAGTGAAATACAAGGCAAACATGACCTTCCTTTCACTGATTTTCTAGAGTCTGCCTTTTCTCTCAACCCTGAGCTCATCACCGTCATTACCTACGCTTTGGCCTATTCAAGCCGACCTACAGGTGAGAATCGACCTACCATTCGGCTACACATGATTGAAATCGATCAGATTCTACGATATCAGTTCTTCCTCGGATACAACGCTATCTGAGGTCAGTTGGCCGCTATGGATCATCCCCGTTCCTTGTTGGTCACTATGGAGGAGTGGGTGAATTATCCCAGGGGTTTTGTCGCACTGCTGCTGTCAACGGTGCCGTCTATATACTTGGAAGGCGCATTATTTCAATATCTATTGACTCCTCAACACAGCCCAATGAAATCCAGCTTGATCCGGCGCCCAGCTCATTCCGCTATTCCTTGAACCTTGAAGACATACCCGAATCATTGCATGCAAGTGTCATTCTAGGCCCCGCCTCCTACGCTTCAAATCAAGTTAGCAATCCAAGTTGGCGCTCTTTCATATCTCCTTCTTTCCAACCGCTGTACACACTGACCTCTGTAGCTCGATGTGTTGCTATCATCGAGCACTCCATCGTACTGCGTCCCCCTTCTCTCGTTGTTGACAGCACAGACGATGACGATGATCAGAAGAGTATAGAGGGAGAAGAGGTATCTCTGGATAAATCGCTTGACACTGCGATTCTCGTATTTCCGCCGAATTCACTAGACAGTGGTTCATCTCAATATACAGCTGTCGTATTGATCACCGGGGAGGGTGCACTGTCAACTCCCAAAGGAAAATGTGAAACTTACTTCTCATCGATTGCTTCATACGCTGACCAATTTTTCAGACATTTTATACATCAGCCTCCCTGTTCCTGGTGATAGCCAAAGCGACCCTTCGCAAGTACTCCAGCCTTACCTGGATACTATTCTGCGATTTGGGAGGGAAGAACCTCAAACACCCTTATTCACTGCCTTCTATGTCGAGAATTTAGACGAGATCTGTTCACTTGGAACAGATGCCTCACAAGAAGCGTCCTGGATCGTTCCTCCCTCTACCCCTCTCTGTCCTCTCGGTGACATTGCTGATGCAGCTACACAGAATGCTGAGGTTCTTTTTCATGCAGTACTTCGGGCTCTGGGCGATAGCAATCAGAGGTATCAGAAGGATAACTCCCATGACAGTGGCATTTGGCCCGAAGTTCTTACCCCAGAAGATGAGGATGAAGTATGATTCAACATAAGCTATTCTCAGCGAATGAGATATATTTGTGTTACATTAGTTCACCCCGATTTTCACAATCCATTTCTGGATCAATTCCGCTATCTCGATGTTGTTGTTCTCCATGAACATCATATGTCCATTGCCATGTATTCCGACCTCCTCCAACTTGACATGTTCCACACTGACCCCAGCTTGTCTTAGGTAGTCCACTGTACAATCATCATATACTGCATGATAGCTGGCTTCCGAGGTCACAACAAGAATTGGTATTTTCATCAGATTCACGAGTTTGCGTGCGGGTGACGCTTGTAAGAAACAAGTGAAAAGGGAAGAGTTACTTGCAACTATGGTTTTCAGATCGTCTGCAGATGAAAGTGGTGGATCATATGCAACGGGAGTTTCTGTAATGCCGAACGGGCGTGCCGGCACGATAGGAGGGAAAATCACATTTATGAATGGCGGACCGCTCGGTTCCAGGGCGGCGATGAATCTAACGAGGTTCGGTTTGGAGTCTCCCAGGATCCAACCCAAAGGTCCCGATTGCGAGTGAGTCAGCAAAATCACAGGCTTCTTACTTCATCAGTAATCTTCTTATGTTTGCACAACAACTTACGCCAATTTTGTCTAGTAGAGCCGGTCCAGCGCTCTTGATCTTTTCCGAAGTTTCCTCGTCAGAAACGAGGCTAGGTACTGTTGATGCATAGAAACTGTCGAAGGTGGCATCTCCCATACTTCCATTTCCGGGCCATTGAGTGTGTAGGGTTGCCTGAGGCCAGAGTTTGAACTTTTGCGTTGCCGTGAAGTGTGACTCGATGGTGAAAGTATCGTATGTACTTTGGGGTCCATCATGTTCGACCTGGAAGGCTGACCTTCCCCGGGCAGGTTGATCTGTAATATAAACCTTGGCGGGATGGTCAGATGTTCACTGGGTGAATTGATGGATTGCCCCGCTCCTCACCTCGTACCCTTGACTGAGGAAGAAATCTCCCCAGCCTGGGCGCCCATCAGGAGTATTGAGAAAATTAGTACCAGTCATAGCTAATATTGTGAGCAAAGGAACGTATAGAGTCAAATGCCTACTAACCGTGTCCATGTATTATGAGCAATGGCAAGGGTTGAATAATATGTTGCGGAGTCAGCCGCTCGACATATATGCTACCCTCTATGATACTTGAGTTTCCTTGTGGGACATACTTTCCTCCAACATAAAAGTAAGTTCTCCGATGAAATGTCGTTTGTGTCGTCCAACTAGATGCATATGTCGCCCCAAAGACGGCAGAGATGACCGAAGTCAAGAGAGCACTCTTCATCCTGATTAAGGGTATATGTGAACGCGAAACTTGCTGCTATTATACGTGACGCATCATTCCCATGGTTATAAATTCTGACCTTCCAAATTCGTGTTGTGGTTCCGAATGGGAGTCACAGCCAAACCCATGAACTGGAAAACATTCAGACCTAGAAAAGCACAAGATTGTTGTGGCGAATAGCATTCTCTTCGAGTTAAGCGAAAAAATGTTAATTTTAGAACTAGAAAAAGCGTCAAGGGTGGCAAGGTAATTGATCAAGCACGACACAAGTGGGGAGAATTGTAGGTTGGGCTCCTTTATTTTGTTTTCAAGGGCCTGATCTCTGATACCGATATGTTTCTTCGTACGACTATTGTACGATTTCTTGTATGAATCATATGTCCCTTTATCACGGGGTCCAGAGGCTTGATCTCCTATAAGATTCTGGATTCAGATTTATCAGACACGAATAGACAGACCCTCCATGCTAGTAATGAGGGACCCACACTCAAAACACGTTGTCCTGAAAAAAATTGAAACACAATCACATACATGACTGAATGCATGCAGAGTCTACATAGACGAATTTTGGGGCCACTGTAAGATACGTGCAGAATTGCCGGTCAAGACAAAGTCGTGTGTTAACACATCCTCTCCAACATCCAGAACAATTCGATAGGAGCCACTAAATAACCAGAGATCACCTCGCTCGTCTGCACGTGCAACAGAGCCAAGAGTCACCTTCAATTCGACTGTGGACGAAGAACTCGGCTCGATTCCGTGTGTCCGAGCGAAAGAAATGAGTGATTTAATCGGCCGAGGGATTGGGCCACCATCGCCGCTGAGGAATAAGAGAGCAACATAATCAGAGATGACTTTGCCCGTGTTTTCTATGTTGATGTAAAATGTGTCGAAGGTCGCAACATCTAGCGGATTCTCACGTCGAGCAGTATGAACGAGTTGCTGTATGTCGTATTGTACAACAGGTCGCTTTCCCCAGGAGAACTGGAATGTGGTGAAATGCAACCCGTGTCCGAACTCCACGACGGGCTTTCCAGTATACCACTTATACGTACGGCCAGGATTTACAGCATTCGGCCGAAGGGACATATCCGTCATATTGACCTGATCTACATATCCTGCAGGGTACTGGGTTGTCGTAAGACGTCCGGCGGGTGCAATTTTCCCAGTGATAATGTCAAAGATGGCTGTTCCACCGCTTTGTCCCGGGTAACCAGCCCAAATAATAGCTCGGACCTGTTATATCCCATAAGCTACTTTCTGACTATCAATCAAGATGTTATTACACTCACTGCATCATTTGCAAGCAACTCTGAGTCGTCTACTTGACCTCCTCCAAATTGTACGATGATCATAGGTTTCCCAAGAGTTGCGAGTTGTCTAATCAATTCCAGTTGATTTCCAGTCCATGTAATAATGAGCCGATCTTTTGCTTCATCTTCAACAGTGTGGTCGATACCTCCAGCAAAGACTATGACGTCGGCAGACTTACCAATGTTGATGGCTTCTTTGAATCCTGCATCAGAAGTGCCACCAACATCGGTCCCATGCGCATATTGAACTCTGAAACCAGCAGTAACGGCACCTTGCAGCGGAGTAACGATAAAAGGTGCAGCACCAAAGTAGTTGCCTTGCATGGCACTTGTCGCGTTGGCATATGGGCCGATTACAGCGAGGCGTTTGGTTTCAGGGGAAAGGGGAAGTAAGTCAGTGTTCTTGATGAGGACTAGGCCCTCTGCGGCAGCACGATATGCCAGGGCCTTGGCATCGGGCTTATTGACATCTGACCAGTCAAGTTGTCGGTACGGTTGGAGTTCCGGGGGATCAAAGTAGCCAGCTCTGTCATGGGGGATATTTGTATAGTGTATGGCAAATTCTAGGATTGCAACACACCTCACAAGTGATGCATACTGTCGCGTCAATGCCTTCTCTAAATCTGCCCTAGTAATCAAGGATTTTTCCAAGGCCTCAGGCAGGTACATAGAGTAGGTTGTTCCGCAGTCTAGGTCTGTCCCTGCCTTGAGAGCATCTGCTGCAGCTTCAGCGAGTGACTTTGAGAAGTTGTGAGTGTTAAAGATGTTTTCAACAGCGTCACAATCTGCTGTTACCCAACGATCGTCGTTGAAACCCCAAAAGTCGCGAAGTACATCTTGGAGTAGATAGGAGTTGGCACAGGAGGGAATGCCATTGACAGAATTGAAGCTGCACATGACGGATGCGACCTTGGCATCACGCACACAACTCTGGAAAGAAGGGAGGTAATATTCACTTAAATCTTGGAGGGAGACCTTCGCGTCGAAATCGCTTCTGTTTATACCTTCCCAGTTTTCGAGATCATAGGCGGCAAAATGTTTGCAATCGGCGGCAATCTTGTAGTAGGGACGAGGGTCGATACCGCCTTGGAGCCCATCAATTAAATTAATAACGTACTGAGAAGTTAGGAAAGGATCTTCTCCTGGAGTCTCCTGGCCACGACCCCAACGCGGATCTTTGAAAGGATTGATATTTGGAGTGAAGAAATCAAGACCGGCCCGTCCAGCATTGCTGAAGGCTCGGGCTTCAGTACTAGTTACTACTGCAATAGCTTTGATGAGTTCCGTATCAAAGGTCGCGCCAAGGACAATGGGCTGTGGGAAGGATGTAGCTGAACTGAAATTGCCTGAGGAAGCAAATGTTACACCTGGACTTCCAGCCACACCATGCTTAAAATACATTAGAATCGAGAACAGTCTAAAGCGGTAGACGAACATACCAAAGCTTCCGACCACCATTGATATGGAGGAATTCCTAGCCGCAGGACGCCAGGAGAGACATTATCGGTATTCTGGATAAGCTCTTCATCTGTGAACATCTGTACCAATGCCCTGGCTCGAACGAGAGCATCCATGGAGACGTCGCATATAGTGGTTGCTTTGAGTGGTCCACCAATGCAATCGGGGAAAGAATAGTTGAATTGTGCATGCGATACGCTTGCCAATGCAATCAAAACCAAGCGATTAAGGCGATTCATCAAGTTCCAGTCAATATGATACCAGGAGGAAGAGCTGTCTTCGGACTCATAAGGTAGAAGTAGGCATCTGCTGAGCCAGCCAAAGGTCCTTTGTTAGCAGAAGACTGACCGTCCCGAGACCACGATAAGCCGGGCCGCGACGGGAGATAATCGGCATTCAGATTCAATGATATTTAACCGAATTGAGAGAGATGTTTCACTGGGAGTAGCAATAAACAGATTGGCAGTTGGTAGCGTGATATTGAATCTCTCCTGAGTCTCTGATAAATTGGTCCTTGTGATACCAAGATCCTTCTAGAAGATCAGAACCAGATAGCCAAGCGCAGCACTTGTTATATACAAAACATCACTTTCAATCTACACTGCAATATAAAAGGGATGGTAGCAAGATCCAAAGCCTATGCAGAAGATTTCTGTGGCCACTGTAGAATGCGTGCATCTTGGCCCTCTAAGATAAACTCATGGGTCAAAACACCATCACCGATATCCAAAACGAGTCGATAGGAACCACTAAATAGCCAAAAATCGCCTCGCTCATCAGCACGAGCGACCGAACCAAGTGTCACATTCAAATTGAGGACCGAGGAAGTACCGGCTCCGATATCGCGGATTCGTCCGAAGGAGGCCAGTGATTTAATCGGGCGAGGGACAGGACCACCATTCCCGCTGAGAAATAGGAGGGCGACGTAATCAGAGGTGCGGTTCCCAGTATTCTCGATGTCAACTTGGAAGGTATCAAAAGTGGCGCGATCGAGAGGACCGTTATCACCAGCAGCGCTGATGAGCTGCTGGATATTATAACGCACGTTTGGCTCTGTATGCCACGAGAAATGAAAAGTCGTAAAGTGTAGACCGTAACCAAACTCAACGACAGGTGTACCGCTATACCATTTGTAGGTACGTCCCGGATTCACCGAACTTGGGCGGAGTGACATGTCCGTCATTTTAACCTGATCAACATACTCTGTAGGATATTGTGTGATGGAAAGACGACCTGCGGGCGAAGCAGCTCCAGTGATAACGTCAAAAATGGCTGTGCCCCCACTTTGTCCTGGGTACCCAGCCCAAATGATCGCCCGAACCTACGGAGTTGTCAGCTAATGCAGTATTTTTGAGGAATAACCAACGTACAACTTCGTTAGAAAGAAGCTCTGTGTCGTCGAGTTGTCCTCCTCCAAACTGCACAACAACTAAAGGTTTTCCCACCGAAGAAAGTTGCTTGATAAGTTCAAGCTGATTTCCTGTCCATATGACTGTAGTACGATCCTTGGACTCTCTTTCGATCGAGTTATCAATTCCTCCAGCAAAAATTACAACATCAGCTGCTTGTGCAATTCCAATGGCTTCGTCAAAACCTGCCGAAGACGAACCATCCACAGTGGTCCCTGAAGCAGACTGAACTTCAAAACCAGCACCAACGGCACCCTGGAATGGAGTCACAAAGAAGGGGGGAGTGCCAAAATAGTTGCCTTGCATGTCCGTAGTAGCATTGACGTACGGTCCAATCAATGCCACTTTCTTTGTGTCCGATTGGATAGGAAGAAAGTCATCATTCTTAAGAAGCACCATACCTTCAACCGCAGCACGGTGAGCAAGTGCCTGAGCATCAGCTGTGTTAACATCCGTCCAGGACAATTGCCTGAACGGCTGGGAGGCGGGGGGGTCAAAGTAGCCGAGTCTATGGGTGAAAGGATCAATAAACCCTTGTGGATAGTTCAAGTAAGTATACTCGCCTCATTAATGATGTATATTGGCGTGTCAATGCTTTTTCTAAGTCATTCCTGGTAATCAGCGACTGGTTGAGGGCATCGGGCAGATTTGTCGAGTAGGTGCTTCCACAATCAAGATCAGTCCCAGCCTTGAGTGCATCGGCAACAGCCTCCGCGAACGAACTGGTGAAATTGTGTGTAGTGAATATGTTGTCGATTGCACCACAATCGGAAGTCACCCAGCGGTCATCATTGAAGCCCCAAAAGTCACGAAGAACATCCTGGAGGAGGTATGAATTACCGCAAGCAGGAATGCCGTTGACAGAATTGTAACTGCACATCACAGAGGCCACCTGTGCATCGCGAACACAACTCTGGAATGAAGGGAGATAATATTCACTGAGATCTTGGAGGGTGACCTCAGCATCAAAATGGAACCGGTCAACTCCTTCCCAGGATTCCAAGTCATAAGCAGCAAAATGCTTGCAATCCGCCGCAATCTTGAAGTAAGGACGAGGATCAATTCCACCCTGAAGTCCATCAATCAAATTGTATACATATTGTGAAACATGGAATGGATCCTCTCCTGGAGTTTCCTGACCGCGTCCCCAGCGAGGATCCTTGAATGGGTTGATGTTGGGCGTGAAGAAGTCAAGCCCAGCGCGTCCGGCATTATTGAAAGCGCGCGCTTCAGTACTAATCACACTAGCAATGGCCTTTATGAGATCCATGTCGAAGGTTGCTCCGAGCACAATTGGCTGAGGAAAAGATGTTGCAGAGCTGAATTCACCAGATGGGGCGAACGAAACCCCAGGACTTCCTGCTACGCCGTGCTGCGTGGTATTCATTAGCTTTTGAAGAACATACCTACTTAAAGACGTGCCAATGCTTCTGACCACCATTGATATGATGGTACGCCCAGTCGAGGAACTCCACCAGAACCATTGTCGGTATTCTGAATGAGTTCTTCATCCGTGAACATTTCTATGAGGGCCCGAGCGCGGGTTGCTGGGTCCTTTGAAGTATCACACACTGTCGTGGATTTCAAAGGTCCATCTACACAGTCGGGAAACGAATAGCCGAAGCCGAACTGTGCTAAACCAATGTTTGTCACAATTGCAAGAATAGAAGCAGCAAGCAGCTTCATGCTGGTGCCAGAGAACGGACTGAAACGCGATAGTTAACTCAGAGGTTTCCGGGATGTGCTGGTTTTTAACCACAGCACAAGCACTCATGAGTATGATGGGTATGATTGAACTCACCTTGTGGGATGCTAAGGTGGCAGAAGAAGCATCATCTTATTTTATATCAATGCAACAATGTCCGGGTAAAAAGCGAGCATATGAGACAGTTTCAGAGAAAAAATAAAGTGCAGCATGAACCGAGCTAGTTTTGCCAAACGAAGCCGTTCCAGGAAGACGGTCGGGCCGTAGGTCGGATTTGCTGACTGGCTCACCAGGTCAGGTGTGTTACCGCGAAGCCCTTAGAGTGGTAAGTTCGAATACAAATATAACTGAAAGCACTCAAAATCAACATCGAGGCACTGTGAGAGATTTGGCAAGGAGATGAGAAACAAAGATACTTAATTTTTTTTTTTTTTTTTTTTAAATCATTACACGGGGCGCGTAGGCAGACCGTGGTAGACACATAGTATCTACTTAGATAAGATAACAACGAAATGAGTAACTATAGGGATGGAACAGAGAAGAGAAACAGAAGAAGAAAGAACATAAGGGAAGAAAAGACGAAACATATAACAGTAAAACAGAGCGGAAGAGGATCGAAGCCAGTTTTTCAACCATTATCGAAACAGAAGGATGTTGGATTGCCGACGACAAACTCAACGAAGCTAGAAATGCATATGTCTCTAGGGCGCAACGCAGCGTTGTACAATCTGCATTGCATGAAAATGTGTTCTCTTGTTTGGACATCCACTTCGCCACACGGACATTGAGTCGGTGAATTAGGGAAGAATCTTTGCCGGTACTCTCCTATGGGTGCGTGTCCAGTCATCATACGAGTGAATCTCGCGCATACAGAGTTTGATATTCCTATATGCGGCAACCACGAACCTCCCTTGGCATATGTCGGTTTGATGACCCTTTCATTGTCATCTTCGAAGCAAAGATACTTAATCTGAAGGTAAACAATATCACACTTTACCAAATTATAATAATCAATGTTATTCTTTCATCACTCTCTCTGTAGGGTGAACAGAAACATGACTTTCCCAGACACCATCTGTCATATAGCAAGACTAATCTAATTGATGGACATGGACATGTAGCCTGTAATAATCGATGATGGGTTATCAAAATATCTGCTGGAGCTGGCATTATCAGTCAGGAGTATCGACAGAATTCATCTGAAAAGCTTGATCAGCTCAGAAGCTGGGAGATTGTGATTCCCTGTGTGATATTACTCAGTACCAAGCTGATCAGATAGCACAGGAAAATGATATTTTGGACAAGTTCCCCAAACATCTAACTAGATCTAGAGCTTGACACATTTTCCCTGATATTTTCTGTACCAGTTCACAGTACAATAATACCTTTCATGGACTTGAGTACAGCCTTTCAACTGGCTGTAATGGTAAAAATAATTTCTACTAGACTAACAATCCCGTTTCCTGAGCATCAGAGATCGAGAAGGTATCGATCTACAAATGATGTTGTGAGCACTGTGAGAGCTGAGAAGTTCTCAGGGACCCCTGTCGGTTGTTATTATATGAGCACCAGCGATTTTAACCGAGCCTGGCTGAAGAACTCGCTTTCGACTCCTCGAAGAAGAATATATAGGAGACTATATCTTATTAATGAACTCCTCGACGTACATGGCAATATAAGTGCACACGCCTACTCTGGTACTGAGCGTACACGTTTGTCAGCACTTTTCACCTCTGAGATCCGCAGTGGTGTAGAGTATTAACATCGACTGCCCAAATTCAAGCATCACAAACCCGGGTTCAGCTCCAGCTTGCGGCGCATTGTGTCCACAGGGTTCTAAACTCCAGAATCCTTTCTGGGAAGAGGACACGGTCAGGCCTTGCGAATAGAACTTACAGCTCACCTGGGCCAACCAGAAATAACTGCATACGCCAAGCTTTTCTGTAAAACAGGTAACCAGTGTCTCCGATCCAACAACCGTGAACCAAGATTCAAATGATTGAAACCTGGACTTCAACAGGTTGTCAAAAGCTCGCGTTATCGTAGACCTAGCCTTACTTCGACGCAACTAGATAAGTCGAGATGAAACGTTATTGATACATGAATGTCATAACCGAAGACATTGTTAGTCTCTAACAGCACAATCATCGAAGCCCACGACGTCATGATCAGCGAGCGTCGCAACCACAAGGCAATATCATCATTTACAGAAATTCATTGCATCATAACTTCCCAAGTTGGTTTGCTTTCACTGTATTTCCACTCACTTGAAGAGGAAAGAGAAAACATGTCACTACATACAAAAGCCCAACGTTGATACACTCAAACCGGTCCTGGACCCATCAGTCCCGCAGATTCGAAGAAATGTAAGCCGAAGAACCAAATGTCCACTGCCCGAGAAAGAAGGATAGAATGAATCATACAGGTTTCAGCTTGATAAGCACAAGCCTCAGAAGAGCGCTAATGCAATTTCGAGATTATGTCGTATGATGAACAGCGATTCGGTCCAAGAGATGCTCCATCATGTTTCCTGCACGGCAGGTTTCTGAGGGAGCAAGGAAGAGATTTTGTGCTTGTATGATGTACATAAAAACCAGGTCTAGCGATGTGCGAGAAGACATCAAGGAGGAAGCACATAACGGTGCTGGTGTTCAGTGACGAGAATGATACATGTCAATGGTGTGTGATGATAATTTTAATGTGCCGCGAGGTTAATAGCCATATCCGCTACCGGAACGGCCGCCAGCGGTAGAGGCTACGCTGGCTACAGGTAGGCCACCTGATTTGTTGGAGAGACTGACATTCATACTCACAGGCTGCACGCCAGGACCAGAGACACTGACGCCATTCACACTATTGACAGCGACACCCATTGGGATGGACCCGACCACACCAGCACCACCGCCAACGGCCGCTGAAAGACGTGAGATCTCTTCTCGCGCAGAAATGAGGGCCGACGAAAGGCGTTCGTTCTCATTGGTAAGATATTCTACCTTTGCTTGTAACTGTGCCAGCCATGCCTTCTTTCGTTGTCGGCATTTCAGAGCAGCTATTTGGAGTTACTTAGTGCCAACATACAACACTTGACAGAGACGAGTCACCTTGTCGATTGCGCTCAAGAAAATTACGTCGTTTCTCTTCTTCCGTCTCGAGCTTCTTGACACCCTTGCGAGCAGGTAGGGGAGGATTTTGATCAATGTCTTCAACGTCATCGATGTCATCGTTATCATCCTCCTCGTCCATGCCTTCTGACCCACCACGCTCACTGCTTTTACGATGGATAGTACTACGAGTGCGCTTACTAGCCCTGGCTGGCCCAAATTCTAAGGCAGAAGGTGGAGGAGAAACATTGTCATAAGATTTACGCTTTAAACGTTTGCCGTTCTGATGAGCAGGAACACCATTGAGAGTGGCATTTCCAGCTCGTGCTTGAGCCTCCTCTCGCTTGGTGAGCTCCTGATGAGCCTGAGATAGGAGGAAGAGGCCATTGGCGGCATTGCTTGCGGCAGTTGATGCCGAGACAGGATACGTAGAGTTATTCGGGTCCTGCTGATGAGGCGGATATGAATTAGGCGCTCCATGCTGCACCGAATTCAAAGCGCCGGTGATGGCATTGAGTGTGTTGGGCGTTATAGTATTGGTAGTAACGGATGAGTTATTCATGAGAGCCATAAATGTAGCGGTACTGGGGGAGGTGGGGAAGGCGACAGGGCCTCCGACGAGAGGGGTAAAACCCGTGCCGGGGGTGAGGCCTGTGCGTGGGGTCATACCTGTACGAGGGGTGAGGCCTGTGCGGAAGTTGGTGGAATCGAATGAAATATGCTGGAGCTGGTCACTCTGCTGCTGAGGCGCGGTAAGCATTGCAGGAGACAAAGGCCCGGAGCGGAGGGAGTTGACTGAGTTGGGATTGCAACCCCACGGATACGAGTGATCTGCAGGCGAAGAGATGGACGCAAGAGGGGGCAGGACAGGGCGCGAGGGCGACTGGATGCGAGGATGTAGTTCATCTGAAGAACGAGAATGGCGTGAGCTAGGTCGCTCCTGCTGAGAGACGGCGGAATCGTTGCCGGAGGTCGGGGCGGGGGCTACCAATTCCCGAACGGGCGACGAGGTGCGGACATTGGACGAGGAGCGGAAGGAGAGCTCGAAGGGATTGGGCTCAGCGTCGAGGTCAGTTCGGCCAGGGCGGGTAGTGGGGCGGGGGCGGCGGGATTGGGAGCATTGGTCTGGTGGGGGAGACGGCGAGGCACATTTGGGAGACATCGGTGACGACGAGGAGACGAGACGCGTGACCTGTGTGACAGCGGTGACGACTTGGGGGTCTGAGCAGAAATGACGACGCTGACGTAGCTGGGTTATATTCCTCCGTCAGCTGTTTGTTGTTGTTGATGCGATCGAGATCTGTGCCTGACCTCTCTCGCCTTGTTCAACACGTGCGATCAAACACCTCTATTTGATCTTGTACATAATTGCCGCTCCACTAATACAACACCCAATCAGAACGGATATCTGCCTCCCTTGGCTCCCTCCTCAACTTCACCCCGATTCACCTGTTCTCGGTGGCACTGGTCGAGGTAGTCTAGCGCAGTCTCATACCACGTTCCCCGGTCCTTGCCTCTATAGTCACTTACTTCCCTCGGCCAAGCCCGCACAGAGCTCGCCAGTCGTCCTGGCACGCCTCGTTCTTGACCCAACAATTCTAAAGGTGTCAAGTACGTCCGGATTGTAAATACAATTGCACCGCTGTACGGCAGCCTTCGTAGTGTTTGCCGTTCCGAGCGCAGACGCAATGATTCTGGCATGGGTGCCGCTCGATGTTTGGGGGGTGCAAATCGGTCTCCTAGCGTAAAATCATCCTCTGGCCCGTTCGTGCTCTCCGACCACGCCAATTCCTCAGGATCAACTTCCTCGTCCTTTCTCTCTAGTGCTGGCCGAATCGCCTGGAAGGAGTAATTGTTTCGTATGACCGGCTTGTCCACCGGCAATCGTCGAAAGAACCGCTCCAGACTGACGTGCAGTTTTTCGCGATCTGAGTTTTATGTCAGTAGATCCTAATAAATTGATATATTTTTCCCATCCGCCACTATCAAGAGAAGCCCTTATCTATCAATTCCAGATCATCAGACCAGATCAGATGCCGGGTATCACTGATATCTCTCGCCTTTTCTTCATCTGATGATGATATATCGTGTATCATCCGATGTCTTTGTTTTGGAACAAATACAAAGACGCACGTAATCAAGCAGGACAGTTCAACGTGTCCGCTGAAGTGATGATAATTGAAAGACGTCCACACGCCTCAAGTCACAAGAAGATAGTTGTGAATTACCCAACATGTCCTTGCAGGCGATGACCAGTAGGTGCTTCAGCCCAGCTCAAAGAGCTGATTCTCCAACAAAAACGGATTCACATGACCAAAAATTCCACGTACAGTGTGGTACACCGCCCGAGATGTGGATTTCGTCCAGAGACATACCAATCTTATCCCTCAGTCTCCAAAAGCCTGTGTTGGGAAGTCAGTTCAGACTAGGCAGTGGAATAAAAGCAATGTAATATCTCACCAGGCACGCAAATGGCTCCTGCTTGGAAGTAATATCTCCCATCATTCCCTGTGCAGTCAAGTCAAGAGATCATTCATCTGAGAGACAAGAGACTTGACCCACCTCCAATCATGATAGCTAAGTCATCTTGGATTCTGTGGTCCACAGGATAATGCTATCAGCGTGTCTTCCTCTTATGCTTGGAGGCTAAAGAACTGACAAAAGTGCAGAAATTATCATGGCACGTTTGCCTGCATGCTCCCCATCAGTTGTAGACAACGGCAGATTGTGTGTCTCTCGCAGAGGGACGACCGTGATTGATTTAATTGGAGGTAAACCACCCCAGCCCCATTGGCAGTCTTGAAATTCCAGTCCAGCATGCCGCGATACATGGAAAGTCGTCGGATATCGGCGACTGAGATATTCTGCTAATTCATGGACGAGCTCGATTGCTAGATAGAATGAAAGATTGTGCCTTCAAATTGCCTATTGCCTTACCAGCCAAATTGCCACCCTTCACGTCGGGATTGACATTGTCATCAAGCACTTGAATGACTCCTTCACCTTGGGTCTCTATTCTCTGTGCTCGTATCTTTTGATATCGCTGATACTGTTTATCAAGCTGCATACAACCTCGTTAGTCACAGGTCTGAAGGATCACTCCATAATCACATACTTCTATCCAATCAGCCCAAGGCATATTCCGAGTTCCCATCGTCACACTGCACACCCAGATTTGAGATTTTACACACACACATCATGACAGCCATTAACACTCACTGGTAAATTCCCCAGCGAAATGGTCTGTAAGGAATAGGTTTCGTATCGGATAATTCGTAGGGCCAAGCATCGAACTTCGGGTAAGAAAATGATACAGGTGCCCATTCTGGTTTCGTAGGTAGCCACACAATCAGCGTTGTTTGTATAATAACCCGAGGAAACATACCTTCATATGATTGTTGTTCCTTGGATCCTGTATCTATCTTCCCCTCTCCTTCGTCCTTGGTGTTGCGCGCAAAAATGAGATGTTTCCAGACAGTGACGAGGAACCAAGTTCCAAAGACACATGCTGTTATTGCAAGAGCACTGCGTGTGCCACTGGGTCCCTGTAAGATGCGACTCAGGCTCGCCGATAATGTAATAGACATGGTAATATGAGAATGTCGCTTAAGTTCGAAGTGTTCTGATCCCTCCTTTGATCAACAGACAGTAGAAGGGCGATTAAATACTTATCCGAGGGAGATTAAGAGGATAGTATAGGGGCCAATCTTGTGGTTCAAGTGCGGAGACAGTGAGATATAGAACTTCGCCACTTGACCACATGAAGTTCACGAGGTTTGAAGAACTTGGTTCTACCACATGGAATGAGCAGTGTGGGATCAAAATTGCTGTAGGATGAGTAAGACACCCGCCTTCTCTCTGAGAAATTGTTTAGAAGGAATATCATCCTGGAGAAGGGTAAAGAATGTTCCGCTACCCAGACCCAATCAAAGATCGTGAAAGCAACACGAACAATAGAGAGAAGATAATGATTCAGATGGCCAGCATGACACCAGAAAGTTGAGCAGAAATCAGAACAGCGCATTGAATTACTTAATTTGGTAGTAATCGGCATTCGGCACTCACAGGAAATGTAGTCGGGAATTACCGCCATCTTTCTACCTCATTCACTTACATTGTTTCTCGTCAAAATTACAAATTAAACTCTATTATCAACAGCAAATGGCAACACAAAAAGCTGCTGCCGCTGCAGTTGTAAATATCATTACTTCAGTTCATGGATGTGTTCAAAACAACCCTAATGATTTTCTCTGTCGCAGGATTTTGCCCGTATTTATTCCTCCCTTGGGCTCGGAAAAGGTGTGCAGAGATATAGGAAATTGTGATCCTGCAAATCTGACATATTGATCAGAAACTGTTGCGTCGTTACAGGCCTTCAGGAAGCGCCATGGTGATGCCCAACGCCTACATGGCCAATACGCTTCCCAACCTACCACTGTCGATTTCGCTCAGTACCGTTCTATTCTCAAGAATAAGGCTATTGTTGATGAGGCTGAGAAACTTCTCAAGAACTTCAAACCTGTTGAGTGTGACACGGATGCTCAAATCAAGGCTATTGAGGCATTTGAAGTCAAAGCTGTATGCATGGGTGTCGAGTTTCTTCACTCTAGCCTAGATTGACACGTTGAGGTTGTCTAGGTCTCCAAGGCTCAGGAAACAGAGGCCAGGCTTGATGTCGAGCTCAAAGAACTTCAGGCTACCCTCGCCAATATCGAGGATGCTCGTCCCTTCGACGAGTTGACTGTGCGTCTTCTTCAACTTCTTCACTAATCTACCCTGAGTCTATTTTCTAGACTGAGGATGTCGGCCGTGCACACCCCCGTATCGTTGAGGCTGTTGAGACCATGCTTAAGAAGGGTAAATGGACTGTACCTGGTCAGTTCCGATTCCCTTTCTTAACAGAATCAATCCTAATGCAACATGTTTCATTTATATAGGATACAAGGAGAAATTTGGCGACCTGAATCTCATGTAATCAAATTCTATCGCATAGAACTATTTGCACTGCATTGGATCCTAGCTTGAGCAATGATCGTTGTTTTTGATGGCGTATCGTGCCAGAAGTCTTGTTGCCAAATTCCCTGTGCTAATATGCATTAGGCCGTATCGTCCAGCCTGGAGCAGGAGCATTGATGACTGGACCAAAGTCTGTCTCCGCTTTGTGTCGAAGCACTAGACCCAAGTTGTCTATCTTTCCCCCATCGGCATCGGTAGCCCATAGTGATACCGCTAGAGTGTTTTTCCCTTCATAATTCAAGATGCCCTGAGCTGACACGCGTGTATGTTATCCATTAGCACCCATCAATTAGAGTACTCACGGACTGGGAACTCTTTTTGAGGTCCAATGTGGTTGGCTGATGAAAATCGGTGGTTATCCTTGTTGCAAACTGAAACACTCACTATATCGTCCAAATTGATATCCATTGACATAAAGCTGAAGTGATGATGAGTTTACCCTCCAATCAGTTGCGCTGAACACGTACTTTCGCTCTGTAGTGGGGGTTTATGGTTGAGTTGGTGAAAGTGAATGCAATCGGGTAGTCCACTCCGTGGGGTATATTGAGATCAAAGGCGGTCCTAGTTTAAGATAGTTACACTGCCGGTGACGGGGCCATTGAAGATAATACCTGTAAAAGGCAACGCCGGGCTTGGAGATACCTTCGGTAGGCTTACCATGTGCCCAATTCGAGTCATCATATCCGGGTAAGTGCCAGCCTACGACATACTTAACGGAAAGAGTACGTGAACGGAACACCGGCATACCTTGGCGTTCTGCATACAACCCACCCTCATTTAGGGGTCCGCGAGTGCGGTCCGCATACTATCAAAATAATGAGTCGCTAGCTTTCATGTATTAAGCCGGTTTGTTCACCGATTCGCCGCCAAGATTACCTGTAAGCTTCCAAGCGATGACCTTCGTGTCTGGACTTCCCTCGAAAGAATAGTTCAACACGCCACGGGGAATTCTAAACCAATCGCTGGCACCGGCCCAGTTCTGCTCAATTCCCATGTGGTCCAGTAATATAGTAAGGACATGGTGCGAACCAACTCTAAGGGTTGAAGGGAAATTGAGCGTCTGACTATACATATCATGCGGACCGTCGCCCGTCCAAGATCCGATGAAACTACGATCAAGCCACATCGAGTATGCAAATGCAAGGCCACCACTCATATTCGCGTAAAAGCCCGTCTCTTGTCCTGTTGCAGTGAAATGGGCGCGCCAGAGCATATTTCCAGTGTGGTAACCGTACGGACTCGAGAAAAGAACTTGAGGGGTACTCCAGGTCCACTCATTGAAGGTTTCCTCTAAATCGGCAACCGTCCACTTCTCATCGGAATAGCCAGGAGTGATTTCAGGAAGACTATCCGAGACTTTCTGTGAACAAAGTTCAGCTTAATTGACTAGAGTTATAAGAGGTAGGGGCGAACCCATATTAATGAATCGAGATCAGGTAAGCTCACGTCAGGAAGATGGGGCGTGCGAGAAGCCACGAGGGTACCGTATGTTGTCCTCTTTGTTCTGAGTCTTTCTCCATTAAAATACACAGTACGGGATGAAGCGACAGGAGCAATTATTTCGAAGGTTGTCGTGCCATTGAGGTCACCGCTCAGGGTTAGTCTATCGCCAGAAATAGAAGCAGTGCGCAGTAAATAACCACCTTTCACGATGATCGGATTCTTGGTGCTGTAGGAAGCAAAGCGTCCCTGTGTCGGGGGATGAAGGACCCAGAATTGATATGCGGTAGAGCGATCTACGGAGTTTAAAATCTAAGTGAAGGATATTTCTAAGACTAGCTCACCAAGAATGAAAACTCTGAGTTTTGGACCAATTAAAACCACAGCTTGGCCAGTAGTCGTATACTGTATAACAATTGCACCGTTGGCCAAGACCCGCTGCCCGATGTTCCCAGAACCCGAAACAATTTTAGCAATCGGCTTGGCTTCCGAGGTACCCGTAGGTAGGACGAATGCAGTTTCATGTAATTCTCCCTCGTCTCCGTAGAGAAAAACATTATCCTGTCCGTCAATGGTTGCCCTGCAAGAAGAATGTACCTTTTGCTATAAAGACCTGACCCTTCGCTTACCACGTAAATATCTCGCCAGTTGAATACAATAATGTCGTTGAACCTGCAACATAATCTACGACGTGGATCTTAGAGTCCCTGCCATTGAGGGTTAAGGAACCACCCAAAGTTGGAACCTCAATTGTTCCAGCACTCGTTGGCACAGTCAACTTATACGTTTGTATGCCAATCGAGGATACATCTGCCTGCCTGCCTCGTTGAATCAGTTTCTGAGTTTGGGGTCTCGTGGAATTATGCACCTAACAATATAAAATCCAGTCATTCCACCAACAACATCAACAGTTTGTGTTGTCTTTAGCGCGGGGTTTCCGGTAAATGAGCTAGACGTGTTATAAATATTCTGAGGTCGACTGATCAAGTACGCGGGTGATACAGCTAAGAAATTAGCTTGAAGTTTGATTTCGTGGTATTTCTCTCGCAAGATACGAGATTCAGAAATGGCGGCTCCCTGAATGCAATCCTTTACTTCGCTATTCACTCAAGAATACTGGAAAGACTCACATAATCGTACGAGGTATAAGCACCAGGATGAGCAATACCACCTGGAGGATGAATGAATACAATCTTCGCCCTGATCAAATTACGCACCCCAATTTGTACCACCAAACATCATATACAAGTTAAGTATCATTGTTGACAGTGCATATTGATTCTTGTAGAAAACTATATGTTTCAGAAATATATATTCCTTGTGGAAATATGAATTTACCCCTCTCAAATTCAAGACCCGTGAGGACTGAACAGAGGTCGTACCCGGCACCACCCCTCAAATCTTTTGAGTTTGGAAAACCATGAAACGAAAATATATGACCTACCAGCCATCAAAGGCACCCCCTTGAAACTCATAAACAGCATTAGGGTCCTCAGGATTCCATTCCAGATGCGCATCCCAGAAGTATCTGAAGCGGAGCGTGGTCAGGTTTATTATCAGAAGGGGGAGAATCTGGCTCACTCTGGAACGGCATCAGGTAACCATACATAGGGATTTGCGCAATCAAATCCATTCGGGTATGAGTCGTAGCCTAGAAATGTTAATCTGCTTTTCTGCAGGACGACTTCGACACAGACCATAGATATCAACACCTGTAAAATGGCCTCCCGGCCAAGCATCATTTGTTGTTGTAGGGACAACAATACCAGCATTCCGCTGATCGAACGGACTCAAAAAAAGCTCACACCATTAATCAAGGATACCCACAAAATCCTTTAGTAACTGAGCCTCGTATGCAAAATCCTCGGTATACGGAGGCCAGAATCCGCTGTATTCATTTTCAATCTACCCCAGGTGTTACCTGGCCATAACATATCCGACGAGTTGCAGTACATACCTGGACAAGTATGACCGGGCCGCCGTTTGTAATCTGGTTTTTGGCAATGATCTCGCCGACTGCCTTGCTATAGGGCTGATAGGCCTTGACATAGGTGTCATTATCGGTCCGCCAAAGCCCTGGGGTGTACGTTCCCCAGCCGGGTAGTCCACCACCTGCAGTCTCCGCGTTGATGTAGGGACTACCTCAGGTTACATAAAGATAGTTCCTGAGCGAGCAATCACTCACCCTGGGCGAGCGATTAGATAGAGGCCAGCCTTCTGAGCAGCATCAAAGAATGGTTGTAGATCACGGAAGCCTTCAAACGAGATGTCTCCCCGTTTCGGTTCGATGAGTCCCCAATGAACATAAAACGAAACCGTATTGAAGCCCATCGACCTTGTCGTCGTGAGATACAGGTATCGATCTTCCAATTAAGAACATACTTGATTTTCTGGAGAACATCGAGGTGAAGGCTTGGAACAGGGTTTCTGAAGATTGATCAGTCAATGCCTTAGCCGCCCTCATATCAAGACGAACCGGAAAGGGTGGACTTCTCCACTGAATATCATCAATCTCTCTCCATTGATCTTGAGTGAATATTCATCCCAGGTAACCTAGGAGGTTCTAGAAGTGAGTGAATGAACGATAACCAGAACACAAGACAATTATCACAATGTCCTGCAAACTAGACGATTGACGAGGAAGTCTGATACCAGATCGAGGGATAGCAGCAACTACTACAACGCATAGAATGGACAGGTGTTTGAAAACCTGAAGCCTCATAATATCGGCTCGTCAGAGAGTGTAGAACTCCTCTTTGAGTCTTAAGTACGGCCTGATAACTGATGGGGATCCTCAAGGTCAATGTAGAACAACGCGATGACATACACGAGACGGGGAGCATGGGACAATTTTGACCAGGTGATCTTGATAAAGGACATTATTCGGATCGAGAATAGTGATTGGCGAAAAGAAGCGGTTGAAAATAGCTAACGGTTGTAACGCGAAACCAGTGAATTCAATTTCATTGTAGAAATTATACAGGATGCGTCCAGACTATAATGCACCCTTGCATACGATTGGAGTGGAGCCTGACACTTGTTGCGAATCCAAGCCCCCTTGCATTTGCAAATAATGGGGATCCAGGTGTCTTTATGATCTACCGAGGGTTTAATTCCACTCCGAGTTTCTGCCAAAATCAGTATAGCCGATTTTACTCCTTTGGGTTATAGCAGCGGTTATTGGAGGAGTGTAGAGTTCCGATAATCAGTTCGTAGAAAGCAATTTCGTAAATCTCCATCATATCAAAACTCGAGAAGTATGGCTGATATCGCATCAACAAGACCCCAAGATAAATCCCTCTGAAGATGCAAGTGCTAGTGTCAAGGATGTCAAGACAAAATCTGGATCAGGATTCAGCGTATCATACGGACCTGTTTGATATAATGATATCATGATCCAAGCCGGAGTGGGACTCCGGTCTAGATTTATACCCCGTCCTCAAATTTCTCGTTGATCTTATCCATGGCTTCCACTTCAGCATTCACATACCGTTCAGCGAAGGATCTTTACGACCAGATCGATGCTCAATTTCAACTGAGCAGCGACCAGCTTATCGACCTCACCAAGAATTTCCTGCACGAGTTCAAGCTCGGTCTTGAAAACTATGGACACGCTATGGCGATGATGTATGTGCATACTTATCCGTTGTGGATTGCTCTCATACGGATACAGACCCACTTTCGTAACTGGTGTACCTGATGGTACAGAGAAAGGGTATGATTTTATTGTATGCAATACCTCGCTGTGATCACAAAACTCTGTTAGCACGTTTTTTGCCCTTGATCTTGGTGGAACCAACCTGTGAGTAGCTGTCCTGTGAGATGCAGATATCAAGTCTGATATTGGTAAATAAAGTCGGGTTTGCGAGGTAGTTCTGAACGGCGATAAAACGTTCTCTCTTCGCCAGCAGAAGTACCGAGTAACAGAGTCACTGAAGACCGGAGAAGCAACGGTTCTATTTGGTGCGGAATGTTATTCCCTCTCACATCGCCTCCATGCTTATCATTCGACTTGAACGTTAGATTACTTGGCTTCCTCTGTTGATGCATTCCTTTCCACCGAGTCTTCTATCAACTATCCTGTCCAAACCAACACACCAGCAGACGAAATTCATCTCGGCCTTACATTCTCCTTTCCAGTCGAGCAAACGGCTTTAGATTCCGGAAAAATCCTCACATGGACGAAGGGTTTTTCAGCACGAAATGCAATAGGAAATGACGTGGTTAAATTACTTCAAGATGCTTTCGATAGGAAACACATGCGCGTCAAATGTGTCGCTCTCGTCAACGATGTGCGTTCCTGCTCTTGATGTCCATCGACTCTTATTCTACGATTCAATTTGGTGATCAACCCTGAGTAGACTGTTGGTGCCTTACTCTCCCGTGCATATCAATCAGGAGGATGTATCCTTGGTGCAATTTTTGGCACAGGGACCAATGGTGCATATGTCGAGGACATTTGTGAGTTCTACGATTGACTCAGGGTCAGCTGGACTGACAAAGGAATCAAGCAAAGATCAAGAAGCTGCAAGGCACGTCAGCAGCCTCCAAGGGCGGGTACATGATTGTCAATACTGAATGGGGAGCTTTCAATAATTCGGTAAGTTTTCAGCACATCTCCTTGACACAGACAACCAAGCCATTCCCCAGCGCTCACATTTACCGTCTGCACCTCCCGATAATGCTCTCGATCGTCTTAGTATCAATCCCACCTTTCAAGCCTTCGAGAAGTTCATTTCTGGAATGTACCTCGGCGAGATCACTCGCAGCATTATTACCTCCCTCATTGACGCTTCCCCAAAGCCTCTCCTTTTTAATGGCAAATCTACCTCTGATATCAATAAGCATTATGGCATCGATACAAGTTTTATGAGTAACGTGGAAGAAGCTTGGCTCGGGAAGGATGCCTGTCCCGGGTGTATCAGTCCCCCGTTCGATGAGCTTCAGGGTACTTCGCTTAGTCCGAACGTTGAGTCGAGACTGGAGGCTATCAAGAGAACTATTGTCAAGGATCTTGGATTTGCGCCAGAGCAAGTAACTCTGAAGGATGCTGCAGTAGGCTTGCATTCAGTTCTACGTGGAAATCTATTGACCCGCCCATAGATCATTCGCTGGGTTTGTGGTCTAGTTGGCCGCCGAGCGGCTCAATTGAGTAGTATTGCGGTTGCAGCTGTACTGGTTCAGACGGGTCGTGCTGTCCTGCCAGGTGAAGAAAGTGTGGAAGTAAAAGATCCCAAGGGCAGAATTCCCGTCGGTGTAGATGGAAGGCAAGTATCAGAACAAGGTTAGTAATTCAGAGGTTGGACTGAATCCTATCCTCCAGTCTCATCGAACACTACCCTGGATTTGAGACGAACTTGAGGGAATCTTTGCGTTATCTGGTTGGCCAAAACGTTGAAAGTCGTGTAGATATCGGTTTAGCTAAGGATGGAAGTGGAGTGGGGGCTGCGCTCTGTGCGTTACAAGCGCTCAAACAAAAGTCATAGCGATGAAAGCTATGTGACAATTATTGTAGAGTAAGTAACGTTGCGTAAATGTGTACCGAGGAGAATATGCGAAAGATGATGTAAACTATTCGGTCTACTTTTTCATGAGAGCAAGAACTACTAATCTATCCCTGACTCTGCTTGTCCATATGAATGGATCTCCAGACAGCTTGATAAGCTGCGTTTACCCTCTCCCAATTCAGGACGGACCAAAACTCCTTTATCCATTGTTCCTTTCCCCAAACACCGTACCCGGCACTCATCCAAGCGTGTTCATAAACGGGGACACAGAACAGAGGGTACAAGATCTCGCCAGCTGTGAGTATGGACCCTATGGAGACGTTTTTGAGTGGTGGTTCTTTTCTTGGGTTTGAATGAACGCCGGTGGCGGCTAAACGGATTGTGTTGTGATCAGACATATGTCGGACATGCATGTCATTTGGTACCGTTGGCGGATTGTGACCTGAGACACCAGAAAGTGGAGACGAAGGGAACGTTGCATAGGATGAGCTTCTAGGAGGATATGGAGGTGCAAGTGTAGCATGAGGATTATCGTCGGAAGAAGTTGGCTGAAAATCAGAGTATTTCCCCATATTCATTCGGGAACGAACGAGGAGGGTACCAGCACCATACGTTGTGACGATACCGGTATTACCAGCTTGGTCCGTCACGAACCAAACCCAACCATTGATGAACGTTCCGAGGACTGCAGCGGAGAATGCAGAGCGAAGTTGTTGGACGTCTCCGTGTGCATTGCGGATGACGAGGTGAAGTTCGTCTTGAATCTCATCTTCGTAGTTTTGATGCTCATGTTTGTTTTGAATTTCATCTTCGTCGTTTTGAAGTCCATCCAAGGTTGGTTTCTGAGGTGAGGGATCTGGGATGGGTTTCTACCAGGATGAGCAGATTTATTGAATATCAGGAACTATTTACATACAAGGTTGCTGAGGAAAAAATCATTGTTGAGGGCAAGACTAGCATAATTGAAAGCAAGGATGTGGTCGCGTTTCTCAGAGAGACTGATCACTGTCTGAGTAAGTGAATCTTCGTATTCCATTGTGGTGCCTTTTGTCGGGTGAGCGTACAAGGAGATAAAGTTGGATTATGCACACACCATATATTTGTTCATTCAGCCTCTCCAGGAGGCCACTCTGATACTCAAGCTGAAGAACCTTGAGCGCCTGTGGTGGCAGGAATTTTCCCAGTCCACGCTCTATGGGATAAGGTAAAGGTTTTAATGTGTGCAGTCTTTTTGTACCCTGCCGGGATATAAAGCGAGCTGGGTTTGGCAGAGAGACAACCCTAGCCGGGACTGTGAGCCACAACATACCTGGCGAAACTTGTAGTAGCCAGTGTGCGGTGTGTATGGTTGTGTTTGGAGTGGTACAGGAGGTTTCTCGCAGCTCTCATGGTATCGAAAATTGCGCAAAAAGCCCAGTCGCCTGTCCGGGCCCTGTGGAAGGCATATCATGCAGAAACCTCAGATCGCCTCAAATTTGTTGACTCGTTCTTGGTGTTCCTCGTGCTCTCGGGCATCGCCCAATTCATCTACTGCATCCTAGTCACTAATTACCCCTTCAATGCTTTCTTGGCCGGGTGCGTGCCACGTCTGTCGCATGCAATAGGATGCTCATTGAATCAGATTTTCAAGTACTGTTGGCCAATTTGTGCTGACCGCTTCATTACGTTCCCAAGTGAACCCCGACAACCAGACCGAATTCCAGCAGGTATCGCCGGAACGGTGAGTGTCCACAGCACGTGGTTGTTCAGCTCTGACTGTCCTTTTGCAGGGCATTTGCAGATTTTGCGCTAGGATCAATTGTTTTGCATTTCTTTGTATTTAACTTTTTAGGGTGATAGACATATTGAGTAAAACTAGGCTATCTTCTTCTCTCAAAGGACGAGGAGCGCTTGCGGGGTCTGAGCACGTATATGGATGAGCAGAAGAAAAACGTACACTAAATACGACAACAGCAAAGTCAAAGACGTATTCGCCTGAGGTAGAAAGATGAACTTGGCAACGGAACTGAGAGGCAGAACTGACCGAGCTCGAGGTAACTATGGAGAAGTTCTGGAAGAGCATCAGCATGGATGAGAGGCGGCAGTGAGAGGCAGACCCACGGCGAACGTCCTTGCTGGGGACTTGGGAGAGAGCTGGCCTGGAGACGGAATAAGTGTCCATGCACATACGGGGAAATGTGCGCGTACGAGAGGCCTGTCGTGCGCCGCACACCGGCTAGAAATGCACTGAAGAGTACGGCGTCGAGACCAAGGTGGACTAGAGAGGATCTTGTGAGCACAAGACCGCCGACGACGAGGAGGGAGGTCGGACTCAGACTTCCAAGCATCGTGCTCGAGACAAGGTCGAATATGACGTAAGCAGCCCCTGCTCGTCTCCAGGCCATGGCGTCAAGGCCTCCCTCTCCCTCCAGAGCCCTGTTCTCCACCCCAATCGAGCGTTTTGTCCGCGACGAGCTCCCGGACTGGCCCAGTGCCTTCACCCTCTTTGGTCCGTGCACCTCTATCCACCAGAAAGCTGCTGACTCCGCTCCAGACACCATCGAGACCTATTTTGACTCCCATGTCGATCTTCTCCAGCGCAAACTGCAGTACAAACTGCAGAAACAAAGAGACAGGATTAAGCTCAAGGCTGAAGAGACCTTCAAAATAAAGGACTTGTCTGGAGATCTGCTTGCAGAGAATTTTGAACGTGAAATCAAGAACTTCAAGTTCAAGGTATGCCTCAGCCGTCCCGAGCCACGTCCAAATCTCAATATCCCAGATATCGACCCGTATGGCCAAGCTCTCTGTCTCGTGGCAGTCTGCAAGAGTCGTCCGCACCCGCGAGAAGGTCTCCTTTTTCTTTGGCGTCATGACCCTCCTTTTCTCCGCCCTCATGTTTGGAATGCATCCCGAGTACGTGCCATTCTCTATCACAGCCGTCTCCGCCGCTCAGCCTATCCTCCAGATGGGTGCACATCTCATACACCCTCATGGGCTTGTATCTCATCCCTCTTCGCTACATCCAATACCGGCGGCGAGCGTGGCACTATTTCCTATTCGATCTATGCTACTATGTCACCATCCTCAACTTCATTTATATCTGGCTCCTCCCTTCCAACGCTGCTCTCTTTGTCGCATGCTACTGCCTCTCGCACGGTTCACTTGCCAGTGCTGTCATCACATGGCGAAACAGTCTCGTCTTCCACGACCAGGACAAAGTCACCTCTTTGTTCATACATATCTATGCACCCTTTACCTTTACCGTCATTAGGCAAGTTCATTCCAACCTTACTTTTGCGCCACTTAGGGTCTTTAGACATTTCTATCCTGGCGCAAGTCAGCGCTTCCCAGCCCTAATCCAAATACCTTATCTCAATCCTCTTCGCGCTTTGGTGTTAAGTGGAGGGATCTGTGCGTCACTTTTTGATGATACCTTGAAGCTGAGTATTGACACATCCTCAGACTGCAGCTGGCAATTGTTGTACTGGAAATTCCTCCTCGTTGATCGCCGAGCCAAGATTGATTCGGGACAACGAACAACATCATTTTCCTATCTTCTTCATGACAAAGGTTTCATCGGCAAGAATCTATCATCGATCCCAGCCAAGTATCGCGAGGCTATCTTCATAGGCGGTCAGCTTTGTGAGTTAATTGCTCAATGCTGGTAGATAACTAACACTGGCATCTTCTTAGTGTATGCCCTTCTGACACAAATTCCTGCCATGTTTTTGCTGTACCCGAGTCCAGGTTGGAGTGGCTTGTTTCTCCTTCTGATATTTTCAGTCAGCGTCTGGAATGGTGGTGGGTATTACATCGAAGTTTTCGGCCGCAAGTTCGTTCTTCGACACTGACTAATCCGAGTGGCGTATTGATACACTCTCATAGATTCGAACGCGAACTTGAAGCGTTGCGCAAAGAGTTGGCGGAGACTTCGACGCGGTTTTCTGTTCCCTCCACACCTATCGACCATCCTTCAACGCTCTTTGAAACAGACAACTCTTCCGCGGGCTCCGCGTCGCCTGACTGCCCTGCCATTACACTTCCCGGGACCGAGTTAGATTCTAGCTCCCTCGGCTTCCCTTCCGTACCCAGTCTGGATTCTGATCTTGATCCAACAAAGAAGAATTCATAATCTTGACGTTCCAGGGTATATTTGACCATGCCTTCTTGATGTTATGGTTTCTGAATATCTAATTTATGATCCACTATACAGAAATGCTATTGTCCATGTCTTTGTCGGGTTAACGCACTGCTTCCACCGTTATTCTTATCTTCTGCTTGCTGTTGCACAATATTTTTTCCTGCCAACCATTTGTTCCTTGGACATGACCTCGGATCGAAACAATCCTTCAGACAAGGCTTCGTTGTATTTCTGCTTTTTCTTGTCACCACACAGGAGGTCAATATGGTAATGCCCCCTTTCTTGATTTCATTGCTTAGTGCTTTCATCTGTAGGTAGACCTTAGAGAGAATATGCATGGTTTCCATCGAGTGTGAATTGCTGGTAATTCGGCTCAATTCGAATCCAGCCTGAGAATGTTTTGTTCAACCCAATAATAGCTGCCTTCGCATGTTGGTACCGTGTCGATGAAGCTTTCGCTGTAGCATAGGGCACCCTGCGCCTTGAAAGAATTTATGGAAGGGTATCAAGAACCAGAAGGCTGACGTACAACTGCAAATCGAGGTTCCCCGGTTTGAGTACCTCGAGCGTTTGAATATACAAGTCGAACATTGCTATTCTCGAAAGCAGTGGCCTGAAGGAACCCAAAAAAAGAGTAAGATCTTTATTAACATAAGCGGAATACGAGTCCATTCCTGCATTTCTCAACGTATCTGTTCTTCGGTGCTGTGCTTCGCTTTAGACCATTAATCAACACCTCAACAGGGCGTGAATCGGCTACCCAACAGAGGCCTAATTGATCAAGTCAGCTTTTACCATCTCCTCGGAAATGGATCTTACATTCATTGCAGGATCCTTTAGTTGGTTTGATCTTATCAAGTTCATGTTTGGAGTGAATGAAGGGGACATTTGTATAGTATATATTGGGAGGACGGGTATCATATCCCTCTGGTAAATCTGTTGATGATCAACATGAGCAATCAAACATCATATTTCGAGCACCACTCTACCTTCAACCTTCTCGATTCTGGCTTGTAGTGCTCTTTCGCAATCCCTTTTCATAATCTCCCGGAGTCGGCAATTTCCTTCCTTCCCTCGCGGAAACTCGCCGATGACAACGCTGTCAATATAGACAGGTTCTAAAAACCTCGAAGCAAATCCGCCCAAGATTCCCAACACACTCCATCTAGCGATCTTATCGCTGCATGACATCGACAATGCAGGTTGGGAATCGGCACGACCTGGTTTTGTCCGAAGGACACCTAGGCGGTCATAGTCGTCCCTTCCACGCGATGCTTCGTGTGATTCAAGTTTCGGGAAAAGATGTGGAGATTGAGATTTTAGTGAAGCCATCTGAGGATCTTGCGTATATGCCAGATAACCCATCGACGCATCGCCGCCTGATTCAAAGTGGTCAGTACAAAAATGGGTAGGCTCCCAGTGACGAAATAGACACCTACATGGAAGGGTAGAGACGTACATATGAAGAGAGACACCAGGCCGTAGACGATATGGTGGATAGTCATCGAAATCGCTTGAGATACCTGATTCTGTACCAGTGAGCCAATCAGAGGTATATAGGTCTGTTGGGGCTACTACGTTCATCCTTTTGATCTCCTCCATCAACCAGCGGACAGCACCCCGTCGTGCGAGCACCTCGGCGTGGGTATCATGTAGTAGTTCTCCCCGAGGAGAATATCTGATAGCAGGAGTACATTTCGTTCCTGTGGCTAAACTTATGAGCTTGAAACTTGTCTTGAAAGAGTTGGCGGCAGAGATTTGTCTGGTCAAATAGAAGGAAGCTAATACAGTAAATTGCTTTGAAGGCGGTTTAAAGCCGATACTTGAGTATATGTCATGTATAGCCTTCACGATTTCATCCTGGAAAATTCCTGTATCTTGGGTGTTCATGATAGTCACATAGATCTAAATTACCAAGGTTCGCGTCTTGATACCATCACCGTGGCTCGTGTATTCTACCAAACAGTACCAACAACAAAGACATTTATGTGTAGGCTGTAATTCTTGGCAGACAAGAACGAAGTCGCCCACAACACTGATCCAGACCATGCCTAAGGTCCGAGGTTCAAAGTCATCAATCTCCTCTGAAAGCGGCTTTCCGACTCTTAGTACTTTTTCTTGCTCTCATCAATGTGGTCTCTCGATTTACGAGCGGAGGCAAGAACCCAAGGGAAGATTTCATGCTGTGTGCACTCCGTTCAATTTCTTGCATTTCTGTCCCGGTCCTCGCCTGTTCTTGAGGTGCCTGACTCAAAGGACTGTTCTGCAGTGATTGCACCTTGTCCGGAATATAGTTCCCTATTTGCGGGTTAGCATATACGATGGGGATTGGTGCTTCATAGCCAGTAATGCCGAGTTGATTGCTGTAGTACTGGACTGCAGCTGCGAATGCGGTTTTTCGCGCGTTTCGAAGGCCCCAATCCTGCCAATTGCTGGTCCCATTCTTTGTTAAGAAAGTTGGATACACATGGTTTTGATTCCACCTACCCGTTGTGCGAAATGCCAATCGTCAGTTCTAAATACCTTTGATACACAATATGTTGAAAGGTAATGCTGGTCACTGGTTCATACCATCGATTTTCTTCGGTAGCCAACCACTCGTTGAGGCACTTCTCAAGGGCGTCTAGTTTCTCCAGAGGCGTACGCCAAGCGACTTGCATAGGCAAAGTCTCAAATGTTTTCTGCGAATGAATAACTCAGCGTAGTTTTATTGGGACAAACTGAGGATATCTACCCCGCTGCGACGAACATTCGTACTGTTGTCAGCGAACGTAAGTAAATTTAACAATCGTGCCCATAAAATCCACGTACATGAATTTGAGAAATAGCTGGCTGTTAAAATAGTAGGTTTCTGTTCCATCTACGCGGGCAAAAACAGTCTGAGAGATGTGAACTATTATGGCGTTAGATAGCTAGGAAGGTACCACTCACAGCGAATAACCCAACCTTTTTGACCACCAGATTTTCTTGGTCAATGAAACATCGGTCCCCAGTATCGAAAGGACTGATCACTCAGACATGACTATATAATATGTGACACTTCAAGGGGGAAACATACTGAGTAACAAACAGAAACATGATCGCATCAAAAACTTTACTTGCAGAGCTCTTGAAGATGAAACTAGCCGCGATTCCGGTCGTGTATATGCTCGTCAGGGACTTGCCAACCTCAACGCCGAACACGCTCAAGCTGATGAAGAATAGTATGACTCCAGCAAAAAACAGGATGATATGGTGTAGGGTCTTGAGGGCTTCGCCAACATCCCGCATCGAGCGAGACAAAAACCGACGTTCTTTATACACGCGTAATATAGTTGTTTTAATCTCGGCCCGCGAGATGTCGCCGTTACCATCCCTGTCGAAAATGGAGAAGGCAGCCTTCGCCGTCTCCTCGGTAGGGAACGCAGGATAGAAGTCGGAAGGGACGAGATACTTTCGCCGGCGGTCTTTGAGGCGTGTATATATGGAACGGGCTAAACGCTTTCCTATGCCGTGAGGACAAATTGAACCAGGAGCTCGAAGGTAGAATTACCTTGGCTTCATGAGACGAGCTCACGCTCCAACTCATTTGTGCTAGATCGTCGTCTGCTGTCCCTCTAATATTTCGAGCATCGTGAAGGACTGCATTTTTGAGAGCCTTGGCCGCTTGCTTGACACTTCTGTCAGGAACTCCCTCACAGTTTGATTTAGAACCCGCATCTCCATGTTGTCCCTGAGGTGGATAACGATGAGGGTTCAGACTAGACGGAGTCATAGGATGGGAGGGCGTTGGGTGAAAAGTTTCTTGTTGCTGGAGTTCGATTTCTTCCACTGTATCATCACAACACTCTGGACTCCCGTCTAACGAAGCCGAGTGTTCAACATGAAGGTTATTTGTTTTGCTGAACTCAAACCACGACTTCTTATTCTTCCCATTCTTGTATCCCAAAGTTACACCATGGTCTAGTTCAGACGTGTCCCCATCGTTGCTATCACCCCCATGCCCATGGTTGGATTGAGGTGGACTGACATTATTCAGTGCTTGACTAAGCCGCTTTGCGTGCTCTTTATCAGAGAATGCCAAGGTCTTGGAAGTAGGTGTGCGTGCACCACTCCTAAAGTACCCGCTGTGTGGCCGAACAGGCCGATAGTCACGTAGCTTCTCGATGGCGGCAAGTGCTTCCTCGAGGGAACTGATACGCTCTCTGTAGGCAGTTCGATGGAAATTGAAAGCAACTGCATGAGAGAGCATTCGTCCGACACAAAACATCAGGACAAAGAAAAATAAAAATTCAACGACTTGAGATAGTCGGTAGGTGTATCCTGCCCGACTCCTCGTTGGATGACTGGCGTCAAATAACTGAAAAATGCTCCCAAAGATGATGGTCCAACTGAGCCAACCGCTTGCAGCATAGAATACGGGTTTGACATTGTCTTTGATGGAGTCGTACATTTCTATCCGGTTTTTCACAAACTCCGATACGTGGCCCCAAGCTGCTGCAATAATGAAGCGCGCAACAATGGGCACCAAATCAATGATAAGCGCTAACCACCAGGATATGACCAAATTCAAAGCAGCCCAAATAAACCAGGCTTGCACATTATCCTTGACATAACGGCGATGATCTGTTGGGCGGGGTTGATACCAATAGAAATCAACAAGAAGAGGAGGAATAATGAGGACACCGGCCATAAAAGTCGATCCAAGTAAAGATGAGAGCAGAAGAACAAAGATCCTGGAGAACTAGGATCAATTCACGGCCTGACCTCGCCCTCATTTACGGCTCACCTCCTTAGGCCCCAGCCTCGAGGTTTAGCCTTGATACCCATCTGTTTCTCAAATTTCACTTCTTCGTCTACCAGATCCTCTTCAGTAGACCAATCGTAATCTTCTGAGTCTCCATCCTCAGGTCCGGCGAGAGATGCAGCCTTCGAACTCATAAAATCCGAGTCCTGCCTCATTCCTCCATGTGGAAATGGTCTGACATTCTCCGAATAATGGACAAAAGGTTTTTGTTTTTCATACACCAGGAGCATTTCCTCTTTTTTGGTTCTTTGCTGGTTCTCCTCCATGAATTCCGTTTCGATAGGTGAGTTGTGCCGGTAGATTGGAGTCGGGGGATATTCTGTGTAACTATTGTTTCCGTCGGGGAGGAGAAATCGAAGATTAGACGAACTAGCTGTAGGTTTGTAGGGTGGAGAGGGAATATCGGATATAGACAGCTCCTCCTGAGAAGTGGTGAATGGCTCTTCGCCGTGAGTTCCGACTGCGGACTGTTCTATTACTGTTGCAGGTGAATTGTCAGTACTCTCCTCTGGGTTTGTACCCATCCTGATGTACGTGTTAATCCCCTCGTATAGACACCTACACTCAGGGATCTCTTAAGAGTCTATTGCTGATGTCAGTTGATCAGCTAGAACACAGGTGGCAGTTACGTGAAGAAATCTGATGCATCAGTTGCTTAGTTTGGTGAAGGGAGAGAAACTGACGACAGACATGATTCTCCTGGTACTAGCCTGTGAAGTGGGGATTGAAAGCAGCCAAATCCAGTCATTCGAACCACAGCCACCGTTGGGAAAGCTGGTTCAATGTTGCCAATCGCTTGGCAACCTTGGAATTATTGAGAATAAATTCCCATCGCTGGCTCCACTTTATCGTCACATGCATGTGATCCAAGTTTTTATCGGTCACTAGGACACAATATAGGTTCACAATATCAATTTTCTGATACACTCATACCTCTCCTGATCCGTACCTCTCTTAACCTATATCCCTTGGTGGAAGCCAGAAGCTTATGAGGAAGTGTGGGTTATCAGAGGTGTTGGTAAAGAGAGGTTTGACCTTACCAACACTGACAAGCTCCATTCCCTAAAGCTTCCCTTAGCAAATGAGTCCTCACATGATTTACTCTATGAGATATCAGAGAATGGATCCAAAGACAGAGCTGCAGATTCCAATGAAGAAAGGTAAATGGATACAATAACTCATCAGAGGTCCAGACAGAAGATATGAAGTCCCGAGAGGTTGATACATAGTATATTGTCCCATTAATTACGCTCATAGACGTGACAACCATTAGGGAACAGCAAACTGTATCAATGCGGGCTAATTTGACCAAAAGAACACTCCGATGAAAAAATGGAGATATCTGTCCGCTCAAAATTTATCCCGGGACCAACTATGCAGATCGATATCGGTATCATAAGTAGAGAAGGTTAGATTTCTTGCAGACTCACCTTTTCTCAAACTTCTGGTTGACCTCCATGAGTTTAGTACCCTCGTCGGGCTTGATGGTATTCCAGGGTGTGGGGTTGGATTTAGTCCAAATGACTACAGAACATTGTATCCTTTGAGTGGGTGCACAGTATGATTAGGATTGACACACCCTGAGAACCGAAAGCCAGTCGGCTCAAGTACCATGAGGCACCTACACAGACACCTCCAATGATAACATAGCTGTCATTCGACCCATCCCGGTAAGATCTTTGAAGCTCTGGCACAGAGATTGCTTACATGGGGATCGCCTGCAAGAATCAATGTCCTCCCGGTTGACTTGGTAAAAGAAGATACGGACCTCAACGGCAAACCAATTTTTCATCAAATTTCCGCGAAGGTTCCGCCGAGGAGTGGGCATAATGACTGGGGTAAAGCGTGAAGATCACAATGACGAGGGGAAGACTTTCATCAATTCCCGCGCCCGCTCATGGCTCACGGAATATTCCGGAGGGACCCAATATTTCAGCCCAATTTCAGACGCTCCGCTCTCAGAAAATCGAGAATCAGTTATGACATAAACAATGAAAAATTGTTCCAGGTCGTCTAGTAATACACGAAGTAAAACAGTAGGCATCAAGCCTGATATCAAGAAATAAGCCACGCACATGGCAATAGGTAACACTGAATAGTACAAAAAAAGGAAAAGGGGGATAGGTTGGTATCTGGGTTCAACATGTCGCAATCAGAGGTGACAAGCAGACTGTCCTGGTACAAAAGCTACACTGCGAGAGGTAGAAGGGAGGAGCGCAAGTCTTACAGGGTTACAGTTTGGTCCAGACAATTCTTGCAATGGAGAACAGCGACATGATTCATTCGCCACATGCCTTCCGTCTCCATCCTCTCTCTGAGTCTCTTTAACTGTTGTCCACGAGATACAAATCCACGATGAAAACATTGAGGTTGGTCATGACGGATAACCGGGTTGTCTATAGTAGTAACGACGCAGCCGGTCGTACCCCACGAGAAAGGCATAAGCACGCTGAGAGAAGAGAGTGTGGTAGTAATAGAAGAAGTCATTATCGAAGTAAACGTCGAGGTAGAGTCACGTTCATCATCAGGTTTTAAGTGTAATTGGGAGAGCATCTCCGTCTGAGTTTGTTGACTTGCCTCAAAGAATCCTTTAGCTTCAGGCAATCTGGTTAGGGAACCGGTCTGGTCAATTGCAACATTCCCTATAATTGAGATAGAATTAGCACGTACAAACGACAATGGGAGATGTAGGGTTCGAACCATTTGAACTTCCTCTACTTTGAAGAACGCTTCCATCTCTGGGTCTTTTCTGAGGTTGACTGGAAAAAGTAGATGTCTCAGTGAGCTTGCTGTGGCCAGATACAGGAGCATTCCGGATTGGGAAAGGTGAAAAAACTGCCTGAGGGATAAGGGAATGGCTGATATTGTCAGATCTTGAAGGAGGCATGATGCTGACATCAAATGTCCTGGCGAGTGGAGTAGACTTTATGATGGATGAACGAGGAATAGCAGAGGGTGATATCAAGCGAGTATGAGAAGGCGAAGAGGGGCTCTGGGTGACAGTAGAGAGAGAGCCCACTGATGCGACTTCAGGAGAGGGCATTTTGGCTCCATTCACCTTCTTGATAGAACGAGAATCTTCGAGTACACGACCAAAACTGAACCCTGTATCATCGTCATTGTCAAAATCGAGCATGGGCAGTTGAGGAGGCCTTTCAATAGGATGAGAAATCACGAGTTGCGGGGGATCAATAACCGGCTTGTCATCTTCAGGCTCTGGTGGAGAAAGAGTGATCGTGATTCCTCCCATCTCACCAAACATATCTTCATCGAATTCGATATCCTCGGTGGTCTCTTCATTCTCTTTCTCCTCTCTCTCTTCAGGTACGACCCCAAGACTTTGATCTTCAGCAGCAAAACTGATTCCCTGGGGAAGAAAGAAAGGCGAGTCGTCCTCACCTGCTTCTTTCAATCCATTCATAAACAGACTCCTCCTTTTTTCATAGGAATATTGAGAAGGGGAACATGGAGCAGATCCGCTCTCACTGCTGCTACCATCGTCAACACATCCGAAAAAATAATCAATGGAGTTTTTCTTGTTATATCTTGGTACAGTTGGAAGTTTATCAGCTCTAGGAAATGTCCATGATTTGGACCATGACCCCGAAGATTGGTGGATGGGGTGCTGAGTAGAAGAGGGTAAAAGAGGTGATACAGCGACGATACTTGACTTCGGGGTTGAAGGGGTGGTTGGCTGAACAGAACTTTGATCTGGATCGTCCATCGAATCGAAAGAAGAGGACGAGCGGAAACTGGCATCAGAATCCTCCTCGTCTTCATAGCCAACCAAACCACTGTCCTCCTCACTATCAGGTTCGACCGATTCCTCTTCCTCCTGGACAACTTTGAGCATGAAGTTGAACCTTGCTTCGCAATCATCTGCCGACTCTATTTCGACCTCCGTGGCTGAACTTTCTAGGGAGTCAATTGACGCGAAGGTAGTATTGCGACCATAGGATGACTTAGGTCTGCTTGACGACGGACGTACAATAGGAGTTGCCGAGCACTCGTCATCTTGTAATGTCCTTAAGTCCCGTGCATTTTGCAATTCCCGCCTAGCAATCTCGATCTGCTCCTCGAGTTCCTGGGTTTTCACCTTCATGTCTTGATTCTCTCTCATTGTTTGCTCTCGCGCAGTTGTTAAAGCTAGATTTTGCATACTCAGCTCTTTTACGATTCTTTCCACCTCTTCAAGCTTCTTTTCAAGGCATTCCTTCTCGGCCTCCAATATCCCTGCCTGTGAACGAGCGAGCCAAGCATCGCGACGCTCACTCTCTAGCCGATTGGTAAGCATGGTCATTTGCTTTTCCATATCGCCGACGCGATTTCTCCAGCCATCAACATCTCTCTTCAGCTCATCTCGTTCAGCCTTCAAATCAGCAATGAGCCTAAGCATCTCATCGCTTGGCTCGCTACTGATATCGTTGGTTTCAGATGGTGTTGACGTGTGCCCAGATTCACGAATATCCAGACGGGCATAACCAAAAGAGACCCTCTGCCGGTCAGTGAGAGCTCGTTCTAGGTCTGTTATGCGCACCAAAAGCGCATCATGCGATTTGACAAGGAAGTGTTGCTCGCTGACGCTGAGGGGGCGGTTTTCAGATCCACCAGGAAAAAACTCGTCGCTTTTACTATTATGAACGGGTTCAGCAGTTGAACATAAACGAGCTTTAAATGTTGGCGTCATCTCCGGTGTGGGCAGATCCGCATAGCCTGTGGCAACGCCGTGGGGAGACGGCTTGTAAGTGATACTGCTCCTTCGACGAGGACGTAAATCTTCATGAGCCAAGGGAACATGTTCCTCGTTGCTGCTACCTAGTTGCGGGGAAAGTCGACGAGATGTTAGTGTTGGCGTTGAGGTCGGTCCATTTTGTGCCTCCCTTCCTGACGCAGAAATGGTAGATAAGCGTCTCGAAGCAAGAAACGGTTGTGGTGTAATCGTAGGAGTCGGCAACCCTTGGAAAGAAGATAGATTCTCGGGTGTCAGAGACAGCGGACGCAGATTGAGGGCAACTGGACGAGGTCGAGTGGGTCTGGAGACATTAGCCTTGATAATTACTTCCGAGACAGCATTGGTATCTTGTTCCTCAGAAGCACCTCCGTAAATTGCATTTGAGGGTCCGACATTTTTATGTCCATGACCAACGAGAGTAGCCTTTTCCTCCTCCTCCTCCTCCTCCTCCTCTT
>Ga0153957_100068_pt1 | contig 73143 bp, 87 predicted proteins | sample TSFL041MetaG_FD_104745 | JGI IMG/M metagenome (GOLD analysis project Ga0153957, IMG submission 104745) | Attine ant fungus gardens microbial communities from Florida, USA - TSFL041 MetaG | ecosystem: Host-associated > Fungi > Mycelium > Unclassified | place: USA: Florida, Wekiwa Springs... | reverse complement strand
TTTTTGCCTTCTTCCATCTGTACACAGTGTTGTCGCATGCATCATAAATCTCATGGTTGTCGTCTATCACAAAATGGGTCGTTAGTCTCCAACTTGGATCGCGATTCTAATGAGAACTTTGAGTGGCATTTGTTTTTTGGATGTGATTGCTCCAAAAAAAATTCGATTCAGACGTTCTCGTCTGCATCATTCACAGGATACGGCGCAGTAATCCTCAAATGATGATAACAATTGGATAATAAGATCCAGACGAAGCGACTATAATTGAACATCTGTAGCTAACACGATACTAAGTATATGCACCTAAGATCCAGATGAAGTGACTGTATCCTAGGTTTACAGAGCGATCCTCTCCTGAAAAAAGGTGCGTACATGTTTGTAATATACCTGAGATCGTTGAAGCTCTATGCATTTGTCGCTGAGAAAAATTGAGATAAAATAAATGGAGGCGGGATATGAAGATAGAGGGAAATTCAGACAGAGTATAGAAGAATGTAGACGTCAAAATGAAATTAAAAAGACGTAATTACTCCGATAATCATGAGTGATTGATTATTCTGTTATTGTTTTTACAGTTTGTGTTAAATGTCTCAAATCCTCTTAGTATCCTCTTAGCATCATATGCATATGTTTATATTCTTCTTGATATGCAATTGACGTTTTGCGGCGGCAGTCCAAACAAGGACATTATTACAAAATGCCCATAATATCACATTAAATTATGGTCCGCTTCAGTCATCTGCGCTACATATTGAGTGATCATGTCTTGGAAAAAGAGAACAAAAGTCAAGTGATGGAGGTGGAGAGTGAAGAATCACTCACCTCTCAGGAAGCGGCGGATCCACGCAAACCACTCTTTCAGCTCTTCCTCCTAACCTATCTTTGAACATTCACCCCGAGATCACAATCATGCACCTCAAGGTGCCTTCCAACCATTGATGCTTGCATGACCGAGTTCGACGCTGTCGGAGCCTAGATTCAGTAGCCATTACCGATTCGCTACGATCCACCCATTCCAAGCCCAGTACCATTTGAACCACTACCGCTGCCACTGCCACTTACTACACCACTCACACAGCATCAGCACTTTCTAGGTTGTAGACTAGCCAGTTACTTCTTCATCACTGAAGACCAATTCCATCATCTTCATTATTGGCCAAGCAAACCTTCTAGTTACATCTATCCAGCTTTGAGAAATATCAACAAGAAGCGGACGCCAGGATGGAACAAACGATACGTGAAGGGACTTGATCATGATAATTGTATGTATGCTCATATGCATATGCGTGAGGGCGATTAATCAATGACAGACCGACTAGCAGAATGAATGAGTTGGTGGAGTATCGTATCCCAACCAGAGCCCCTCGAAAACTACATCCCCAGTCACCCTGGCTGGCAAATGTGTGAATTGAGAGTGCACTGAGCGCAGCTGCAGACCGAATAAACAAGTTTATGATGACATCCTATGTGCTCTCCCTTGGATCGATGAACAAACCCAGCTTCTTGAATTTTGGAGTACCCAAGCAATCCATTAGCTGAATGCGAAGCCAATTGCCACCTTTTCTGACCTCCGTCACTTCTTCGATGTCAAGGGCAAGACGATGGCAACACACAGCACCAACAACCCGGAGGTGGGGGTCGTGCGAAATCGGTGAAGAACACCAGAAGGAACTCTATGAATGGTAAGGAACATGAGGGAAGGGTGGAAGGGTGGCGATGTAACTCCTGGAGGCACGATTGGAATATTTGGGACATCAGGATGCCACGGCAATCAGAAGACCAACCACCGTCTAGACTGGATACCTCAGGTTCTTTAAGTAGTGGAGATCATCTGATAACTCATGAGAAATCAGTCGCATTAACTGACCATTGATTGCATTGATTGAAGCCATGGCTACCTCTCCAAGACGGCCTTTGCTCAACCAAGTAGCAAAATAGTGACATTTATCGTCATTGAAGTTCGTAACGGAGTGTAAGATGCTCCTTTGGATATGATGCATCATGGAGCCATTGTGTGATCCAAAGCTTGACCGTCAAGTTGCCGCGCTTCCACAAAATCCGCATGATCTCCTGCTTCCGTCAAATAGAAAACTTGGCTTCACCTATAAGTCAATGCCATTCAATGTCCTTAACGCGGTCCGCTGCTTTAGACTAGTTTAAATTGCCAGGGGTATATTCCATCAAAACGTCAGGCTAGCCACAGCAGCACGTGACAAATTCGTGTTTGTCCGAAGCAGGCTTCCCGTCTTCTGGTCGTCCAGAATGAGCCGAAGGAGTCGCCTAAACTTGTACCAAGAAGCGGAACTCGAGTTGACCATAGTTAAGACCTATTTTAAATCATAATGGCAGACTTCAATTAAAGATGTCATCGCACGGATCGGATCTTGCTTTAAATTCGGGTATCCCCAGTGCTCCAACTCTTGTCAATTTAGTCTCTGCTTCAATAATCACACCCTCGAGTTCAATATGAGATCGACTAGGAAAGTCCTTCAGAAGTTGACTGTTGGCTTGCGCCGTGAGGACCCTCTTAGGATTTGGGAGCGACGTGCCCCTTTAACCCCCGATGCTGTTAATATCCTTGTCGAACAAGAGGGTGTGGAAGTCATCCTCGAACCCTGCGAAAGACGCATCTTCACCAACAGCGAGTATGAGAAGGTTCGATACCCTTTGCTCCTTCAATCATTACCGTTAAACATGGACGTTTATAGGCGGGTGCAAAGATAGGTCCTTCGTTGGATCATGCACACATCCTTGTTGGAATAAAGGAAACGCCCATGGATGCATTGGCACGACAACGTCCTCCCGTTCGTTTGTCCACCAATGGGGACATACCCCGCACCCATGTCATGTTCTCACATACAGCCAAAGGGCAACCATACAATACTGGTTTGCTATCTCAATTTGTCGCTCCAACGGACAGAGTTTTAGGAGGCTCAGCCGCTCAATTTGAAAAGACAATGAAACTCTGGCCCAGGCTTATTGACTATGAGCTCCTTACCAACGATCAAGGCAAAAGAACAGTGGGGTTCGGCTGGTTCGCTGGAGGTACATTGCAATCACTACCTTGCTCATTCACAAGAGATTCGCTGATTTGACGTAGCTGCCGGTGTTCTTGAGTCCCTTTCCGCTATGGCTCACGCCCATCTTGAATTGGGGATCGCATCTCCCTTCCTTGTGAGTATGCCGACTGTCTTTCCGTTCATATGCTATTAGTACCACAGCTTGGTGAAGCGGTACTGGTAATCAACTCTACCAATTTCTCATGACCCCACAGCAGACCATCAAACTGATCTTGTTGTCCTAGTACACTCCACGACCACACACACTTCCTTCTCTCGAACGGTTACGAGCAGCATTGCGTGAAATAGGATTATGGATATCTACCCAAGGAACTCCAGAAGCTCTCGGCCCAGTGGTGGTCTGTGTTACTGGGTTTGTAGTTTATTCCACACCCTGGTCCGATTCTAACGATGAAACTATTATAAGCACGGGAAATGTAGCTCGTGGATGTTTGTCAATGCTCGAAGAACTACCCTTGAAGAAGATCAGCACAGAGGAACTTAAATGCCTCGTTCATTCAGAAGGTTCGCTGTTCATGCTCGAAACGAGTTATTCCCTATCTTGACGATTTCTTGGTAGAGTATGACCGCACCAAGGTAAGCAGCCCCCTAAATCCTCGTAGCCTAGTCAGTCACTGATTGGAGTGATCAGGTATACCTAATCCATGCCCAGCCGGAAGACTATCTTGTCAGGAAAAACGGAAGAGCGTTTGATCGTCACGATTATTACGCCAGTCCGAACGAGTGGCAGAGTGTCTTCGGTGATCGTGTACGTCATCTATCTATCGAGTATGTATCTTCTGATACCCCGTTTGTAGATCATGCCCTATGTGACACTTCTCATCAATGGTACCGGGTGGTCAACTGGCTTCCCTCGTCTGCTTTCTACTAAGCAATTGGCTGACGCCATTGCGAAGGCTCAATCCATGAATTTCCCTGGAGCAGCTTCCAGGGGTAGATGTATTGGTGACATCAGTTGTGATATCAGGGTGCGTACTTGCCTTCCCTCGAGATATGCTATCCCCGACCACGAGATAGGGAGGTCTTGAATTTCTTGAGAAATCAACCACTCTTTCTAAACCAACTTACCACTTTTCTGTCTCTGATACAAGCGGACACACGACAATGATGTCAATTGACATCCTCCCCACTGCTCTCCCACTAGACGCATCCCGGCAATTCTCGAAAGAGTTCTATCCATATCTCCGTACCCTCCTCCACAATATGAAGTCGCGTGGCTCCAGCAAAGAATGGAATGGTGGCAGTGGTGAAGATGCGAAGCTTACTGATGCACTTGAGCAGGCGACAATTGCTGCTGGGGGTCAGCTGAGGAAGAAGCATCAATGGTTGCAACCTGCCGTGGATAAATGGCACCAACGACAGAGAAGTCTGGGTCATGTCGATAACAGCGCCCCTGTTCAATTGGGGGGCACTGGTGCTTCCGGAGATGCTGGACCCCGGAAACGAAAGGTCTTAATGTTGGGAAGCGGTATGGTTGCGGGTCCTGCTGTCCAAGAAATCTCGAGGCGGAAAGACGTTGATCTCGTTATTGGTGAGTGATTGAGTAATTGACAAGCTGCGCACGTAGAGTTCAATTTTTTCAGCCACGAATCTGCTTGGCGAGGCTCAACAGCTTGCCGTGCGATATGGACAGGAATATAATAACATCAAGTACCGTATCGTGGATGTTGAGAGAAAGCAGACATACGAACATCTGGTGAAAGATGCTGATGTCGTCATTAGGTGAGTATCTCTGAATGAACAGAAAAATGGCTATTGACTATTGGATAGTCTGTTACCTGCAACTTTCCATCTTGACGTCGCGAACATGTGCATTGCGAACAGGAAGCACTTAGTCACGGCATCCTATATATCTGAGGCTATGCGAAACCTTCATGATAGGTTAGAATTTTTCACCTCAAAGAACCTCCTATTCTAATACAAGATAGGGCACTTCAGGCCGACATTCTCTTGCTCAATGAGATTGGCCTTGACCCTGGAATTGACCATTGCTCAGCTATCTCTCTAATTAACAACTTGAAAGCACAAGGGAAGGAGGTCGTGTCATTTACCTCCTTTTGTGGTGGCCTCCCGGCTCCTGACTCCATCTTTGATGGAGCCGGTGGCAATGCTGTTCCCCTCAAGTACAAGTTCAGCTGGAGTCCCGTCGGTGTGCTACGAGCGGCTAACCAAGGAGTGCGATATTTACTGAATGGAAGAGTGAGTGCAATGATATACAATGGGAAGGCTGAATGATAACACAATTTTAGGTCGTTCGATTCCCTGGAGAAGACTTGCTACGTTCAGGATTCCCTCGGCTACCCAATCCATTGATGGGAGGTGTTGAGCTTGAGGGAATCGCGAACAGGGATAGCCTACCTTACCGTGATACCTATGGGCTTCAGTGTGCCTCTTCGCTGAGGACCCTCGTGCGCGGCACGTTCCGGTTAGTCAAGCTTTGATGGACATTTAGTCTCGCTCCTCGAGCATATATTATTTCAGATATCCTGGGTTCTGTGCCTTGATGCAGTCATTTAAGGATTTTGGACTCCTCGACGATCGCGAGAAAGTTACAATTGACTCCTGGTGTTCTCTTTTGCCGAGAACACTCTCAACCAGAGTCAAAGCATCTGGTGTTTCTGATGTACACACAGATAACCGAAGTTTGGATACTTTCATGCGTGAGGTATCACTAGGGGGTCAGTTTTCTAATGAAACTGCTTTCCGTGACGCACTCGGTGCACTCGAGTGGTTAGGCCTATGGTCAACTAATGGATCCGTAAAAGACGTGATGGCCGGTGTAGCTGTTCCCCTAGGTCCCCATACCCCGCTGGAATTTTTTGCCATGGTTTTGGCCCACCGGCTGCGTTATGCTGCCACAGAAAGGGACATGGTCGTGCTTTCACATGAGGTCATCGTCCGTGGACTTGATGGTGCTCCCCAGGAAGAGGTTCATAGATCGAGTCTGGTTGCTTACGGAGACGGGACAGGTTCAGCTATGGCCAGGACTGTTGGTCTCCCGGTGGCATTTGCCGCGTTAGGTGTCTTGGATGGAAAAGTGAGGGTTCGAGGTGTGACAGGACCTAACGAGCGAGAGGTGTATGAGGCTGTTCTTGGGCGGTTGGATCAAGCAGGGTTGGGTATGGTTGAGAGTGTTGAGATTGTGAACGGTGCAAATCCTACTGTCGAGGAGACCCTACGCTATAGTTCGTTATGATTATAATGAGAATTCTTGTGAGTGGAAGTCAAAGGCGGAAGACGTACACGTTCAATTGACTCACCAACTATGAAACGATCTATTACTTCGTTTTCGTGATGTTTTTGATGACCCTTATTGAGCTCTAACTGAAAGATTGCTCTAGTACAACCGATGCGAATAATTCGGGGTTATACCCATTCTTCTCAGCATGCTGTGTATCGTGGAGTGACCTGGTGGAGAGAAGTCCAACTACACTAGACAATAATCAACGAAACTTAGTAGGAGAACCTTACATCAGGCTGTGTGTTTACGAAAATCAGGTCTGCTTTGTCGACTCCGACACTAAATCGGACACTGGCAGTGTCGACAAGCAGGCATCCTTTGGTAGACCTCTCCTTTGAGATAATGTCCCAATCTGAGTGATTGTTCCACATCTAGATTTACCGAGCATAGCACCTCCTTTAGTCTTAGGTCGGTGCTTCAAAGATATTAGAATGGCCGTATCTTGAAGCAGCATTGCTGTAGCTGCAGTTGTCACCTTTTATTTTAGTGGTGGGAACAGATACTTTGAGTGTAAGATGTTGTGAATGAGAAGTGGTGACTGTTCAAGCACTGTCTTGGATGCACCTGAATGCCAAAGGCTTAGATGATCCATTCCCCAAACCCGTCGATGCGGCAGGAATTGCAAGGCAGCAGAACAGTAAATCTTCTCAGAGCTCTGTTACAGAATTCGGTATCTCTAAAATGGTCTGTACCGTTTCATGGGTGCTCTATGTCATCTACAGAAGGCAGAAACAGAAGCAGCATCCGGCAACCAGATCGACTCTGAGAGCATTGTATAATGCCAAAGCGATGGTGTAAATTGTATTCGGCGGTTCAAAAAATTCGCCAAGGTCTCCCCACAGTTAGCTCACCATCTTGCTTTTGGCATCGCTGGTCGTACAAGAAGTGACAGAGGTCAGAAAAAAGTGGTAATTGGCTTATCAGTCAGCTAGTGGATTTTGAGTGCTCCAAAGTTGAGTTCGTTCATCGATCCAAGGGAGAGTGCATAGGAAGTCATTACAGACTTGTTGACTAGGTCTGCAGCTGTGCTTAGTGCACCCTCAATCCAAACATTTGCCAGAGTGGCCGCGTATAACAAACTTGAGGGGCTCTGGTTGGGATACACCAACCCATTCATTCTTCTGGTCGGTCCATCACTGATTGATCACTCTCACATGCATATGCATATGAGCATACATGCAATGTATCATGATCATGTTCCTTCAGGTATTGGTGTTGTTCCATCCTGGCGTCCGCTTCCTGTTTATGTGTCTCAAAGCTGGAAGAATGTGACTAGAAGTGCTCTTGGTTTGCTTGGCCAATAATGAAAATGATGGAACTGGTCTTCAGTAATGCAGAAGTAACTGGCTAGTTCCCAACCTAGCAAATGCTGATGTTGCGTGGGTGGTATAGGTAGTTGCAGCGGCGGTGGTTGGACATGTTAGTACACGTGTGATGTGATACACTGTGTGACTGCAATTTTTGTATGTTTAGTAGCTTTCTACAGGTAAGTACCCCGTCAGGAGCTGCTCTGGCAGTAGATCTACAAGCTGAATTGATCTTCAGATTTAATCAAGTAGCTCATCTGCCGATTTTTTATTACCTGAGTACATGGCACCAGGGTCATCATACTACTGGCTATGTGCTCTTGAAACCACCACAAAAATAATCTTAAATGTTAAGAGGCGCAAGATAGCTCAATGTACTCCTGGTTTTTCTGCCACCGCAGCTGTGAGGAAACAACGGACACCCATTGGCTTGGCAACGGCCACAATGAGGGATGATCGTGTGTTTGACACCAAAAGACAGGCAGACGCTAAGCCTGAAGCCTCCGTTGATCAAGTGGATGGTGTCAATGTAATGCCGGTGTCGGTCCCCTGCGAGGCCAAGCTCAATGCAGAACTTGACGTTTCTCGACCGCCGCCATCTATCCAAGATGAAACTCCAAATATCCTGAAAGACTCAGCCAAACCAGCTGTTGACTCGCCTGCATCAGAGCAGCCGCCTTCAACACCTGAACCTGAATCTGTCACATCGTCTTCCGCTCCGATTCCTGGACATGCCCGCCTTCTCCAATCATCCAAAGTGCCTTCCTCCCGCATAGGACGTTTATTCCATTATGGCGGTAAGTTTCTGTTTTGTTCCTACTTTGCCCTTTCTTTCATCATTCCTCAGGGCTGGCTGCTTCACTTGGCTACGGAGTAACAGCAGAGCTTATTCGCCGCACAACTAGTGGCTCTGGCACAGCTCAGGGTTCACTTATTATGAGTGAAGCCAATATCCGGAGGCTTGTATCGAAATTATCAAAGATGCGAGGAGCAGCTCTGAAAGTAGGGCAGTTTCTTAGTATACAAGGCGGGTTTTTCCTGCACTGGCTCATTATATCCTGATTTTCGCCCCATTTAGATACACACAATCTATCTCCAGACTTAGATGCCATATTCCGTGGCGTACTAAATAGTGCACATTACATGCCCGACTCTCAACTAAATACCACTCTCACTTCAGAGCTCGGTAAGACCTGGGAATCTTATTTTACGTCGTTTGACCGGATACCGTTTGCCGCGGCGTCTATCGGCCAAGTACATTCGGCTACTCTCCTTCCTTCTGCTACTACCACCTATCCATCCTCAGCCACAGACCCGATTCCCGTCGCAGTCAAAGTACAATTCCCTGGTGTCCGACGTTCCATCTCTTCCGACCTCTCATATATTCGCACGCTTCTTCATGCAACCAAATTTTTACCGAAAGGGCTATTCTTAGATCGCACAATGGAAGTAATGGGAGCCGAACTCATAGATGAATGCTCGTATAAAAGAGAGGCCGAGTATTTACAACGGTTTAGAAAGTGGCTAGGAGATGATGAGAGGTTCAAAGTGCCATGGGTATGGGAGGGGAGTACGGAGGGTGTCCTTGTGATAGAAAAATTGAATGGTGTCAGCCTCGGAGAGGTACAGAGCCTGGGACTGAGTGACAGGGATCGAGTTGATGTATGTGGTTCAAATTAGTTTGCCTTTCATACTCTTTTTTGGCTTACAAAGGTCGTTCAGATTGCGGCAAGGATTATTGAGTTGTGCTTCAAAGAGATTCTAGAATTCCGAACGATGCAGACGGATCCGAACTGGACGAATTTCTTATGGAATCCGCAGACACGACAGGTCAACCTACGTTCGTCTACCCGATTACAGCAGTTACTAAAACTTTTTAGATTGAGCTATTGGATTTCGGTGCAACAAGGACATACTCAAAATCATTCGTAGATAATTGGTATCGACTTGCACAAGCAGTTATGGAAAACGACCGCGACAAGATGATAGAGCGGAGTATAAAGTTGGGTTATTTGACAGGTGAAGAGAACAATGTACGTCCATGTTCTCCTGGTTTACGCATGTGCTTATCATCGATAGGCCATGCTTGAAGCTTTCATGATGTCCACTTCGCTCCTTATGACACCGTTCAGACCCAATACTCCCCAGCCATATAGATTCGGACCTGGAAGCGAGTGGGAGGAGATTACGAAGAAGATCAGAAAATATATACTGGTTATGTTGAATGAGAGATTGACACCACCGCCAAGAGAAACGTATAGTTTGAATCGGTGAGCATACTCTTGAAATCTCGTGCTCGTCTTTCCCAAGCCTCCCCTTCATCACAATAGCAATTAGTGGTGTGGCTTGACATATCTTGCACATGTGGAATCCGTGGATGACTGACTATTGTGTTTCTTTTTTGTGACAGGAAACTAAGTGGTGCACTTTTGTTAATGAACAGATTGGATGTTGCACTCGATACGAGGGCAATTTGGGAGAATGTTACACGTAATTATCAATTTGGGGAGGATCAGAAAACAGGGGTCTGTACTTAATTTTTTTTCGTGTCTGCTGTAGTATCATGTCAGAGACACAAAAGAATGATAAATGTAAAGGAAAGAATAGATGATGCAAAAAAGAGTGGATATGCTAAGCGCTGCTATACTGAAAAACAATTTCTGCGATAAGAATAACATTTAGGAGATACATAGGACATTAAATCAATGCCTTCTATGCAGAGGTTTGCTCTAGAGCCCAGCCATGACACCTGAGATTGTGACTATGAAGCATATCCCATCAATTGTCGCTCATATTTGAGCTAGCATCCTGTCCCAGGAACGTAAGACCTGTGACTACACTCTAGATCCTTTTTGTTATGATATTCCATGATTTACTATACACTGAGGTTCTAGGAAGAACATTAAGAAGTCTAGTTTCGACTTCCTCAATTGAGACGAGCAAATCAAAATTTCTGTTAATAATTTCATTTCTTCAGTGACCTCCAGGTACTATTGTGTAGAAATACATGCTGTTCACGCGCTTGTTCCAATATACTTCTTTGCATTCTATTGCAGAATGGCTTTCACTCCCATCGAGTCTTCGAATCAATATGTTTTGATGATATCGGAAAACTTGTCAATTGTCAAATTTGGTGAATCTATCACGAAGGTATTTTACCTTGGTCCCTTATTCGGCACGTTGCTCACTGCTGACAAGTGGCATATTGAGGAGGCTTGATCTCAATTGGCGTTGACGTGCTCCAGCCCCGCCGTCGAGGTCCTGCAGGGCAGAGTGACGATTTTGTTAATTCAGGATAGACGGTATACTGGATCGTAGATGACGATGAAGTTGGACTGTCAGTGTGACGGGGTACTATAGCCAGTGGCCTTGTTCCTGAAGACGAGTCATTTGGTGTGATAGGATAATAAGATGCACTGGTGCGTGACTGTTGTGGTGGTTGGGCGGGTGATGAACCTCCGTTGATATCAAATTTGTGGTTTGAAGTAACACAGGTTGTTGGTAGTTGGGGTAGTCGCCGGATCCTAATCTTGTTGGATCGAAATTGTGACATATGGTCCTTCTGAGACACAGAAGATGGGTTGACAAATAGGTTGTCAGGAAGAGGAAGCATGGGCAAGGGTCTGAGACAATTACAGAAATGAGGGGAAGGTGTGCCTGGTCTCCTCTTCGAAGTTGGCTTAAGCCTTATGTCACATCGGTCGAGAAAATCAGAAAGACCAGGTTTATGGGATGATGAAGAACCATACTGTGATGCTGAAGCAATATTCACTTTGTCGCTGAGAGGTATCTCTTTGTCCAACCATGCCCGTTCTTCCGGTCCATCAAAGAGTGACTGACTATCAACTTTTCCTTCGCCTGGGACCTCCCAAGCTTTAGGATCATTGAGAATAAGCTCAGCCAAGGCGTTTTCAGGAGTTGTGTCCAGAAACTTGCTGTTGGGATGGCCTTTTGGAGAGACAATGGGGGGATCGAATAGATCGTCGAGAAAAGTGAAGTCTCTTCTAACCATAGAAGAAGGTTTTCAATAATGGTATTGCCCTGGTGCGATATTGTAGACTTGAGGAATGTCTACGACCCACGGGTCCTCGAAACTAGGCACAAAAACAGTATTAGACTGCCCCGGATCTCTGCTCATAAGTATTGGTCGTCAAAATCCAGAAATGAGGGCAGGACATACAGGAGCACGTTGGGAAGGGAAAGCAAAACTCTTCGGTTTTGCATAGGTACTTATGTCTATCAACGCCTGAGTCCTGGATACACAACCTGAGTGTAATCATCACCCAAGTGATGCTGGATCCGTTGAGAATTCAATTATGAAATTGATCACTGATTTCATGTAAGAAAAAACTTGGATACAAACCGAAATATCTTCGATTTCGATCAACGTATCATTGTCTGATCAAATGGTTACAGACCTGGTGATCAATATCTAGCTGATGTGTCGTCATTGGTTGTGTTTCATTATCAGATTCATGTGAATCAGGGAGACGTAGATCATTTTCAGCTGCTTCTTCCTTCCATATCACCAACGTCTACCCTTCTACCCTACTCTAGCCGTTTGAGACCACTGGCTCATTATATTCTTTGTCCTTATCTGAATGCACTACGTAGAGAGACAGCGCGGTCGGGATTAGCGGAAACGTAAGTTTTCAGGATCCTTGGACATGTGTCATTGTTCTTGTAGCTACTTGTAGAGGAAAAGAGGGAACTCTACGTAAATGAGATTTCACCGGTTTCCAAATGTAGTTCAGTCTAAGGGCCTGAAGAATCTTGATGTGTGACTGCTAGACTGATAATCACATTCTCGGCTTCTCGGCACCCCATACCAGGCTGACAATGCAAGATGCACTTAATTTTAATCAAGCGAGGATCATTTGTGAGATCGTCGTGAGATATCCTCGGCATTCAGGGTGGGTATTAGGCATATTGGTGCAGCTGAGATAATGTTCTCATTTGGTTACAAATCAAAAGATAGAGCAGGTAAAACACAATCAACTCTGAGATAGCTACAAACGAAAGACGTAAATCTCAATGAGATCCGAATCCTATTCTTGACATCAAACTAAGTTACATACTCATTTCTTCGATTTTAAACACATATGGGCAGACGCATAAATAGTCGTTTTGTGCTGCACTCTCTCAATATTTACAATTCACCCGAGCAAAGACCTTCTACCCAGCTCCTTTCACTCTTTACCGTTGTTAGATTTTCGTATCCATCCTGAGTCACGACGACAACATCCTCGATTCGCACACCACCGAAGAACTGGTAATTCTTCATGCCTTCGAGATTGATGTACTTTGAGTCTAGAATAGGTGCGACAAGATGAGGATGGAAATAGATTCCGGGCTCAACAGTCTCATCAAACTTTCTCAGCATGATAGATGTGAGACAGGGGAAGATAAAACTTACAACAACCATCCCAGATTCTAAAGGTAACCTTAGCCTCAGATAAGTGTAGAGTTTCTCGCTACCGATGTCTGCTTTGGGTATTGTATCATTGTCTTCGGGCCGGCTTGCTTCGGGCACGTCATGTACATCCATACCAAGCGAATGACCAAGTCCATGAGGGAAGAAAGCTGAAGAGATACCACTCTTCAAGATTTCCTCCTCGGTACCTTGGAACAACTCGAGTCTAAGGAAGTTTCTGATGAGGATTTTGTGGCATTCAAGGTGGATGTAGTCCCAATGAACCCCAGGTTTGATGAGATCAAAGGCGGTCTTTTGCATCTCAAGAACGACATCGTAAATGTTTGCGGTTTCTCGCGTAAAAAAACCTCCATTACCAACAGGCATTGTACGCGTAATGTCGGAGGCATAGTGATTGAATTCACAACCAGCATCAATTAAAAGGACTTGTGGTTGGAGCTGACTGGTGTGAGGCTCAGAGACATGAGGATGAGGAAGAATCGGAGCAGAGGCACGGGTATGGGTGCGTGGACTCAAAGGACCCCACAGGAAATCTTGATCATTACAGCAGTAGTGTAGTGTTGATGCCCTGGACGACGCCGCCACTATCGGAAGATATGCTTGATGGTGGGCACTTCCAAAACCGAAGATTGGAAAGAGCATATAAGAAAGAGGCCAAGGTATACGCACCCTTCTCTTCGACATGAAGCGACGAAGATGGCCTCAGCTTCAGCTTCCTTCTCGATGAACCACTCTCCCGGAAGTAAAGGCCTCTTCAAACCTGCACCTTCCTCGCGAGAAATCTTGTTCTTGATAGCAAGTCCTAAAACTCGCATGACAGTTTCATGAGCCCGGGAGCTAATATCATTTGCTTGCCTGATAAGGGAAATTTCATTTGCATCCTTTATAAGCCGAGTACGCTGAAGTGCAGGGAGGAGGTATTTCTCTTCAACAGTAGTATCATCGGGTGATAACTGGGTCAACGCTTGGGTAGGAAGCTGAGGAAATAGGGAGGAGTCTCGGGGTAAGACATGAAATATCGTGTCAGGAGAGGCTTTGAGTGTAGCATCGATAACATCTGGAAGGTGATGAACATGCTTGATATCTGAAGCGTCGAACATCTTCCTGGCATTGTAAACCTCTGGAGGGGGTATAGACCACATAATATCAGCTCTCTCCGCTTTGGGAATGAAGAGGGTCGTCGTTGGAGCTGTAGAGCTTGCGCTTTGAGCCGGAAGTGTGGCTAAGAGGAATGATGAGGGGATATCGCAGCCCGTCAGATAAAAGAAGTTGGATTCCTGTCGAAAAGGTAGTTCCCGGTCTGTGTCATTGCGATAACCGGTTACTTGACCAGCGATTAGAATGACCTGGGGCTGTAATTGACAACTTGGATAAGACTCTGAGAAAAGAAATCGAGAAAGCCGTCTACCTTGGTTCTTTCAGACTCCGGAAGAAGTCTGAGGAGTTGATCAGATGTCCGACGAACATGGTTATCAACTTTGTCGACCATGAGCTTAAGTCACCTGTGTAGTATCCTCATCACCTACCTTGGTAGACCATTGTATTAGTTTTTGGCTAAGCTCTGTGATCAAGTTCAGATGAGGAGATAGTGAGGGAATCGGATGTGTAGCAATAAAACCTGCACATGGTCACTGGGTCAAAGATTAGATACTATAGCCATTTATTATTGAAATATTCTGCAATGTTAACATAATTATATTTCAACACGATATTATAATTTTATTTACTCCAATTTTGAGTTTTGCTGGGCATAGCGAAAAATTTCATATTTTTTTTTGGCGCGAAGCCTCTTCATTCCTTCTCTTCTTATTGGGTCTGTATTGTTGTTCTCTGCTCTAGCTTCTGTTTAACTCCACCAAGTATCCCTGAAGCATAACCCATTTTTTTTTAAATCATCGATTTATTACACGGGGCGCCGAGAAGCGTAACCCATGCTCAGCCATTAACATGCGGAGTTTTGATCACATCAACATTTCACAAAGTGATACAGATATATGAATCATCATTATTGCAGATTTGAGATAGTATAAGAGTGAACCGAATGAAACGATTAATATATCGCTTGCTCAAATACACCATCCTATCACACTCTGAAACTCTCTTACACCTCTTCCTTCAGATAAACGCAATGCAGTTTCAAGTGCTTCTGTCTCTTTCTCTTTTCTACCTTGCACTCCATATGCCTTCGCCAAAAAATACCACGCTTCAGGTACATCCCATCCCTTACCTTGTGTCAAATGAGATAAAAGGCCTGCAGCGAGATCTATATCGCCACGATCAGTATCTTGGACGTCAAGGGCCGCTGGCATAGAATTCGGCGGATTGGGTTTAGATTCTGATGCCGAAGGAAGGAACTGGTCGTTTACAATATTTTCAGAAAGAGGTGAAGGTTGTTGTCGCTGGTGCGATGATCTTGACGGTGATGGTGGAGTGACGTATATTCGGCTGAGATGAACAGTGGCCGAGATGTCATCCGTATTGATAGTCAATGCTTTTTGAAGGGCATCAACAGCTTGCTGGCGGTATCCAAGAGCGAGGTTATACAATCCAAGCTGAATTCAAACCAATCAACATCAGGATTGTCAAGAAAAATCAAGGTAGAGCAAAAGTATACCTGAACCCAAACGTTCGGATTGCCTTCGTCTTTCACTTCAGCTTCTTGTATGGCCCCTTTTGCTTGTTCAATCTTGCCAAGTCTCCTGAAAGTTGCTGCAGACATCAACCATAGGTCACTCAACAGTCGATTTTCTTTTGCCTGCCAATTATTCAGCTTCATAGTTTGTTGTGGTGTTGGTGAAGGTGGTAGTGGAGGAAGTGGTGGTGGTAGTGGCGACACTCTTGGGGCTCTATCGTTGAGTTGAAGAAATGAGCCGAGGCGGCGACGGGAGTGAATGGAAGATGCTTGGTACGACATATTTCTAATCGCATCATGGAAATCTGTGACATCAAGAAAAGCAAGTTGGTCTGTAAGGTAGTGCACAGGACCACGACTGGCCCAGAAGGGAGAGACAAACCAGGGGTAGAGTTCGTTCTTCTCAACTGAAACTGATGATGCTTCGAAACACCATGGCCGATCTTCCTAGATACAGCCGTAATACCCGCCCGACCTTTATGTACACGGTTTTTTAATATCTGTTGTACCTTTTCTTTCTTGCTCATAGATGAATCACCACGATCGATGGATAGAGACCTCTTTACCCGCAAACCATTCATTTTCTTTTCTCCACTGTTCCCTGATAATAAGTCTTCCATGGGACTCTTGGTCTCCTGATTATAATCGGTGGTAGGTGTTGCAGGTAAGATGGTGATAGGTACAACGAGCTGTCCGTGAATTGGATCGACATGTGATGTGGCATCAGTCTCTGATCTGTTGTCCGTGGGGGGAGGTATTTGAGTCTGTGTTATTACAAATGTTTTGTCCATCATGCTTTGTGGGGCACCACTATCTAGCGATTGTCGATGGGAATCTATTTACGATGATCAATAATTCATCACAAGACAGCAAGACAGGGCAAGACCAACACTCAGATGACTGCGATACTCCTTTCTTCCCCGCAATCCAAGAAAATACATCGATCCACTTTTCTTCCGCACCCTCTGGACCATTAACGACCTCAGCTAACGCCACCTGTGTCATCCGCAACTGCAGACTATACTCATACACGTCCTTCTTTGATGGCGGATTCTTTTCAAGCATTGATCTTAACAGTCCTGACGCAGGTGGTATCGTTGTCTCTGTTTCTCCGAGAGCATACGCCATCCTGTAAGCAGGAGCCAGCTTAGCTTTTACAGGTCGAAATGAAGGAGGGTCAATCGTGGAAGATTGATTGGTAGTGATCAAAGTTTCTTCCCCGACTCCAGGATCAGCACCGCCTTCGTCATCTTCGTCTTCGAGTTCTCCGGATGCCTCTTTGTCGAGTTCAGCACCTCTCTCTAAAATCTCCGCTGCTTCTTTCCACCTTTCCTGGGCGGTAAGTAATAAGCCGAGGAGGTGCCAATACCGAATCTCCTTAGGATCAGCTTCCAAAGCCAGGCCGGCACTTTCTATAGCTTTTTGAAGATCCTGTAAGGGTCCTGAACGAGCATAAGAGAGCGCGAGATGGCAATAACCGGAGGACGTGGGTTCGGTCTGGACCGACAGGATAAAACTGCGATGTGCATCCTGAAGGCGCTGTGGACGCGTATATGGATCCTCTTCTGCTTGGGAAGATAAATACAAATGATGTCGGATATAACTTAAGTTCATACCCTTGAGAACCATAACAGAGTTCCATACACCCTCGGCAAGGTGCAGGCTGGCGACTAATAAAGGCTTGTCTTGGGCCAACCTCGATCTAGCCTTTTCAATCAAAGTTCCCGCGTACTTCACATCCTCGATACCTTCCGGATCGCCAGATGCAGCAGCGTGGCGGCATATCATTCGGATACCAAACACCAAGGTCTGAACCCAGTCACTGTCAGAATCTAAGTCTTCATGTACACCCTGTTTGCTGGCTTGGTAAGCTTTTCCAACGATTTGCACGTAAAGTTTGAGTGTACGGATTGCGAGAGACATGTCCCCTGAAAGATGGAAAAGACGGGTCATATGTCTATACACCCGAGGAGAATTGAATGTATATCGAGTCGCCCACCAGAGAATCTGAAAAGAGAGAGAAGTGACTGGAGACAAAGAAGTAGACTGGGGACGTACATCAATAATCCAGCCTGCGTGTTCACCCATCCCCCCAGCAGCCTCCCATACAGCCACACAGAGGTCAACGAACTCCTCAACCTTCACGTTATGCTCCCCCGCACGAGGGAAATTGGTGCTGGAGCTGAGTATCATACGATAATCTGCACACAATGCTCGTGCTTCATAAAGCCAAGCGGGAGGTTTGGGAATGGAGACAGGGGATTCCGAAAGCACACGATGACGAAGGACGAATGCACGGAGATAAACGGAGATGACGGCAGATCGGTGGGCAGTGCGAAATTTGGCAGGCCAACCAGTACTACATTTCACGTAGTGGCCGAACCACTTCCATAGTGACTCGGTTGCATCGGAAGCCTCGTTCTCATGTACTTCGCAGAGTCGTGCACTCAAAACGACAGCACGCCATAGGAGGCTTTCAACCCATCTCCATACCTCGTGTAACTGATAAAAGGGGGTAAAATCCAGTTTACCCGTACCTTCTGTTGAAGGTGGTGATGTAAATTCAGAAACGACAATGGTCAAGAGAGGAATTGCAAAGTGATATATTCTGAGGGCACGGTGGAGCTCCGATGGGTATAGTTTCTCGTGCGACATTCCTTGACAGAAGATTTAATATGGAGAGACGGATCTAGACAGGGATCAGTCACAAACCTTGTAGACAGATACTACGAAGGGTCTCTGCCATGACCCATGCTCGACCATCCCGTATTTTTAAAGGATCAGAGAGGCTTTCTAAGATAGCTGTCGGTGAAATTGGTGAAATCACTGAGACCATCCTTTGAATCATTGTAGTAATAGACGTACATGCACTTGTTTGAGGCTGTTCGCTATTTGGAATGTGATTCTGTAGCATCAAGATATCAGAAGCCCCACCAAGGTAGGCAATACATTCCTCTGGTTTATTTAAGGCGTAAGCAAAGTAGGCAAGGGTGAAATTCAGGGACTGGCGACACGTTCAGACCTATTGTTCTTTAAGGCAACGCATCAAGGCAACGCAGACTCACATTTGAAACTTGCATGCTTTTCAATTTCTCAAAGTTGACTGAGATTTCTTCAGCGCGGCCCAGGGGAATGATACATTCATTGCCCACATCCAATGGTGGCTGAATGTGATTTCCAATTACGTCCTCATCGATTGCCGTGGCCAAGAGTGCTCCAAGGGTTCTGGTATGGAAGGCAAGCTCAGCAAAATCCTGAGAACCTCTGCAGTGCTTGTTGAACTTGCGAAATAGCTCAGGCCATGGCAAAGGAGTACCATTGGGTGTTTTAGCTGGAGAACTCGAGCACCACTGTCCGGCAATCAATGCTGCGCGAAGTTGTGACCAGTAATGCCGTTCTTTGAGATTAGACATCAAGGGCGATTAGGAAAATACCTGAGGGAAAACATACAGGTTGAGTAGAATGGTATTGTTCACTGTCAAGGACGTTTACCATGCACTATGTACCACTTTGGTGGTCAATGACGGAAGTGTGCGTCACGGCCGTCACGTCAAGTATCTCTGCAATGTTTTTCTGACAATCATAAGCTCATGCCAGCCGAGGCCTCTGCATTTTCTACCGCAGATGAAAGCGCAATTGCGCGTACAATCAATATCAGCTCGGATACTACCGCTGACCACCTGTCAGTTGAGGAGTTTGACGATTTCTACGATATCCAGAGAACGGCAGATGAGATTATTCAAAATAACTTCAAGCGGGTGGGTTTCTGATAAAGCTCAAAAGTGCTGCCGAGCTTACGGTCATCATAGATAGCACTGCAATTTCCTGATGAACTTCTACATGACTCGGTGCCAATATATCGGCGCCTGAAGTCTAAACTAGGTCCTGGACGGGACCTTTATGTCCTTGCGGACACTTCATACGGCAGGCATGCAATCTTGAATAAACGCTTCCTATATCTTGAGCTTGACATGCTGTGTACAGCTGCTGCGTTGATGAAGTGGCCGCTCAGCACGTTAATGCTGATGCGATGGTCCATTATGGTCACGCTTGCATGAGTTTGTGAGTAATTGACCGTTGAAAAAACTGTGTTATACTCAATCTCAGTAGGACATCTCGTCTTCCTGTTGTATACGTCTTTGGACACAAGCCATTCGATATTCAGGTATGTGTCTCGGGGATAATCGAGGCGTATCAGTCCCATAGTTCAGATTACCCATCGCGAGTGGCGCTCCTTCGTCACGAGGTTGGTTATACACATCTTGCAGGTAAGCCTAGCTGGCTTGTTTTTCTCATATTCTGCTTCACATTACCCTACATAGAATCTCTTCTGACCCAACTACAAGTTGCCCTCGAGCCATTCAATGTCACCATTCAATACGTTAAATGTGCTTCTAAATCAGTTCCTTCCACGGCCATTTCCACCGACTCTACGATCATCTCAGATTACAATCTTTTATTCTACGTTGGAAGCGAAAGCCTCTCCCTAACAAACCTCCTCATGACTCACGCCTTCTGCGACGTTAGCCTATATTTCAATGCCCTATGCTTTTTCAAGAACTTACTGGACCTTTCGACCATCAGGTATTCTCGTATGACCCACACACTGGAAGCGGTAGACTGGAATCCCATCGCACAAACAAAATGCTTATGCGCCGATACGCAGTTGTTCAAAAGTCCAGGGATGCCGACGTCTTCGGCATTCTCGTGGGTACACTAGGTGTCTGTTCGTCTTTTTTTGCATTCTCATATAAACCATATACTTATCTCTTCTCTTTGGCATACTCAGCATCTTATCTACCCTTGATAACATACATCCGCAAGATCCTCGCGTCACATCGTAAGAAATCCTACACGATCTCTGTCGGCAAACTTACCCCGTCTAAACTTGCCAATTTTCTCGAAATTGAATGCTTTGTACTGGTCGCATGCCCTGAAAATAGCTTGATCGAGTCAAAAGAGTTTTTCAAGCCTATCATTACACCGTATGAACTGGAGGTGGCATTGAAGCAGGAAATTAGTTGGACCGGAAGATATGTTTTGGATTTCGATCAGGTTATGGAGGAAGGGAATAAGCAGGATGTCGATGAAAGTAGAAATCATAATTCTCAGGTCAAGATGGACGATGAAGATACCGAAGGAGATGCACAGCAGGATTTCGATGAGCCCCAGTTCTCTCTTGTTACAGGAAAATATCGACACGCAAAACGATATGTTACCGGCATTGATACTGTTACACGATCAGTACCAAGGTTGGCTGGATCTGATTCAGTAGTCCTCCGTAATCAAGACTCTGCCGTCTCCAAATTGGATGACAGCGCTGCAGGTATGATAGGTCTATCGCCATAGCATCTGTCGGAACTGATTCATCCGTCTTCAGCACACTTTCTTCAAGAAAGGACCTATAGAGGCCTCGAAGTCCGACTGGGCAAAGATATGCCGAGTATTTTGGAGCAAGGCAGGAGCGGTATTGCCAGGAATTATCAGACAGATTACGGAGCTTATGAAGACGAGCAGGACAAGTTGCTATAGTGTGTACAGTATATTCAAAACCAGGCTATCTGTATCGAGATGGCTGTCTGGACGCACTTTCTCCCTCAGTTTTGAAGTCAGCCACCGTGAAACGGGCGTGTCCACCCAGTCCATGCTCACATAGAATAGTCACTTTTGCGCCTGCTCCAGAATTCGTCCCCGAATGTTAATGACCTCGCCAAAGTCAATGAAAGCAACCATCCAGACGACCCTAAAGACTTGTTTTGCGTATCTCTCATATGTCTTACTAGTTCTATGGATGCTTTTCAAAGAATGCCTAGGTTACGAAGTTGATTGGTCCAGAGGTCCACCATTGACACCACCACAGCGGGAGGAACTAGAGGCACTTGAGAGCCAACAACCTTTTCGCAGTGGCACTGCTCCTATCTGCTCTGCTCAGAATATATCGTCTACCAGAAATTACAGATTTGGAACATGAAGTGGCGATTGGAGGTAAAGGGTTCTTGAATGATGTGGCTGGAAAACATGAGTTGTTCTCTAAAGATGTTTTCTTCTATCCTTACCCACCAATTCATCATGGACATCACTACAATCTTACCTATGCAACCTTGTCTATGTTGAATTATGAATAAAATAAAATTCATGTTCGAAGACAGAACTCAAGTTTTCATATCTACAAGAAAGGACGAACAAAATTTCACACAGAAAACACTAGTTCCAAGGAAAGTGAAGGCATACGCAATATGCGGTGAAAGGCTGTTCTAAATATCTAAAAAGTCGGGTTCCTCCTCTACGAGCATTTCAAGAAGCTTGAAGAATGAAGCGGCAGGGAATCCAATGACATTTTGGTAATCTCCTTCAATCTTGCGGATCAGAATACCTCCCAAACCCTATCACAGTCAGTCGATTTTTAGCTATCAGAGCAGCAACACTACCTGTATGGCAAAACCTCCAGCTCGATCGATACCTTCCCCGCTATCAACGTATGCCTGGATGAGGTGCTCTGGGTTGTCAGCAAAATAAACCAAAGTCCGTTCATCGATTGATCTACGGGACACCGTCAGGGCGAAGACTCAAAGCCACGAGGTGAGGAGTCACTTCATAGTGTATCCAGGTGAATAGATGACAGGGTACACTAGATGGAAAATCTATATTAGATTCGAATGTTGAGGCACGAGAACGGAGACTGACCAACACAGACACCAGTGACCACCTCGCAAACAGCACCATTCATATCCATGAGCATTCTCAGATTGTCTGATTTGTCGAGAGGCTTTTCCAATAGCTCCTGGTTGATTTGCGGAAGGACATCATAAGATGTTTGGGAAGTGGATGGCAAAGCGTGTGTCAGCACGATAGTATCCGCTATCCGGGGTTTTAAGTTCTAGTTTAACAGTAATAGTCCAACCATACCCGCAATAACAAGATCAGGCGCATTATCAGGATCTTCTCGCTAGATCCTAATTAATCGGTTGTTCAGAGAGTGGTACAACTCGGATGCCCACCACAAGTCGCTCATAAACTTCAACAGCTTTATGTGAAGCAGTGGCCACAGGATATTCATGTATATCCGAGAAAGAACTGGGCGAAAGATCCTCTTCGAATGTTGAGGGTACAATATCTGGTGTCAGACCCTAAATCCACTTCGCGCAGCCACAGAATAGGGGTTGAATTATTGAATAATGGAAAGGAAACAAGAATGCACGAACGAAAGTTTTCAGAATTTCTTTTCTTCTGGGACTGCTTGATGCTAAAACAATTCTCTTTCCCTCGAGCTTCTTTATGGCTGGCGTTTGTAGTGCGTGGGGTAAGATATGTTTCGACATTGGAGAAGAATAAAGCGTGACGGATGCGTGACACACGCGTTTGCTCATTACTCATGGAATCGACTTCTTGAAATAGAATAGGGAGGTAAATTCCAGGTGTTTTCGCTCGCTTTCAGTGGAACCTTAAAAATGCGCTTCCGAGCAACAATTGCATCAGTATCGGTGTTTTATAGTCAGCCACTGATTTCATATTTCTGTAATCACACTGATATTAGCCAGAAATCACCCAGTCGATAGAAAAGCTTCAGAAGCGATTTATTCTCAAATTTACGCCTGAACATTTACAAATTATATGTAATCACGAGGCAAATGAAGGAGGCACACAAGTCTGGTCGTAGGTCCTCTTGCCCCTGTGGTGAAAACATACGCTAAGGCATCTGGCAGAATGATCAAAGTGAAATCCATTTTCACCGACTACAGGATTGAATCCAACTCTGAAAATGAAATAACCATGGCTTTATCTTCCGAAGCTCTTCTTGCTGCCTTGCGCTCAGCAACTTCGTCTTCGACTACATCCTCTTACCAAGCAGAAGAAACTGTCATGAAGCTAGCAAAGAAGAATGACCGTGCAGTCCTGAGATTCGACATCACCGCTGCTAATTATGTAGGGAGAAATGTCAAGGTCTCTCATGATGTCCTTGTTGATATACTGAAGCCGCATGAAGTATTGAAGCTCGTGGAACCATTGTGCCCTGAGGAAAATGTAAGTCGACTCTTTCGTCGCATGAGATGAGAAAGTAACATGAAGTTTCTAGACGCATATCCTCCTTCCACCACTTCATAAACTTCGCACTATTGTAGAAAGGCTTCGTCCAATGTCCGATATACTCGCCTTTCAGGCTAACAATAACGGCAAACTCCAACTCGCAATCCGCACAGAAATGGTACAAGTCCAGACGGAGTGGAAGAATCTGACCAATCCAAAACGTATCGCGTTTTTTTCCCAAATGTTTGTTTCTAATTCATTATGATCTCTAGATGCTGACGAAGAGCCATCCGCTGACGAGGAGATTGATATAGACAAGATTTTTACTGTTCATGTGTCGATCCGGAGTTTTCTCAAGTTCCTTAACTGCCACGTTATTTCTAAAACGACAATTGCATGTAAATCTTCATTATCTCTTCTTTTTTTTCTATTCCCAAGTGGTTTCTGATTGATTACCCAGGTATATGCGAAAATCATTGCTTGATTCTTTACGTGTATTTTGGCGGCTCAGCTGAAGTTGGTGGCGTTTTGACATTTTATATACCAGCGATTATCGATGGTGACTGATTTTTCTTTGGGTCAAAGCTGGGTGGCAAGTGATATTATGTTGTGATAAGGGTTAACGTAGTTACCAAGTTTTTGGTCTTGCTAAAGCACTGGTTCCTGCAACCAGGGATCTACAAGGGACAAGGACGAAATACTGATATGTTTGTCTGCAACAGTTCACCAGGGGTAGAAATAATCATTAGTCTACTCCCGACTCCATCCTTATCTTTCAGTCAAAGGTATCTTAATTGTACTTTGCTCCGTTGGTGCTCTGTTGGTCTAATATAAGTCGGCAAACCTTCCATTGCACTTGCTCATTGACATTCATGTTTCATCTCATCATCATTTAGACTGTGAACCATTTAAGTTTCCTCCTGGTTTGTTTAATTAGTTTTGTTGACTTTGGATTATGATATTCTAACCTGATGATCCAACAAGTGGACAAAGAGGAAGAAACTCTGTATGGGATACTGACATATATGCCTGCAGGATAACAAACAAAAATCATGACTAGAGACACCTATTCGATTCTTCGCTGTCACTGACAACTACTGGAAGAAGAGCTCTCAACCCATGATAACAGGTCACTCACTACTGACTCTCGACTCTTCATTGCATCTATCAAAGTCGTCGACCCGGTGTGAGTCATTTCATGATCCTTGCTCAGTTGCATCGTTCCTAGCCCCTTGTCTTTGTCTTCGAAGATTCCTATATCAGAATGGAGAGTTGAGGCCGAGGGAAGCGGGTTTAGACCCATAGCAATAATTATACTTTCAAGCCGCTGGTCCTTGAGTATACTGCAATTTTCCGAGACTTTATGTAGCGAAGGCGTTATATTATCATTTCGTTCACCTTCGGCTTTTGGCTTCGCGATAGAGTGGAGATGACCTTCACCATTATTTGTGAATCCAGCTTGGGATTTTCCATCACTGGTTACATCAACAACAGACCGGGCGAGAGATCCAAACACGAACTTGGCGCGATCAGGATCTCGACGCCAGCTCGGAAGACTGCGGTTGAAACTGATAGGAATATCTTCATCTGTGGGGGTCGGGAGGTCGGGAAGGGATGTTTCGACGATTGTGTATGTCGAAGAGTAAGAAGAAACGGAGGAAGTGGATGTTTGAACTGGGGGAAGAGAAAGTGATGGAAAATGGCAAGAAGATGAGTCCAATACGAGAGTTGTTTGTTTTGAGATAGCCGAAGTAACTGTGGATATAGAAGAAGCTTTAAGTTTGGGAGAGAGACGTGTAGTTGGAATGGTGCTGGTTTTAGGTAACATGCCCTTTTTAGGTTCACGCCTAGGCTTGGTCGACTTGACACAAAGGGCAGAGAGAATTGCTGGGAATTTAAAATCTATGGTAAAGACGTAGTGTCAGGCATATCAAGGTCGGATCGGCTCAGGACCCACTGTTGTTCTCTTTGTATTTGAGACCTTTAACGAAATTGAGTCGACTCATAGCGGCATCTTCGAGTTGTCGCTGTTCATGATGAAGGGAGTCCTTTACAGCTTCTGCGATTAAACCCTCGGGCTTGGGATCGATGTGGCTAACATCTTTCTCACTGGATTGGACGATTGCCGGTGTCTTTGAATGGACACATAAAGAGTCCCTTGTTCTGTCGTGTGTCGCTGGTCCAGGTTCGGGTGATAGAACTTGGGAAGTCACTCCGCAGCCGGTCCTAGAGGTGCAGGTAACCTCTTTAGTATCTACAGGATGAGCCTCGTATATGACAAAATAGTCCGAATCACATCGACCATGTTGCTTTTCATTGTTAGCCATTTTTCTTGAACCACCAGGAAAGACAGTATTTGCAGATGCCTCCAGATTGGCCTCCAAATCTTTGTTCCTTTCGCGAACACCTTTATACGAGTCCACTTTCTGACTTTGTCCAGTTTGGGTGAAAGGACGCCGCGACCAGTCGACTTGGTATCCCAAAAATTCTTTTATTAGCATCCAGAAAAAGATGAAGAGGTAGACGAAGTAGACGCCGCAAGTTCTTAGATTAGACGAGAATGGCATAGTGACGAAGAGAGTTGGGAGGAGTCCGACAGTTTGAAATTCGGGGTATATAGGCTGACATATCGAGTATGCCTGACAGACAGGTCAGCCAAGAATAAATCAATCATTGGAAGAAAGAAAGCCTGGAAAAGAAAGCATTACGCCACCATTCCCACGATTCACCCACAGGAAAGACAAAACAATTTCAAATTTGTGACATTCACTTACACCATGGACAGCCCTTCCGCCCCTTCCCTCATCGAGCGCGCTCAGGACTTTGCTGCACAAAACAAACGCTCAATAGTCCTTGGCCTTGCGACCACTGCCTTTGTCATTGGAGGTGTTTTTTACTATACGTCAACGTCTCGGCAGCGAACGGTGCAGGGAGACCCCGAGAAAAGCGAGAAAAAGGACAAAAAAAAATCTAAAAAGAAGAAGGGGGCTGCAACAGACGCTAAAGGTCCTATCCTTGAAGAACGCAAGACGACGGTACAGGAAAATGATGGTGAGTATTGGCACTCGGTCTTGTGACTGTCAGGAGTGACACGCATACTGTAGCCGATGTCGAAAAACTCTCTGCTGAAGAGATTGCATCCAAGTCGGACAAGGTAAGATGCTTGCTTTCATATGTCATATAACGTGTCATTCAAAGTCACAGGAACGGGCCCAAATTGCAGCCACATTCAAACAGAGAGGCAATAATGCATACAAGTCTTCAAACTATCCTCAGGCAGCGGATTACTACACAAAGGCTATCCAAATATCTCCTACTCCAGAATCGACCTTCTATAGCAACCGTGCAGCATGCTACGTCAACATGTCGCCGCCCCAGCATGAAAAGGCTATTGCAGACTGTGATGAAGCATTGCGACACGAACGAACTTACGTGAAGGCACTCAATCGACGTGCTGGTGCTTACGAGGCCCTCGGAAAAAACGAGCTTGCTCTTCAAGGTATGTCGTGCCACTAATTACACCAGATATAGATCTCATAGTTGTCGTAGATTACACTGCCGCCACTATCTTGGACCAATTCCAGAACCAGACAACATCGACATCAGTGGAGCGAGTCCTCAAAAAACTTTCGACGGAGAAGGCTGCTGAAATTATGAAGAATCGCGAGCCCCGTCTACCTTCTCATACCTTCATCTCTGCTTACTTTGCTGCGTTCCGTGAGCGACCTTTGCCTTCTGTCCCCAACAGCCCCTCACAGGGTGACGAGACGCTCCTACTTGCTGCACAAGCACTCAAAGCGTTCGACTACCCTCATGCTCTCACTCTCGTTAACGAAGCCATTGGGCAAGGCATTTCAACTACGGAGGGTAGGGCTGAGGCGCTTAACCTGCGTGGAACATTCAAATTCCTAATGGGAGATGTCGACGGTGCTAAGATGGACCTTAATGAGAGTATTGAGCTTGTTCCATCCCTCACTCAATCACTTGTCAAGATTGCTAGTGTACACATGGAACAAGGAGACCCCGCCACTGCGTTCCAGTGTTTCGAGGACGCGATCAAACACAACCCCAATGATCCCGACATTTACTATCATCGTGGGCAGGGTACGTGTCTTTGGACCGATGTCGCTAGCAATTAACTGATCCAATCCCTCTCCAGTGCTCTTTATCATGAGTGATTTCCCTGAGGCATCGGAGAACTACACAAAATCTACAGAACTTGACAGTTCTTTTGTATTCAGTCAAATTCAACTTGCAGTTGCTCAGTACAAGTCAGGTAACCTTACCAACAGTATGGCCACCTTCCGCCGAACTATCAAGTCTTTCCCCAATCGAAGCGAGCCTCAAAATTACTAGTACGTTTACTTCATTACTTGACTTTCTTCTCTCGCTCAGCCATTCTGTTCTTTAGTGGCGAACTCCTCCTTGATCAAGGTCGTTTTGAAGAAGCTATTGAGAAGTTTGACAAAGCCACCGAACTTGAAAAACTCCGAGCACCACAATCACTCAATGTTCTCCCCTACGTTAACAAAGGTCTCGCACTGTACCAATGGAAACAGGACATTGATGCCGCTGAGGGATGCTGTAATGAAGCATTGAGGATTGATCCAGAATGTGAAGCTGCTGTTGCTACACTTGCACAGTTGAGTCTGCAGCAAGGTAAAATTGAACAAGCTATGGTGATGTTTGAGAGGCAGATTCAGCTTTCGAGGAGTGAGGCGGAGCTTGTGAATGCGTTGAGTTATCAGATCGTACGTATTGTCGGCTTTCTGTTTTTTCAACGTTGAGGCGAATTCTGAATGATCTGTTTGTCATAGGCTTCTCAGTCGCAATTGAAGTTTATCAAGGAGTATCCGGATAAGGCGGAGAACTTGGCCAAGTTTGCAAGGGGGATGCCTTGAAAAAAAGCGTCTTGGGGCTTATAGATAATATAGACGAGATGGGGAAAAAATTTGCAGCATGACATTGTTCATCGTTTTTTTTACCTTCGATTATTATTTGATTATTACCCGTATTAATCTTTCTTTCGTGCTGTGTGCTATTTTTTTCGTGAAGCCACACAGTCGAACGTCTAAATTTTCTCATACTGAGTCACTGCAAAATTTCTCAATTTCTGCAGACTTTTGTGATAACCATATTGTGATAACCCATAGTTTTATATCTCCCCAAGATGATTTTTTCAGGTATCTGAACCTTTATCGTAACCCATATAGCTTAGGCCTCTTCTCCCAACTACCGAGTCAATTATAGATGGTTTTATTCGGTCAAGGCTAATCACCGGGACATGTTGTAACGCCCATCAGTATTCCCCAACTGCAACGCTACACATCGGAAAATGAGACCAATTGTTCCACCTGTATAAGAGTAGTTGAGTTGCAGAGTGTAGAAGGACAGTGAGGAGTGGTGTGACTAGCAGTCGATAGCGATCTTGGCAAATAGATAATATGACCAGCATGTAGCATACAAACAAACACGTCCTACATTTACATGATCCTTATAAGAGGATGTGAACGGATAATCAGCATCACAAGTGTCTACAATCGAATGTAGGCACTTCCATGAGTTTGTATGCGATGATGAAGGATCACTATTGTTTGTTATCCCGGCGGCAAATCCCCGATTCATAAGATCAGGAGAGTCGAGAGACGCCTTGTGTGAGGTACAGAAGTGTTGGAGAGTTTGACAGGGCTTGAAAACAACCACTGAATGATGAAATCAATGATTTACGAGTTACTACATTTGAGAACAAGCATGGGGACCTGCTAGAGACATGGGTCCGTGTGATTATATCTGAGAGTGGTGACTAACTGAAAATTACTGTTATTCACCGTGCTAGATAACTAGATAACTTCTGATTGCTCGCTCTTGATCAGTTTCATTTTATACTTCATGCCTATCCTAAGTGACATACTCTGTATAAATCATTTATTTCCTTTGTGTTCCTCAGGGTCGGAATGCCTCACCCGTATAAAGGCCTTCACTTACACAAGAATTCGTTGATTTACTTCAGAGAAAATAGGTCTTGGCGGTATAGCAATACAGAGAGAGATACGTGCGTAAGAGTCACAAAAGTGAGAAAGCTGTCGTGGAGCGGCAGTGAGTGGCAGCGTAGTGCGGCGCTTGTTCATTCACCCATAGGGCTAGGAAGGAACATCATGTTATTTGCATTGCAGTTCATGTACCATACTCACACCTGGAGTACTTGATGAACCCGAAGTGCTCCTTAATCGTTTTCAAGAACGATATGCTGAAGCCAGAAGTATCCCCGAAGAGTTTATGATGAAACTTGAAGTGTTCTTGACAGATCTTGAAACATGTCTCAGGAATTTATCTGAAAAGCGGTCCTCAAGCTCATCAAGACTGTAACTTATGATACTTGAAGAAACATCTACTTGGAAAACGTCAATATTCTCAAGCTATAATTAAATGATTTTGACTCGATTGCTGTTTTCGTCTTGATTCAAGTAGCTTTTAGTCTTTGGAATCGGAGAACAAAAGTATCCGAGTTCAAGATAGCACAATCTTGATAACGGAATCTCGATAGCATAGAACTCATGTTGATAGATCTTTTCCCATATTTTCGATACTGAACTCGCTATCCGGTACTGCTGGTACTATCATTCGTCGAGATGCCCATCGTCGCACCCTTTCTCCAAACATTAATGGTCTTTCTGAAACCTTCAAGGCTGCAGTCTGGACCATCCTACTCTTCAAATACAACCAGAGAAATTGATTATGTTATATTACTGCGAGCAAACACAGATAGGGTATCAAAGGTAGCATCCAGAAATTTATGATAGTTTGACATTTGAAGCGTTGTCCATAGCTACCGAGAAGTCGGCTCACGGATCTATAGTGGTGCATGAGGTGTCTTACCCAGAATTTGACTCGTAACGAGGATAACGCGAGCTCATCGGAGGTCTGTCGGAATAAAATTCGGAATCAAGTTGATCACCACTAGGCTCGGGCAATTCCTCAACGCTTTGGAGATGATAGGTTCCATCTACTTGATCAGGGAGTTATTTGTGATAGTGCCAAAAGAGTTCACTTTAGAAGATGCAATCCTAAAAGATACAATTACCCATTATCCATGAAACTGGTGATATCTAAATTTAGGTTACCTGTGCTATCCTAGGAGATACAATCATTCAGAATGGCATATCTAAATTTAGATCACCTGTTCAAGAGAGGAAAAGAGACAGAGGGAGAAGCTCGTATAAGGCCTGGACGTTGGTGTTCTAGAACTTGCTCAAAATTATTGGGACTGTGACAAAACTCAGACAGACTCCATTGAGACAGAATTTAAGATCGCGATTGTATGTAAAATGCAATGTGTTTTGATTCACATGCCGATCTATACGATTTCCTGATTCACAAAATTTCCTAGTACCTGTATGCATTTCCAGATAACTATGGATGTAAGATCAGGAGCGCATCATATGGGCATAGCCTGTATGATCTACAGCTTGAGGCCGTTCCTATTCCAGCGCTCATTTTAGCCATAAGGGGGTGGGTGTGCCCTCGACTATAAATCTGAAGACAACATAACGAGTACTCATCAACGAAACCACTCCTCAGTCTTTAACATTTTCGGCTCTCCTTGTGCATTTTTTCAAACATGGTCCAAGACACTGCCTTTAGCACTCCAAAGCCTATTACTTTTTCGTTGCCAGACATTTTGGTTGATTGGCCTTATGAGCGACTCTTGCACCCCGACTACGGCACTATCGATGTGGAATCTACAAACTGGGTTAACAACAATAATCTCTTCAGCGAGAGAGCTCAACGGTCTTTTAACAAAGCCTTTTTTGGTCAGTTATAGTATGATCAGTTATTGTATTCAGATTTTCATCATATCACTTCAGGTCTCCTGGGTTGTCTTGCTTTTCCTCGCACTACCAGAGGTATTCTACTTTTTTGATTTTGCATCCAAATATTTGATGGTTCAAAGCTTTCTGTCGTTCAGGTTGTGATCTTGCGAATATTTTTTTTGCCATTGACGAATACAGTGACGTCGCTAAGCCTGAGGTTGCGACTCGGATTTGTGATATCGTGATCGACGTCTTTAATAATCCGTACAAAGAGTGCAAGCGAGGTGATAAAATAGGTATCTTTATACAAGGGTAAGTGCTTGCGTGAATCATATGATCGTCCCACTAAGATGATTTTACAGTTTCTGGCAAAGAGCTCTTGGATTGACTACGCCTGGAGATGCTTGTGTCAGCCGCTTCATCAAGGATTTTGACCTGTATATGAAGTCTATGATACAAGAAGCTGAAGATCGGGAGAAGAAACGAGTCCGTACCGTTGATGACTATCTGCAACTCCGCCGAGAGACTTTTGCGGCTCAAGCGTCAATATCGTTTCTAAGTTTCGGATTGAAGCTTCCCGAGGAAGTTCTCTCACATTCTGTCATGCAAACTATGGCAATTGCAGCCATGGACCTTATATGTATCAGTAACGTAAGTTGAAACTTTGTGGCAGAACGTACAAGCTTATAGACGTACTTGTATATCTCAGGACATGCATTCCTATGCTGTTGAGCTCTCCCGAGGAATTGCATTCCATAACATCATCACATCCATCATTCACGAGCATCATCTGGATGTTCCCGCTGCGATGAAGTGGTTGGAGGAATTTGGTAGGTACAGAGTTGCTACTTTCCTGAATGGTATCGAAGAACTACCATCATGGGGACCTGAAATTGACGGAAAAGTACGCCAATACATAGATAGCATAGGTTATCTCGTTCGAGGGACAGATACCTGGGGCTATGAGTCTGAGAGATATTGGGGAAGAAAAGGAAAAGAAATCCAGACCACTCGAATGGTGACTATTTGGCCGGAAGAAAGTCAAGAGGGCCTATTAACTAAGGAAGAACTCGATGCGGCCATAGCACTAAATTAATCACCGGTAGTTTAGATATTTGTATCTATTTGTACTCAATAATTACCTCTGTACTCAACGTCACTGTAGGCCATCATAAGTTATTGACCATGAGTTCTCTGTCCTTTCTTGTGACTGAACTTCAGGTATGCTGCTTACCTTCATTCTTCATTTTTCTTACACAACTGTAGGCACTTGCAAGTGAAACTCGTCGAAAACACCCCGATGTTCGGGAGGTTAGGTCTCTAGCTTCTGATCGCTAGTTTGTCACTGAGGAGCTTCAAGGCTGCAGAAAAGTCATTAACGATCCTGCGTGCATCACCGGAGCAGTCTACGAGTCTTGTCACAGGTGTGTTGCCACTGGCAGTTCATTGCTCAGCATTCATACCCTTGAATTACTAGGTTGGTACAATCCGGCGCCATATAACACATGCTCATGTAATCTAGATGGGCCGCAATCTGAGGAGCTTCTTCGACCTGTGTTTATGGGATGTGCTACAAAAAATGCAAAGGTCGTTGTAATATCACTCGGTTCACTTCAGCGCCTGATCTCGCTACGGGCGGTCCCTCAATCTGCTGTTCCCCACATAGTTTCGATCATGAGTGATGCCATGTCACAAGGGGTTGACATCCAGCTTCGGATTCTGCAGACTTTGGTTTCTCTCATTCCGAATTTTCCTCACATTCATGGGGAACTCTTGGCGGACGTATGTTATATATTGAGGGCCTGGACTTGAAGATCAGTATTTCACGCATTCAATAGGCATTATTACTTTGCTTCAAGCTCCAAGAGTCTCGTATTGCGGTTGTTTCATCGACTGCTGCAGCCACTCTACGTCAGTTAGTGATGTTCGTGGTGGATAAGATGGTCTCAGAGGATCAGCTAGAGGATTTAGATCCAGCACTTCTCATTGAAACCCATCTTCCAGATGAATCAGTCAAGTATCTTGGCCCTTCTGCTCATGACGCCTTTGCCGTTTTCGAGGATCTCTGCCTCCTCGCTAATGGTGAAAAACCTAACTTTCTACACTTGGAGTTCCTTCACAAGACGTTTGCTCTGGAGCTGATAGAGAGCGTTCTTGCGAATTACTTTGAAGTATTTCGCAAGGTGAGTGTAGCACACTCATGTTCTTCTCTCTCATCACGACCCTCAGCATAACGAATTGATCCTGCTCCTGCAACACCACCTTTGTCCTCTTCTCCTGAAATCCCTCTCTGATCGTCCTTTATTTCCTCTCATCCTCCGTTGTACTCGTGTCATCTTTCTCTTAGTCAAGCAATTCTCCCCAGAATTGAAAACTGAAGTTGAAGTCTTTCTTATGCATCTTATCAAGACTGTTTCGGATGATGGGGATGCTGAGTCTTCCCATTCTTCCAGACCTTCTTGGATGAGAGTCCTCGCTATGGAAATCATGCGAGGGTACGTTCGACGCATGACTCCTGATTTTCGCGTTCTCATTTTCTCTATAGGTTGTGCAGTGACGCGGAGCTGATGAGGAACATTTGGATGTGTTATGATGGACAAGGATCGCAATCGGACGTTTTCGGTTCCCTTATAACAGCATTGAAGAGATTGATTACAGAAAAACCGACGCTCCTCGGAGCGTCTCAATACATGTTTGGTGTTGGTGTACCACATGACAGTGCGACATCATTAAGTTTGGATGGTGTCGCTGGGCGTGTTGCCACAGTGGCAAGTGCAACGGTTTCAGGAGTTGTTGGTATGATGCACTCAACTGCAGGCCTGAGCATACAAGGGTCAGCCATGAAGCTTCAATGGTGTGTGGTTCAACTCTCAGGGATCATGGAATGCAGCTCAATTTTCTTAGCATAGATCAACTTGATAAAGCAGATGCGCCTCCTATCCCAGAAGCCTACGTCTACCTGCTAGCCTTGCAGTGTCTAGTCTCTTTGTGTGAAGGTTTTGCTGCATTCGCTGGACCTCTTTATACCACTCTTGTTGTTCAGAAGCCACGAATGCCTGGAGATGCTGCTATCCGTGCTCCACCTGCTCTTGATATTACAACCCTTTCTCCTGACGAATACTCTACGACACACCTCTTCATTGTACGCGATGTCATAGAGAGCGGCTGGCCAGCCTTCCTTGCCGCCCTTTCTTTCATCGTTGCTACTAATCTCTCCGACGAACTTTTCGCTGATGTATTGGGCAGTTACCAGGCAATGACAAATGTTTCAGGAATGCTGGGGCTAGTAATTCCCCGAGATGCGTTCCTCAATAGTCTGGCCAAGTATGCAGTCCCGACACGCGTTGTTTCGAGCCTTGAAACCTATGTGGAACCTCAAACACCACGCTCTGCAACTATACAGCTGACAGACAGCGTGGGGTTGACATCGCCAATGCAGGCTCCAGGTCTTTCTGAGCGCAATGTGGCTTGTTTGAAGGTTTTCGTTTCAACTGCGTTATTCCTCGCTGGGAGCTTGGGAGAGAGCTGGTTCGGAGTTTTAGAAGTTCTGCAGAACGCGAATTATGTCTTGACGTACAGATCTGGGCATCAGAGTACACCCAGCAAGAAAGGGATACTTCATCCCATTCCAAGCGGTAGCGGGAACTCTGCAGCCCGATCCAGCTCAAATGTATCTGGTATCCCTCCTGTTTCTCGTCACCCTCTTTTGGCCGATCTTGATCCGGATTCGATGTTGGGAGGGATTCAACGCTTGTTCGACGCGTCGAAGAATTTGGAGGATTCGGCATTCAAAGATTTTGTGAACGCGTTGTGCCGGTTGAGTGGAGAGATGGTAGGAATGCAGACCGCAAGCCTATCTGGATTTGAGTCGGAGGAGAGTTTGGAAGAGAAAGCTCTACTTTCGCCTATTACCAAAGGTGAAGCCATCAATAGAAGGAGGGCCAGTGGTATTCATATTCCCCGGACTTTGGTCAGTAAATTTGTTTTGTCTCTCGTGAGCTGTTAGGGCTAATGCTAATCTCACCTCCCCAATTTGTAGAGAATGGGAGACTTTGGTATCTCAAAATTAGGTGGGATATCCATACTCAACATCCACAGACTCATATACCGATCGCCTGACATTGCTTGGAACAAAATTACTGCGTATCTCCTTTCTGTTATCCATTACCCTCTCGCTTCCCAGCCCATTCGAGTACAAGCGGCTCGGGTATTAAACGAGATCCTCTTTTCTATTCCTCGAAACATGTCGTTGGCGACGGGTGAGGTCCAAGTTCAGGTCCAGAACCGCGTACTGGGTGTGCTCGCCCAACAAGTTGTACCTGATGTTGTTCCTCCTGCGTCGGATTCGAGTACTGGAGTTGAATTACGAAGGATGGGTCTCGAGACGTTGCATCAAATACTAGAAAGTTCTGTCTATTCGTTAGTAACGGGATGGGAGACTATTTTCCATATATTAGAAAGCGTTTGTCGACCGGTACTGCCTCCTCCTCCTTCGCCATCCGCGGATTCCATCTCTCCTAACATGGCCCTGTCTCCAGAAACGCCATCGAAGCTCTTTGTGCTGGACATGTCACCACGAGGAAGGAACCACACTAACCTCGTCAAGATCGCTTTCCAATCGATGACGCTTGTTTGCGATTCGATTTCCACGCTGTCTCCCCAGCATCTTCGTCTGTGCATTCGTACCCTCGGGCAGTTTGGGAGACAGGCGGACACGAATATTGCGCTTACGGCTGCGACGAGTCTTTTATGGAGTGTTTCGGATGCTATACAAGCAAAGAGGAAGGACGCTGAGCTGGAACCTGAGTATAGCGAGCTGTGGATGTTTCTTTTGTTTGAGCTTTTGAAACTTGTGACGGATCCGAGGCCAGAGGTTCGTGATGGTGCGATACAAACGCTGTTTAGGACGATTCAGTTGTATGGTTCGACGTTGAGCTTGGAGACGTGGGACGAGTGTGTTTGGAAGGTTTCGTTTCCCCTGTTGGAATCCCTTGCAGAGGAGATGAAGGGACACCGAACTGAACTTGGTGGTGGTGATGATGATGCAGAGGAGGGAGAGGAGGGAGAGGAGGGAGGAGGAGATTCAAGTGGATTCACTGAAAAGGCATGGAACGAGTCTCAAATTCTAGCGCTCACTTCGTTGGGCTCGATTTTTCAGGATTTCTTAGAGTGTGCTGTGATTGAGCTTGACTCGTTTGTTGAAGTATGGGATAGGTTTGTTGGACATGTAGAGAATGTGGTGTTGAATGATCATCGGGTTGTGAGTGCGCCTGCGCTGAGATCGTTGGAAAAGGGGATCAAAGCGGTGATGGTGAAGAAGGAGGATAAGGATAAGGGGGAGGATAAGGAGGAGGGGGAGGATAAGGAGGAGGTGAAGAAGAAGAAGAAGAAGGTTGAAGAGATGCTGAGAAGAACTTGGGAAACGGTTGTTGTAATAGGTGATTGCATTATCACGACTACGGGGGTTGTGGTGAGTGGGAGAGCATTTACGCAGGAGAGTTTAGTGGCGTTTGTGGATTTGATTCAGAGCACGAGAAGGGCGAGTCGGGAATTGACGGGGATGGAATGGGGACTTGAAAAGTTGACTAAATTGGCGGCGATTGTGAAAGGTTTGGAATTCTTGCCCAAGAAATGTTTTTCTAATTTTTTGAAAAAAATCAAGGTGTATTGACATATGCGGGTTCTGTGGATTATAGACCTGATATTGATAATCTAACGCCTGTTCAGGTGAGGCTCTTTTGGTCTTTTTTTTTTTTTTTCTTATTCGAATTTGCAGTCGGTCGTTTTGGAAACGTTGTCGAGTATTGATCTTTCTGTTCCTGGGTCAGCGTCGCTGGTGATGAGAGATCTTTCAGAGTATGCGACGCTACCTTTTATAGCTGCCTTTGATGTGAAGACAAGGAAGAAGAAACCAAAGAGCGCGTATCCGGAGATGCAGAAACGAGTGACGTATATTGGTATTTGCAAAAAGACGATGGTGATGTTGGTTGAGTTGTTGAAACGGTTTAGCGCGTGTTGTCTGGAGATTTATGTTGATGGGACTTTGGAGGCTGTTTTTGGTGTACGTGGTGTGTTGCTGTGGAGAGGGGAATGACGTATTGAATTGTCGGCACAGGCGTATGCTATTCCTATGAAGATGAAGTATGAGTGTCCGGTGTCGTCCAAGATGGGCAAGGATTTACCGTTGTGGAAGACGGCGACGCGGTGTTTTCTTGAGTGTGTTGGTGTAGCGGTACCCAATTTGAAACGAGGTTGGTGTCAGTTTTTTTTTTCTTTTGCTTTTTTTCAAACTTTTTTTTTCCTTTTTTTTTCAAATATTCTTTCTCTTTTTTTTTCAAATATTCTTTTTTTTTCCTTTTTTTTACTTTCTTTTTCTTTTCCAACCTTTCTAACCTTCTTTCTAGTGATGACCCATGATCGACTGGCGAGGATCTGGCGTCGAGTTCTAGATTGTTTCAAGGGGGCGATTTTAGCTGACTGGTAAGATTTTACCTCTTTTTAATTACGTTTTGACTTTTATGCGTGTCAGTTGTGCAGCTCTGACGTTTCCTTTGGAGGTGCAGGCGGAAGAAGAAGAGTTTGATTATGCGTTGTTGGAGGCGCTTCGGAAGCATGTGGTACCGTGTATTGGAGCGGTGGGTGTTCCTGATGAGTTGGTTTCGGAGATGGCGCAGATGTTGTGTAGAGGGAGTCGTGTTGTTGAATTTGTTGGTGGCGATGGTGAGACGAGATGGGCGAGTACAGAAGTGGGACGGGTGGTGCCTCGAGAAAGGTTTTCGTATTGGTGTTTTGATCTTTTGTTTTTGATTTGTGAGAGAGGGGAGAGTGATGATGATGACAACAAGAAGAGACTGGCGGTGTTGAGTTTGCGAGTGTTGTTGGGGAGGTGTCGGATGGTTTTGGAAGGGTATGTGGTGGATGAATGTGTACGTGGACGTTTACCGTTTTCTAGGTGAGTGATTTTAATGTGTGAGTTTTTATGATTTAATTATTTCTAGGTGAGTTTAAGTTTTTTGAGTATTCTAATTTTGATTGAATTATTTTTAGGTGAGTTTTTTTATGATTTTAATTTTAGTGAGTTTTAATACTCTAATTTAATTATTTTTAGGTGAGTTTTATGAATATTCTAATTGTGTAAATTTAATTGTTTTTAGGTGAGTTTTTTTATGATTTCAATTTTAGCGAGTTTTAATACTCTCATTTAATTATTTTTAGGTGAGTTCTTTGAGTATTCTAATTTTGTAAATTTAATTATTTCTAGGTGAGTTGATTTTTATTAATTTTTATGAATATTTTATAATTTAATTACTTTTTTATGATTTTAATTTTATTATTCTAATATTTTAGGTGAGTTTTTTATATTTGAATTTGAATGTTAATATTATTTTTTTGAATTATTAGGTGAGTTTATTTTTATTTTTATTAAAATCTAATTTTAATTTTATAGAGCACGAGAAAACGAATTGTTATATGTGCTCAAGAAATTAAAGAGCATGCGTGTATGGCCAGGGACGTTGTGGGCAGCATTATCGGATGAGCCGAGCAAGTATGTGAATGAGCAACCGGGTGGGTTTATTCTCAAAGTGAAAAAAGACGATGATGCTGATGATGGGATAGATGTTGATGGTGGATGTGTTGGAGAGATTTTGGGGGATGTGGTGAAGCGATCGTCTGTGGGGATGTTGTTTTATTTTTATGGATGGTTGTGTGAGATTGTGGCGATACCGAGGGGGTTGCCGAGTGCCTGGAGGGTGGTTGGGAGTGATGGAGATGAGGATGGTGTGGAGGTGGACGATGCGAGGCGACTTGCAAAGGATTGTCTTGGAGTGGTGGGACGGGAGATGGGTGTTGTGATGGACTAGATTTTTTCTTCACGTATGTAATGTATATACTGAAAATCAAGCGACTTGAGCCTGGATTTTGTCCTGGAGGAGGGAGGCGACGACGTTTTGGTTGTCGCGCTTCTTTGCAATGAGGTCCTCGAGGGAGGAGAGGTTTGAGTCGAGATAGTCGACCTTGGCGTTGTAGTAGGTGACGGCCTGTGGGCGTGTCTGTGGAGAGTCGAGCGCGAGAAGAGGGAGGGAAGGGAGAGCGAACCTTTTTGACAAAGTAGCCGGTGCCGACGTCGACGAGGACGTGGTCTGGGTCTGAGAGATGGCCTGGGACGTAGAGCGAGTTTGTGAGGGGGACGAGGATGGTTTTATCTGTTGGATGGTCAGTAGTAAAAAAGTGTAGATAAACCAGACTACGTTTATTGTCGATGTGGCGGATGTTGTGAATGCAGGATCTAAACTTTGCCTGCGCCTGTTTGAGCTGGGCAAAGGAGGACGCGAGATGAGCGAGTTCCTGCAGACATCAGCACTACGCCATGAGAAAGAGACCGACAAACCTCGTCGAGCTGTTTCTTGACGGCAGCAAGCTGGGGGACGTCGAGGTCGGTGATGTTGAGAGCCATGGTGTGACAGTGTGACAGAGGATGTCGCATCACCCCCGCGATCTGGGCATGTCTTTTTGAGAGAGAGAGAGCTGCTACTGACTGTGCTGCAGTTGCCATCTTCCACGCCTCCTTCCATCCCACCGCAGGCAATGTCCTCGACTGGGCTCTCAAAGCCAGCGACGGTCCGTTTTGTGTCTCTCCTGCTCTCTTATTCTCACACCCACCAGACCTCCGTCTCGACCATCTCGAGTTCAGCGCCCTTCCCAGTGGGCTCCATCAAGTCGACCGCGACGTCGTGTGCGTTTTTCTTTTGCTTCTTATTCATTCTTCTCAGCTACTCCTAGCTACTTTACAAAGGACGGCCAGCACGGCGTCAGTGTCTTTTCCAGACAGAAATCAACAGAACAGGGCCACAGAGGCTTCCGACTCAGCTCCCTCGGCATCCTCCTCGCAAAGTCCAACAGACCCCGTCCGTGGCGCCACGTCTCTGCCCTCAAGGTCCTCGCCCACAGGATACAACACAGCGACTGGGTCCCCGCAGAGGCTTTTTTTGCCGCGCGAAAAGTCACCAGGCCTGACCTCGGTGGTGCTGGCGACTGGAACGGATGGGCGGACGAGTTGGACGTCGTACGTGCTCTCTTTCTCTCGATATGTTCTTGCTCAACATTACTCAGGACGCTCCCACTATCCATCTCCCTCACTTGCTGCGCATCATCGGCCCCTCTTCCTTGACCCTCTTCAAATACATCCTCGGAAGGCAGCGCATCCTCATCTACACCCTGCCTCCCGTCGAGGTCGCCTGCATCCTCTGCCAGGCAGCCGCCGACATGTGCTACCAGGTCCAGGCTGCTCCCGACCCCACCACCATCAACCCCCGCAACAGAGACCCCATTTGTGTACTGGGAATGGTCACCTTGGCCGACCTCGACCGCTTACACTTGGAATCAAAATCAACCCGTGGCTGGATCGCCTGCACCACAGATGCTCTCTTTCTCGAAAAACCGTCTTATTACGACTTGCTCATCGACCTTACACCCCATAAAGCTACCAGACCCACCTTTTACGCTTCCAAGCCCGTGTCACCACCATCGCCACGACACACCCACCGCCTCTCTACCATTAGATTCGCCTGGAGTGACGTTAAACTAGTGAGTTCTTGTCCTTCCATCTTGTCCTCTCGTCTCATCCTTCACAAGTGGAACGAGATCGACCGTCTACTACAGCTCGACACGGATCACTCTGTCTACTCGCGCTGTGCGCCTCCGTCAGACGCTTTCCCCCCACTCAAATCGAAACCCATGTCCACATGGACAGACGCTTGGCGCGTGTATGAAGATGTGTGTATCATATGTGCCGGGCTGTGGGTCGGCACGTGGCGAGGTCAGTCGTATTCCAGTGTGAATGGACCGGAGAATTGGGGCGCGATTCGTTTGGAAGGGGATGATCTCACGATGACGGGGTCCTATGTTCGTAATGTGGGTATGGGTATTGAAGGTGGTCCGCAAGTGGTTCGGACCAGTGTGAATGGGGATGCTGTTGGTGCTTCTTCCAGAAGAGGAAGAAACGATCGTCTCAGTTCGTCGTCGTCGACTTCTCGAGCCACCTCTAGGAGTCGATCACGCCAAGCGTCTCCTGTCGTGTCACGGCACGACGATGCTCTTTATCGTGATAGACAAGTGACGACGACGATGGCATTACTACAGACATTTCACGTACACGCGTCTTTCCATCTCTCTGTACTCGCGTCTTTGCTTCCTTCTTGTCCGATGATAGGTTTACCGTCGTCGGGCGATGACCGACCGACGCTGTACTTGACACCGAGGGATATGGGAGCGTTTGAGTTGGGAGCGTTGAGTGGGGTGGATGTCAAGTATTTGGAGTGGTTGGTGGAGGAGTATGCGGGAGAGTATAGGTTTGTGATGAGGCGGGGTTGGAGGGATGTGTTGGGTGTGATATTTTGGGGGTATGGTTGATCAAGTGTGGGAGGTGTGGAGCGAAGAGAAGGGAAGGGAAGCGAAAGCTATTATGGGATGGGATAGGATTTTAGGATTTTGGAGACAAGTGTCTATATGGGGAAAGAAGGAATATTAGCGTGTGTGTGTGATGATGCAATGTCAAAATGAATGGAAGAGGCGATAGTTGGTTTTCTCTCTCTCTGCGGTGTGTGTGTGAAATTCCACCTCTCTCTCACACACCACGTTCCTAAAAGAAAAGTGGGGTGTGTGTGTGTGTGTGTGGTAGGGAATTGGTTCGAGTTAATGGGTCCGCGATTCGTGGTGAGTTATTGGTCGTGTGTGGAGGGAGTTTCTTTGATTTGGTAGTCTCTCTACTACCTTATCCCTCTTTAGACCATTTTGTGGAAGGGGACGTTTTTTTGATAAATGGTTAATGGCCTTGTCTGAATCGGGTAGTGTGTGTGTAAGAAGAAGAAGAATGCGCCACACGCACAGCCTCTCTTTAATGGGTCCGCGATTCATGGTTCGTTCTTTATGTCTGCTTTTTTTTGGTTTGGTAGACTTCTCAAGACACGTACACACACACACACTCTCTCTCTCCAATACCTTATACCATTTTATGGAAGGAACAAGTGATGGGACATCTTGATAAATGGTTAATGACTTTGTCTGAATCTGGTAGTGTGTGTGTGTGTGTGTTCTTGGGCCAAGCAAGAAGAAGAAGAAGAAAGCGCCACACCACACGCACAGCCTAGACTCAGGTTTCCTAAAGAGAGAAACGTAGACTCGTAAAGATGTCTAGATGTTTTTTGATATAAATCTCTCTCTGTGTGAGAGAAAGAGCGTTGAACGTTTCTTTTTGTGAACCCACCACTCAACTCTCGCTTTCTCTCTCTGCTGTTTGCTGCTTTTTTTGTTGAAGCGTTGAATAATATCATGGGTCATCCTGAACAAGTCGACGTGATCATATGTGGAGGTGGTCCTGCCGGTATTTCTCTTTCATTTCCATCCTTTGCTTTTTTTTTTTCTAATTCACTTTGACGACGAAAAGGATGTGTCACCGCCGGTCGTCTCGCCTACGCCGATCCTAATCTAAAAGTCATGCTCATCGAAGGTATTTGCTTTTTCTCTCTCTCTCTCTCTTTCAAACCCCCCCCCCCAAAAAAAAAAAAAAAAAAACTCAAAAAGAAGGATAGGAGGAGAAAATAATCGAGACGATCCTTGGGTTTATAGACCTGGTATATTCGTGAGGAATATGCAAAAAGATGGAATGTGCGTGATGCGCTTTTTCACCTGCGTATGCGTGGCGCTGATGGTGGACTTTTCGAAAGTAATGATAAAGCCACGTTTTATACCGATACTGAAAAATCACCTTTTCTTCGCGGTAGACGATCAATTGTTCCGTACGTTTTTTCTATCGTTCTAGAGTGTTGCACCAACTCGCGTGTGTGTGTGTGTGTGTTTTTTTTTAGGTGTGCGAATATTCTTGGAGGTGGGAGTAGGTGAGAGTTGTTCTTTCTCTCTCTCTCTATTTTTACAATCTAATCGACCATGATAGTATCAATTTTCAGATGTACACTAGGGTCAGTTTTACTCTATTTTTTTTTTTTGGTTATTGAAAGACTTGGTTTGTTGACCGAAATTTAGGCATCTGCATCCGACTGGGGTAAGTTGACTTTCTCTTTAAATAAAACTCACCCTCACCTCTCACATATTTGTTGGGTTCGATTAGACGATTTTCAGCAACCTGGATGGACAGCAAAAGGTGGGTTCGCTTTCTCTCCTTCTTCTCTCTCTCTCTCGGGTTGAAATTTTGAAAATAAAATTCAGATTTGATTCCACTCATGAAACGTGTAAGTTGGCCCGAAAAAAAAAATAAAGACATTGAATTGATAAAATAAAACCCATCTCTCTACGCCACCAGCTTGAAAATTACCAGAAACCAGTGAACAATGATACTCATGGTTATAATGGTCCTATTGCTATATCCAACGGTGGAACGACCACTGCTCTCGCTCACGATTTCTTGCGCGCCTCCGACGCTGTTGGTATTCCTTTCAGTGGTATGTCATTTTTCTTTTCTAATTCCACAGACGTCATTATATATATATCTCGTCAGATGATATCCAAGACCTTCAAACTTCTCATGCATCTGAACTCTGGGCCAAATACATCAACCGACACACCGGTCGTCGTTCCGATGCCGCAACCGCCTACGTTCACAGTGTGATGGACGTTCAATCCAACTTATACCTCCGCACCAACGCGCGTGTTAGTCGTGTGATTTTCGAAGGTGATAAAGCCGTCGGCGTCGCCTACGTTCCTGCGCGCAACCGTGCCCATGAAGGGAAATTAATGGAAACCGTCGTCAGAGCGCGGAAAATGGTTGTTTTGAGTGCCGGAACGTTGGGAACGCCACAAATCTTGGAGAGGAGTGGGGTGGGTAATCGAAGCATGCTGGAAAAATTGGGTATCAAGGTCGTCAGTGACTTACCTGGTGTGGGCGAAGAATATCAGGACCATTATACCACGCTTTCCAGTCAGTGTCTATTCATTCGTTTGTTTTTTTGGGTGGTTGATATGTCTTCCCCCCCCCTTCCTTGAATACAGTTTATCGCGTCTCAAACGAATCGACGACGGCAGATGATTTCCTGCGTGGAGTTCCCGAAGTCCGAAAGGAGGTGATCATTTATACGATCTATATTATCTTATCTTCTTTCTCATTATATCCTCTCTCTCACACATTAGCTCTTCCAAGAATGGGAAGTATCACCCGAAAAAGCACGTCTCTCCTCCAACTTTATCGACGCAGGGTTCAAGATCCGTCCCACTGAAGAAGAACTGAAAGAAATGGGGCCAGAATTCAATACATTCTTCAATGAGTACTTCAGGAATAAACCTGACAAGCCAGTCATGTTCGGTTCGATCGTGTCGGGTGCTTATGCGGATCATACATTGTTACCGCCTGGAAAGTATATCACGATGTACGTCACCAATTATTGCAGCGGGATGGTGGACGCTGACATGATGTGATTATATTCCTGTCGGGGCTTGTTGGGGCTTTGATCATACAGGTTCCAGTATCTCGAATATCCAGCCAGCCGCGGCAAGATTCATATTTCGTCCATGTCCCCGTACCAGGAACCCTTCTTCGACTCCGGTTTCATGAACCATAAAGCCGATTTCGCTCCTATCAGATGGAGTTACAAGGTGACTCGTGAAGTTGCCAGGCGGATGGATGGTATGTGACACAAAAAAAGACTGACTGATGTTTTTTTTGTTGATGAATGCACGGTCTTGTTTTACAGCCTTCCGTGGTGAATTGACTTCTCATCACCCGCACTTCCATCCCGATTCGCCTGCTGCTTGCCATGATGTTGATCTGAAGACCGCTAAAGGCATTCTTCCCGAAGGTTTTAGTGTCGGTTTGCATATGGGTACTTGGCACAAGCCAGGAGAAGAGTACAATGCCAAGATGATGCATGACAATATCAAGTACTCTGCTGAGGATGACAAGGCCATTGATAATTGGATCTCTGGTAACCGCTACTCAAAGAGAGAGACATGATAATTTGACTGATGTCGGTGTATAGATCACGTTGAGACCACATGGCACAGTCTCGGTACTTGCGGTCCGTTGGTGTTTTAGTTATTTGAGAGCATTCATCGAGGGTCTAAACACGTCTCACCGTATAGCTATGAAACCGAAGGAGAAAGGGGGTGTTGTTGATGCCAGACTCAATGTCTACGGAACCCAGAACTTGAAATGTGTTGACTTGAGCATTTGCCCTGTGCGCCGATAATACCTCACCCTTTAATCGCGCCAGCTAATTCATTGTTGATAGGATAACTTGGGCACGAACACGTACTCTTCTGCTCTCCTTGTTGGAGAGAAGGGTGCGGATCTCATTGCTGAAGACCTTGGTACATGAAACCTGTCATCGTTGTTAGGCAGACTTGGTCAGCTAATGCATTTGAACACAGGTCTCAAACTGAAGATCCCTCATGCCCCCGTCCCTCATGCTCCCGTTCCGAAGGGCATTCCTGCCACTCAAATGGTTCGCTAAGAGTTACTGGCCCTGTGTCCAGCATAGTGGATTGCCAATACGTGAAAGATCTTTGATTGTATTTATCTTAAGCGCTGTTCTCTGCTGCGTATGTTGGAATGTCTGGAGTTTGGACCATTGTTATATGTTTGCAAGATATGTAAAAGATAGGCTATGTCTTGAATCTGTCGTTCAGTAGGAGATGTAAGCGTAAGACCAATGTAAGATAGATTTGAAGGAGGTTCGTCGACTATATGGATAAGTTACATTTCACCACATTCTGCGGCATTGTCAAATGATGTCAATGGGGAGAATGAGCCAAGAGGTTGATTAACCCACCTGTAATCTTGACTACAAGTTTGGGTCGATTGTTCGGACCTGTTGGCACATTCTCGATCTTCCTTAGAGTCAACATCCCCTCTAAAACCCTTCCAAAGACCACGTGTTTCCCGTCGAGAAAATCGCACTTCGCGGTTGTGATGAAGAACTGCGGGATAGCGGATGGGAGAGACAGGCAGTCTGGTGATATTCCAGGCTTACCTGGCAACCATTTGAATTTGGTCCCGAGTTAGCCTAGGGTTGAAATGGGATAAGTGTCATATGATAAGGTAGAAAAACGCCTGTGCTCGCCATCGACAAAAGTCCTGGACCAACGTGCTTCTCGTTGAAATTCTCATCCTGATAGCAGACTCAGGAAAACGCCAAGGGAATTATATGCGAAACGAACATACGGGGAATCTATCCCCATATATCGAAAAAGATCCTGTTCCGTCTCCTTTCATAAAGTCGCCGCCTTGACGAGACCTGGTTGAGACGGTGATCCGATCTGAAGTGAAAGGACATGTTCAATACCTTGACACATGAAATTAGGGACACTGATGGTGGAGTGACCTATTAGCCACCTTTATGGCACTAGATGCAAGGATATACATATACATACACTCTGTGACATGTATTATCCTCTTACTCTCGGAAGAAGTGGAAAGAACTATACCTATGGAACGTTGCATTCTTATAGCCTTGTGGTCTCGAATTGACTCTTGGCGGTACACCTTGAGGTCAACAACAATGTAAATAAAACGTACATACGAACCTGTATTCTCCTGTACAGAGTTGGCGAAAGTTCTCGGCGGTCCTGGAGCAACAGGTTAATGGCGCGATGAGACAGAGAAACACAGGAGTACCTGGGTACGATGTCGCTGAAGAGTTCGAACTTCATTCTGCCGGCCGGAGTTTCACCGATCTGTATGTCCATGAAGACAATTGGTCTCTGCATGCTCGTTTAGAGTTAACGAAAGTGAAAAAATAGCGATAGACGGCATCAGACGGAATATGCCGAAATTAGTTCTCCAACAAATGCGTCTCTCCCATGAATCAATTTTCTTTGGTATATCTGTGACGCGCCTAGTCACTAGATTTCACGGGAGAACTGCCGACCCCGTCCTTTGAAACAATCTAATGTCAGTGTTTCATGAACTAGGACCGCTTCTAACTCTACTTGTGATGGAAACACATTCGTATCTCGTGAGTTGGGTTGCACGTGTGAAATTATATGGTAGAGCGTGAGCTTTTTACTTGCTTCTCACTTGAGACTCATAACTTTTGACGAGCTCTGCAACTTAATTCTATTGTCCTAGTGGATCCGATTCCCCTTTTGAAATACCGCCCAAACGTGGTCTCAACCTTGCGAATGTACAATAAGAGTATCAAGTAATTAATTATCGGAACTGCAGATTGAAGGTATGTATAGTATAGAATGTAAAAGGGAAGTCACGGCTGCTTGAGAGGAAACGGCCTGTATTCAAGCCCGATCACCGATGTAACGTTTCACGGTAGTTACGTATGTGTAGAGGATCTTATGGTTACATATACAGAATTTAGTTCTTTGAGTAGGTTCTTTGATTTATTACAGGTGCTTGGAGCGTGTAGTCATCTGGTTAGAACATGAAACGATGTACATCCGATTAGTTCAAGTATTCTTTGGCTAGAGGAATCAGAGATTTTTTTCAGATCCAGAAAGCCTGAACAAGATGCTAGCAGTGAGCGTGAGCATAGGCTGATACAGAGTTGGGATATATAAAGGGACTCTCAGCGTGATTCAGAAAACAGTGCCAGTTTGCGTCCATCGGGGTGTGAAGCACCTAGGAAAGTCTACCTGGTTTGAAAATCATGCCTAGCATCTTGACATAGACCATTCTGGAAGTCTAGAACATCAGACTTTCCCAGGTTGTTTGTGGGAAGTTATCCAGTTGACTATCATTGAATGCATGCTTTTATGTGAGCCTAAACACAGCTGTTCAGGGGTGTAAAAAGAAGTGAGAGCACATATACGGGAAGAGGCCAGAAAGCAACATATTAGACGTTGAGGCCACTGATAGCTTTTTTCTTGTTTCTCGAAAAAAGGAGGAATTTTAACATTAGGGACCTGGTCATGGTAAAGCTTCTTTTTGCTGCCATATCATCTCAAAATATTGTTAGAAGTCAAGTCGCCGCTCGAACCTGTCTAATTCTAGAATGCGACGATGGTAACATGGTTGTTTTTCTCTATAACAGCATCAACATTTGCACGCACATCTGACAACAATCTTTTCTACTGTAGGCGTTTGAGCTGGCATACTGGAGGTTTGGATTGGACTGTTGCTCATTGTTTCGTTCTACTCTTTTCATTTTTATTATTCTTTGTTTCTTCGTAGTCGACCCCATTACATATAATCCCACGGCATTTGCCTTCAAAACACCCAGAGAGCCCCCATGGCTCCCCGAACTAGTCAAAGATGCCAGGAATGCACTCTCCCACCCTGTCCCTCTCCTTGAACACAAACCCTGACGTATGGAACTCCATCCATGCTCACTTTGTAACGGTTTTGGCACGACCGTCTCCTATATGACACGTGTTTGTATATGTATATATGATATGCCCTTGCAGTGTAGTGTTCTTTAATCTCGACCTGGTTCAATATATCTTGAAATTTCTATCACTGAGTTCAAGATCGTAACACACTTGGCTCACTTGATATTTCTTTTTCGTTCTGTGTTTGTCTCTTTTGTATGACACGATTTGTATATTTATCAGAGGTTGTGAGCCTTCGTGGTCAGTAGACTGTTACATTCTATTGATAAAAAAGATAGTGGCCGAGTGTGACTGTCCCTTGACAGATGACACTACACCATCTAAATATCCGCTGTGTAAGTAGTGGGTTGACACGTGACAAATATCTGCGAGCCCTCGTTCATCCAAAACTAGCAAAACAGATTGAAAGATTACTGGAAAACTAGCTCGTCGATCATGTTGTATGGATTTGAGTCGACGATAACATGATTCAGAGAAGCCTCCCAAGTATTCATGTCGATGGTTTGGAATCGGGATATAACTACATGCAACAATGCTCGTCAAAATTCAAATTCTTGGCTATTAACAAGGGATGTTCATACCTTCCCGGGGTTGAACAAACCAAGTGGATCAATTGCTCGTTTTACGGTCCTCATAAGCTCAACCGTCCCTTCCCCAAGTTCCTCCACCAGATAATCTTTCTTTCCAACACCTACACCATGCTCCCCAGTGCATGTCCCATCCAATGCAATGGCGCGTCTTACCATCCTGTGCACCGCTTGTCTAGCTTTTTCTGCTTCCTCTCCATCCCTTATCAAGATCACAGCGTGGAAATTCCCATCACCCACGTGTCCAAGAATTGTAGAAAGAAGCCCAGCATCGTTTAAGTCTTGTTTAGTCTCTAGGACCAACTGGGGCAGTTGAGAGACAGGGACACAGACGTCTGTTGGCCAGGCTTTTGATCCAGGTAGGACGGCGAGACTGGGATTTTTTCGATCGCTCCACATGTCGTCAGCTTCTTCTTTAGTACGTGCGAGAGTGAAGTTGTGCCCATCGTATTTCTCTACAATTTTCTTTACAGTAGCTGCAGTTTCTTGGAGCGAGGATTGAGTGGGCCCTTGGAACTTGAAGAAAAGAGTATCTTTGACGGGATATTTACGCTTCTTGGTAGTCGTGCTGTGATCGTTAAGAGCAGCCATGAATTTGTCGTCGAGGAGCTCGGCGCATTCTTGGGAAAAGATAGGTAATATAGGGTAACAGGAGAAATAACATACGGATTCCGACGCCTCGATTCAGAACCTCAACAACGGCCTCCGCCGCCTTCTTAACGTTCGGAAAATTGACAGACGCCACAGTCGTCGGTAAGACAGGTGCCAGACGGATCGTAACTGAATAAAGGTGTAAAGCTCGGGAAGGCGATAATCACTATGACGTTCCTGACCTTCGGTTACTATTCCCAAAGTTCCTTCAGCACCTATAAATAATTTTGTAGTGTCAAAACCAGCTGACGACTTGCGCGAACGTCGGCGAGTCTTGATCACTTCTCCAGAGGGAAGTACAACGGTCTAGATGCTAAAGTCAACTTGACATGCTGGTAGTTGAATTTAAAGACTTGCAGCATTGAGAAACCATTCAGCTTTCGCAGTACCATAGCGCACAGCATTAGCTATGGGAAGTGAGGGTGCCACCACTGATCACGATGAATTGAACATACTACCAGAGCAGCCTGTACTTAACATTCCACCGATTGTGGCCTTCGGCGCAGGATCAAGCTTCAGGCATATTTGATAGCAGAACAGGTCAGATTGACTCAAATAGATACAGGGATCAATGCACGTACAGGGAAAAACAATGGAATCCCTGACATTGATTGAACATAATGACAGAGCATGTACCTCGACAGAACACAAACCTTGGTCTTGCAGAGCTTCGTTGATATCAACCCACTTTGTGCCAGGCTGGCACACCAAATCGGAGTCCGCCTCTGTATGTGACGTCATATCGAACCATTGAAGGAGATTGAAGAGCTGGATACCATGAATCTCCAGAATCTTGTTCATGTTTGACATATCAATACATATGCCTCCAGCTGGACACTGTTAGATCAATGTTGTCAATTTTTCGAAAGTTACAATGAAGAGCTAGCTACGTCAGCTTACACCGTGAGTCTGACCTTCTAAACTTGTTGCGCCTGAATAAGGGATGATTGGCATTCTATACCTGATGGCAATTTTGACGATTTTCGTTACATCCTCAGTCGATCGAGGAAAGACAACAACAGTATGAGCCACCCCTGACAATCGATAAACACGGAGAACGTCGGATTGCAGGACGAAGGAAAATGTATGGCTCACCTTCGTGATGAACCAGTGGTGAGTAACCATGATCGTGTAGTACGTCTGGGTTTGTTGTAACGAGTTCTCCTGGTGAATTGTCCTCAGGCCCAAATAGCTCTTGTAACTCTTTAATCGCCTTTTTGAAATCTTCTGGAGATCCGTAACCGATAGTATTTTCCCGAGAATGTGTTTTCAAATCGAAAAAGTCTGAATGCGCCAAACCAAACCCAACGAGACCTGAAATAAGAACAAGTGCATACACACCCGCACTCTGTGAGCAGGCTGCCCTTGACTTGCTGTCGACATCTCGTTGTCTTTGTATCTGCTGCACAGGAATGTTGGAGCTGGAGGAACTAATTGTGTGCAAAGTAGTGTTAGTGATAGTATGCCACGGAGGCGAGATTAAAATGGGATGCATCCAAGGTATGGGTTTAGATATCTTTGTGAGTGCCCAGACCTGTGATCTTGCCAAACGTCTGAGCATTGTTTTTCTTGAAAAATGGCAGAAAGGACAGGGAACACACAGCACGAAGTATTCCCTGGATATGATTTACACGGGACACCTTCTGAAGATCGACGACCTTATATATGTCATAATCCTACCACGTGTAATGGGAGGAATGTCATACTCATTACCTAGTGGAAAGGAGACAAGATTCCGACACCAGTAATAGCATTTGCATCACATGTGTTTGATGACTTCCATTAAGCGACGAATTTCAATTATGAGGGTCCTCGGCAGCATGATCATAAGACTTGTCATTCACTGAACCTTGTAACAGTTGCACAACGTATGTTCACCTTATGCGTGAAGGCTTGATGCTTATCTTAGGAGCAAGCTTGTGGGAAAACAGTCACCCTGTTTGGTGCTGCTTTACACTTCTGTACTTCTTTCTCCATGCTCGGCTTATGTAAGTTTAATCACTGGCTTTTGTATAAACCTTTTTTTTTATAAACCCATAACCTTTCCCATCTCCATTCAGATGGCAATCCTGGATTATATTGAAATTCCATCCTGTGAAATTTGTTGAAGGGACTCAGGAGGCATAACACCTGCCCATAAAATTATCACAACCTTTTTTTTTTCGAATCATCAATTTATTACACGGTGCTCGTTCGCAGTCCGTGGTAATTATCACAACTTTCCTCGGCCAGATTCGCCAGAAATCAACAATTATAGTCGACATCAAGCCTCTGCGTTCACAACACCAATGACTACAAATCATCATGGGGTCAATACCGACTGTGTCTATGTCAGGACTCGTTCTGGAAACACCTCCCATGAACCCACGGAAGAAATTGATCCAGAGAAAGTGGTGTTACTCTCCTCCAAGGATCCGCTGTCGCTGCCAATTATGTGTTCTGGAGGCGAGGATGGAGGCAAGGATCACCTCGCGGACGGCACTATTTACTTTTCTATGTTGGTTATTCTCATTGGCATCATTCTCTCATCGTATCCCTATTCTTCTTCCCCAGATATGCCTCCGGTTCACCCTCAGGCGCCCACAGAAGGGACAACCACATGGCAAACCAATCTGCAAGGGATCCATAACTTGATGGGTTTCGTAGCAGACATGGTCACCACGCTTCAACTGTATACGTATCATCTATGTTTCACCCCTCATCATCTGTCGCTATTGATGCCAAACATTTCTGTATGTGTTTCACCAGCCACCCGGTCCCCTATGCTCCACATATCTTGACTTTGCTTGTGGTCACCTTTCCCCTCATCATGATTTACCTCCCCGCCTTCCCGACACGCGAAGTTGCTTTTGTTTCCATTTCTTATCACACATCCTACAACTACGACCATTGTTTCCTTTCTCCTTCAATACTCCAAGAACAAGATTCCACTTCTAGTCGATAAATACTCATCCAAATCAATTCATCAATACCGAAATGGGTAAAAATGTCTGTGCATATGTTGATAGAGCCGCTTACCGACAACGATAGAATACTAAGTGAAATTTGGCGGGCTGAGACGTGAGAGGTCAGATTATTTGAGAATGAGCCCTGTTATCAACCCGTCAGAGATGGAGTAAAGCAAATTTGAGATCCGGAGAACGAGGTCCTTGGACCCGGGGGTGCGATGGTTGGACATGAAATATTGCTGCTAATGGATAGTATGTTCGGCAGCAATCTCACGTTTTCACTTTCTTCAAGCTGGTGATTTATTCGTGCCGAAGACTGGCGTAAGGATTTGGGTGGGCGGAGTGCGAAGGTGCAGATCAGGATGGTTGGGTGTACAGAAACGATACATGGGACCGAGGCCGTATAGTGCAGGAGGAGAGAATAAATGGTGTGTAAAGTAGCCGTGAATTCATGCCCGCGTTCCTAAATTCATTAATCACAATATGACTAGAATAAGATGTTTGTCCTTTTATGAAAAGACAGTTTAAATCCCAGCAAGTCGGGGTCCAATTTTGAGCATATCGTCTGTCCTTTGAAGTGGCAAATTTGATTCATCTCCGTGAGAACGAAATCAGATGCCATTGAGTGCCTTGACATCATCCAACATCATTCAGAATTATGTTTGCCACCAAAACTTTTGCAAGCTTTTTTTGCGGATCTTCACCATTGACTTCAGCTTGTGTAGCACACCATCTATTACTGGATTTCAGTCATGTCCAGGGATTCGAATTTCTAAGAGAGTGCTTCGACATGCAGATATTACACGTCCTCGTTCACTTCAAAAAGACGCCAGGGATAGTTGCCGGTCCTTGTGAGTCTTCATGTATCTAAACAGGAAAAAACAATCCTTTGACCGGATCACTCAGAGGAGGCCTTTCAGGTTGCCTTTCCAGCTATTTTAAGAAGGCCATTTGTTGCACTGACATAATTCGAGCCATCACTTTTTTGGAGGGATGGCTGGAATCATCTGATTCAGAATCTAACATTTCTCATAGTGCGGACTCACACTGAGTCGGTTTGTACTAGAAACAGGTTTGGGTAGACTTGACACTCAACTATGGCGTCAAGATTGGATTTGAATTTGTAACTGTATCTCGATTTCGGCTCCACACAGGTGACATTAGCCGTCGAAATATGCTTATCAGGTCTTGCTGGCCACCATCAGTATCGTCTTGACTGTCCGTTGTCATCATCCAAGCCTTCGGCCAAGGGTCCCAAGTTCTTTGTTTACGTGCCAGACCCAACACCTAGTATGTCTATTTATGAAACAAAAGACCATAGGGGCAAAGATCACATATCTCAAGTCTTTGGCAACCCTATCATCATAATTAATTATCTCAGAATTGCTCTGGAGCTCGCCGAGAAGCGAGCGGGCTTGTACTCCAGTTGGTGTATGTGACGGTCCCGAATTCATACGGGATTAATCTAGATTCATTGAACAATCCTCTGCGACGTGACTCGGAAAGTTCCGGTGTCTTCCTTGGTTGTGTATATGCGTAATTTCTCACTCAGACCTGAACATTGAGACAAGGGCATGGAGTTGAATTGTAGCAGTCCAGATCCTCTCTGTTCAAGTCCCGAGTTTCGGGTGCCTTCGACGTCTTCCCAGCACCTTTCACCTACAACACCTCTGCTTGCCCTGCCATTGTCGGTAGCCAAAGAACGGCCTGAGATGATATCCCAAAAGGAGGGTGTTGGTCTGCATCAATTGCACGCTGAGCTGTCAGTCTTGCATAGGCGAGGAGGATGGAGCAATCTGCGAAAAGGGACTAGCAGGTCTTTTCGCATTTCTTCCTATCGCCGGTCGCAAAGCCTTTGCCATTTTGGTGCCAGGCTCCAATACTTGACCGAGAGGACGACGATTCGGACCAGCTTCCAATGCATGACCGTCAGAAAGACGGAGTCTCTTCTGGCATCTCCGATCAAGAAGGATATGCATCTTGTTATCTCGTGTGTCTTTGGATTCTTACAGATAATCAATCATATGCGCATTGACCCCAATGATATTCAGCCAAAAGAGCAGGTCTTCCCTGCCTTTGAACCCAGTTCTTCCCCCAGCCAGTTTGAGAAAAGCTCAATCCCTTAGAGCAGTGGCTGAGGCGAGATCTCCTTCGTGGCCAACTCAGTTTTACTATGTGCTGACGTCAAGTAGTCTGATTCTTTGGATGGTGATGAAAACTTGGTACCTACTGAACCTGCCACACCTTGCAATCCTTCCCCTTCCATGCGAGTAGGTGATGACCTTTCATGTATGCCAGTTCTGTCACCGGTTGTTGCTGCCGTGACACATTTTCCCCTGAGTGCGGAGGTTACTGCCAAGATCAGGATTGGAAAATACAAGGAACGCGAAGGCAGGACAATCGACAACGATTACTCGAGAATGAAACGTACAGACAATGCCCTCTCTCCTCCTCTTAGGGTCGAATCTGACTGGGAATCATTTATGGGACTTGGCGAGATGACTCGAGAAAAACATCTAAACTGGCTCTTTCATGTATGATTTACCTTGAGAGCTGGGAATCTCACCTGTTTATATGAAACAGTTTCTTCCAGAAGATGAGACCGAAAGTTCTTTTTCCTCGGCTTCTTCAATGGTCTCTCTTGACTCCCGCAGTCGTTACTCTCGATTTAACAGGTCTAGGCAAAATTTGATCAACCAGCTGACAACGTCTCCTGAAACTCGATTTCACGCGGCATTGTTGTTTCTTCGTTATCATTGGCTCCTTGGATTAAATCGACCACAGAAAATCGAGACCACGCATTTACCCCTGTATCCCAGCTCTGGTATCTGGGACATCACATTGGCTTCTCTTGCGATTAGCGTGAAGGCACGCTTGGATGACTCTCGACATGAATCTTATTGATTTCTTCTGATAGTTTCACAGAGATTTTCTCTTCCCCCTGGTTCCCATTGAGGCAACAGAATACCTGGATATATCGCCGCATAACATGGACTATGAGGCCCTAGAAGTACCTTCACGCTCACGCACATGAATCAGATCTCAATATTTGGTTTCAGTATGCTCAACACACTATGCTTGATACTTTCTCGTACGAACTTGGTATTACTCCTCAGCCAATTCTCGATCAAATTTGGATTGCACTCCCATCTCTTCGCGAACTTATCGGGTTTGCTGGTGGTTGGAATCAAGTGAAAAAAGAGACATGGCGATACTTGTTCACCTATCTTTCTAGCGAGTCTGACAGATTTTTTGCGACAACCATGAATGCTCATTGTTAGCTGAAACTGCAGAAGCCGATGTGATGAGATTCCCGGTATCTGTTTTGACGGCGGCGGCTGTTTCCCGTTCTCTTGTCTTGGTTCTTACTGAACGATACTACTACGAGTCTGATTGGAATAGCTTTTCGAATTATGCGCACTTGATTGGGCAAGGCCGTGATGGGTTTGAGATAGCGAGACGATTTCGAGATGCGGCGGTTGAAGATACGGAAGGTGTTATTTTGGATATACAAGCCGTGGTCGGTGTTTCCCAAGTGAGATTTTCTTTTCTTGAGAAACAATTTCTTTGTGAGGGCGGCTCACATTATTTTTTTTCAGATGGAAGTGGATGAATGTCTTCGATGGTCATCATCGGACTCTGGGCGGGAATGTAGATGATTCACGTGTGCACGATTTCTTGGTCCAGTTCATCGTGGTGCAATTATTTTTCTCTCCTGAGAAAGTGTATTAGAATGCTAGTATTGGAACTGACATCTTCCTTTGATAATCTGTTGACCAGGACTGTTGTTTGGCTGGACTGGCTTTTTTTGACAGTGAAGTTTAATGCTGCGATTCATTCAGATTACGTGTACAGCCAAGAGTTTATTAAACGGGCACAATTAAGAAATTTGACTTGAAGATTGGGTCATTGCAGTCAACGGAAGTTACTTTGAAACCAAAACCATTCTAGTAAAGGTGAATCTATAGATTTTGATGCACGCCACGTTCTCGGAACGGCATTTCGTCGCAAGTTTTGTCATCAATTCGTTTCAGATTACAATGTCAGTGAAGTAAGTTAGATGATACTAGAAATAGAATTATTTGAGCTCCAACCGTCGGTTTTAATGACTTTTAGCCGTCTATCAGTAGGCCAAACTGACGATCTTTTCCTTGTCGTTAATCGCTGAAATCTAATATCAAACATACGATTACAATGTGGAACTAGACTACACAAAATAGAGTCTACCATAAGAATTAGCCGGGAAAAGGTTGAATTTACGTTATGAAAGGCGTAAGCGAAAAGAGTTACAGGTTAGTAATTAAGAGTAGTGACATAGAAGAGGGGACACGAGACAAGGATAAGGTGTCTGTCTGGAAAGAATGGAAATAAAGACTCAGATCATCTCGCCGCTTTTCAAGTTTTGTCGAATGATAGACTCTCTCACTAGACAAGCAGATGAATAAGTAAATAATTCTGATGGGCGATAAATGTGAATGCAATGCAACTTGCCTCCGGTAAGGAGTACGGCCATGGATTTGATGTCCTAAGATGTATATTGAGAAAAAGCTTTGAGAGGTAGAAATGTTAGATGGCTTACTATTGCAGAAGTCTCGTAACACATAAAAGACCTCGGTGTTACTGATAGTCGTTTCTGTAAAAAAAATCTTGTTGAGTGGTTTGTAGAACAGAAATAGCAAGGCATACATGATACGATTTGAACTTGTCTTTAAAATCTGTAAACAGGACATTTTTTGAGATGAAATGGGCGAGGGTGTTATGGGATATTGGCCTGACATTTCGTAACTTGCGTAATCTCGCTTGAAAGATTCCCATAGCTTGGAACAAAATGCTTGACCTGAACACCCGATGCTAGTGTGGACGCCAGTACGTCTTTCTGTATTTGTGCAGATATAAGAACGTCAGTCCATATTCCGAGACTAAGAAATGAGGTCATGAGAGAAGCTTCTGACCTTGTTGAAAAAAACAATGAGATTCGCTGCTGCCAATAGTCTATTTGAACAAAGTTGACGCCACAAGTTGAGGCTGTCTTCCTGATAGTATTAATCAGTATTTTTTGAGATAGAGGTGGGGCATAACACCGGACCAAACGATTGACACGTGGATCTTCTTCAAGGGTCAGATTAAATGCAAGTGGAGCGAGGAAAAGTATGGCTTGAACTACTCGCAGGTTTTTTTGAGTTTTCTATTAAGGCACGTAGTTCAAAAAGAATTCTCACCGTCATCAAAGAATGGTGCCCAAGAAGCTCGCTTCAGATGATAGGATTCCATTTTGTCAGGAGATGATCAGGAAAGGGGAAAAAAGAGAAATCAGTTGAACATACCTGACTTCTGCTTCCACCTACATCCGTGATATATACGTCAGAGTTGATACCTCCACCCCTCTCAACAACAAAGTGGTGTTCTTCGATACCAACCGTCTGTAAGCGAGCCCGGATAATATCAGCTAAAGGTCAAGGGTTCAGAGCGGAAGTGAGTGTAAAGTTGATAAAAAGGTATACATACAATCCGTGGGCAAGTAGTCAGGTCTTGCGATTCGCTCTGCGTCGTTCATGAAACTGAGAGATCATTCATGAGCAACGACAACGATCCGATCATCAATGCTAGTGAACTTACAATCCTGCCTTTTCTTCTAGCTGAACATTTCGCTTTGACAATATTCTGCGAACTTCTGGATCTCTCCAGAGAGATAATATCTCTTCTTTTTGAGCAATCAAAGCCTGACTTGGATCACTTTCGTTGTTGATGGAATGTTGGGATTGTCTTTTGTCGAGAAGACTTGTACTTAAACCACCTGCATTTGAAGGATGAAATGTCCTTAGAAACGAGGACGAAGGTGAAGGAACGACTGCCTAACTTTGATGTGCCTGGAGTAGAGCCTTCCAACCACTTCCAGCTCGAACACATGCATCTCTGGTAGCATACTTGAGCTCGGGAGCGAGCATCTGCATGAGATTGGTCTCGATGACGAAGAGGGGGGATAGACTGAGCCGAACACGTCGGAAATTGCGAGCTGTCGGGCTTGCCTCAGTTGTAGATATCGAAAGGTTATATTCGGCTAAAAGGGCCTCAATAATGATCCGGATGTTACTAGGCGAATGGCTGTGTTCATACTGCGTTGCTGTTTTGAGAAACTGAAGCACATACTTGATGAGGTTAAGTTGGACAATGATTTTCCACATCAGACGATTAGACTCAAATTGGCGAGGAGCAAAAGCCAACTGAAAATCTGGATTTTTTTCTGAATGAGGCTTTAGAACATCAGGTTGAAAGGCATGTTACATACTCTTGAGAACGGAACTCTTTGGCCAGGGAAATCAAATGAGTTGACATGAATCTTGTTCCATACATCAAGAGAACATACCTTGCCGCTTTCTGATTGACCTGTACGTTTAGCTCAGTTTTAACTTCTTCGGCGCTAATCGGTGAGCCTCGCACCTAGCAACAGGATTTTGACTGCTTTGTTCCTCCGCTCCAGCACGATCTTGGTCTCCAGCAAGCTCTCATCGATCTCCTTGCTCCTCTTGATCGCCTCGTGCAATGATTTGACACGGGCAGTCGCTTGTTCCTCTGATTCACCAGGCAAAAGAGCATTCGACCATCGGGCATAGAATGGATTGAAAGGAGTTGATGATGCACGAGGAATGGAGGCCGGTATAGACATGCCTTTGGAATAAGTAGACACTTGGGTGAGGCACTTTTGTACTGGAGAAACCCTGCAGATGGAATAAAGAGGAGGCAAAAGCCTCGATGTTCGCATGTAAATTAATCCGTAAATTAATCTCCATTTAGTTGTGACTGTCTTCTGCCAGATTGGGTCAACCATTGTATTTTGAGATCTACCGTCATCGGATGAGGTTCTCCGAGATCCAGTCGACTCGGAGTGACGGCAAGGCGAAAGGAAGGGAATGACATTCTATATCTATCCTTGCAAGTGAGCTGTCGACTAGAATTCTATTTTGTAGCTTCCTGACCCTAAAAGGACAGAGGTCACTAAATTTAGTGTTCACATGACACACTTTGCCGGATCACTGAGCTGTTCTCCGTCACAAGGTGGAATGTGTTAGCACCAAACCTGGGTAACATAACAAGACCGGGGGGCGTCAGGAACACCCTGACTGCAAACTGTTTCAGTACTGAAACAGTTCATCGCAACTGAATCTCCGAGTAATGTTACTCACTTTTCGCTTCCTACAATATCCAGTGAATGTAACCAACCAACAACGGTAATCGGAGGTCACGTCAAGGAATGAATGTGGCTTGGCGGACTGTCCAAGTCATTATATAGCCTTGAAAAAGATGTTGATCGAGGGGTCAGTCCACTATATAAATTATTATGGCATAACATTATTGTTCAGACCATAGCTTCGAGAGGGTCGGTTGCTGGTGTCACCACCAACATGTAGTTGACATGTCTCAGATCAAACACAACGTGCGGAACATATCTCTAAGGAACACAAACATGTTTCTGAGAGAATGTTTACACGGACTCCGGCTACGCATGATATCCTGAAACCAAGGTCTGATCGGATAGTCAATCTGACAATAATGACTTTCATTTACGCCTCCCGCAATTATAAGGAAGATCCCATGTCCGACATCCATTATTCATAGTTTAAAAATGAATTCAGATCTGCATTTAGATTTCAGATACTATATATGGGTATATCCGTCATCCCAGCCTCCTCCAGTCCATCTCCCTTTTTGGTCGTATTGTGCCCTCAAGATCGACTAGATGCCGCATCGTCGGTCGCCCATGTGGACAATTCCATGGCTGTTCTATCATACCCATATGACGTACGACCTGTTATGGGAATATCAAGTCTAGCTCAAGTTCAAAATTCAATGCTCACACTCAGCATTTGGTGTTGATTCATAGGCATGCCAACCATGACACTCTTTCTGCAAGCCCTCATGGCAAACATACTTCGCGCTTTGACACATCTGACTGTCTGATTGTTCGGTCGGTCCCTCATCAAGTGAATCAGCTCTTCAAGATCTGGTTAGTAAGCAAATGTCAGTGGAAATAAACAATAAACACATCCAACAGTTTACCCTTCATGTCGAATACAGTACTGTTACTGACAGGCTGAGCCGTCAGCATCAGTCGCGAGGAGCCTGGAAGGATATCTCCTTCCTTGATCTCAATTTCAAACCCATTTTTCCTGAAAATGTCAAGGTTCTCAGTAGCAAGTACTTCATCCGATGCGGTCAATTCGAGGGGTCGAGATCTATTGGTCCACATTTAGTCACCAATCACATAGAACCTTGAGAGCCATTCACCGAAAAAGTTTTTGAGACCGGATAACCGTTGTTTGCTGAAGGCTCTCAAAATTATATTTTTCATCAGCTGCGTGTTGGTCCACGATAAACAGGTCATCCATCATTCGGTTGGATAGAGCAATTGATTTTCTTCGTCTCGCAATGATAAAACCCAGATTAAACTGCCCGACAACCTCCATTTCCGCAAAGTCTGTCTTGTCAATGACACGCGAGAGTACTTCAGCAGCTCTTGCCTCATTATCAACGTTGCCAATTCCAGCATCTTCGAGAATGGCGTCATCTCGTGGTGTTGTTGACAACTGTGCTGACGGAAGACAGGGTGCCATACTTTGGTAATTTGATTTGATTTTGTCCATGTCGAAATTTATGGAAATATCATTACTTCCACTAGTCCTGATGAATTCTGCTTGTACCAAGGACTGGGTCAGCGAAGCAGCAGAATTCGAAGCTATGCTTTGTTGAACAGAACTAAGGACAGAAAGCGCATCCGGATCGTCATCATCATCGATCTCCATTTCATTGTGATGAGCTTCAGCCGGTAGAACCGTGGGATCTTCAACGTCAGCCGCTGAATCACTGATCAGAGTACTGTCTCTCGAATCTACAGGAGGGGAGGCCTGCGAACTCTCCTCATCCACTATGTCTTCGTCGTCCGAGGTATTTCTTTCAACTCGAATGCCATCGACCACTTTATGAACTTTTTCTACCGACTGGGATCGGTTTGAAGCAAATCCGGCCAGGAAATGATGCATTGTCATAGACCCTTTCTGAATTCGACTGGACCTGTCTGAGTGATCTTTGGTGGTAGATCGGTCGTGTTTGGGGCTTTGACGGGAGTCAGCATCTGCGGGATTTCCTTCATCTGTCTCAATCAAGACCGAAGTTGTCGAGGACGATCGATCTCCTGCGTCAGATTTATATTTCTTGTGGGGAGCCTCCAACAAGGCATGATCTGAAAACTCGGCGGTTCTATCGACGTGACCCGTCAGGTGAGAGGGGTTTGATCGGTGCCAAGAAGCCCTTGAAGTATCGACAACAACGTCGACATCTAGTTTTTGTTTCTCAGCCCCAACGACTGGATGCTGGACTAGCATTCTGGAGGTATCTGCAGGTTCACTGACAGATTCAACTGAGTTCATACCATCGTCAGGATCGGGGATAAAGAGTGGTTCCTTTGATGAAGCTGTATTTTCGTCAATCAACTTTGTGGGAGTATTAATCAATGTAGATGAAATTGTTGTTGACTGAGAATCAGTTCGCTTGGAAGCTTTTCGTTCACGCTCAGTAGCAAGCGATGACAAGTGTCTGGCCATACGAGAGGTATGGTTAGTAACCGTTAACCTTGGGTGTTCTGAAGAAAGATGATCCAATGATGTTTGAACAGGCTCCAGCGGCTGAGTGTTATTGGTGACATCAAAGGTACAACGTTGAGGGTCAAAGTGGTTCTCTAAGGCGGTCTATACATTGTATTAGTCAACGCACATGAAAAATAAAAAAAGCTAACTTGCTCTGAGAGCAGTGATCAGGTTGTCTTCACTATAAAGGAAGATAGTCCTCTTGTCCGGTAAAACATTCACATCGCAGGCATCTGAACAACGAGAAAGTGAGCAGGTTATATTTCTGAGTCAAGGGTAGCGAACCAGGTGCAACGATGAAATCGGCGACGAGAAAGGGCGACTGGGTTGCATTAAATGATCGATACACTTCGTTGAATGCTTTCTGAACCTGGTACCCACGTGAGATTCGGTCTCCGAAATTCCCGGTTAACCTCCATACCTTGCTCAGTGTACAAGGCCGGCCATTGACATAGAGGAATTGTCGATCCGTTCCTGTTCTTCCACAAGTAGCATTGAATTTGGATATAAGCCCACGGACAGATACAAGAAGTCGGCCTTCACCAACTACTTGTGCAGTCCGCACCCTAGAGTCTGTCAAACAAGACTGATCAACAACAAGAATGAAACCCACAGGAACTGCTTGCTTCCTCGTTCCTTTTCCACTTCCAGTTCAAGGTCTAAATCAACGAGGTTATCGAGTGCTTTTGGGCCCCAAAGTGCAGTTACAGAACATCTGATAGAGGGTACCCCTTGGGTGGCAATCAAATGGGTTTTGGTGCCCTTGTCAGACTGGTTGTATACATTCAAACGAACACCTGGGTCAACGGTGCAAGGCAGGAGAGCATAAGCATTCAGGAGGGTGAGTGCCTTGGAGAATTCTCGTTTTATGTTTCGTCCAAGTTCCTTGCGGCGTACAGGAAGAGGCTGGAATAAACCTTTCAACGTGATTGTGGTACCTCTCTAACGGGTACGTCAATTCCGAGAAAAACAAGACAGAAGTGCTCACTTGTCTAGCGACTGTCTTACGTTTCTTTATCCTACCATTTGTATCCAATTCCAAGCAAGTACCCACAGGAGCAGCAGTGGAAGTCACAATTTGGACAGACTGACATAAGGCACACAGAGAAGACAAAGCTTCACCACGAAAGCCAAATGTCTCCAATGACAAAAGATCGTCATATGTCCTTAATTTAGAAGTATGGTGCTTCAGTCCTGGATCAAAATGAATCACAGTCCTCTCGAAGGCATGAGACACATACCGATAGAATCATGATCTTTCTCATCTATACCAGAGCCATTGTCAATCACCTCAATACTGTCCAACCCATGTTGCTTGAATTTAACCTCTTCTTGATAATGAGAACAAGTAGGTCTGAAGAAAAGAAACTTGCCAAGATTTGTGGCACCTGCGTCTAAACTGTTTTCAATCAGCTCCTTGACTGCAGTCGGTAGGTCTATAACGACTTGGCCAGATGTTATTTTATGGATAGATAGTTGGTCAATCTGTTTCACAGAGTGGCATGAGGTATTCTTCGTGACATCCGACATTCAAGGCGAAACATAGGAAACATAGGTGCTCAAAAAATTAGGGGGTGCACGTGATAATTTAGAAGCATACAAGCTGTCCGGAGTAGCAAAAAGTTCTGCTAGGCCTCTTTGGACAACACTAGTCGAGCTCCACCTGTTTGTGGGCGTCCGCAATAATTTTCCCAGTGGCTGGCTCGAACGAATCATCCGTCTCACAGAACTTGTGAAAACTGGAGGCATACAACCTTCCACGGGTATCCCTCAGACTTGCAAACAGCTTCAATTTCCACTATGCCAGAATCAGACACAAGAATTTTCCTCCATAACCATGCCAACTCAATTGCTAATGTCGAGAACCTTCAGCCATCAAACTGCGTTTGACGAATCTGAATGACTCGCAGATTTCGCCGCCGCAGTCTCGGTAGGTGAGGTGTGCAAGATGTATTTGAAAGTCTTATTGTCGATGGACCGCCTTCGCAAAGCTCTCTTGTTCCTCAAGAAAGAACTCATCAATGCACAGCTTCAAAACAAATGCGGGATGTAGACAGTAAAATTGTAAAGCGTCAATGCGGATATTATATTGTTTGATGGAACTATTACAGGGGATCATGAAGGAACTTTGAGAAGGACATGTTGATCGAGAAATTCCAGAGGTCGTCAGAAAAACTTTTGACGAGGAACTCGCAAACTTGGAACCAGCTTCCAGTGAGGCAAATGTGAAATCATCTCGACTGGTTGAATCGGGTGCTCGGTATTCTTTCCTTTACATCAATGTTTATATCCTTTCCTAGATTCCTTGGCGCCAACATACTCCTGAGAACCACCCCTTCACGTATACTAGACAAGTTCTTAACGAAGATCGCCACAAACTTGCCGATTCCTCGCTGTAGGCAGGCTATGTGGTATTGTACAAGGCAAGATGAATATCGGAAAAAGTATTTCTAGGGTGCTTGAAAGACAATTTCAAGGGTTCGGTGAAGGCGGTTTGACGAATGTCACAGAGATCAAACGTCAGACACACTTATATCGGGTGAGCCTCTCTCCGTCTCACGAATAAACCCGGCTAATGCGTGTGTTGAGTGCCCTGCTCGCAAAGCCATCCAAGCCCTCAAGAGAATCGGAACGGAGGACCCTCTTGTGTTGACTGATAAGTCGACAAGATTGGCCGAGGAATTAACGGAGACCCAGCCAGCGCTCTGTTGGAGATATGATCAGAAGGTATTTCTGGCCCAAATACACGGCTAGAATTCCGACTGATATTTCATCCTGCTTCGACAGCCTGAACAATAGCGACTGAACAACTATTCCCACAGTCACCTTCCTAGCTTTCGAGTTCAGCCATCATCCAAGTCTTCTCTCACACGTTCCTGAGAAAGCTTGTTCTCAGTCGACAAACATCATGAAAGACTTGGTCGAGGTTCTCTTTTTCCTCGCTAGTTTTGCGTACTGTATTCTGGGACTGTCGGTACCTCGACGTAGGCCAGTCTCATAGAAGGCAGATGAGTTGAAGCGACAATGACTCACTGCGAATCCTAGGGCAGCAGCTTGTAACGGTCATTTGGAACTCTGCGACAGAAGCTACTCAAATGTGACGGTCGTTGGTGCTCACGATTCTTTCGCATTCAGCAGTGATCCTCTGATCCGTAAGCTGGGTCATCGAGTGTGGTTTTGTGTATCTTGAGTGATGCTTCACTAGTTGCAAGAGACCAAGAAGTCGACATCCTGACCCAATTGCAACTAGGAGTTCGACTACTTCAAGCGCAAGGCCACATGTATGTACTTTTTCTCTGCACTTCATTCGTACTAACTACGATGCAGGAAAGACGGTGTGATTCACTTCTGTCATACAAGCTGTGTATGTCATATATGTCCGCAAAGAAGCATGACTTGATTGTTTTGACAGATACTATTCGATGGTGGGCCAGTGGTGGATTATCTGAACACTGTCAAAACCTTTTTGGATAACAACCCGAATGAAATTCTTACCTTCATTTTTACTAATCCTGATGGCCTATCAGTTACGGATATCTGGAAGCCTGCATTTGATAATGCTGGTACGTCCACTCGAACAGATTTCCAATCTCGAAGCGCCATGTGACTGCACGTCAGGTATCACGCCTTTGGCCTACGTTCCCTCACACGTCCCAATGAAAAACTCGGAATGGCCCACTCTGGGAGAAATGATTGATAATGGAAAGAGGGTTGTTGTTTTCCTTGACAGTGGTGCTGATGCATCACAAGTGGAATTCATCCTACCGGAATTCGAGATGGCAAGCAGAGCACTCGGGTTCTTGAATTTTCTAGGTCTGACTTGGGACTTCAGATCTGGGAGACACCCTTTAGTGTTACAGATCCAAGCTTCCCATGCGAGGTCGATCGCATAAACGGTCCATTATCTGTTGGTGACCACTCATATATGATTAACCATTCGCTCAACATCAACATCATCCCCATCGGAGATGGTGTGATCGTTAGTGATCCACTAGATGCTCCCACTACCAATAGTGTTGCCTCGTGAGCGGTCGTTCCTGACTTGAACGGGACGGTCAAACTGAAATTCTCTAGAATCATCGCTAATGTCAATGAATGTGTGCCATTGAGCGGTGCTAACCTCAATCCACAGTTCCTACTCCTGGATTTCGTTAACGTAGGGGAAGGATTCAGAGCAGCAGACCAGCTAAATGGCCTACTTTGAGTTCATAATCTCTTACTAGTGGTCTGTAACATCACATGCCGTTGATATGCTGGAAAAACCTGTAACCTGTACTAATTGGTGATATCAATGTCAGTCCGTCAGATGACACATGCTTTTTTTTGGACCCAGAATTTTGATAGAGAAAGGTGTTGCATGTATTGGTGTCACCGTCTTGGACTGCACCCTACTCCTTCCTCCCGCAGACACTGGGTTCTATTTAGCCCTCTGCGTCTTAATACTAGATTACTTATCCAAAAATAATCCCCCTTTGGAGTAACTTTGCAGTGGTCTGTTCCTGACCTAGAGAAATCTGCGTTACAGGTGACATTCACGTAGTATGTGACACATGCGCTGTGACAATATCATACATCTATGTCATCTAATTTCTCCTCCAACCTGATCTTGACGCATTCAATCATCAGCTGCAATTTGATATTACACCAGAAATTGAATGGTAAACCTCTACCTCCCAGAACCTCTGCCTCACTCATAAATCGGTTTTCCCCAGGCTGTTTGCACTGATTGCGGAGGGACTGTGATTGAATATGATCATGCAGCGGGGAACGGCTTCTGCGTCAGTTGTGGGACTGTGGTCGAAGAAAATACTATCGTGAATGAAATTGCGTTCGGTGAAGCTGCTAATGGTGCTGCCATTGTACAGGGATCATTTGTTGCTCAGGGAGCAAGTGGGGGTCTTTCTTGGTATCATTCCTTGGTCGAGACTGACACAATACTCTTAGCGCACGCTCGAATGGGTGGTCCATACGGGAATAGAAGTAGTGGTGACTCTCGTGAACAGACAATCGAGAGCGGTGTGTCCTTTGTCGATATCTTAAAAATTCGTTTTAACATATTATAGCAACCAAAAAGATCCAAAACATTGCAAATGTTCTACGCTTGTCAGAAGTCGTTACTTTGGCCGCAAGACGGATGTATACACTCGCCATGGAACACAAATTCACCAAAGGGAGAAAAAGTTTGAATGTGGTTGCTGTCTGCCTTTATGTTGCATGTCGACAGAAAGAGACACGCAATTATATGCTTATCGATTTCTCAGACCTACTTCAAGTAAGTGTTGACTCCCATTTCTTGGCTCCCCCTTACAATCCTTTGTCCAGGTCAACGTCTTTGAGTTGGGGCATACCTATCTCCAGCTCGTACAGACACTGAATCTTCGGCTGCCCCTTGTCGATCCCTCTCATTATATCTCTCGATTTGCTGCTCTGCTGGAATTTGGTGACGAAATTAATAAAGTAGCAACAGATGCTGTCCGTCTTGTACAAAGATTTGACAGGGATTGGATGACTAAGGGTCGTCGGCCAGCTGGAATTTGTGGTGCAGCACTTCTCCTGGCAGCGCGCATGAATAACTTCCGCCGTTCCGTGGAAGAGATTGTCCAAGTTGTGAAAATTGCTGATACGACGCTCAAAAAACGCTTAGACGAATTCAAAGCTACACCAAGTGGAAGCCTTACTCTGGCCGACTTTAGGAGTGTGTGGCTAGATGATGAGATGGATCCACCTGCGTTTACAAAAGGACGCGAACGCGAAGAGGCAGAACGTAAAGCTGCAGAGGTAATGGCAAGCGGTGTCTCAGAGGGTTCGAAAGGGAATGGGAGGAAAAAAAGGAAGGGGAAGAGGAAACGTGGTGAGGATAGTGAAAAGGAAACTCCTAATTTTCCACTAGCAGTTTCAATGGCTGCCCAAACCAACCGTTTCCCAATTGATCCTGCAATTATGCAACAAGGTATTTTCGTTGACGCCGTCGACCCTATGGTTGGTATTCGCCCTCAAAGTGATGATCACCAAAGCCTCCATCCTACATTGTTTCAACATTCTTCATCCATAGCAACCATATTGCCTGTCGACAACCACACGCTAAGGGTGCCGCCAGCTGGCTCTGTTGAAGCAACTGCCTCAAATGTCCTTGCAGAGGAGGTGTCTGCTTTCTTGCAGAACACTCAGGGAACTAAGTTAAGCGAGGCTCTAGATGAAGCTGAGCAACGCAGACTCGCACAAATCACTGTAACAGATGATCTATTAGGGCTAGATGAAGATGAACTAGATCATTTTATTCTGAGCGAGGAGGAGGTCCGAATCAAAGAACGCGTCTGGGTTGAACTCAATCGTGATTATCTAGAAGCAATTGCTGGTCAGTTATTCTATATCTTGTCATATGAAAGGTGAAGGTGTTTTGCTGAGTGGATTTAGCCAAAGGTGAACATAATTCGCATTCAGTTACCAAGAGTCGAAAGGTTCGATTCGGGCATATGTCGAAAGTTTTTCGCTTACCTTAATCTATCCAGAAACGGCGCAAGCCACGAGATACTGCCACACCTTCCGGCAGCACAGCAGCCGAATCAGTCCGAAACTTGATCAAGAAAAACCCCAGATATAGCAAAAGAATTAACTATGATGCTCTTAAAGATCTTTTTGTTGATAATGTGACGCCTCCCTCTTTCAGCCAATCTCTCAATACCATCACTGACGACAAGGACGAGGAAAATCTCTTTATCATGGCTATGGACGATAAAAGCGATGAGGATGAGACTATACCGCTTGTTATCATTCAGGAAGATGTCGGCGCTGTTGCTTCGTCATCTATGCCCAAAGCCAGCATGCGTCTGCTAAACAATGATGACCTTGAAATTGCAAGTGATGATGATAAGTATGATGATGAAAAATATGATGATGATAGAGGTTGGGAAGATATGTATGAACAAGAAATCTGATGTGAGAGGGTCACAAGAAAGGGATTTCATATACTTCATTTATTTAATTCATTTATTGATGGTATAAGCTATGACTGGTCTTATGTCATTTTGCTACGGTTTAATTAAAATGTGCAATAGCATGAATGATCATTATAAATAAAACGTTTGTCAAAATGTCATGAGAATGCAGAATGTCTCCCATCCATAGTATCACTGTTGTTGAACAAGAGGCAGAAAAATCAGATTTAAAGCATTTGTTCAGGAAGTCCATAAGTTCACTTCATATTCAGGAATAATGAGGAAGATCATGAGTAGGGAAATCACCGTAGTAGAGATCCATAGATGCCGGCATCGAAGGTGTAATTAAAGGGTGATGGGAAGGATAATTGGCCTCAGGATTTGCATCGTACGAGAGATGAGGAACTGTAGTTCGATTTGCTTCTGAGTAGAATGTTTGTTGGGGCATTTCAAAGCGTCTCCATCTATACAGAGAGTCTGGTCCGTCAGATGAGAGATTCATTGAAACTTGCTCGGAACTTCCCGGTGCCATTGTATATTCTACGCCTCCTGTCTAGGCAGTAGGTACAATCAGTTCAATTCCATTTGAGCCATCAAGAAACTTCAAATACCATTGAGTTCTGCCAGTACCCTCCGTCATAATGTGCGCTGATCCGCAAATGATCAAATCCGTTAGAGACTGTATCCGGATTTTGTCCGGAATCATCGATGTATCCGCTGCCGTAAGCTTGTGGGGAGGGCAAAGGTAGTGGTTCGGAATAAAGGGCCTGATTTGATTGTGACGCAGAAGGATAGTGCGTGTAAATTCCGGGAAAGAGGCCAGGATCTTGCCAGTTTGTCGAGCTAGTAGATGGGTCAATGCAAGAGACAGGTGGTGAAAACCGCGTTCCTGATGCCGACGAGGCTGATGGAACTTGTGGTGGTGCCGCATCTTGTGTTATAGAGTGTGATGATTCTAACTGCTGATGAGGAGGTTTCAAAATTTCCTCTAGCGACATCAAATCTTTCCTCCTTCGATATGCACGCTTGGGACGATCTGTAATTGTCGGACTATAACGATACCCAGGATAAACCTCCAAGTGATAACGCCGCTCCTCCTCTGCCTTGTCAAACCACGGTTTTTTCTGAGTATCCGACATTTTCCGCCATATACTACCTGCTAACCTTGAGAGTTCGCGGTGGTCGCTGATAAGGTCCCTCAAAAAACACGTTTGCTGGATGAAGTCGCTGCGAAACGATATAAAAGCATTTTTGGGGCGGGGAACATGGCCGGGTTTATTCTTCCGTGCATTCAACTCCTGTTTGAATAGGCTACTAAAATCTATCGGAGTCGGTTTTGGGAGTGGAGGAAAGCCCGAATACTCTTGGTCCTCTTGCCCGTCGTTGGCGCTGATTAAGGCCGATTCAGAGTTGATTGGTTTCATGTTGGGAAGTATAGAGCTCATATCATCGCTCATAATTTCAGTGTTTGGGCAAGTGGCGGAATTTAAGTTCAAGTGAATTTACTTGTCAGTGGCCTCGTGTTGTCAATTTCTGACTCCTGAGAATTCTGCCATCACCCGAAAAGTCCGATTTTGTACACGGCCGCTAAATGCTAAAATATGTTGACTTTGGGAAAAATGGCATGAATTTTAATTTTTCGTCTCATCGTAGAGCCCAAAAGGGGAAACGATTACAATAATCCCAAGAATCTGCCAACGTCAACGAGGCGTCTGATTCGATGAGATATTCGATTTCTGACCATGAGACCTTTTGTTCGCTCATTTTGGAATACTCACGGTCGAATGGATATCAAAACCTGCACAACATTTGGGTCAGGCTTGAAAGCGCGATGAAAATTGTGCCACATCAGGTTCTGGATGAAAATGGATTACAAATATTAAATATCAGAAGCGTAGTTTGAATTTCACCGCGATCACCGCCGCAAGTAGATGCTGTCATTTTCATCGTCTATCTACAGGATCGAACAGTTTGAATCTTCACTCAGACATTTTCATGGTCATTACAGCGTTTCCTTCGATATTTACGTATAACTTTCCTGGGAAAATATCCTTTGAGTTTCAAATAATAGAAGAAAGCAAGTTGATGGCAGATATAATAGTTTTAACCAAGACTGTCTCATATATTAGACGATTGTTTTGAAAATGGTCACCGGGGAAAAGTATCCACAGTTATCTTCTTCCGACAGTCGAAGCATGCTTCTTTGTTTTTGTCTTGAACTACCATCATGTGTAGATCAACTAGCCTGATGGATGCCAGAATTGATACCCTCACGCTGCATTAATACCTCTGGGTCATAAATCTTTGCCATTGGGGCGTGCCATGCCTAATCTGTTGAGGATCATGCCACAAGAATGATTCCGCCACTGTCGTCGTTCTTGGATTGTGCTAGACAAAAAAGAATTCATCCAGAATACTGATAAGATAACGTGACAGGTGCTCCTTGAACTCCAACCACCATGTGGTTCAAGTTTTCCCACAGCTCTGTGATGGGGGGGAAAAGAGGGTCGATTTCGTCTCGTCGCATCACCAATCAACCGGACTAGCTTCATACCTAGTTCTGTGTCGCATAATCTGCCAGCATGCTAACACCCATCCGATTAGTTTTGGTCATCGCGACTTCGAGACTGGTGTTTACACTATGAACAGCTGCAGCTATTACATGTATAAATCTGAAGACGGAATGATAAATGCTGTCTCTTTTCTGTCCGGCGATCCTTCAGTGTTTGCATGGACTACATGGTTTAGTAGGCATTGTCTCGTCTATGAGCAATCTCTGACTCCCTTCCTCTTCATTTTCCCTTTTCTCTCCCTTTCTTCAAATGATTCCGATTAGTTGTGAGTAATCTGATTTTCATTTGTGTTTGCCTCAATAGGACTTTGCTCTGTACCAGGGTACACTGCGATCGAGCACTGCGTTATAAATTCTTGATTTAAAAAAAATAAGATAACATGATGAATGAAAAATTTCCAATCGATGACTTGTGAGTGAACTACAACTATTGTGATAAAACACAGATGCCGACATTTTCCTCGTTCTACTTTCTTCTCAAGGCAGGCATTGGATTGTTATATGTAACTGTCAAGTGACGTATGAGTGTCGCGTTATCTCACTTGGCCAAAGTCACACATGTGTGACTTTTTCTCGATGCCCACAATAGCCCACAATCGCAGGTGGTCTGCACTTGCTGCCAGTTTCCTTTCATAGACTGGGCAATTGATGTGACCTATATCCAAGTTGAGTTACTTGACAAATCAGATAACAAATGATTTGACAGGTCACTTGCACCCAAATGGGAACTTGACAGTTAAATGCCTGCTATGTCTCCTATCTTTCTTGACATGATAGCTTAGTAAGCTTGGAAGTTCTCAGTAGATTCTCAGTCATTGCTTGACAGGTGTCATCAAAGAACTCGTCCTATTCTTAAAAGTTCGAACAAATATGGCTCCATTGACTCATACTAGTATCTCCGGTATGTGATTTGACCATGCCTACTATACTACAGCAGATCAACATCAGGGGCATGCAGATGGCTGGTATCGTGAAATATCTCCTCAATGGCCA